>Ga0335082_10000306_pt1 | contig 49857 bp, 39 predicted proteins | sample Lox_Sample_41_FD_206718 | JGI IMG/M metagenome (GOLD analysis project Ga0335082, IMG submission 206718) | Soil microbial communities from Loxahatchee National Wildlife Refuge, Florida, United States - Lox_Sample_4.1 | ecosystem: Environmental > Terrestrial > Soil > Wetlands | place: USA... | reverse complement strand
CTATCGGTAACCCGGCTCGGCTGCCGCAGCCCGCGCCGGCGAATGGCAATGGCCAGCACGGGCACATCGGTCACGCCAGCCATTCGAATGGGCTGATGCCTGCGCCAGCCCATGGTCAACCGCAAGGGTATCCGCTGCGGCGCCCGGGCATGCCGGTGTTCCAGCGGCCATTGGCGCGCTAGACGTTCTCTTCTCAAGTGGTCTTACAAAAGCGGCGCTCCGGCTGAGGCCGGCGCGCCGTTTTTGTGTCTTCGGTGCCGTCAGTGGTCTGGGTGAGCAGGCGAGGAGCGGCCTTCGCCCCTGCCACGCAAACTTCATTGGTCCGCGGTTTCAAACTTTCGGTAGAATGGCGGACCGAGGTAGCAATCATTGATCGACGAGCCATCCCCTCAAGGTGAGGATAAGGAGCGCCTCTGCGAGGCCCTCTCTCCGAACGGCAACGAGGTGTGTGGTTTTCCGGCCACGGTCCGCTGCGCGCTGTGCACGAAATGGTTCTGCGACGCGCATGCCGAAGATGAGCACTGGCACCCCTGTGCGCTCTCTCCGGATTTTGGATGACGTCTGATGTTGCGGGTGGCTCTTTTCGGCGCAATGTCCTTTGGTTGTCACCTTGACATCCACGGATCACTTCTTCGCCTGTGCAGCGCATGATATAGAGTCTCCATGACTCGAAAACTCCGTTTCATCTCTCTGGTTGGACTCCTGGCCATTCCGGTTGTGGCCGCGTCTCTTGGGCAAAGGGCCTTCGCGCCCGGGGAAAGGCTTCACTGGATGGACCGCGACTGGACAATCACCAATGGCGGCATGGCCGGCGTCGTAAAGGGTAATCCTGCAAACGTTTCGGTGGACGCGCAGGGCTACCTGCACCTGCGCATCGTGAATCGCGATGGCGCCTACACCGCCTCCGAAATCTTCAGCACGGAGAAGCTGAGTTTCGGAACCTACCAGTGGCAAATCGAAGGAGCCGTCGACAAAATGGATAAGGTTTCTGTTCTGGGCTTGTTCAACTACGGTGCTCAGGCAGGAATCGGGACCGATGGCGAAAATGAAATCGATATCGAATTCTCACGGTGGAATGATACCTGCCACGGTTGCAACGCGGATTTCACCTTTTATCCCGCCACCGGCAACAAGGCTCTCGGGCCGATGGAAGATAATTTCACGTACGACGCGCAGGGCTCCACTCTCACGACCGCGCGATTCGAGTGGTCGTCCAGGCGCATTGTCGGCACCATTATGGGCGGCTTGCAGCCGATGGGTGCGACGGCCAACGTTCTACAGACTCTGACTTTCGCGCCGCCCGACTACACAGCACGCATCCCACAGGTGCCTTTACCGCTCGCCATGAATTTCTGGTGTTTTCGAGCGACACCGCAATCGGATCAAGAAGCGATCATTCGCAATTTTGAGTTTGTTCCGGAGAGGGCTGCGACACTGCCGTCAACCCCCTGACACCCTGCGGCCGCTACTCCCGGACGACTGCGGCCTTGGAGGCCGGCACTTCCAGCCGCATCATCCTGTGATTCGAATCCAGATATAAGATCATTTCAATGTCCGTCGTCGTTACTTTCAGTCCCTCAAACGATTTCCCTGCGGCGTTCACTGGACCCACGGAGTCCACGGTGATTGTCCCGGGCGTCAACTCTTGCGGGATCAAAACGGCAAAGGTTTGTGATCCCTTACGGCTCCAGTCGTATATGCGGGCCAGCACCGCATATTGGTGATAGAGATTGTTGTCCAGCACCGCGATTTGTGGCGTGTTGAAGGTCAAATCCTGCTCGAACGGCCGCGCGCCCTGCATTTGCAGGGTCATCTTTGCCACGCCCTTCTCGAAGACGATGTGCGCGCCGTTGGTCTTGTCGGCTTGTGAACTCCATTCGTAGCTTACCGGCGCCCCGTCTCCCTGCAAGGTGAGTTGGCCCGTCACAGTTGTTGCCGGCGCACCTTCCACCGAAACCTTTGTTGTGCCTTTGGCGATCCAGTTGGTGCCATCCGAGGAGATCTCGAATTCCTCGTGCCCGATCGACTTCCCGTCGATCAAGATGTCCAGTTTCCCCTTATCCGGCGCGAACAGCGTCCCCGGCCCCTTTTTGTCGGCGTGGGCGGCGGCCACAAGGCTTAGCGCGCCGACGGCGGCCGCGCAAACAAAGCCCCAGGTCCAGCCACGATTCTCTTTGTGCATCGCATTGTCCTCGATCCGTCACGCGCGCCTTGCGGTGACGCGATTTTACAAGAGAAGCATAGGAGGAATGCGACCAGCCTGGAGGTTTTTCTTGCCGCGACGTTCGAGGAGCGCAAGTCCTTCGGGCTAGGGCCGCTGAGTAGAAGGCAAGTTGCTTTCGGCCGGAGTTCCAGCAATGCCGCGCCGGAGAATTTCACTTACCACCGCACCTGCGTCGCCGGAGCCATCCACGCGGAAATCCGCCAACTGGTAGGACGCAATCCGTTGCGCGTAGAGAGCGCGGAAACTCGCTTCGTCGCGAAACAGCGGGCGCCCCGTCATTGTGCTGCATCGCGCCAGCAGGAGTTCAATTGGTGTATCCAGCCAAATCACTGGCACGCCGGAATTTCGCAGAAACTCAGGCGCTCCCGGCTGGGCATAGGTTCCGCCGCCCAGTGCCAGCACCGTCGGCTCTTTGAACTCTGCCGCCCTTCCCAGCGCCGCGCGCAATTGATCCGCCTCGAATTGGCGGAAGGCAGGCTCTCCGTGCCGCTCAAAGAATTGGGGAATGGTTATGCCGGCGGCCGCTTCGATGCGCTCGTCGAGGTCTACGAAGCGCCAGCCCAGCTGCTGAGCCAGCCGTGAGCCCACGGTGCTCTTTCCCGAGCCCATAAATCCGGCAAGGCAAACAAGCGCGATGCGCGGCGCGGCGCCGCGCATTGTGGAAATCTGATTCACGATTTGGATTCGAGCGCGTTAATCCCGCTTCACGATTCGGATTGTACCACTGTAGGAGGAGACTTCGACCCGCGCGGAACCCTGGCCCATTGTCACCCAGAGGGCCTTGGCCATGCCGGAGACGGAATGATGCTTGCCGTGCGTGTCCGGTTGCAGAACTTCCTGCGCTTGATTGTCCACCGTTCCGCGATAGGTCGTAGCTTTCAGATCAAAGGAATCCATCCGCGAGAACCGCACTTCCACGAGTCCGCGCCCGCTGTTCATGGTATACAGACCCATCCGCCGGAATTCGCCGTCGTACAAAATGTTTCCGGTTGTGGTCATCAGGTTCAAGCTCGTCGGAGAGGACTGCAGGATCTGCGCGCTGCCGCTGATGGAATTAAAGTCCAGCTTTCCGGTGCATCCAGTGCACACCAGCGATCCGCTGGCCGTCTTCACGATGATATAGCCCGACACTTCTTTCAGATGCACGTCTCCGGCAACGCTCTGCAGCTTCATATCTCCGCTGACCTGTTCCACTAAAATGAGGCCGGTTTGCGTCTTCAGCTGCAGTTCCGTTTCTTCCGGCACGACCAGCTGGAAGTTGGCTTCGATTTCGTGGGGCTGCGAAGACAAATCCGCCTGCGACGTCGCGTTGATTTCGATGCGATCGCCCACCTGTTCGGCATCGATGCTGACTTTTCCCGGCACGGAAGTGCTGGTGACCACCACTTCCGGGTTCTTCCAGCTCTTTACCTCAATACGCCCGTTCACGATGTTGTTCAGCGTCACTACCGGCCGTCCGGAAACGTTAAAGTGTTTCTCTTGTTGTTCTGTCGCGGCGCCCATCGTGCCGGCGGCGCCGCAAAAGAGCAGTCCCGCTCCCAACACCCACAGCACGCCACGAGCCCCCACCATTTGGCGTTCCATTAGTGCTCGCTCCTTCCGCTGTCCATCATCGCGTTCAGCAATTCCGCCTTCTGCTGCAGCGCCATGTTCAGATATTCGCGGGTGAGCTGATCCCGCGGATTCTCTTTCAAACGCGCCTCACATTCAGCGATAAATTCGTTCAACGTGCGCAGGTTCGCGCGCAACGCCGCATCTACTTCCGCGTTACTTCCCAATGCACGGCTTGGCATGGCACGCTCCGTCTGGCTCAGCGTCGCCGCACTTTCACCGAACGAAGCCAGCTCTGAAGGAGAGGGGCGCAGATTCGTGGTTGACTCATGGATCTGAGGCGGCTGGCTGGCAATCGCTGCAGCCGCGCGCGCCGCCGGCTTCTTCGGCAATAAACCCGCGCTCAAGACTGGGGTAGAAGGACTCGCGGATTCCGGAACTGGCGTTTTCAGCTCGCTGCTCTTTTGTGTTTCGGTAACGGCCGGCTTTGCCACATTCGCCACAGCGGGCGCCGATATTTTTGCCGGATGATTCACCCAATACAGACCGCCAGCCACTGCCAGCACTCCCGCGCCTGCCAACGCCAACACGCGTGGCTTGAACCATTGCGCGAATCCTTCCCACCAAGGCGCTGCCGGCGCCGTCGACACGGTCACCGCTTGCGATTCGCGGATGATTCCTTCCGCTTCCAATCGCGCGCTCAGAGATATCCAGATGCGTTCCGGTGGATTTTCTTCGGCAGGAATCCGCTTCGCCGCCACGACGATTGCGGACAAATCGGCGAGCAACTCCCGGCAGCCTTCGCATCCCACCAAGTGCTCGCGAGCCGCGGCCGGCAAGGGGCTGAGCCCGTCCTGCTCCAATACTGCTTCGACGTCCCTACACTCCATACTTCGAACCCCGGAAAGAGCCGCGCTGGATGGCACTCTTTCCCAATTCTTTCCAGTTTCCGCACGCAGTTTCGGACACAGTCGATTGGCTCATTCTAACCTATCCTTGCGAACCCGTCTGTGTTTTCGCCGATTGCCGTTCCTGCCGCGCTTGTTCGCGCAGCGCTTCCTGCAACAATTCCCGCAGGCGCGTACGCGCCTTGTGCAACTGCGATTTGGAATTGCCTACCGAACATCCGATGATTTCCGCGATCTCATTGTGCTCGTAACCCTGCACATCGTGCAGCACGAACACGGTCCGATAACCTGGTGGCAGCTTCTCGATGGAGCGTTCCAGGTTGACCCGGTCGACCGCTCCCGACAGCCTCAAATCCGGCGCACCGACATCCCGCTTGGGCCCGCTGTTTTCCGCGTCCGGCTCCAGGGTCTCTTCCAGCGAATCCGTCGGGAGAGATTTTTTCCTCAGGCGCATCAGCACGACGTTGACCGTCATGCGGTGCAGCCATGTGGAAAACGCCGACTCCCCACGAAATGTAGCGATCTTCCGGAAGAGCTGCAGGAACGCTTCCTGCATCAAGTCTTCGGCATCCGCCGGATTGCCAACCATTCTCAGGCAGAGTGCGTATACGCGCCGGCCATGCAGTTGGTAAAGGAACTCAAAAGCGGCAGAGTCGCCCCCTTGAGCGCGGCGGATGGCCTCCGCTTCGGTCCAGGCAACGGGCTCGGTTGGTCTTGGTCGGGCCAACTGTCCAATCGCGGCGCCACCAGTACTTGCGATGCGCCGGGTCCCTCTCAGAGTTGTCCCCAGCACGGAAGTCGAGGAGCACATATGCCCCTAAGAAGGCACTATGCCTCCAATAGGTTGCATTGGCTGGCCCCTGTCCGCGGGGAATGAATCATTGTCCCTTGAGGAACGCCATCCGTCTATGGGCAACATGGCGGGCGCGGGCTGTGACGGCTTCGTGAGCCGCTTCACAGTTTTGCTTGAGAGTAAGCTGGAATCCCGTCAATTGGACGTCCGGCAGCGCATGAAGGAACGACTTGTAAAGCACCACGGTCTCCCGCAGGCAGGTGTTCAGGTCGTAGTGGGCAGAGTCCAGTTGCTCCCAATCCTGGTCCGGCTGGCTCGACTCTTCTTCCGCCAATCCTTCGGCGATGGACACGTAGTCCCTGTCCAGTTCTTCGACCAAGTCTTCCAGGGTCGATATTTTGTGGACAAACTGCGATTTCCTGGTTAGCAGAACTTTGCTGAATAATTCGTTAAAACGCGCCACGCGCTGGCTTCGCACGCACTGGAAATGTTCCGGGTTTAACGGTGCAAGATTCGGCGCAACACCGAAGTGCCGCGCGTGCACCAGCATCGTTTTCAGCAGGCACCTCAAGGGAAGGGACAGCCAGCTGCACAACTCCGCAGACATTCCCAGGATCTGGATTGCCTGTCCTTCTCGGCCCACGCGGCGCATCCCGACGCCCTCGTCCAGCGCCACGCTGAACATCCCGTAGGCCTCCTCCAGTTTGCGCACCAACCCCACATACACGTCGTCTTTATCGCGACCGAGCGGCCTTCGCCAATCTAGAGACACAGCACCGGGGCGAGTCTGGCGGGACTGGGAACCCAAAATGGCCTCCGTCGAGCGAATGGTCAGTATAGCAACGTTGGTAGACGATTAACAGGGTCTGCTTTCGGCTATACTCTCGTTTTTGAGGGGAATACACCCTGAGCGAGCTGTCGCTTCCTTGCCCTCTCCCCCTACCGACCTTATACTCCAGAAGTAGCGATTTGGAAAGGACCAGCTCTCTCTTGCAATTCGAGCCCCAAGATCAATTCCTGCAGCGACAGAAGAAACTCGAGCAGATTCAGGCGCTTGGCTATGAAGCCTTCCCCAGGGAGTTCCGCTGGACGGACACTCCGGCCAACCTAGTTGCCAGGTACACCCAGAGCTCCGCTGCTGATCTCGAAGCCTCTCGTCCCGAGGCTCGCGTGGCCGGTCGAATCGTGTCGTATCGCTTGATGGGCAAGGCAGGATTCGCACACCTTCAAGGCTCCGGCGCACGCATCCAGATCTATGTCCGGAAAGACGTTGTCGGTGAGAGAGGTTTCCAACTCTTCCATTTACTGGATCTCGGCGACCACATCGGTGTGCGTGGTCACATGTTCCGCACCAAAACCGGCGAACTTTCGGTGTGGGTCGAGGAGCTTTATCCGCTGACGAAGGCGCTCTTGCCGCTCCCCGAAAAGTGGCACGGTTTGACGGACGTGGAACTCCGCTACCGTCAGCGCTATCTTGATCTCATCGCCAACGAAAAATCGCGCGAGGTTTTTGGGACTCGTGCCCGAATCATTCGCGAGCTCCGCCGGTTTTTTGACGCCCGCGGCTACATCGAAGTGGAAACTCCGATGATGCACCCGATCGCCGGCGGCGCCGCGGCTCGGCCTTTCGTCACCCACCACAACACGCTCGACGTCGATCTCTACCTGCGCATTGCGCCGGAGCTCTATCTGAAGCGCCTCACCGTGGGCGGCTTCGACCGTGTGTACGAGATCAACCGCAATTTCCGGAATGAAGGCATTTCTACCCAGCACAATCCGGAATTCACGATGCTGGAGTTTTACGAGGCGTACAGCAATTATCAGGACCTCATGCAGCTGAATCAGCAGCTCTTCGCCGAAGTTGCCAAAGCCATTACCGGTTCAACGGTCGTGAAATATGGCGAGCAGGATCTCGACTTCGGCAACATCCAGCGGCTCACCATGCGCGAAGCGATCGTAAAGTACTGGCCCGACGCAGCCGGCGGTGCGCCAGACCTACAGGAACTTGCAACGCCCGGCGGTCCGGAGAAGATCACCGCCCGCTACAATACATGGGCCAAGACCAGTCATGCCGAGTACGCGGCAGCGAAGGGCAAACTTTCCGACGGGGAGTGGACCGGGCTTCTCTTTGAGACCATGGCGGAAAGCAAACTCGTCCAACCCACCATCCTCTACGACTTTCCGACGGACATTTCGCCGCTTTCCAAGCAGAAACCCGACGACCCTACCCTGGTCGAACGCTTCGAGATCTTTGTGGCCGGCATGGAAATCGCCAACGGCTTTTCTGAACTCAACGATCCTGCCGAACAGGAACGCCGCTTCCTCGCGCAGATTGCGCAGGGCGGCGACGAAGTTCCCAAACAACTCGACCTCGATTACATTCGGGCGCTTTGCCACGGCATGCCGCCGACCGCCGGCGAAGGCATCGGTATCGATCGCCTAACCATGCTCCTGACCGATTCTCATTCCATTCGCGACGTGATCCTTTTCCCGCAACTCCGCCCCGAAGCCAATTCGGAATCCAGCGTTTCGGAAGGCGCGAAAGCTTAAAGGACGAGCCGAAGCATGAGCTTCGAATGGTTCGTGGCCAGACGATATCTGCGGTCTCCGAACCGGCCCGCCGTTCTTCGCCTGGTCACTGCGTTCAGCGTCATCGGTGTCGCCGCGGGCGTCGCGACGCTGGTGATCGCGCTGGCCATGAACACGGGTTTTCGTGAGACGCTGCAAGACCGCTTGCTGGGTGTCACCGCCCATCTTTCACTGACGCACCCCACTGGCTCAGGCGGCATCCAGGGCTATGGTCCCCTTGCGGAGAAACTGCAGGGCGTCCCGGGCGTGAAGTCCGTCACTCCGGCGATTTACCAAACCGTTTTGCTGTCCTTTGGCGGCCAGGCCCGCGGCGCGGTGGTGAAGGGAATTGATCTCGCGCTCGAACGGCGCAGCGACGAAGCGTTACAGAAACTCTCTGCCGGCCAACTGGATTTTTCACCCGATGCGGACGGCATTGAAGGGCTCCTTGCTGGCAAGCAGCTTGCTGATGAATGGAAACTGCGTCCCGGCGATTACGTCACCTTGACCAGTCCGCAAGGGCGTCTCACGCCGTTCGGGCTGGTCCCGCGCACGCGCCGTTTCCGTGTTGCCGGTATCTTCGACTCGGGCTTCTACGACTACGACGAGAACTGGTGTTTCGTGACACTTTCCGCCGCGCAGAATCTCGCGGGGGCCAGTGATATTGTCAACGTTTTGGAATTCCGTCTCGCCCGCCCGGAACTGGCGGCAGAGATCGCTCCAGTCATCGAACGGGCCGCCGGACAGGGATTTGTCGCAACGACCTGGATGGAGGAGAACCGCGCGCTGTTCCGCGCCCTCCATTTCGAGAAACTCGTGACCGCCATTTTCATCGGACTCATCACCTTCGTCGCGGGCCTCAACATTCTCGTTGTGCTCTCGATGACCGTCACCGACAAGGCCCGCGATATTGCTGTGCTCCTCTCTTTCGGTGCCCGCCGCGAGCAAATTCGCCGCATCTTTCTTCTTCTTGGTATGACGATCGGCGCGATCGGCGTCGTCGCGGGGCTCGTTGTCGGTTATGCGTTTACCTACATCGTGGGTACGTATCGCCTAATTCCGCTCGACCCTCAGGTCTACGCGGTACCGTACGTTCCGTTTCATCCAAGCCTTCTCGACGGCCTATGGATAGCGCTGGCTGCGATGGCCATCGCAGTTCTTGCCACGGTCATCCCCGCGCGCGAAGCCTCACGCCTTCTGCCTGTGGAGATTCTGAGATTTGAGTAGCCGGGCTCGCAGGAGAGCGGTGTTACCGGGGCTTTACCGCAGCCTAACTTTGGCTCCCGATTTGCTCCTATCCATTCATCGATGCCGCTCTTGGAGGGGAGGACGAAATTATCCTCCTTCCTGCTCGCAGTGCGGTCCATAAGCGGTTGAAAGCACGTAGGTTCCGAGGGCTTTCAACAGGTAAATTTTTCACCCGATTTGCCCCTGGTAGCCAGGGTGAGAAAATGGGAAAAGATTGGGCGAAGGCATCATGAGTCGGTGTTTACAGGGATTTAGGCAGCCTTCCCCTCTCTTGCATCTATATATGGAAGAGGCGGATCAGCTTCTGCGACGTGCAAGGGTCACCGAAACGTCGACTGAACCGCACGTAGCATGACGGTATAAGCGAGAGGCGCATGGACGGAGCAGCACAACTCGGCGAGACGGTCCTCGAGGGCCGCGGACTGAAGAAATCCTACGGCTCGCCGGGAAAAGAGCTCGACGTTCTGATCGACGCGAACCTCCAATTGCGCGAAGGAGAGATGGTTGCGATCGTCGCTCCTTCCGGCGCAGGAAAAAGCACATTGTTGCATCTGCTGGCCGCGCTAGACACCCCAACGAGCGGTAACGTATACTTTGAAAATAAATCGATCGAATCGAATCAAGACGCGGCGCTCGCGCAATTTCGCAATCGCGCCGTGGGGTTTCTCTGGCAGCGGCACCAGTTGTTGCCGGATTTTACGGCAGCAGAAAACGTAGCGATGCCGCTACTGGTGCGCGGTGAGTCACATGCCGACGCGCTCTCCGAGGCGCGGAAGTGGCTTAAGGAAGTCGGCCTCGAACAGCGGGCCGATCATCGCGCAGGCGAGCTTTCGGGCGGGGAACAACAGCGAGTCGCCATCGCCCGGGCGCTGATTACCGCGCCCCGGGTCCTTCTCGCCGATGAACCCACCGGAGATCTGGACGAGCAGAACGCTTGGGCTGTGTTCGAGTTGCTGGAGCGGTTGCACCGCACGCTTCGCCTGACGTCGTTGATTGCAACGCACAATCAGGCGCTGGCGGCCCGGTGTGATCGAATCCTGGGGCTGGAACACGGTGTTCTGCAATTGCGCAGCGTCAACGCCGCGCGGTTGACCCCAGGGGGAGAAGCGAGCTAATCGTGTTCGAACGATATACGGAAAAAGCGCGTCGAGTTATTTTCTTTGCCAGGTACGAGGCCAGCCAGTATGGCAGCCCCTACATCGAGACCGAGCATCTACTGCTTGGCCTCATGCGGGAGGATAAGGCCCTGGCGAACCGGTTCCTGCGGCAGCAGGGCTCCATCGAGTCCATCCGGAAAGAGATTGAGGCTCGCATCACCATCCGCGAGCGCATCTCTACGTCCGTGGAGGTGCCTCTCAGCGCCGAATGCAAACGCATTCTGAACAGCGCTGCGGAAGAAGCGGAGCGTCTCGGTCATAAGCACGTCGGCACCGAGCATCTGCTCCTTGGCATCCTCCGCGAAGAGAAGTGTTTCGGCGCGGAAATTCTGATGGAGCGCGGCCTCCGTCTGTCCGCGCTTCGCGAGGAACTTTCGCGCACCAGCGGCGAAAAGAGCAGCGCTGCGTCTCGCCCGAAAGAAACTTCGCTGCTTGCGGAATTCAGTCGAGACCTTACGCAAGCCGCCACCGAAGGCAGCCTCGATCCCCTGGTCGGCCGCGAAGCCGAAGTCGAACGCGTCATCCAGATTCTCTGCCGCCGCACCAAGAACAACCCTGTGCTCATCGGTGAGCCCGGAGTCGGCAAGACCGCCATCGTTGAAGGCCTTGCCCAGCGCATCAGCGACGGCGATGTTCCGCCCTTCCTAGCGGACAAGCGCATTCTTTCTCTCGACCTTTCCCTGATTGTTGCCGGCACCAAGTATCGCGGGCAATTCGAAGAGCGCCTCAAGACCATTATGAAAGAGCTGATGGAGAGCCAGAACTCCATCGTCTTCATCGACGAGTTGCACACTCTTGTCGGCGCAGGCTCCGCGGAAGGTTCACTCGACGCCGCCAATATCCTGAAGCCCGCGCTCTCCCGCGGTGAAATCCAGTGCATCGGCGCGACCACGCCCGGTGAGTATCGCAAGTCTGTCGAAAAGGACCGCTCGCTCGAGCGTCGGTTCCAGGCTGTGAAGGTTCCCGCGCCCAACGAAGAAGAAGCCATTCAGGTCATCAACGGAGTTCGCGAGCGCTACGAGAAATTCCATGCCGTTAGCTATACCGACGAAGCCTTGCGCTACTCCGTCTACCTCTCAAACCGCTATATTCCTGACCGGTTCCTGCCCGACAAGGCCATCGACCTGATCGACGAAGCGGGCGCGCGCGTCAAGCTACGCCAAGCCTCGGTGCCCGATGAAGTGGGCGAAGTCCAGAAGCGCGTGAAGTTCATCACGCACCGCATGGAATCCGCCATTGCCGCGCACGAGTTCGAAAAAGCCCGTTTCTACTCGGAAGAAGAGCGCAAGGAAAAGGAAAATCTTCGCGTCCTCCGCGAGCGCTACAAGCTTGACGACGCCTCCACCGGTATCGTGACCCGCGAAGATATCGAGGAAGTCGTCTCGCGCTGGACGGGCATCGCTGTCACCTCCATCAAGGAAGACGAACAGCAGAAGCTTCTTCGCATTGAGCCCGAACTCCACAAGCGCGTCATCAGCCAAGACAAGGCCATCACCGCGCTCGCTCGCGCCATTCGCCGCAGCCGCGCCGGCCTCAAGTCTCCGTCCCGCCCGGTCGGTTGCTTCTTCTTCCTCGGCCCGACGGGCGTCGGCAAGACGGAAGTCGCTCGCCGCCTCGCGGAATTCCTGTTTGGATCAGAAAAGTCTCTCATCCGTTTCGATATGTCGGAGTTCATGGAGAAGCATTCCGTCTCCAAACTCATTGGCGCACCTCCGGGCTATGTCGGCTACGAAGAGGGCGGCCAGATGACGGAACGCGTGCGTCGCACGCCATATTCGGTTATCCTGTTGGACGAGATCGAGAAGGCGCATCCTGACCTGTTCAATATTCTTCTACAGGTTTTCGAAGACGGGCAGCTGACGGATGGTCTTGGCAATACCGTCGATTTCCGTAATACCATCATCATCATGACTTCCAACATCGGGGCGCGCCACTTGCAGAAGCGCACTTCGATCGGGTTCCAGTCCGGAGTGGATGAAGCCGGTTTGAAGAGCATGGAAGACTTGGTGTTGGGGGAAGTAAAGCGGGCGTTCAATCCGGAGTTCCTGAACCGGTTGGACGAAATTATTCTGTTCAATCCGCTGAGCGACGAAGATCTGCTCCGCATTATTGATCTGCTGGTCGGCCAGTTGAACGACACGCTGATTCACAGACAGGTGCAGGTTGTCTTGTCGCCCGAAGCACGCCAGTGGATCCTCGAAAAAACGTGCGCGGACCGAAACTACGGTGCGCGTCCGTTGCGGCGGGCGTTACAGAAGTATGTGGAAGACCCGCTGTCCGAGGCTTTGATCCAGGGGGGAATTCAGAGGCCTGCAACGCTTCAGATTTACGTTGCCGGGGATGGCCTCGCGTTCCGGCCAGTCGGTGAGGCAACCCCAGTCGTCCACTAGCGAATCTGACGCATCGTGTGATCACGAAGCGGCCCTTCAATTTCCAGGGTCGTAAAGCAAACTATACGCGCGACCGGCCCATGCCGGGTCCGGCGGGAGAATGCCAATTGGGTTTGGGGGCGCGGCCTTGATACGTGCGACGGCCGCTAAAAGCACACTCTGCTTATCGACGAACAGGAACGCCCGGAGCGCGTGGCGTGTGTGTGTCTCTCTTGCCGGTCTCCTTACGCTCTCCTTCTTCTGCGTTCGCCCTGCCCGCTCGGAGGATGTCTCCGATTCTGTGCGCGGTTTCGTCCTGTTTCACGGCTCCTTCGACCACAACACGCTCGTCGAGAAAATCGAAGACAACACCGTCCCCGTCGCGTTCGCCGATCCCCAGCAGAATCCGAATCAGTCCTTCATTGAGCGCATCGACTTCGACGGCAACCGCCGCATCCGCCGCGACACGCTGCAAGCGCGCATTTTCAGCCGGCCCGGCGATCCCTACAACGAAGAAACTCTGCGCCGCGATTTCCAGGCGCTGTGGAACACGCAGTTCTTCGAGGACGTGAAACTCGAAGTCGAGGATTCGCCCGACAAGCCGAACGGGAAAATCATCGTCTTCATCGTCAAAGAGCGCCCGGTCATCCGCCGCATCCGCTACGAAGGCATCAAGTCCGTTTCCGAATCCGACATTCTTGATCGCTTCAAGGAACGCAAAGTCGGTCTCACCGTGGAAAGCCAGTTCGACCCCACCCGCATCAAGAAGGCCGAAGTTGTTTTGAAGGAACTTCTCGGCGAACACGGGCGTCAGTTCGCCAAGGTCACGCCGCAGTACGAAAACATCGCTTCCAGCAATGCCGTAATTCTCGTTTTCAAGGTCGACGAAGGGCCCAAAGTGAAAGTCGGCAAGATTCTCTTCACCGGCAACCACGCCTTCAGCAATCGCAAGCTCATCCGCGCGATGCATCACGACCGGCCCTACCAGATTCCTCTCTACTTCACCGAAATCAACGTGATGTCCAAGACCTACGACCATGACAAGCTGATCGAGGACATCGAAGTCGGCATCCGCGGCCTTTATCAGGACAACGGCTACTTCCGCGTTCTGGTCAAGGAACCGATCCTTGAAAACATCGATACTCAGAACTGGCGCTGGGGAATTCCTCTTGCCGGAAAGGTTCCCGGCAAGGCGGTCAACATCACGATTCCCATCGAGGAAGGCGAGAAGTATTCGATGGGCACGATCAAGATTGTCAGCGCCGATCCCGACAAGGCCCTCTCTCTGAAGGTCGACGCGCTCAAGGCTGCATTCCCCTTGAAACAGGGCGAAGTTTTCTCCACCGCCAAGATCCGCAAGTCCCTCGACGAATATAAGAAGATCTACGGCCAGTACGGTTTCATCGATTTTGTTTCCGAGCCCGCCTTCGATATCGATGACCAGGCCAAGCGCATCGATCTCACTCTCAAATTCGACGAAGGCAAACAATACTACGTCCGCCGTATCGACTTCTCCGGCAACACCACGACGCGCGACAAGGTCATCCGGCGCGAACTCCTGATCGACGAAGGCCAGTTGTTCAACCAGCATGCCTGGGAAATCTCCATCCTTCGCTTGAACCAGCTCGACTACTTCGAAAAACTCGACGCGGATAAGGCCGCCGAAATCAAGCGCAATACGAAGGATGGCACCGTCGACATCCTTCTCAAGCTCAAGGAAAAAGGGAAGCAGTCAATCGGTCTTCAAGGCGGCATCAGCGGTTTGTCCGGCGGCTTCATCGGTTTGACCTATCAGACCAACAACTTTCTCGGCCTCGGCGAAACGCTCACCATCTCGGCGCAAGTCGGCCAGTACCAGCGCAACATCGTTTTCGGTTTCACCGAACCTTATCTCTTCGATCGGCCCATTTCTTCGGGCTTCACCATCTTCTCGTCCTTGTACAAGTACAACCAGGCCGAGCAAGCCGCGCTGGTCACCGGACAGTCCGTCAGCATCAACCCGGAGTACATCCAGAATTACAACCAGAACAGCACCGGCTTTACCGCGTTCGCCAGTTATCCGCTAAAGCGATACGCCTTCACACGTGTTGGCATCACCTACGGCCTCACGAAGACCAACATCACCACGTATAACCAAGCTTCTGAACTCCTCTTCACCCAGTTGCAATATCGCAGCATCGCCGGCCCCAGCGCTCTCGAGGGGATTCTCTCCAGCACCATCACCACCACGATCAGCTACAACACCATCAACAACCCCGTAAACGCCACGAGCGGCAAGAGCTACTTCTATTCGCTGGCATTCACCGGCGGACCCATCGGTGGCAACGTGAACATGATCACCAACACCGGTGAGTTCAAGTATTTCCATCCCATCAACAAGAAGCGCAATGCCGTGGGTGTGCGTTTCCTGGGCGCGTATACCGCCGGCTATGGCGGCAAGGAAGTTCCCCCCTACAGCCGCTTTTACATGGGCGGTGAAAATGATATTCGCGGGTTCGACATCCGCGCGATTTCTCCGATTACCTACATCCCCAGCACCTTCAATCAGCTCGTCACCTTCCCGTGCAATCAGTGCGGAATCAACCCGCGCACGGTCTCGTTCCCCGTTCCTCTTCTCGCCTACACCATCACCTTCCCTGGCGGCGATCTTCAGGGCGTTGCCAACTTCGAATACCGCATTCCCATCGCCGGCCCCGTGGGCATGACGCTCTTCCTCGACACCGGCACGGTCGGCATCCTCGACAAGAGCGCCTTAAAGCTCAATCAGACCGGCGTTGACAACATTAATCAGCTCTTCCCGCTTGCCAACCAGCCTGCCCAGTTGCAGATTGCTCCCGGCACCAATTTCAAGCTTCGCGCTTCCACTGGCGTCGAGTTCAACATCAATCTCCCCATCGTTCAGGCGCCCTTCCGCATCTATTGGGCCTACAATCCTCTCCGCATCCACCAGACCATCGTCGCTCCGTTCGATCAGCTCAACCGGGGCAATCTGGATCTGATGTGCCAATCTGCTGGCATCACGGACCCGCTTCACCCGAACCAGTGCTCGCCCATCATTCTTTACCAGCTCCAGCCGATCCTCCAGAATCCAGGGCGCTTGAACTATTTCGAACCGCAAAGCACCTTCCGCTTTACGGTCAGCCGGACTTTTTAGGGATTACACAGTGCAACCACTTTCTTCTTATTCCACGGAATCAATCACGGAGCAGCGGCACTGCTCTTACTTACGGGAGATGTTTTTCATGAAGTCGCTCAAGAATCTTGTCCTCATATCGATTTTCTTCTTGTCCGGCGCCTGGATCATCGCGGGATGCGGCGGCGGTTCCTCCGCCAACGTCGTGAAGGTCACGGTCACGCCGGCGATTGCGCAGGTCATTGCGGGACAGCCGCAAACCTTCACGGCGATCGTCACGGGCTCAAGCACGCTCACCGTCGGCACCTGGAACTGCACCTACTCTTACGTTCCGCCTGCCACGTCCACCAACCCGACGCCCAAGGCGGTAACGGGCGATTGCACCTCCGGCGGCACGATCACAGGCGTTACGGGCAAGATTGGAACCTGGACTACCTCCACCACCAACAACTCCAACGTCCTTACCTATAACGCTCCGGTACTTGCCGACTTTCCCAATCCCGTCCCCGCACTGACCTTTACCGCCGTGGCCGACGCTGACAAAAAAGCCACCGGTGCCGGTGTTGTCGCCCTTGATTCTGGCATTCGCGTTTCGGTCACTCCCTCCTCCGCGACAGTCCCCGTAGGCCTCTCCACACCCCAGACCGTCACGTTCTTTCCTTCCTTCCTGAATGCCAACAGTTCCGGCCAGCAGTTCAAGCTCGTTCAGCCCGACACTGCTTCCACCGTCGAACTCGATCGGAGTCCCACTCCTTCCACGCCGGACACTTGCGATCCAACTTGCGGTACCATCGACAACACCACCGGTGTCTACACCGCTCCCGCAACGCTGCCCACCGACACCAAGCCGGCCGGCAGCAAATCCACTGCTCCGACTACGGTTTACGTTGTCGTCTGGAACCTGGCGGATCCCAACCACTACGCGCTTGCTACCATCACTCTTGTCGATTCTTCGAAGAACGCGGTTACTTTCGACGGAATTTATCCGAGTATCAACGACGGCAGCGTCCCCGCCGGCGGCTTGCTGCAGGATGTCTTTCTTCTCGCTCACAATTTGCTCAACACCACTCAGATTGTTTTCATTCCGCCGTCTATGTCGTCTTCGGCCGGTGAAATCACCGCCACCACGCCCGGCAACTTGATCGATAGCACCCGCGTTTTCACCATCCCTGTTTCCGCTGCCTATTGCACGGCCAGCGCCAGCGGCGTCACGCCGGTGGTCACCTGTGATGCCTCCATCATGACACGTGTTCGCCTCAAGGCCGCCGACCTCGCCACTCCTGAGCCCGATGCGAACCATCCTGCCTGGATCATGATTCCCAATCTCCCGGGTAATTTGACGGCCCAAGCTCCGTGCATCAAGGCTCCGGGTACCGACAACACCATTACCGCCATCGCATGTCCCGTCCACATCGTCAATACCAGTCCCACTCTCGTGGCCGCGGCTCCCGACAATTTTCCACAGTCGACCAGCAACGGTACGATCAGCATCGCCGTTGACGGCGGCTACTATGGCCCCACGGGCGGCAATGTGAATCTGACATTCAACGACCAGGCCACATTGATTCAATCGTCGCAATCCACTTCCCGCAAGATCGTTGGCACCAAGGATAATTTCCAGCTTCCCGATCCGGGCCTTTACCAAATCACCGTCGCCAGTTCTCAGACGGTCGGCACCCCCCCGTTGTTCAAGCGCGCCACCACCAATGCCGCGGTCCAGCCAAACTTCTCGTCGGCTCCGACGGTGTTTACGAATTCCTTGCCAGTTGCCGGCTCGGTCACCAATCTCGCCCCCAGCGACATCGCGGTCAATTCTGTCAAGGGCTACGCCGTCATCACCGAACAAGCCAGTGGCACTCTGCAATTGGTCGATCTTCGCGGGTCTCAGCCCGCGTTCCTAGGCTCTCCGGTTCTCATCGCAAACGGTGCCCAGCCTACCGATGTTTCCATCGACGATCAGTTGCAGGTTGCGGGCGGCGACCTGGCCACAGTCGTCGACAGTGGCTCCGGCCGCCTCTACTTCTTCTCGGTCTCGACAAGCGGCATCTTCCCGGCAAACATCGTGGGCGGTACCACCAACTTCATTCAGGTCGACCTCAACACTCTCCTCGGCCAGTCAGGCAACACCGCCGTTCCGTTCGCGATTGGAATCGATCCGACCACGCACCTGGGTGCCCTGGCGTACACTGGTGGCAGCATCTCCACCAATATCGCTTTCATTGTTGATGTGAACCCGTCGGACACAAGCCGTGCTTGTTTCATTTCGACTCAAGCGCCGCCTTGCGCCACCACTCCGGTTACAGTCACCACCGGCCCGACGCCTCGCATTGTTCTACAGCCAGGGGTTCCGGTTGCGTATGTCACTCCCGGTGGCGGCAGCGGCGGCTCAACCTCGGTGGTCAATCTCCTTCAAACCGGAACGACCGTTAAGATTTTGCCGGCTGCTTCTTCCACTACGGCGACCGGCGCATTCCGCTCCGCTAACATCACCACCATCAAGACAGTCACGCCCCACGGTATCAATGCCGCGCTCGGTGGCACGGTCATCATCTCTGGCATCATCGGTGCCAAGGACGATCCCTCCAAGGGTTTCTCCTTCAACGGCACATACATCGCTTCCGTCGTCGATCCTTACACGTTCACCTATCTCCAGACCGGCATGCCCGATGACCAGGAGACCAATGCTTCCGGCAGCGAAGGCACCGTTCAATACGGCTCGCCTTACTATTCCTTCAGCACGTCGACCAACGTCTCCGGAGCAGCTATTAATCCCATCACGCGCACGTTTGCGTATGCGGATTTCGCCGCGTTTTCGGCGCAGGTTGGCTTCATCAGCACTCTCGACCAGAGCCTGACTTCGCTCTCCCTCTCAGCGGGAAGCTGCAACGGGTGCACTCCCAGCCCCGCGGGGGGGCCGGAAAACGGCTTCCGTTCCGTGGCCTGGGATCCCTTTACCGACGTGTTGATTGCTTATAATCCCGGCACCAACACTACTTCCAACAATTCGCCGGAAAACTCCATCTCGTTGATTAATCCCGGTGGACCGACGTCCAGCGGGATCACCAATTCGGCTTACCGCATCATCGCTGCTATCCCAACGGATAAGGTTGGCCAGGGTTCGTACACGCCTCCGGGTGCTTCCAATCCCGTCACTGTTTTCGGTCCCATGGCCTACGATCCGAAATCCAAGTTTGTCCTTGTCGCGAACGCCGGCGACAATTCGCTCTCCTACATGAGCCTCGACCAGGGCGACAAGAAAATTCACATTCAGACGCTCCAGCTGCCCGATACCGCCTGCACGGACGCGAACACTTGCTACGCCGTCCCCACCGCACAGCCCAAACTTGGTGACCTGACCCACCGCGCGACTACTTGCAGCCCGACCAACCCGCTCTCCCCCTGCATGCCGCAAGCGGTTCGCGTCGGCCGCAACGCCGTTGTTCGGGTTCTCGGCCAGGGGTTTCTGTCCGGAGGCAGCAGCCCGGTCGCCCGCTTGGACGGCCTGACTTCCATCATCCCGCCAGGGCAAACCACTCCTGTTCCGATTTCAACAACCGTTGTGAGCGACAGTGAAGTTGACGTCTCGATCCCGGCCGCCGCTCTCTTCGCGCCCCACAACTATGCGCTCGACGTCGTCGCCGGCTCCAATGGCGGCTCCTCGAACGCCATGGCCCTCTACGTCGTCGGCGTGCTCGATTTGTCGAGCATCTGCACCCCGACCACGGTTCTTCCCCAAGGCCCTGAAGATGTGGCCATTGACCAGGTCCGCCACATTGCCGTCATTACCAATTACGCGTGCAACAGCGCCACCGTGATCAACCTGGACGTCACCGGTACTCTCTATCCGACTGTTCCTTACGGCGGTATTCTCGGAAGTGTGGGCGTCAATAAGCAGCCCATCGGTGTCGGCATTATTTCGCGCCTGGGTTACGCCGTCGTGGCGAATAGCGGCGACTCGCCCACAGGCACTGCTTCCATCATCGACATCAGCAATCCCTTGAATCCGAAACTGGTTACTTGGACTCCTTCGGGATCCACGACCACCGCAAACTCCGTCTCGGTTGGAGTCTCGCCGCTTGGCGTTGCGGTCGACTCGGACCGTGCCCTTGCACTGATCGCCAACGCGGGTTCCAACACCCTCTCGTCCATTGATCTCACGGTGCTCTTCCCCTCAGTGACTGGTGGGCATACGCAGAGCGCTCCTGCGGCGACGACCATCGGGCTGTCCGGTCCCCCCACCGCTGTTGCGGTTGACCCCAATCGCGCGGAGGCTGTCGTCTCCGGCCTGCAGAACGCCGGAACCACCAGCGTCACCGGCGGTCTCGACGTCATCAGCCTGGCTTCCGCGCCTCCCTCGAAGGTCACGTCCTCCTCGATTTCTTCGCTGACGGTCAACCCGACGGGTATCGCGTACGATCCCGGCGATCCTAACGTCTCGCCCGTGGCCACCGGCCGCTTCTACGTTACCTCCACACAGCAAAACGCTGTCTATTCCTTCAACCCCGATACCACGGCTGTCCAGACCATTCGTGTTGGCATCAACCCCTATTCCATCGCGTTCAATTACCAGACTGGGACGCTCATGTCGGTGAACTCTACGTCCAATACCGCCTCGGTCATCGACACTCAGAATTTCAAGACGCGCGAAACTCTCGGAATCAGCAGCCAGTCGCAATTTGCTGTCGACGTCGACCAGTTCTACAACACCGCGGTCATCGTCGACCAGAACAACAACCGTGTTGTGTTTTTGGCATTGCCGCGGTAAGGATTTCCGGTCCGACTCGTTTCCGCCCGCGTTTGCGGCGGAATCGTCAAGTCGGCTATACTAAAAGCTTTGTGAGTCCCGTCGCAGTGGGGTCTGTGACGGTTAGCCAGGTGGATGCTCTCCGTTCGTTGATGTTTGCGCGCATCCCAGTCGACTTTACCGGAACAGGGTTCAGAGATTTCAGGGTAGCCATTCCGTTCGCTGTTTGTCCGAAGTGGAACGCGCGCCCAGTGACAATAAGGAGAATACAGTGAATTCCAGAAAAATCATTCGTGTGGCTGTGCTCGGCGCGGCATGCTTCCTCACCGGCGCGGCCGTTTGGGCCCAGGCCGGCGCCGCGACTGCCAGCAAGATTGCCGTCGTCAACGTCCGTCAGGCGATTGTAACGACAGCGGAAGGCAAGCAGGCCTCTGCCGAGCTCCAGTCGCAGTTTGCGCCTCGCCAGTCCGAGCTCGAGGGTCTCAACAAGCAGATTAATGACCTCCGCCAGCGCCTCAGTTCTGGCCAGAGCACCCTCAGCGATGAAGAGAAAGTCCGCCTCACCCAGCAGGGGCAGCGCCTTACGCAGCAGCTGGACCGCAAGAACAATGAACTTCAGGAAGATCTCAACGCGGCACAGGGCGAAATCGTCGATCGTATCGGGCGCAAAATGATGGATGTCCTTGAGCGCTACGCCCGCGAGAACAACATCACTGCCGTGTTCGATTCTTCCGCGCAGAACTCCCCGATCCTGTTTGCCTCGACTTCCGTCGATATCACCCAGGACATCATCAAGCTCTTCGATCAGGCCTACCCGGCCAAGGCTGGCGCAGCGGCTCCAGCGGCCAAGCCTGCGGCCACTCCCAAGCCGGCCACGCCAACCAAGCCATAACTTGTCTTGATTTGTAGGTTCGGGGCTCTTTGCTGTGGCGAGGAGCCCCATCTTCGTCTTTACCTTGCCTTCCGGCCCATACCTTGCTTTTGCACGTTTACCGGAATATACTTCTATTTCGCTCTGTTACGGGTCGCACCATGGAGTGGGCGCAAGCCCACTTTTTTGTTGCCGCCGGATGGACTGAGCTTCAGACCGGCTTCGGCCGGGGAGTCTCTAGGTGAATTTGGAAAAAATCCGCGACGCCGCGGAACGGGTTGCCCGCTCCGAAGGCCTCGAAGTCGTGGATGTCGAATGGAAGATCGGGAAGCAGCGGTTTCTTCGCGTGTACATCGACCGCCTTCCTCCCGAATCGCCCCCGGATGCCACCGGCGGGGCGCCCGAGGCGGCTGATCCGTATCCCAAGGTCAGCCACGCTGACTGTGAGCGCGTCAGTCAGCAACTAAGCGTCATTCTTGACGTTGAGGATTTGGTGCCCGGGCCCGGCTACGTGCTCGAAATCAGTTCGCCGGGCATGGACCGTGCCCTGAAGACCGAAGCCGATTTCCGTCGCTTCGTGGGGTGCGCGGCGAAGATTTCGACCATCGAGCCCATCGGTGAAGTCAAGTTCTTCGAAGGGCGCTTGCGTGGTTTCGCGGACGGCAATGTCCGCATGGAGTTGAAAGGCAAAGAAGCGCGGCTTGTGGAGATTCCGCTCGACACAATCCGCAAAGCGAACTTGGTCGTCGAATTTTAGGACTGGAAAGACTAATGGCGAATCTGCTTTACCAACAAATTGAGATGCTCAGCCGGGAGAAGCACATCGAACCCGACGTGGTGATTTCCGCCATCGAAGACGCCATGGTCGTCGCCGCGCGTAAATTCTACAAGTCCGAGGAGGATCTGCGCGGCAAGTTCAATTCCGAGACCGGCCAGGTTGACGTCTACTCCGTCATTACCGTCGTCGAGGAAGTGACCGATCCCAAGCGAGAAATCAGCCTGGCCGATGCCAAAAAGAAGGATCCCGGCGCCGAAATCGGCACGGAATACAAGACCTCCAAGGCCACCGATGTACTCGGCCGCATCGCTGCACAGACGGCGAAGCAGGTCATTCTGCAGAAAGTTCGAGAAGCCGAGCGCGACACCATCTTCAACGAATATCACAACCGCTCCGGCGAACTTGTAACCGCCATCGTCAAGCGTGCCGAGGGCCCCGACCTCATCGTTGATATGGGCCGCACCGAAGCGCGTCTACCGAAGCGCGAACAATCCAAGCTCGAGACCTACAATATCGGCGAGCGTCTCCGCGTCGTCATCAAAACCGTGGACCGGGCAGCCAAGGGGCCGCAAGTCATCGTTTCCCGCGCGGACGCTTCTCTCGTTCAGCGCCTTTTCGAGATGGAAGTGCCCGAAATCTACGACGGCACCGTGCAGATTCGCGCCGCCGCTCGTGAAGCCGGCGAGCGCACCAAGGTTGCTGTCGCCAGCCGCGACAAGGATGTCGATCCTGTTGGCGCTTGCGTCGGCATGAAGGGCATGCGCGTCCAGTCCATCATCCGCGAGCTTCGCGGCGAAAAGATCGACATCATTCCTTATAACGAAGAGACCGTCGCCTTTGCGCAGAAAGCGCTCAGCCCCGCAAAGGTCACGCGTGTTCAGATCACCGACCCAGAGAACAAGAAGCTCGAGGTCATCGTTGAGGACTCGCAACTCTCCCTGGCCATCGGCAAGAAAGGCCAGAACGTCCGCCTCGCGAGTAAGCTCATTGGCTGGGATATCGATATCAAGAGCGAAGAGGAAAAGCGCCGCGAAATCGAAGCTGAGATGACTCGCCTCACGGCTCCGGTCACACCGCTTACCGTGCTTGCTGGCGTCGGCCCCAAGACGATCGAGAAGATCGAAGCCGCCGGGATCACCAACCTCGAGCAGCTTGCCGCGATGACTCCGGAACAACTTCTCGAAATTCCCGGCATCGGCGAAAAGATGGTCGACAAGATTTATCAGGCTGTAAACCGCTTCTACGAGGGTGGAGAAGGCGCTACCGCCGAAGGTGCCCCAGCGGAATCCGGCGAAACGCCTTCTGACGTCGAATCTGCCGAGGTCCAGGCCGATGCGGAAGCTATCGCCGAGACCGAACAAGCCGAACAAGCAGACACGCCGGCACAGGAATCCACCGCGGAGGAAAACTCCGCGGCCGCTGAAACGGACGATAACTCCGAGGCTCAGCAGGAAGAGAAGAATTCGTAACGACGCATGAGTGACCCAAACCAAGTCCGCATTAACGAACTGGCGCGCGAGCTCGAGGTTAAGGCCAAGGCCATCATTGACCTCTTGCCCGGCTTTGGTGTGACCGAGAAAAAGACGCACTCCAGTTCGATCCCGGCTGACATCGCCGAGAAAGTTCGCCGCGAGATTCAGGGAACTGTCGAGCCCCCTCCCCCGGTGGTGGAACCTCCGAAACCCGTTGCCGTCAAGCCAGCCGCTCCAGCTCCGGCTGCTGTGCCTCCAGCGCCTCCGAGACCCGCTGCTCCTCCGCCAGCTGCTGCACATCCGCCGGCGCCGGCTGCGACGCCCGTAGTTGCGCCGAAGCCTGCTGCTCCCGCTGCGCCACCGGTTGCCGCTGTTGCGCCGCCGACTGCACCGAAACCGGTGCCTGCTGCTGCGCCAGCCGCCACAGCTCCGCCTCCCCCGGCACCTCGGCCCGCAGCCGCGCCTCCTTCTGCCGGCCCCGCGGCTCCTGCCAAGCCCACTGTGCCACCGGGTCGCCCGGTTCCCGGCCAACCTATTCGTCCCGGACAGCCTCCGGCCGCCCGTCCGCCTCAAACTGGCGCTCCCGCTGGCGCGAGGCCCGCTGCGGGTGCCACTCCCGCGTCTGGGCGTCCCACGTCTCCTTCGCGTCCGCCCATGCCAACGGGCGGCAATCGCGGCCCGATTCCTGGAACCGTTCCCGGCAGTGGTCGTCCCGTGGGCCCACGGCCTGGACAACCCATGCGCCCACAAGGGCCCGGCGGCCAAGGGCGCCCATTCACTCCGCGTCCTGGGGGACCGGGCGGTCCCGGCCAAGGTGGTCCCGGTGGTCAGGGCCGTCCATGGGGTCAACGCCCCGGCGCTGTGCCGATGGGTTCTCGCCCCGGCCCGCGCACTCCTGGCCGTCCACAGATGCTTCCGCCGCTTCCCGACAAAATGCCGCCAAAGGCAGAGCCGGGCAAGCCGCTTTATGCGCGCAAGCCTCCGCAACGCCAACGGCCGACGGTTGATAAGCGTGAGATGGAAGGGGAGCGCAAGCTCCACCCGACGCGTCAGCGTCCCGGTGCGGGTGGCCGAGGCGGTGTCGCCGTCGCGGTTGCTCCTCCGGAGCCGCGTCCGCCGCGCGAAGTCACGCTGACGGAAGGCATCACCATTCGCGAACTCGCCGAAAAACTCGACATTCGCGCCAAAGACCTCCTGAAGACGTTGCTTGATCGCGGCGTGTTCGCCAGCATCAACCAGGCGCTCGACGTGCAGACCGCCACTGATCTCGCACAGTCCTTCAACGGCATCGTCACCGTCGTCTCTCTCGAAGAGGAGATGGTGCTTGAAGTCGCCAAGGAAGAGACCAAGGAAAATCTCAAGCCGCGTCCACCCGTCGTCACTGTGATGGGCCACGTCGACCACGGCAAGACCAGCTTGCTCGATGCCATCCGTGCCACCGAGGTCGCCGCCGGCGAAGCAGGCGGTATCACCCAGCACATCGGTGCCTACAAAGTTCAGGTTGGCGAACGCAGCGTCGTTTTCGTCGACACTCCGGGCCACGAAGCCTTTACGCGCATGCGCGCCCGCGGCGCGAAAGTGACTGACATCGTGGTACTCGTCGTTGCCGCCGACGACGGTGTTATGCCCCAGACCCGCGAAGCCATCGACCACGCAAAAGCCGCCAACGTTCCGATCGTTGTGGCGGTCAATAAGATCGACAAGCCGGAAGCACAGCCCGAGCGCGTCAAGCGTCAGCTTACCGATCTCGGCCTGATGCCTGCCGAATGGGGCGGCGACACCGAATTCATCGAAGTTTCCGCCAAGCAGAAGAAAAATCTCGATAAGTTGCTCGAGACCATTTTGCTCGTAGCTGATCTCCGCGAGCTCAAGGCCAATCCTGATGCTCCGGCATCCGGCACCGTGCTGGAATCCCGCGTCGACAAGGGCCGCGGTCCTGTTGCCACGATTCTTGTGCAGAACGGTACCCTCAACACGTCCGATTTCTTCATCGTTGGCTCGGTTTTCGGCAAGGTCCGCGCCATGTTCGATGATCGCGGCCGCCCGGTGAAGACCGCGCCTCCTTCCACGCCGATCGAAGTCCTCGGTCTCCAAGGTGTGCCCGAAGCGGGCGACCATTTCCAGGTTACCGACGAAGCGAAGGCGCGCCACGTGGTGGAGTTCCGCCAGTCCAAGCAGCGTGACGCGGCTCTCCGGGCCAGCGCCGGCGGACGCATCACCCTCGACCAGTTGCACGAACAACTCAAGGCCGGCGAAGTCAAGGAACTCCCCATCGTCATCAAGGCCGATGTACAGGGCTCCGCCGAAGTTCTGGGGGAGATGCTGCCGAAGCTTTCCACCGATCAGGTCAAGCTCAAGATCATCAGCGCCGGCGTCGGTGCCGTCACCGAAAACGATGTGCTGCTGGCGTCCGCTTCGGGCGCCATCGTGATTGCCTTCGGTGTTCGCCCTGACCGCAAGGCTGCCGACCTCGCTCAGCAGGAGAAGGTCGACATTCGCACGCACACCATCATCTATGAAGTTTCCGACGAGATTAAAAAGGCCATGGAAGGCCTGCTTGAACCCGTCGTCCAGGAAACCTATCTGGGTCGCGCGGAAGTCCGCAACACCTTCCGCATCAAGGGTTCCGGCACGGTCGCTGGCTGCTACATCACCGATGGCGTCATGAAACGCGACGCACAGGTCCGCGTCGTTCGCGACGGCGCCGTCATCTACACCTCGAAGCTCAGCTCGCTCAAGCGCTTCAAGGACGACGTCAATGAAGTCCGCGCCGGCTACGAGTGCGGTCTCGGCATCTCGAATTTCAACGACGTCAAGGTTGGCGATCATCTCGAGTGTTTCCAGGTCGTGAAGCTCTCCGCTGCCGAAGCCGCCGCCCAGGGGGCAGTCTCCGCCCGCAAATAGCACGGGCTTGGGCTTGTGCGGATCGGGCCAAGGTCATACGTCATGCCGGTAGGACTGCTTACATTGGAATTGCATCTTCCGGATGCGCAGTCGCTGAAAGATAAGCGGCAGATCCTGCGCAGCCTCAAGGACAGGCTGCGCGCCCATTTCAACGTCGCGGTGGCCGAGCTCGATTTCGAAGACACTTGGCAACGTTCCGTGGTGGGCGTGGTTACGCTGTCCAACGAAGAGCAGCACGTCGAACAGGCGCTGCAGAAAGTCTTGGCGGAAGCCGACAACATTCTCGGTCCGCTCGTTGTTTCTCACGCAGTGGATTTGTTGTAACAGGAACCGCACGAACATGCCCGATCATCACAGACACGAACGCGTCGGCGAAGAAATCGCCCACGAAATTAACGCCATGCTTGCCGGGGAACTTAAAGATCCTCGGCTCGAAGGCAATGTGTGCGTCAGCGAAGTCCGTGTGCAGCCCGACATGAAGCATGCTCGCGTGTTCGTCAGTGTTCGCACCGAAAACGCCAAGGAACAATCCGACGCCATTAAGGCCCTGGAACACGCCATCGGTTACATCCGGCATGAGCTGATCGAGCGCCTGCAGCTTCGCCGCTTGCCCGACTTGCATTTCACTTTGGATCTCTCGCAGGAACATGTCGAGCGCATCGAGCAGCTCCTTAAGCAAATGAAATCCGACAAACCGGCGAATCCCGACGCCCAATCCTGAGCCTGATCCCGCATGCCCCGACAGCCACAGCCGGCCCCGTTTGACGGCGCCCTGGTCATCAATAAACCGCAGGGTAAAACATCCCATGACATCGTCGACGCGGTGCGGCATCTCGCTGGCTTCCGCCAGATCGGCCATCTTGGCACGCTCGACCCTCTCGCCACCGGTGTTCTCGTCCTCTTGCTGGGCAAGGCCACGCGCCTCGTGCGCTTCTATGCAGGCCGTCGCAAGCGCTACACGGCGGGTTTTCGTTTCGGCTATGCCACCAATACCTACGACTCCGAAGGCACCGCACTTGCTCCCGAAGTGGCGGTATCCCTGGACCGCGAGCAACTCCAGCAGCTTGCCAATGCATCCCTTGGCCGCTTCGACCAATTGCCCCCGATTTTCTCCGCGAAAAAAGTTGCCGGCCGTCCCGCATATGAACTCGCGCGCAAGAATCAGCCCGTTGAGCTCAAGCCTGCCTCTGTCGAACTCTTCGAATACCGGCTGACGGAAGTGGAGGGCCCTGTAGCGCGTTTTTCCGTCGAGTGTTCTTCGGGCACTTACATCCGTTCTCTGGCCCACGATATGGGGCAGAAACTCCGTTGTGGCGCGCACCTGTCGGAAATCTGCCGCACCGCCGTCGGTGAATTCTCGCTCGACCAGGCCGTCAATCTCGACGAACTTGTCCAGGCCAAGCGGGAAGGGAAGTTCCCGTCCTGCCTGATCCCCCTTGAACATCTTCTGTCCGACTATCCGCGCGCCAACGTCCTTCCGGTCCTCGAAAAGAAGGTCCGTCACGGGGCCAAATTCAACGTTCTCGTATCCCAGATTCAGGCCGGTCGCGTTGAGCTTCCCCCCGGTGCGACGTCTGAGCTCAACGGCGATACCAACAGCCCGCCCCGGCTCCGCGTATTCAGCCAGGAGAACAAACTGATTGCCATTGCGGAGGCGGTCGTTCCTCGCACGTACCAGCCCATCGTCGTCTTCGACCCTTTGCCCTGATTCAGCCGTGGACTGACCGTCCACTCGTGTCTTGGCGCTTGATCCTCATGCTTGTTTGTTTTGACTTCAATCAGGGCGTTGCGGCGGCTGCGTTGGCGGCGGTTGTTGCTGCGGTTCTTGCTGTTGTTCGTCCGGCTGCTCCGGCTGTTCTGGCGGAGGCACGGGCGCGGGACCTGGCTGCGGCGTGGGGCCCGGCTGCTCGACGGGTGGTTGCGTTTCGGGTGGTGTCTCGGATGGTTGCTGTTGCTCGGGCGGCGGCAATGGCGGATTCGCGAGTGGTGCCGTGCCTCCCAGACCTGCTCGTCCGCCCGTCGGTTCCCCGCGGCCCGCATAGAACGACTGCGACTCGCGCACCGGTATCCGCACGCGCCTCGGTGTGATCAGGATGATCAGTTCGTCGTTTGTGTAGGATGTTGTCCTGGCGCCGAACGCATAGCCCGCTTTCGGCAGGCGCGCCAGTCCCGGAATGCCGCTCAGGGATCTCGTCTCTTGCAGATTCAGCAGCCCGCTGACGATGGACGTCTCGTTCTCCTTCAGCCGGATCGTCTGCGTGATCGTGCGACTGGAAATGATGGGGATCTGGTTTACCGCTGAGCCCGAAAGCGTCTTGATGTCGAAATCCATCTGCAGCGTGACTTCTTTGTTTTCGTGCAGCGCCGGCGTCGTCTTGATCTTCAGCCCGATGTCCACATACTCCGATCCCGGATAGGGCTGCTGCCCGATGGCCGAATTCGCGATTAATCCTGCGGGGCTGATCAGCAGTGTTGCCTGCCCGGCGTCTGACGTCAGGTTATTCGTCACCACGATGTCCGGAAACGCGTTGCCCGTGAAGTCTCCGCTCACAATCGCCGTTGGACTGGTGCCCGCGCCCGGTTCCAGCGCTCGGGTGAACAATCCGCTTCCCAGGTCCACATACACGGTTACCGTCCCATCGTCGCGATTCGTGATTGCCAATCCCCCTGTCGATTGCTGGGCGAAATCCGAGATCACGATTCCGCTCGGTGCCGCCCCGGTTGCCAGTGGCGACTGGGAAGATAGAGCAAACGTTCCGTCACCGTTTCCCAAATAGATCGTGGCCGTGTTGTCCGTCCGGTTGGCAATCGCCAGCGCTGGCCCGGTGCTTCCTGCCAACGCTCCGCTGCTCATAGCCACCGGCCCCTGTCCTACGGGTACCGGTGATCGCGGAAATTCCGCGAAAGTTCCGTTTCCGTTGCCCTTCAGAATGGTCACGTTGGCTGTGGCCTGGTTCAAGATCGCGAGATCCAGGATTCCATCGTTGTCAAAATCGTTCGCCGCGACCGCCACCGGCCCCGTCGCCGTGCTCGGAAGCGCGAACGGCGACCCAGTCGCCTGCGTAAACGTCCCGTCGCCGTTGCCCAGGAACACCGAGTAGGTGCTATCCACAAAATTCGTCACCACGAATCCTGGGTTCGTATTGTTATTCGAATTGAACGTGCCCACCACGATTGCGCTGGGTTCGTTCCCCACGGCAATCGGATTCGGCTGGATCGTGAACGTTCCGTCTCCCGCTGTGTTTTCCAAAAGCTCCGTCACTGTGTTTGCAACGGGATCCGTTACCAGCAGGTCGGGCAACGAGTCTGTCGTTGAGTTGAAACTCCCGCTCACAATCGCCGGCGGAACGGGTGGTGCTTCTGTGCGAGCCGTTCCGAGCGAGATTGGTGATTCCGCGCCCTGCGCAAACTGTGTTGCCGCATTGGCTCCCTGGTTCAGCAGGATGTTGATCGTATTGTCGATCTGGTTCAACACCGCCAGATCCTGTTCGCCGGCGTTGCGAAAATCGGCCATCGCCAGAGACACCGGTCCTCGCCCCACCGTGAACTGCTCAGCCTGTACCACTGAACTCGTCCCACCTACCGCGGGGGTTTGCGGTGTGGCCGCTCCTCCTAAACTCGCCGACAGCAGCGATAGCGTGATTGGATACCGGTCCCCCACGAAAAACGTAGCAGGCTTCCCGTCCTGCGCCCTTAACAGAACTTGCTGCCCGCTCTGTACCAGCGACAGGGACTCGGAGAAATCGGCGGACACGCTCGGCAGCGTCAACAGGAACGTGGATTTCCCACCGCCGATCGCGGCTATGGGAGGAATCGCTGATGCCAGACTCGTCAGCCCGCCTGAAGCCACCGTCCCAAAGACCGACGCCAGGATCGTCAGCAGCGCGGTGATGCTCGTCGCCGACCGCAACTGGCTCGCCAGCGCCGGTGTCACCGAATACAAGGCAAGCTTGGCCGGCGGCGTAATTCCGATCTTCCTGGCCTGGTCACGGTCGACCGTCAGAAGGTCGATCTCCAGCAATACTTCGCCCGGCGCTTTCTCCAGGCTGTTGATGATCGCCCCCGCCAGCCGCACCTTCGGAATCGTGTCGCGAATCGTCAGGCTGTGCGCCGCAGACGATTGTTGGATCCTTTGGGCGCCGGTCAACTCCCGCACCGCCCGAACAACCTCCGTCATCTCCGCCGAAGTCGACGAGGACGGCAGTTGGAACGTCTGCTCGATCACCGGCTCGAACGCCTTGCGCTTTTCGGTTGTGTCCGCTGCCACGAAGATCAGCTTGTCGTTCAACGCGTGCCAGAACGTCCCGGTTTGCACGGTCAAGACCTTCATTGCCGTCTCGAAATCCGCATCGTCCAGACGCAACTTCACCGCGCGCGCCGGTAAGTCCGGGTCGAAGGCCGCCTTGATTCCGTATGCCGCAGCCACTTGCTCGTACACCGTCTTCAGATCCGCCTGGATCCTGAAATTCTGTCGCGAATGGTTTGTCTTTAACTGAGGCAAGCCGATGGGCGGTTCCTGCGATTGCAGTTGCTCGAGCTTCGAATCGTTTTTCATCAATTCCATCTGTTGCAGCCGTTCGGCAACAATGGAATTGCTCGGATCGAGGTGAAGTGCCGTGGCCAGTTGCTGCGTCGCCCCGTCCAAGTCGCCTGCAATCGCCCGCTTCTCGGCTTCTTCGACGTAGCCGCGCACCAGCCGCGATCGCAGGCTCACGCTCAGGTTTACGATCGTTGCGTCGAATGGCGCGTACCTCGCCGCTTCTTGATACGACACCAGCGCTTCCTCATATTGCCCTGCCGCTTCCTGTCTGCCTCCCAAGTCCGCCAGCTTTTTTGCCCGCTTGGGATCCGGTTTCACCATCGCCCGCGGGTCTACTGGTCCCTGTTGCTTCGGTACCGGAGTTTGCGCCGGCAGTTCTGGGCACACGATTGCCCAAGCCAAGAGCAGCGCAGCCGTTGGTCGCCAGCCTTTCCCTCGTTTGCGGTTTGCTCGCGTCGCCAAAATTGGTCTTTCTGCCCGCCTTGAATGCCTGCTAAGGGCCAAGCAAATCTGCGCCGAACGGGCCCCACCCAGATATTCTCGGGTGCGCCTTCGTGTGACGCCTGCGCCGTAACCCACAACTTCTTAGACGCAAGTCCCCATTCTACAGTGGGCTGGCGCAATGCTCGTAGTGTGCACAGGTCCTTGACGGAAAAGAGGAGGCAAGGGTATGCTAAAACTGTTGTTGCAAATCAGTTTCAACTGGAGACCTCTTGCTCTCTGCCTTCCTCATCGCCCTCCGCGAAGGGGTCGAAGCCGCCCTCGTCGTCGGTATCGTCCTCGTCTATCTTAGACGCACCTCTCGTTCTTATCTTTCCCGTTTCGTCTGGGGTGGTGTCGCTGCCGCCGTTGCTCTCAGCCTCGTTGTCGCCATCCTTCTGGAGCGCTTCAATATCGATGGCGACGGCTTCGAGGGCGTGATGTACCTCATCGCGGCCTTCTTTGTGGTCACCATGATCATCTGGATGAGCCGCGTCGCCAAGCACCTCAAGAAGGAAATCGAAGACAAAGTTGAACAATATGCCGGCCGCGAAGGCTCGTCCGCTGGCTGGGGCATTGCTCTGTTCGTTTTCCTGATGGTCTTACGCGAAGGCGTCGAGTTGGCGGTCATCCTTCGCGCCGTCGAAATGTCCACCGAAGGGCTGCAAACCTGGATCGGCACTCTGGCCGGGATCGGCGCTGCCGTCGCCGTTGGCCTCTTCTTCTTCAAAGGCACCTTGAAGGTTCCCCTCCATCGTTTCTTCTCCGTTACCAGTACGATCCTCATTCTCGTCGCCATTCAGCTTGCCGTTACCGGCCTCCACGAGCTCAGCGAGGCGCAGTGGATTCCCTCCAGCAAGTCTGAAATGGCCATCCTCGGGCCTATCGTCCGCAACGACCTCTTTTTCTTCATCTTCGTTTTTGGCGCGGTCATCCTCATGATCTTCCGCGAACTCCAGACCGCCTCGCACGCCAAAGCTGCCACAACTGCCGCGAACGATGCCGAGCGCCGCCTCGTCTTGGCCCAGAATCGCCGCCAGCGCCTGTGGATGGTCGCAACCGCTTCCATCAGCCTCGCCGTAATCCTGGCGCTGACGGCAGACTATATCTACGCCAAAGTCACTTCCGCTCCGCCCCAGGCTCGCGCCGTCGAAATTGTGAACAATGCCGTCAGCATTCCGGTCTCCGAAATCCAGGACGGCAATCTCCATCTCTTTACCATCACTACCGGTGGCCAATCCATTCGCTTTATGGTCATCAAAAAGCCCGCCGGTTACGGCACTGCCCTTGACGCCTGCCTCATCTGCGGCGCCGACGGTTATCATCAGGACGGCCAGAATGTCATCTGCCGCCGCTGCGCTTCCGCTATCTACATCCCATCGATTGGCCAAAAGGGCGGCTGCAACCCCATCGGATTTCCATCGCAGGTTGTCGGCGACAATGTTGTCTTCGACGTATCCGCGGTGACCAAGGCCGTGGAAGACATTCCGCGTTAGGAGAGGATCGTTCTACACTCGTTGAAATGTTCCTCCGACTCGTAGCCGATTCCTTCACACGGCGCCCCCGCCGCAAAATCATCAGCATGGCCGCGCTCGCCATGGGTATGGGCGTGGCCACCGCCGCGCTCAGTGTCTCTCTCGATGTTGGTGACCGCCTTGCCAAGGAGTTCCGCAGCCTCGGCGCCAACCTCCTTGTTACCCCGCAGGCGGATTCGCTTCCTCTCGAAATTGGCGGCGTCGATTACCGCCCCGCCAATGCGGGCGCGTATCTACCGGAAGCCGACCTCGGCAAACTCAAAACCATTTTCTGGCGTTTTAACATCATGGCCTTCTCGCCCATCCTCGAGGTGCCGGCGCAGGCCGCGAAGGATGCATCTGGCTCATCACCCGAGAAGATCACTCTGGTCGGTACGTGGAATCATCACAGCGTTCCGATTCCCGACGGCACTTCCTATGTCACCGGCATTGATCAGACCAATCCCTGGTGGACCGTGGAAGGGAAGTGGTTCACCGAAGGAGCGGATGAGTGCGTCGCGGGTGTGGCGTTCGCCCGGCGCCTCGGTTTGAAGATTGGCGACACCCTCGCCGTCTCCGCTCAAGGCTCCTCCGACGCGCATCCGCTGAAGATCGTCGGTCTTCTCTCTACCGGCGGACCGGAAGACAACGGCGTCGTTTCCTCGCTCCCGGTCGCTCAGCAACTTGCCGGTCAGCCCGGCATGTACCGCCGCCTTTACGTTTCCGCGCTCACCAAACCGGAAGACTCCTTCGCTCGTAAAGATCCGAAAAGCATGACTCCCGCCGAGTTCGATACCTGGTATTGCACACCCTATATCAGCTCCATCGCCCTCCAGATCAGTGAGGAGCTCAAGGGCACCGATGTGCGTGTCATCCGGCGTGTTGCCGAGGGCGAAGGCAACGTCCTCTCCCGCGTGCGCCTTCTGCTCTGGCTCGTCACCGGTGCTGCGCTTCTTGCCGCTGCTCTTGCGGTCGGTGCCTCCGCCGCCGCTTCCGTCATCGAGCGCCGCACCGAAATCGGCCTTATGAAGGCACTCGGTGCCAACTCCGGTTTAGTCGGTGTTCTCCTTGCCGCAGAGCAGCTTCTCCTTGCCATCGTCGGTGGCAGCATCGGGTTCGGTGTCGGCATTCTTCTCGCTCGCGTTCTGGGCCAACGCATCTTCGGCTTCGCGCCGGAACCGCGCTTCTTCGTCCTCCTGATCGTTCTCGCTCTCGCCGCGCTGATTACTCTGCTCGGCAGCGCCTATCCTCTGCGGCAAGCTTCGCGCTACGATCCCGCTCCCATCCTGCGAGGCGAATGATGGCTCCCTCTCCGATGTTCTGGCGCATTATCCGCAGGCTGATCACCGCCAACTATGGCCGCTTGTTCGTGGTGCTTCTCGCTCTTGGCGCGGGGGCCGCCGTTACCAGCGCCTTGCTCAATCTCCAGATCGACGCCAAAAAACGCCTCACTACGGAATTTCGCGCTCTCGGCGCCAATGTCGTTGTTGCTCCGCATATGGCCAAGAGCCAAAGCGGCGACGGTGCTACCATCGACGAGGCTTTGCTCCCGCAACTCCCTCCCCAGTACGAAGGCAAAACGATTCCCGCCGTCGGATTTCTCTACGTCATCGGCCAGGTCGCCAAGGCGGGTGCCGTTCACTTCGAGCCCGCGGTCCTCGCCGGCATCGAAGGCCGTGGACTCACGCAAATCCGTCCCGGGCGACGCACGGAATATCGGGCCGACCTCGAAAACACGGCCGATGCCTGCGAAGTTGGCGTCAAGGCCGCGGCGCAGTTCAAAGTCCATGCGGGTGAAAGTCTGCAGCTCAAGAACCAGGGCAGGGATGCGAATTGCAAGGTCTTCGCCATCGTGGCCACCGGCGGCGCTGAGGACACGCAAATCTTCACCAATCTGCAGACCGCCCAGCAACTCGCCGCTCTGCCCGGCCGGCTCAGCCTCATTCAGCTCAGCGTCAACGCCACTCCCGCTTCCGTGAATTCCTTCATTGCCTCGCTCGGCCGGCAGCTTCCTTCCGCCGATGTTCATGGCATCAAGCAATTCGCCGAAGCCGAAGGCCGCATCTACGGCCGTATCAGCGGCATGCTTTCCTCTACCGTCCTTCTCGTCCTCTTCCTCACCTCTCTCTGTGTTATGGCTGGCATGAGCAACGTCGCCGCCGAGCGTAAGAACGACGTCGGCCTCATGAAAGCCATCGGCGGCTCGGTCCGCCGGGTGGTGCGTCTGTTCCTCGCCGAAGCCATCCTTCTCGGCTTCACGGGCGGTCTCGTCGGCTCCGCGGTCGGCATTTTTGTTTCCATGTGGCTGGGCAAGGCCGTTTTTGGCGTCGCTGCGCACCCGCGCCTGATTGTGTATCCTGTCTCTGTAGCTCTCACTGTATTCGTTTCCATTGCGGCGGCGTTTCCGTTGCGTCGTCTGGCCAGCGTCCGGCCGGCTTCCGTTTTCCGAGGTGAAGAGTGAGCGCGCAGGTCAAAATCGATTCGCTCGTGAAGGAGTACGGCACGCTCCGCGCGCTGGACGGTATCTCGTTTCATATCGAAGCCGGTGAGTGGGTGGCCCTCATGGGCCCGTCCGGCTCCGGCAAGACCACGCTGATCAACATTCTTGGTGGCCTCGACACCCTCACTTCGGGTCACGTCATTGTTGACGGCGTCGACCTCGCCGACCTCGGTGAAAATGAGCTTGTCCGCTATCGCGCCGAAAAGATCGGTTTCGTCTTCCAACAGTTTCACCTCGTCCCATACCTCAACGCGCTCGAAAATGTGATGCTCGCCCAGTACTTCCACAGCGTCACCGACGAAGAACAGGCGGTCGAAGCTCTCAAGCGCGTCGGCCTCGGTCACCGTCTTACGCATCTCCCGTCGCAGCTTTCCGGCGGCGAACAGCAGCGCGTGGCCATTGCTCGCGCATTAATCAATCAGCCGAAGCTCATCCTGGCCGATGAACCCACGGGCAACCTCGACGAAGCCAACGAAGAAATCGTCATCGGCCTGTTTCGTGAGTTGCATAGCGCCGGACACACGATCCTCATGGTCACGCACGACCCTGACATTGCCCAGCAGGCTGACCGCCGCATCGAGCTGGTTCACGGCCACCTCGCCGTCGACCAGCGCATCTCCATGGACGACGGTATCCACTTCGATCATCTCCTCGAGCAGATCTGGGTTTGCGGCGAAGAGGGCAATCGTGCCGACGTCGCTCACATCCGCACTCCCGGCGGTGTCGACCCTGTCCGCACGCTCGCCCGCATGGAAGACCTTCGCCTGGTCCATGTGCTCCAGGATCGTCAGATCGAATTGACCGATCGCGGCAAGAGCAGGGCTCGCGATGTCGTCCGCCGTCATCGCCTCGCCGAACGCCTGTTCAAAGACACTTTCCGGATCGATGATCACGAAGCGCACAGCCAGGCCTGTAAATTCGAACACATCATCTCGCCCGAACTGGACGAGCGCATTTGCAGTTTCCTCGGCCACCCGACCACCTGCCCTCACGGCAACCCCATTCCCCCCGGCGACTGCTGCAACCACAAGCACGAAAAGTCCTGACCTTCTTCAGGGCTCTTGGCGTCCATAGTCCCCGCCACCGAGAGCCAGAGGCGCCCGCAAACGCTGACCAGTCCGCAAGGGCTGGGTACTGATTTCTCAAACACTCCGTCGCACGGTAAACTGATTCTTCACCATGCCGTCACCCATCGACCAACGGAAGCGGCCCACCGCCGTCAAAATCCACGTAAAATCCGGTGCTGGCGTCGACATCACCTGGGCCGACGGCCACTCCAGTCACTTTGATTTCCCCTATTTGCGCGACAATTGCCCCTGCGCCACCTGCAATGATGAGCGCGGCAACAAGGACTCCACGGTCGCGGCGAGTCTCCCGGCCTCCCCCCTCCTCCCCATGTACAAGCCCAAAGCGCGCGCCAATTCCGCTACTCAGGTCGGCAACTACGCCATCCAGATCAGTTTCAACGACGGGCACTCTACCGGCATCTTCAGTTACGACTATCTCCGCACCCACTGCCCCTGCGACGAGTGCAAGGCTGCCTTCCGCACCTGACACAGTCCGCCTCGGCCACGCTCGTTTGTCCGTAAGAACGGAACGTCAACGTACACGTTCGCGTCACACCGGCTCAGACCAAGTCCTCCCGCGACTGGACTTGCCCACGGAAAAATGGGAGCATTGAAATCTGCAGGTCAACTTACCTTTTCCATGAGCAGCACTCCTCAAAGCCCGGCTGCGCGAGCCAGCCAAGGCAACGGAATCCCTCGCGTCCTTGTCGCGACCACCGCTCTCCTGAGCTTCATTTCCTTCTGGCGGGCCGCTGCGATCGTCCTGAACGACCTCGCTTCTTCCGCCTACTATGCCGGCGGTGAAGCCGAAGGCTACATCGGCAAGGCGGCTCCCTGGTTCATCCTTGGCATCATGCTCTTTTCCTACGCGGTTCGCGCCGTGTATGTCGAGAGCTGCAGCATGTTCGTTCGAGGAGGCGTCTATCGCGCTGTCAAGCAGTCCCTCGGCGGCGGCCTCGCTAAATTCTCGGTCTCTGCCCTGATGTTCGATTACATCCTGACTGGCCCGATCAGCGGCGTTTCCGCCGGCCAATACCTCGCCGGGCTCATCAGTGATTTGCTCGAGTATTTCCATGTCAGCGGGCCCTTATCCGCCCATTCGGTCGATTTTGTGGCTGTCAGCTTTGCGCTGACCGTGACCGTCTATTTCTGGTGGGAGAATACCAAGGGGATCCCCGAATCCAGCGATAAGGCTCTGAAGATCATGAAACTGGTCACCGTCATGGTGGTCATCTTGATCGGCTGGTGCATCTACACCTTGATTATTCGCCATCCCGACCTCCCCCCCCTCCCCCACCCCCGCAACCTCCGTCTCAGCGACAGCGCCCTTGGCTGGTTGGCTCACACCATCCTTCCGCAGTTTGGCGTCATTGCGGTCTTCATCGCACTTGGCCATTCCGTCCTGGCCATGAGCGGCGAAGAGTCCCTTGCCCAGGTCTATCGCGAAATCGAACACCCCAAGCTTCCCAACCTGAAGAAGGCCGGCATGGTGATCTTCATCTACAGCCTGGTCTTCACCTCGCTGGTTTCCTTCTTCGCCGTGATGATCATTCCCGACACGGTTCGCCAGAACTTCCTCGAGAACCTCATTGGCGGACTGGCGATGAATCTCGAAGGCCCGCTCATCGCCCGCCTGATTTTCCACGCCTTCGTCGTTGCCGTTGGCACCCTGATCCTTGCCGGCGCCGTCAATACCGCCATTGTCGGTTCCAACGGCGTTCTGAACCGCGTCTCTGAAGACGGCGTGCTCAGTTCCTGGTTCCGTCAGCCCCACCCCAAGTACGGCACCAGCTATCGCATCATCAACATCGTTGTCTTGCTGCAGATCTTCACCATTCTCATCAGTCGTGGCCACGTCACTTTCCTCGCGAATCTCTACGCCTTCGGCGTCATCTGGAGCTTTGCCATGAACGGCCTTGCCGTTCTTGTCTTACGCTATACCAACCCCGGCCAGCGCGAGTTTCAGGTGCCCTTCAATTTCCGTTTCCGCGGCGTTCAGGTTCCCGTGGGCCTCGGCCTGATTACCCTCACGCTCTTCCTGATCGCCGTCGTGAACCTGTTCACCAAGCCCATCGCCACAATCGCCGGTGGTACCTTCTCTATCCTCCTCTTCATCGGCTTCACGATCTCCGAACATCGTGAACGCCTCCACCGTGGCGCCTCGCATATGGAAATGGATCAGTTCAATCTCGAAATGGAAGGCGAACTGACTCCCGAAGCCGTCGGCGCGCGCCCTGGCAACATCCTGGTGCCCGTCAGTAACCATTACGCTCTCTACCATCTGGCGAACGTTCTCGAGCGGGTGAAACCCGGTCGGCGCGACGTCGTCGTCCTCCACGTCCGCCTCTTGCGGCGTGCCTCCTCAGGCGAATATGAGCTCGAGGCCGATCAGCTCTTCGGCAGTATCGAACAGCATCTATTCTCTCAAGCGCTCTCCATGGCGGAAAAGCGCGGCAAATCCATTCGTCTCGCTATCGTTGCGGCGAACGAGTTGTGGGACGGTATCTTGCGCGCCGCTACCTCCTTGCAATCCAGCACCATCGTTCTCGGTCATTCCCCGAAAGAATCCAGCGAAGAACAAGCGCGCCACTTCGGCGATGCCTGGGAGAGGCTGGGCGACCCGAAGCCCCAGTTCAACCTGGAAATTCATCTGCCCAACGGCGACAAGGTTTATAAGGTCCTCGGTCCACACGCGCCCAACCTGACGGCCAACGAAGTCAATCTCATCCACCGCCTCTGGCTCCGTTTCAGCGACGGCATCGCCCCCCTCGAAATGCACCACCACGACGTCGTCCACTTCGCCCTTGAGGAAGTCCAGAAGGAGCTCGACGACGGCCAGGAAGAGGCTCTGCTCGCGCGTCTCCGCGCCCACATCGAATCCAATCTCAAGAAAAAACAGGGTAGCTGAGCTGCGCCTGCGGATTGCGCGGTGTCGGGTTTAGACCCATCCGCTCGAGCGCGCCTGCCTCTCCGCAAAAACAAAGGGGAGCAGTGCCTCTTAGCGCTGCTCCCGCCTGCCCATCCACAACAATCTGTTCTCGGCTGCTCGCCCTACACTCTTACACCGCGCTCGTGCAATGCCCGCACTTCTTCGCGGCCACCGGTATCGGCATCGCGCACTGCGGGCAGTCTTTTGTTGACGCCGCCGGCGGTGGCGGCTTCGGCATCCACCGGTTCACTGAACGCACCAGCAAAAATACCGCAAACGCCACGATCAGGAAGTTGATGATCGTGTTGATGAAATTGCCATAGTTCAGTGTTGCCGCCCCGGCCTTCTTCGCTTCCGCCAGTGACGTGTACGTTTGATCCGTCAGGTTGATGAACAACTGCGAGAAATCCATGTGCCCCAGTAATCTGCCGATCGGCGGCATGATCACATCGTCTACCAGCGACGACACGACTTTTCCGAACGCGGCCCCGATAATGACGCCGACCGCCAGGTCCAATACATTGCCCCGCATTGCAAATTCTTTGAACTCTTTGAGCACGAGTCGTCTCCTTTGCCCCGAACTCGCACCAGCGAGTGCAGGGGTCGATCATTTTGGTTGTCGCAAAGGTTTCGGGCGGGCCCTCCGCCGGGCGAGGGTCTGAACCGGTTGGATTATATATCTGATTCCGCGGCTATTGTTGTTTCAAAATCAGGATGGCCCCAACGGCTCCCCGCACAAGCAAGACGATTCCGCATGCCGCCAGCAGTCTTCCCACCCAAACGAACGGCACGCGCGTGATCGCCAGCATCAGCAGGCCTAACACCAGTAGAGAACCTCCGCGGTTCCATTTCTGCCATTTCATCCACCACTGGCCGGGCCGCGCCAGCGCCAGCAATCCCCACGCCGCCACGCCCACGCTGATTGCCAGCCAATACACTCCCCGCCGGTCGAAGTTGATGTGGCCCGTCAATCCCAGCCACGCCACCAGCACGCCCAGCAGCAGAAACACCACTTCCACGATGAGTTGGCTCAGTCGCGCGGGAGTGACCATCGCCGTTCGCCGCTTACGGCACGCGCTCGATCTTCACTTTCATTGTCACGGGTACCCGCGGGCGGTCCATTGAATCCGTCGCCGTCGTCGAAATCTTGTCGGCCACATCCTGGCCTTCTACCACTTCGCCGAAGATCGTGTGCCGGTTGTCCAGGTGCGGTGTTGGCGCCACCGTGATGAAGAACTGGCTGCCGTTGGTATTGGGGCCTGCATTCGCCATCGAAAGCTTGCCCGCTTTCGAATGCCGCAGCGATGGGTGGAACTCATCTCCGAAGTTGTACCCCGGCCCCCCGCGCCCATCTCCTTTCGGACATCCACCCTGAATCATGAATTGCGGAATGACCCGGTGAAACGTCAGTCCGTCGTAGTATGGCCGCTTTTCCTTCTGCCCCGTCATGGGGTTCGAGAACTCTTTCGTTCCATCCGCCAGCCCGATGAAATTCGCAACCGTCTTCGGAGCCTCGTTTTCGAACAGTTTGCACACGATTGTTCCCAGCGATGTCTCAAAAATCGCGTAAGTTCCTGCAGGACGTCCCATGGATTCTCCTTTTTTCAACCACACTCATCGTACACGACCCCCAGCCCTTCGGCCACCGGCGCCCGGCCGGTTCTTACCATCCCTTCTGCTTCTTCAATTCCGTAATGTGTGCCGTATGGTGCCTGCCGTGCCACGCGTACAGTTGCACCAGCCAATCCACGGTCCTTCCTCCATGTTCCGGATGTACCAACTTTCGCGCGAAATCATCCGCCTTCAGCGATTGCAGCAATCTTGCCCATCGCTCGTGCAGCGGGTCGATCAAACGCAGCGACACTTCCACCGGCGCATGCTCCGCATCCTCCAGTTTCGCCCAGGCTCCTTCCTCATACGGCTTGATCGTCGGCGAATTCTCCGTCAGCGCCAGCCGTAGCCGGATGTATGCATTCACGTGTGAATCCGCCACATGGTGCACCACCTGCCTCACCGTCCATCCGCCTTCGCGGTACGGCGTGTCCAGTTGCGTGTCGTTCAGCCCTTTTACCGCTGCCCGCAACTTTTCCGGCGTGCTCGCAATCTCCCGAATCGCCTCGGCTCGCGCTTCGTTCGTCACATGCGCCGGCATTTTAAAATCGCCTACTGGATAGCGTGGGTCCACGGTCCCTCCCCGTTAGGAAAATGCGCGCTGAAGTCCAACCCCAGGACTATCAGGCTAAACAGATGCTTGAAACGCGTCCACCGCCACACGCGTTTGTCCGCCTTCCAATTTGGCTCCGTTCGCCAGTAACCTCTTTCGCTTCACTCAGTTTCGACGGATGGGAATGCTACAATATTTCCACCTTTGTACCGCCAGGTTCAGACGAGGAATCTAAGTTCGGGAGTCAGGGATGCACAATGTCATCATCATTGGGAGCGGTTGTGCTGGTTTGACCGCTGCAATCTATACCGCTCGCGCCAGTCTCAAGCCGCTCGTCCTCGACGGCCACGAGCCCGGCGGGCAACTCTCCCTCACTACACACGTCGAAAATTTCCCCGGCTTTCCCGATGGCATCATGGGTCCGGAACTCATCGAGAACATGCGCAAACAGGCCGCTCGTTTTGGCGCGGAATTCAAGGCCGGTTCCGTCTCCGAAGTCGATCTCACCCGGCGCCCATTCAAAGTGAAGGCCGGTAATGAAGTCTACGAAACCCGCTCGCTGATCGTTGCGGCCGGAGCTTCCGCCCGTCTCCTCGGTCTCCAGGGCGAAAAGGAATTGATCGGCCGCGGCCTTTCCACTTGCGCCACCTGCGACGGCTACTTCTTCCGCGGCAAACCGATTGCCGTGGTCGGCGGGGGTGACTCTGCCATGGAAGAGGCCAACTTCCTCTCGCGCCATGCCAGCAAGGTCTTTCTCATTCACCGCCGCGACGAATTCCGTGCTTCGAAGATCATGATTGATCGCGCCAGGGCTAATCCCAAAGTCGAGTTCGTTACTCCTTACATGGTCGGCGAAATTCTTTCGCCCCAGGGTCTGGTCACGGGCGTTCGTTTGCGCAACACCAAAACCGGCGATAAACGCGACATCGAACTCGACGGCGTGTTCGTCGCCATCGGTCATGATCCTAACTCCACCGCCTTCAAGGGCAAGCTCGAAATGGACGACAACGGCTACCTCATCCCCCGTCACGGCAGCCTCACGAGCGTTCCCGGCGTTTTCATTGCCGGCGACGTCCAGGACCACCGTTACCGCCAGGCCGTCACCGCTGCCGGTTCCGGCTGCATGGCCGCTCTCGACGCCGAGAAATTCCTGGAAGAACACAAGGACTGACCGCCTGGATCCAATCTCTGTGGCCGCGGTCTTCGGCGCCGCTTTTTCTTGCCGCTCCTCCAACTGCCTCCCTCTCAAAGCACACCGGTCCTCCGCCACCTCACCGCACTTCCTCTATTGCATTTCTGGACCCCGCCCCTCCCCGTCACTGGCCCGCCAACCAATCTCGTTGCATAATGAAGTTGTACATGCTTCGTACGACACTACTGAAGCTCTCCGAACATCAGGGTCTCGCTCACTGGGTCACCACCAATTCCACGACCCGCCGCATGTCGCATCGTTTCGTCGCCGGCGAAACGCTCGATGAAGCCATCGCCGCCGCCCGTTCCTGCAACGATGCCGGCATGGCCGTTTCTCTCGATTGCTTGGGCGAAAATGTCTCCACCACCGCCGACGCCCAGCGTGCCCGCGATACTTACCTTTCCATCTACGACCGCATCGCCAAAGAGAAGCTCAACGCGAATGTGTCCTGCAAACTCACTCAGCTTGGCCTCGATCTCTCCGTCGAGTTCTGCGAGGGCCTGGTTATGTCCATCGCCGAGCGCGCCGCCGCTTACGACAACTTCCTCCGCATCGATATGGAAGGCTCCATCTACACCCAGCGCACCGTCGAGCTCGTCAAACGTGTGCGCGCGCAAACTCCTGCCGTCGGCACCGTCATTCAGTCCTACCTCTACCGCAGCGAAAGCGACGTTCACGATCTGCTTTCCTATGGGTGCCGCATTCGCTTGTGTAAGGGAGCCTACAAGGAACCCAATGAGGTCGCTTTTCAGAGCAAGGCCGACGTCGACGGTAACTATGTCCGCCTGATGCGCATGCTCCTCCCCAGCGGCTTCTATCACGGCATCGCTACTCACGACCCCCGCATGATCGCCGAAACCATCCGCTGGGCTGCGGAGCGGAAGATCTCCAAGGATGATTTCGAATTTCAGATGCTCTACGGCATCCGCTCTGATCTTCAGCGCATGCTTGTTCGCGATGGATATCGCCTGCGCATCTACGTTCCCTTTGGGATGGAGTGGTTCCCCTACTTCATGCGCCGTCTCGCCGAGCGTCCCGCAAACCTTGGCTTCTTCGTCCGCAACTTCTTCCGCTCGTGATTTCCATTCGACTCAGTAAGCGTTGGCATCCTGAGCCAAGCGAAGGATCTCAACTGCGGCGACATCGAACGCCACCATCCGGCTATTAGGCGTCACCTGGTGACGGTTGGCCCGTTGCCTCCTACTCCCACGTCTCTCCAGGGGCCATCGCGTGAATCTCCAACCCCTTCACCTCTTTCGTCTCCGCCTTCAACTGTTCCGCCGTCCCCGTCAAGGACGGAAACGTCGCGTAATGCATCGGGATCACGTGCTTCACCCCCAATAGCCGGATTGCATACGCTGCCTCGCGCGGCCCCATCGTGTACAAATCCCCAATCGGCAGGCACGCGATGTCCGGTTTGTACAATTCGCCGATCAGCTTCATGTCGCCGAACAGCGCGGTGTCACCGGCGTGATAAATGCTCAATCCGCCCGGCATGCGAATCACATAACCCGCCGCCTCGCCTGCGTACACGCGCTCCTTCCCATCCTGGATCGAACTCGAGTGGAACGCGTGCGTCATCGTCAGTTCGAACTCGCCCACTTTTTGTGTTCCACCCTTGCTCATGGGCCGCGTCTCTTCCACGAATCCTTTGCCCTCGATCCACAGGCATGCTTCAAAGATTGCCACAATCTGCGGCCGGTGTTTCTTCGCCAGCTTTAGTAAATCCCCGATGTGGTCTGAATGCCCGTGCGTCAAGAAGATGCAGTCCAGCTTCTCCACCTTTTTCAGTTCTTCCGGGCACTTCGGATTGGTCATCACCCACGGATCGACCAGCGCATACTCGTCGCTCGGCGTTCTTAACCCGAACGTGCTGTGACCGTAGTACGTGATCTTGTTTCCCTTTAAGTCCAACATCGCCATCCTCCGCAGACAGCAAGATATCCCTATTTCGCCAGCAACGTCCGGATTGCCGCGTCGTACGTATCATGATCCCCTGCGCCTACCAGGTGCCCGATTTGCGACCCATCTTTCGCATAAAAGAATGATGCCGGAATCGAGCCGTTCCACCCTTTCATCACCCCATTGGCAAAAGCGTCTTCGTCGCCCTTTACCTTCCTATAGTTGGGAAACACCGGTTTATACCTGGCCAGGAAACGCCGCATCAGGATCAGATCCCCATCCTGATCCAGGCTGATGCCCACTACCTTCAAGCCCTTCGGGGCGTACTCCTTCGCCAGGCCGTTCAGCATCGGGTACTCGTCCCGGCAGGGCTCGCACCACGTCGCCCAGAACGTCACCACCAGCGGCTGTCCCTTATACTTCGCCAGCAGCCCCTCATACCCCTTGGTGTCGATCATTGGCGGGTCCTTCACTGGTGTTGTCGTCTGGGCATATCCCAGCAGCACTCCCGCCATCACCAGCGCCGCCGCAAACGCTATTTTGATCTTCATGCCGCTCCTTCTCCCTTCAATTCTAACCTCTCCCGCCGGGTTGAGAATCTTTCGCCTTCCCCGTAAAATTGATACCTGGTGCTTGCGACCTGGCGGTGCCGTGCTATCTTTGACGTTCCCCGGTTTTGCTCGGCTTCTCGGGACAGGTTCGCTGCTGCACATCTAAGGAGACTTTGAATGGCTTACGTGATTGCCGAACCCTGCGTCAACACGAAGGATACCGCCTGTGTTGATGTCTGTCCGGTGGACTGCATCCACCCGCGCAAGGACGAAGCGGCGTATCAATCCGAGACCATGCTGTACATCAATCCCGTCGAATGTATCGACTGCGGCGCTTGCGTTCCCGTTTGCCCCGTCACCGCGATTTTCGCTCTCGAAGATCTGCCCGAGAAATGGCAGCAATACACCGCTATGAACGCCGACTGGTACAGCAAGAAGTAGCTCCGCCTTCCCCATGGATTTTTGTCGAACGCCTCGCCGCGCGAGGCGTTTCGTTTTCGCAGGGCCTTATCACGCGCTTCAACCTCTGTCGTTGTAAGACCGTGTTCTGAGGCGGTCCGCTCGCCAATGTCGCCGCCGCCCCAACCTTTCCCCGGTTCCCGCCATCCATGTAGCATAGGCTTTAGCCTGTGCACTCTCAGCCTTGTCCAGGAGCAAAAGTGCCGCGCCAATTTCTTCGATGTTTCCTTGTTGCGCCTCTCTTCCTTGCCCTAGCCCTCTCCTCCTCCGCCCAGGCCCCTCTTCCTCCCATCGATGGAATCTACGCCGGCACTCTCCAGGCCGGTGAGGCTCAGCTCCATCTGGTTCTCCATCTCACCAAAAATTCCCAGGGCGAACTCCACGCTACGCTCGACAGCCTCGACCAGGCCGTGTATGCCATCGAAGCCACCTCGGTTTCTTTCCGCGGAACCTCTCTCAAATTCGAAGTCGCTTCCGTTGGCGCGCGCTTCGAGGGCACTGCCTCTCCCGACCATAAGACCATCGACGGTCTGTGGTCTCAAGGTGACGCCTCTCTGCCCATCACCTTCCGCCGCAAGGATGCTCCCCACAAGCCGGGCGACGCTCGCTTTCCCGTGGAAGGTCTGTGGCAATCCGCACTCGAAGCTCACGGCCTTCGCCTGCGCTTCCAGCTTCATGTTTCCCACGACACCGACGGCAACCTCGTGGCCTCCCTCGACAGCCTCGATCAGGGTGTCAGCGGCCTGCCCGCCATCAACGTCTCCTTGAAGGAATCTGCCTTTCACTTGGAAATCCCCGCGGTCGCTGGCTCGTATGACGGCACGCTCAACGCCGCGAAGAATTCGCTTGCCGGTAAATGGACGCAGACTGGTGCCGATTCCGCGCTGACGTTCACCCGTTCCGACCAGCCCCTCGAATTGCGCCGGCCGCAACGTCCCGCAAAGCCGTATCCCTATCGCGAAGAAGATGTGACATTCACGAATGCCGCCGCCAAGGTCACGTTGGCCGGTACGCTCGCCCTACCCAATGGCGCTGGCCCATTTCCGGCGGCAGTTCTCGTCGCCGGCTCTGGCCCGCTCGATCGCGACGCTTCCATCTCCAACCACAAGCCTTTTCTCATTCTTTCCGACTATCTCGCACGAAAGGGAATTGCCGTCCTTCGTTATGACAAGCGCGGCATTCCTCAATCCACCGGTTCGCTTGACGACGCCACCACGCTCGACCTCGCTTCCGACGCCGCTGCCGCTCTCGCCTTTCTCAAATCGCGCAAGGAGATCGACCCCGCCCGCATCGGCATCGTCGGCCATAGTGAGGGCGCGATGATCGCTTCCTACCTCGCCTCCCGGTCCCCGGACATTCCTTGGCTCATCCTTCTTGCGGCGCCTGCGCAGAAAGGGGACGACACGCTGCTCAAACAGTCCGAACTCATTGCTCGCGCCGGCAATCTCAGTGAGCCCCAGATCCTCGCGAGCCTCTCCTTCGATAAAGAGGCCTACGACCTTGTCCGCGAGGAAAAAGACACCAGCAAGCTCGCCGAAAAGCTCGTTAACCTCATCAAATCCACCGGCATGGATTCCGCTCTTCCCCCCGCGGCCCTCGAACAACAGCTTCGCATGCTCACTTCGACCTGGTTCCGTTTCTTCCTCGACTACGACCCTCTTCCCGCTCTTCAGAAAACGAAAGCTCCCGTCCTCGTGCTTTACGGCCAAAAGGATCTCCAGGTCCCCCCCAAGGTCAACATGCCCATCCTTCAGAAAGCCCTCTCTGACGGCGGCAATACCCAGGCCGACATCCGCCAGCTTGCCGAACTCAACCACCTCTTCCAGCACGCCTATTCCGGCTCACCCGCCGAGTACGCTGCCATCGAGGAAACCTTCGCCCCGGAAGCCCTTCAAGTTATCTCCGATTGGCTTGCTCCCCAGGTCCACCTCGCCGACAAATAGCGCCGGCTCAAACCTACACGCTTCCGGTTCTTCTCCTTGTGACCTGTTCCTGGCCTACCCGGCTTCGGTGTGACCATCGCACGTCCCTCTCAAGGTATTATGGTATGTGAGTTCTTTGGCCCAGTCCGACACTCAGTTTCACCTCGCGCTCATCCTCCACGCCCACCAGCCCAACGGGAATTTCGAAACCGTCTTCGAGCAGTGCTACCGCGACTCCTACAGCCGGTTCCTCTATCTTCTCGAGCGTCACCCGACCCTTCGCTGTGCCATCCACTATTCCGGCCCGCTCCTTCTCTGGATCGAAAAGAATCACCCCGAGTATTTTGCTCGCCTCCGCGCTCTCGTCGCTTCCGGCCAGATCGAACTCATCGGCGGAGGCTTCTATGAGCCCATCCTCATCTCTATTCCCGAGCCCGACCGCGTCGAGCAGATTACCCGCCTCGCCGACTATCTCGAGAAGCATTTCGGCAAGCGCCCCTCTGGTGCTTGGCTCGCCGAGCGCGTCTGGGAACCTCAGCTCCCCTCCACCCTTGCCGAAGCCAATGTCGGTTACACCCTGATCGACGACCTGCCTTTCCTCGCCGCTGGTTTCCAGCAGGATGAACTCTACGGGCCTTACATCGCCGAAGACTGCGGCAAGTCCGTCTGGGTCTTCCCCGGCCTCAAGGAGTTGCGCTACCTCATCCCCTTTCGCGCCGTCGAGGACAACATCAGCTACTTCCGCCGCGCTGCCGCCATTCATCCCGGTGGCATCGCCGCCTTCGGCGACGATATGGAGAAGTTCGGTGTTTGGCCCGGCACATTGAAACACTGCTATCAGGATGGCTGGCTTGAGAATTTCTTCCTCGCCCTCGAACAGAATTCGTCCTGGCTTAAGACCGTCACGCCTTCCGAGTGGATTGCCTCGCAGGTTCCCCTGGGCCGCGCCGACCTTCCGACCGCTTCCTACGCCGAAATGATGGAATGGGTTTTACCCACGGCCACTCGACTCCAGTATTACAATCTCCGCCGCGAATTCGAAAACCGCGCTGACTTGCTCACGTTCCTCCGTGGCGGCGGCTGGCGCGGCTTCCTCCGCAAGTATCCCGAATCCAATCTCCTCCACAAGAAGATGCTGCGCACCTCCGCCTGCGTGGCCGCCGTGCCCGCCCGCCGCAACAGCCCTGATCACTCCTCGCAACTCGCCGAAGCCCGCGACCTCCTCCTGCGGGGGCAGGGAAATGACGCCTATTGGCACGGCGTCTTCGGAGGTATCTATGCCCCCCACCTCCGCACGGAGATCTGGCGCAATCTCGTTCGCGCCGAATCCATCGTCGACCAACTCACTCCCAGCGGCACCATTCCTCGCGTCGAACTCCTCGACTACGACGCCGACGGCGATGCCGAGCTGCTCTTTTCCGCTCCCGAGTATCAAGCACTCCTCAAACCGTCCGACGGCGCCACCATCGCTTCCTTTGACTTTCGCCCCTCTTCTTCCACCTTGATCAATTCCGTCCAGCGCCGGCCCGAGGCCTACCATACCCGTCTCCGTGAAGCCGCCTCCAATGCCGGTCACGGCACCAGCGCCGTCTCCATCCACGATCAGGTCGGCGTCAAGGAACCCAATCTTGAGCGCTTCCTGCGCTACGACCGCTTCCCGCGCCACGCTTTCCGCTTGCTTCTGTTCGAAAGCTCCCGTACCCGACAGGACTACGAACAGCTTCAGCTCAATGAAGTCGCTTCCGTCGCTGCCGGCAACTTCGCTATTCGCAATTCCTCCTTTAACAGTGCCGAACTCAGGCTCGAAGTGCCTCTCCCGGAATTTGCGATCGATCCTGCTAACCCGCCGCGCCTTTCCATCACGAAGAACTTCCTCTTCGGTCCCGCTCCCCATGGGTGCGAAGTCAGTTGCGACGT
>Ga0335082_10000305_pt1 | contig 49948 bp, 38 predicted proteins | sample Lox_Sample_41_FD_206718 | JGI IMG/M metagenome (GOLD analysis project Ga0335082, IMG submission 206718) | Soil microbial communities from Loxahatchee National Wildlife Refuge, Florida, United States - Lox_Sample_4.1 | ecosystem: Environmental > Terrestrial > Soil > Wetlands | place: USA... | reverse complement strand
GCCGCCGTAGCGCTCGGCGAGATCGGCGACGCCGGCGAATTGCGCGGCCTTGAGGATGCCGTTGGGCATGCGCAGCCGGCACATGAAGGAATTCTGGTTCGGCGCCACGTAGAACAGGCCGAAGAAGCGCCAGCGGAAATTGTCCGGTGGCTTCGGATAGGCGTTGTTGGCGGCGTGCTCCTTCAGCCGCTCGTAGGTGTCGAACGGGTGCTGCTCGCGCTTGAACTTCTCGGGGTCGGACAGCTTGCCGCCGGCCTTGAGCACGCGGTCCTGCGCCTTGAGCCCGGCGGCATCGGGGCCGACCGGCTCGGGCGCAGGCGCTGCCGCCGCTCCGCTCAGAGCGGCGGCCGAGCCGGCAAGACCCTTGGCGGTTCGCGCGATCTGCAAACCGGCGGCAAAGCCCTCGAGGTAACGCTTCTGTTCGGGCTCGAAGTCGCCGGTTACGACCTCAACACCAGGGCCCGCTTCCGTCATTCGCTTGGCACCTTTCCGTCTGCTGCTCGACAGCAAGTGAGCAACGACCATGCCAAAACTAAGCGATTGATCTGACTGATCTATTCGAGGCTTATCGGCGTCCTTGCCTGCTATTTGCGCATCGCAGCCAGTATTTTGTGCAGCGCAAAATCTGAGCAACACAATCTCTCGGTGAGCGGCCGTCGTGAAACGCGCGAAGTTGAGCTTTTTCGCGGGCGTTATGGCCCGCGCGCGGATGTCGCGCCGCGCGATTCTGCGTTTGGCATGTCTATTGCTGGGGTGGGCACCATACGGATTTGCAACGACGCCAAAGGGGGTCCCGTGTCCTATCTCGTTCCAACCGAATTCGTCACCAAGATGATCGACGCTGGCGAATCGAAAATCTTCATGTCCACCCGCGATACGATCGTGCGCGCCTACATGGCCGGCGCCATTTTGGCGCTCGCTGCCTGGTTCGCGGTAACCATTAACGTAGCGACGGGTCAGCCAATCGTCGGCGCGATTCTGTTCCCGGTCGGTTTCTGCATGCTCATCTTGTTGGGTTTCGACCTGTTGACCGGCGTATTCGTACTCACCCCGCTCGCCTGGCTCGACAAGCGGCCGGGAGTGACCATCGGCGGCATTCTGCGAAATTGGGGGCTGGTGTTCATCGGCAATTTCGCCGGGGCGCTGACGGTCGCCTTCTTCATGGCTTTCGTGACGACGTTCGGCTTCACTCAGCCGCCGGACAAAGTCGGCACCATTATCGGCAACATCGGCGAGGCCCGCACGCTCGGCTACGCCAAGCACGGCTTCATGGGCATGATCACCCTGTTCATGCGCGGCATGCTGTGCAATTGGATGGTCTCGACCGGCGTCGTCGGTTCCATGATCTCGACCACGGTGCCCGGCAAAGTCATCGCCATGTGGATGCCGATCCTGGTGTTCTTCTACATGGTGTTCGAGCATTCCGTCGTGAACATGTTTCTGTTCCCGGCTGGCCTGATGCTGCACGCGCCGTTCTCGATCCTGGACTATTTCATCTGGAACGAGTTGCCGACCGTGCTCGGCAACTTGGTGGGCGGCCTCGCCTTCACCGGTCTGACTCTCTACGCTACCCATGCCAAGACGGCGCCGAAACGGACGCCGGCGGCCCTCAAGGCCGCTGCCTAAGGGCAATTTGCTGCTAACGTGGAGCCCCGATCCTATAGGGTCGGGGCTCTTTTTTTGGATCAAAGCATGTCGAGCACCCTCGTCATTTCGATCGGGCAGTATTCCGAGAAAGGCAGAAAGGAGATCAACCAGGATTTCCACGGCGCGACGATTCCGGGGGAGCCGTTGCTGAGCCTGAAAGGCGTCGCAGTCGTGCTGGCCGACGGGATCAGCAGCAGCGAGGTCAGCCGCATCGCCAGTGAATCCGCGGTTAAAAGCTTCCTGGCGGACTACTATTGCACGTCGGAAACTTGGTCGGTGAAGCTGTCGGCGCAGCGCGTCATCGCAGCGACCAATTCTTGGCTGCACGCGCAGACGCGGCAGAACCAATATCCCCATGAACGCGACAAAGGCTATGTCTGCACGCTCAGCGCCTTGGTGATCCGGTCGACCACGGCGCACGTCTTCCATATCGGCGATGCCAGGCTCTACCGCATGGCGGGGAAGAGCCTGGAACAACTCACCGAGGACCACCGGGTCGTCGTCTCGGCGGAGCAAAGCTACTTGGGGCGCGCCCTCGGCGTGAATCAGCAGGTCGAGATCGACTATCTCGCTGTGCCGGTCGAAAAGGGCGACGTCTTCGTATTGGCGACGGATGGCGTCTACGAATACGTCAATCCCCATTTCATCGCCAACGCCGTCGATCGCGGCGGCGCCGATCTGGACGGCGCTGCCAAGAGCATCGTCGCCGAAGCCTACCGGCAAGACAGTCCGGATAACTTGACCGTACAGATAGTGCGGATCGATCAATTGCCGGACGCCGAGGCGAGCGATGTCATTACGCGGGCCGCAGACTTGCCGTGTCCGCCGCTGCTCGATCCGAGAAGCATCATCGACGGTTATCGGATAGTCCGCGAGATTCACGCCAGCAACCGAAGTCACCTTTATCTGGCGATCGATAGCGCCGACGGCGCCACCGTCGTCATCAAGACGCCGTCGATCGATCTCAGCGCCGATCAGGCCCACCTGCAGCGGTTCAGGATGGAGGAATGGGTCGCGCGGCGCATCAACAACGCCCACGTGCTGCAGACGCGCGCGCCGTCGCGAAAGCGAAGCTACCTCTACGTCGTCACCGAGTTCGTCGAAGGACAGACGCTGAGGCAGTGGATGATCGACAATCCGAAGCCAAGCCTTGAAACTGTGCGTGGCATTGTTGAACAGATTGCCAACGGCCTGCAGGCGTTCCACCGGATGGAGATGCTGCATCAGGATCTCCGACCGGATAACGTCATGATTGACCGCACCGGCACGGCGAAGATCATCGACTTCGGCTCGACCAGAATTGCCGGCATCACCGACGATCCGCCTGTGGGAACCCAGAATGAAATCCTCGGCACGGTCCAATACACCGCACCGGAGTATTTCCTCGGCGAAGGCGGTTCGCAGCGCTCGGACATCTTCTCGCTCGGTGTCATCGCCTATCAGATGTTGACCGGACGGCTGCCGTTCGGCACTGAGGTGTCGAAAGCCAGAACGAGATCGCAGCAGCGCAAGCTGACGTACGAGTCGGCACTCGACGACAACCGCGAACTGCCGGCCTGGATCGACGGCGCGCTGCGCAAAGCCGTGCATCCAGATCCGCACCAGCGATACGAGGAATTATCGGAGTTCATGTTCGATCTCCGCCACCCGAACAGAAAATTTCTTCAGTCGTCGCCGGCGCCGCTCATACAGCGCAACCCGCTGCTGTTCTGGCAAGGCCTCGCTGCCATTCTCGCGGCCGTCGTTCTGGCCCTGCTTTACCGTCTCTACTCCGGCCACTGACACAGCGCTAAGCCGCGCCGACGCGCACATTGGCGTGAAAATCGCGGCCATTGTCGGTCGCGGCGACAAAGCCGGCGCGGATGGCAAAATCGCCGAAGCGCTCGCCCTTTTGCCGTTCGCGCGCGTAGGCGGCAAACACGGGGTCGAGCGCGGCGATAATGCCGGCGTGATCGAGGTCCTCGGCAAAGAGCTTGTTGAGACGCGAACCGTCGAAGGCGGCGCCGAGATAGAGGTTGTAGCGGCCGGGCCCTTTGCCGACCAAACCGATCTCGGCGAGATAAGGCCGAGCGCAGCCGTTCGGACAACCGGTCATGCGGATGACGATGTCGTCGGCGGACAGCTCGTGGTGTTTCAGCTGCTCGTCGAGCGCCGTCATCAGGTCGGGCAGATAGCGCTCGCTCTCAGCCAACGCGAGACCGCAGGTCGGCAGGGCCACGCAGGCCATGGAATTGCGCCGCAGCCCCGACCAGGGCGCCAGCAATCCTGCCTCTTTCGCCAGCCAATGAATCTCGGTGCGCCGTTCCGGAGCGATGTTGCCGATGACGAGATTCTGGTTCGGCGTGATGCGGAAATCGCCGTCGTGGGTCTGCGCAATCTGCCGCAGAACCGACATTTGCTTCGCGGCTGTGGCGTCGCTCAGCCGGCCATTCTGCACGAACAGTGTCAGATGGCTGCGGCCGTCTGCGCCATCGCTCCACCCGTAACGGTCGCCGGTCGAGGTGAAGGTGAACGGCTTAGGCGGCTCCAGCAGCACGCCCGCGCGGCGCACCACCTCGGCGCGGAAGAAATCGAGACCACGGTCTTCGATGGTGTATTTCAGCCGCGCATGTTTGCGGTTCGCCCGATCGCCCCAGTCGCGCTGTACGGTGACCACCGCTTCGGCGATCTTCACGGCGTCTTCGGTCTTGCAGAAACCCGTGACGTCGGCGGCGCGCGGATAGGTGTCCTCCTCGCCGTGGGTCATGCCCATGCCACCACCGACGGTGACGTTCCAGCCGGCGACGTTGCCCGTTTCGTCGCGGATGGCGATGTAGCCGAGATCGTGAGCGAAGATGTCGACATCGTTCGAGGGCGGCACCGCCACCACGACCTTGAATTTACGCGGCAGGTAGGTCTTGCCGTAGATCGGCTCGACCACCTCCTCCTCTCCGCCCGCAAGCTTTTCGCCGTCGAGCCAGATTTCGCGATAAGCCGGCGTGCGCGGCAACAGATGGTCGGAGACGGCGCGGGCGAGGTCGAGCGCGGCGGCGTGCACCGGACTCTCCTCGGGTATGGCGTTGCACATCACGTTGCGGTTGATGTCGCCGCAGGCGGCGATGGAGTTGAGCAACACCGCGTCGATTTCCTTCAGCGTGGCCTTAAGATTCGACTTGATGACGCCGTGCAGCTGCACCGTCTGCCGCGTGGTCAGCCGCATGGTGTGGCTGCCGTAGTCGCGCGCCACCTGGTCGAGGGCCAGCCATTGCTGCGGGGTGAGCACGCCGCCCGGGATACGCACACGGATCATGAAGGCGAAGGCCTTCTCCATCTTCTTTCGCGTGCGCTCGGGCCGCAGATCCCGGTCGTCCTGCAGATACATGCCGTGGAATTTGACCAGCTGCTGGTCGTCCTCGACGATGGCACCGGTGATTTCCTCACGCAGTCCGTCGGCCAACGTGCCGCGCAGGTAATCGCTCGCCTCCTTGATGCGCTCGTTGCGCGAAACGTCGTCGGTCATGGTGCCTCCTTGCCCTCGCCCGCGGGAGAGCGGATCAGCGCGCCGCGCCGCCCGTCAGTATGTATCCGTGAGATAGCGCCTGTCGCGCTCCAGGGCCGCCACCGCCTCCTCGGCGGCCTCGGACGACAACGCCTTCACATCGGCATAGGCGCGCACCAGCGTCGAGCGCACGTCTTTCGCCATATTCTTGGCGTCGCCGCAGACATAGAACAGCGCCCCGCCGTCGAGCCATTCAATGAGGTCGCGGCGCTTCTCCCACATCTTGTCCTGCACGTAGAGTTTCTTCGGCGTGTCGCGCGAAAAGGCAACATCCATGCGGGTAAGCGCGCCGTCCTTGAATGCGTCCTGCCAATCGAGCTGGTAGAGGAAATCGTGGGTGAACTGGCGGTCGCCGAAGAACAGCCAGCTGCGGCCCTTTGCGGCGATGGCGCGGCGCTCCTGCACGAAGGCCCGGAACGGCGCAACGCCGGTGCCGGGGCCGATCATGACGATGTCTTTGTCGGGCGTGGGCAGCGCAAAATGCTTGTTGGGCTTGAGCTTGACGCGGACGCGGTCGCCCTTCTTGAGCCGCTCGGCGGCGTAATTCGAGGCAACGCCCTTGCGGGCGCGGCCGTGGCTGTCGTAGCGCACGGCGGAGATCAAGAGATGCGCCTCGTCCTCGAATTCGCGGCGCGACGACGCGATCGAGTAGGCGCGCGGCGCCAGCGGCCGCGTTACCGCGCGCAGGTGGTCGGCGGTCAGCGCGATCGGGTACATGGCGATCAGATCGATGAGCTGGCGGCCGGCGATCCAGTCCTTCGCCTGTCCGTCGGCGATCAGCGCCTTGACGTAGTGGTGGCCGGTCTTCTCGGCATAGGTTTCGATCGTCTTGAGCGACAGCGTCGTCACGTCACGCGACTTGATCAGCTCGGCGCGCAAGGCGTCGTCGCCGGCAAGCCCTGCAAGCTTGAGCAGTTCGTCGACATAGGCCGGATCGTTCTCGGCGTAGAGATCGAGCGAATCGCCCGGCTCGTAGGCCGGCATGGCGCTATCGAAGGCGAGCGCGAGATGGATGGTTTCCTTGTCCGAGCGCGAGGAGTTGAGATTGATATGCTCGCTGACCTCCGCCTCGACGATCTCGGTGCCGGGCGACGCCGCCGGCTTGCCGAAATCGACCTCGATCACCCGGCCGCGATCGGCGTCCGGCGGCGTGAGAACCTTGAGCGCATCGCCGATCCATTTCGTCGCGGAAGCTGCGAAATCGAGGTCACAATCGATGCGGTCGACCACACGCTTGGCCCCGAGCACAGCGAGGCGCTCGTCGATCTTCTTGCCGATGGCGCAGAATTCCACATAGGCGGTGTCGCCGAGCGCCAGCACGCCAAATTCGACGCCGTCGAGGCGCGGCGCGTCCTCTCCCATCAGTTCGTTATAGGCGCGGCCAGCGCGCGCCGGCGGCTCGCCCTCACCCCAGGTGGCGGCGATGAACACCAACCGTTTCGCCTTACCGAGCGCGGCAAGATCGAGTTCGGCCATGTCGACGACGCTGGGTTTCAGGCCGTGCTTGCGCGCAGCCTTGGCGAAATCATTGGCAAGCTTCTCGCAATTGCCGGATTCGCTGGCATAGACAATCGTAATCGGCTCCGCCGGACGCGCCGGCACCATCGGCTGAGGTTGCCCGGTGACCGACTCGACACCGGCGAGAAAGCCGGCGAGCCAGGCGCGCTGGATGGCGTTCGCCGGCCCGACGACGCGGTTGAGCAGGTCGATCTCTTCTTCGGCAAAGGGCGCGGTTTTCGGGATGGTGGCGAAGCCGGACATCGCGACCTCACCAGAACAGGCGGGGCAGAACGCCGAGGAGCACAAAGGCAGCGAGCGCGGTGGCAATGGCGACAAGCCAATCCTGCGGCATAATGGGCGTCAGGAATCGTCGCTCGTCACGAGGGAAGTCGGTCACCGCTAAGGCTCCTGTGGCAAGAGCCAATAAATAGAAGCTTATTCTGCGCAATCGCAATAAGTGACGGAAAATAAGAAGATATTTCCTGCCTTAAGTCATGGGCAGCATAACAATTTCCTTTTCCCGCCGGGTTGGGCAGAACGCCGATGCTGCCTGTTTTCGCCGCGAAAGCGCATCAACTTAGCTGTGGAGGCGTCGCCAGCCTCGCCCCCACGGCGGGTGTCGCCGGATAAAGTCGCCGCGCCCATGGTCACCGCCTCCTACAAGAACCGTCTCCGCGCGCTGCTTACGCCGGCCGAACATCGTGCCTTCGCGCGCCTGAAGACCGCGCAAATCATCCAGACTTTCATCGACAAATTGCCGCCGAATTACGAACTCAAAGGCGATACCACGATGTCGCCACGCCGCGTGCTCAAGGCGCGCACGGCGCATTGCTCGGAGGCGGCTATCCTCGCCGTTGCTGCCTTCATCTACCACGGCAAGCCGGCCTGGTTGATGGACATTCAGGCGCTCCCGAGCGACCAGGATCACGTGGTGACGCTGTTTCAGGAGCGCGGCCTGTGGGGCGCGATCAGCAAAACCAACCATGCCGTGTTGCGCTGGCGCGATCCGATTTACGCCAGCGCGCGCGAGGTGGCGATGAGCTACGCGCATGAATATTGTCTACCGGGCGGCAAAAAATCCATGGTGGCGTTCTCGCGGCCATATTCGTTGACGCGCTACCCGCCGCAGCGTTGGGTCACCGCCACCGACGAACTCGACTGGATCCTCGAGGAACTCGACGAGGCGCCACATCTGCCGGTGGCGCCGCGGCACGCGTTGCGCAAGCGGCGGCGCATGAGCCGTGTCGAGTTGAAGTCGCAGGACGTCACTGAATGGCCGGTGCCGCTGAAGCACAGGATTCCGCCGACGAAATGATGTTATGATTTGAGACCGAGCCGAGGACTTGTGCGTGGCGAGTTTCACCTTTCGCAGACAATTGACCGTCGAATGGGGGCAGTGCGACCCCGCCGGCATTGTGTTCAACAGCCGCTTTTTCGAAATGTTCGACGTTAGCACCTGGATGCTGTTCGAAGCGGCTCTTGGCGTTACAGCGCACGAGTTGGCTGAAACCTTCGGCATCATCGGCGTTCCGCTAGTCGACGCGCGCGCCAATTTTCTCAAGCCTGCGAAGTTCGGCGATGTCATCGAAGTCGCGTCGCGCGTGAGTGAATTCCGTCGTTCCAGCTTCGACGTCGAACACCGGCTGACCGTCGGAGGCGAATTGGCGGTGGAGGGTTCGGAAACCCGGGTCTGGGCCGCGCGCGACAAGACCGACCCCGACAAGATCCACGCCGTGGCGATTCCCGCCGACGTTATCGCCCGCTTCGGCTGAGCGCGGGCAATCGTCCCAGCCATTCCCGATAATGGGTCTGGAGGGGCCGGACGCGCTGGTGTGTCGTAACGGCATAATCAAATAAAGCGCGAATCGTCCAACGCGCCGACCAGGGAAGAAACAGTTTGACCCGGCTCCTGGAGTTCACGCTCAACGGGCGTGGCCGCGCCGACGCGGTCGCCGACAACATCCTGCTGCTGGATTTCCTGCGCGAACAGATCGGCCTCACCGGCACCAAGACCGGCTGCGACGGCGGCGAATGCGGCGCCTGCACCGTGTTGATCGACGACAGGCCGGCGCTGTCCTGCCTGACCTTGGCGGCGACTATTGCCGGCAAGCGTGTCGACACCATCGAGTCCCTTGGCCGTGACGGACAATTGTCGGCGGTGCAGCGCGGTTTCCACGAAAAGCTCGGCTCGCAATGCGGCTATTGCACGCCGGGGTTCATCATGGCGTCGGCCGGGCTGCTACGGAAAAATCCCAATCCGAGCGAGGCGGAAATCCTCGAAGCGCTCGGCGGCAACATCTGCCGCTGCACTGGCTATGTGAAAATCATCGAGGCGGTGAAATATGCCGTAGCGCTCGGCAAGCAGGGCGTGGCGCCATGAACAAGCCCGTTCCCGCGCACAACATCGGCGGTTACGTGCCAATGATCGACGGGCCGGAGAAGGTGTCCGGCCGCGCCAAATACACCGCCGACATCGTCGCGCCTGGACAACTTGCCGGCCGCATCTATCGCAGCCCCTATTCGCACGGCGACATTGTCGAGGTCGAGGTATCGGAGGCGTTGAAGCTTCCGGGCGTTTGCGCCATCGTCACCGGCGCCGATTGCGACAAGGGCTTTGGCGTGCTGCCGATCGCGCGCACAGAATATCCGCTGGCGCGCGATAGAGTCCGCTACCGCGGCGAGCCGGTCGCGGCGGTCGCGGCAGTTGACGACGCTACCGCGCGCGAGGCGCTGCGCCGCATCAAGCTCACGGTGCGCGAATTGCCGGCCTATTACACATCGAAGGCGGCGCTCGCCTTCGACGCCGTACAATTGCACGAGAAAAAGCCCGGCAATATCGAGCGTGACGTGCTGTTCGAGCTGGGCTCGGCTGAGCAGGGTTTCGCGCAGGCCGACTTGGTGCGTGAGGGCACCTACAATTGTGCCGAAGTCTGCCAGAACCAGATGGAGATGCACGCGGCGGTCGCCGAATACGACGCACTGCGCCAGCGCATGACGGTGCATGCCTCGACGCAGGTGCCCTATTACGTCCACCTGATGCTGGCGCATATCCTCGGCATGGAGATGTCGCGCATCCGCGTGATCAAGCCGCATGTCGGCGGCGGCTTCGGCTGCCGCACCGAGACGCTCAACGTCGAACTGATCGCGGCGCTGCTCGCGCGCAAGACCAATGGCACGGTTCGCATCGTAACGAACCGCGAGGAAACATTCGTCACCCATCGCGGCCGGCCGGAGACCGACATCAAGCTCAGGATCGGCATGCGCAAGGACGGCCGCATCACCGCGGTCGAATGCGACTGCGACCAGCGCGGCGGCGCGCATTCCGGCTACGGCGTGGTTACGATCCTCTACGCCGGCTCGATGCTGTACGCCATCTACGACCTGCACAACGTCAAATATGTCGGCCGCCGCGTGCTGACCAACACGCCGCCCTGCGGTGCTTTCCGGGGCCACGGCACGGTCGACATTCGCTTCGCTTTCGAGAGCCTCATCGACCAAATGGCGGCGGAGCTCGGGCTCGACCCTTTCGCCGTGCGGCGCGCCAATCTGCTGCAGGCGCCAACCTTCACCGACAACGATCTGATGGTGAATAGCTACGGCCTGCCCGAGTGCCTCGACTGGGTCGAGAAAGAGAGCGCCTGGAAAACACGCCGGGGCAAAATGCCCAAAGGCAAAGGTCTCGGCATGGCCTGCTCGCATTACATCTCGGGCGCCTCCAAACCGGTGAACTGGACCGGCGAACCGCACGCCACGGTTAAGATCAAGCTCGACTTCGACGGCTCGATCGTCGTGCTCTCCGGCGCGGCCGATATCGGCCAGGGCTCGACGACGATTCTCGCGCAAACCGTCGCCGAGGTGCTTGGGCTCGATCTCGGCCGAGTGCGCGTCGTCACGGGCGACAGCGAAGTGGTGCCGAAGGACAACGGCTCCTATTCGTCGCGCGTCACTTTCATGGTCGGCAATGCCGCGCTCGACGCCGCGCGTAATCTCAAAAGCGTTCTGGTGAACGCCGCCGCGCGCAAGCTGGAGGCGCGGCCCGAGGACATCGAGTGCCTCGGCGAGGTCTACCGCGCAGGCAGACAGGACAAGGGCGCGACCTTCGACGAGGTAGTGGTTGAGGCGCTAAAGGATTCCGGCACCATCACCGTCACCGGCAACTACTCGACCATTCCGGAATCGCACGGCGGCAAGAAATATCGCGGCGCCGCCATTGGCGGCACCATGGGCTATTCCTATTCGGCGCAGGTGGTCGAGGTGACCGTGGACGAAGAGACCGGCGCCGTCACCGTCGACAAGGTCTGGGTCGCGCATGACTGCGGCAAGGCGCTCAATCGTCTCACTGTTGAAGGCCAGGTACAGGGCTCGGTGTGGATGGGCATGGGCCAAGCCATGAGCGAGGAGGCCGCTTATCACGATGGGCTGATGCTCACCGCCAACATGCTCGACTACCGGGTGCCGACCATCCAGGATTCGCCACCCATCGAGGTCGGCATCGTCGAGAGCAACGATCCGCACGGGCCCTTCGGTGCGAAAGAAGCCGGCGAAGGCTCACTCGCCGCCTTCCTGCCGGCACTCACCGCGGCCATCGCCGACGCGATCGGCATCCGCTTCAACGATCTGCCGGTGACGCCCGACCGTGTATTCGAGGCAATCGAGAAGCGGCGGCGCAAGGGCGGGAGCGCCTGATGGACGCCCTGCCCGATTTCAGCGTGCTCAATCCGGCGACGCTCAAGGAGGCGCTGGCGATCCGCCACGCGCATCCGGACTCAAAACCGCTCGGCGGCGGCACCGATTTGGTCGTCAACATCCGCCGCGGCATCGTCGCACCGCCCGTTCTGATCGACATGAACGGCGTGGCGGAACTGTCCGCGATCAAGGTAGACGCGGCGACGCTCGAACTCGGCTCGTCGGTGACGCTGACGCAGCTCGCTGAGCATCCCGATATCGTCAGGCACTATCCCGTTGTCGCGCAGGCGGCCGCGCATATCGCCGGGCCGACCCATCGAAACATGGGCACGGTCGGCGGCAATCTGTGTCTCGACACACGCTGCATATTCTACAATCAGAGCGAATGGTGGCGCGATGCCAACAATCATTGCCTAAAGACCAGCGGCACCATGTGCCACGTCGCGCCAAAAAGCCGCGGCGTCTGCTTTGCGACGTTCGCCGGCGATCTGGCACCGGCGCTGCTGACGCTTGGCGCCGAAGTCGACATCGCGGGGCCGTCGGGCCAGCGCACCATCCCGCTCAACAGGCTTTATATCGGCTTCGCGCGTCAGGACGTGCCCGTCACCGAGACGCAGGGCGATGGCAAATATTATCTGTCGCTGCGGCCGGGCGAAATCGTCACCGCGGTGCGTGCCAAGAACACGCCCGGGCTGCGCTCGGCCTACGACAAGATCCGCATCCGCAAGTCGATCGAATACCCGGTCGCCGGCGTCGCAGTCGCGCTCAAGCGCGAGCGCGACACGCTCGCCGAGTTGCGCATCGCTTTTACCGGTACCAATCCGCGCCCGGTGCTGCTCGAAGGCACCGCGAACTTGTGTGGCGGCCCGCTCGACGCGCGCGTCATCAAGGACCTCGACGCGCTGGTGCGCGACCAGATCATGCCGATGAAGACGACATTCACGCCCGGACACTACCGCCGGCGCGTGGCCGGCGTGCTGGCGCGACGGCTGCTGAAGCGGCTTTACGAAAGCTGACGGTGGGGGCCGGCGTGGACGATTTTTCCGAACGCAGGCCCTACAACGCCGTTTCCGATTTCGTCGACGCCAACATCGCGAGCGGGCTCGGCAGCAAAACCGCCTTCGTCGATCCCGAGCGTTCGCTGAGCTACGGCGCGCTGCAAGTGCGGTCGATCCGCTTCGCCCATGCGTTGCGCGCGCTCGGCGTCCGGCAGGAAGAGCGCGTCGCGCTGCTGCTGCACGACGCGGTCGACTATCCGGTGGCGTTCTGGGGCACGATCCGCGGCGGCAATGTCGCGATCCCGCTCAACACGTTCCTCCATAGCGCGCAATACGCCTATATCCTGGGCGATTCCCGCGCCTCCGCGCTGGTGGCGGATGCGACATTGGCCCGGGCGATCTGGCCCGTTGTCGAGCACCTGCCTTATCTGCGCACGGTGATCCTGGTTGGCACCGACGATCCCGCCGGCTTTGCCGGCCGCGATGTGCATTTGTTCGAAGATGTGCTCGGAGCGGCAGACGCGAAGCCATTCACCGCCGACACCGTGTCGGACGAAGTGGCGTTCTGGCTCTACACCTCCGGCTCGACCGGCGATCCGAAGGGCGTCAAGCACGTCCATTCCAACCTGATGGCGACCGCACGGCTGTTCGGCCAAGGCGTGCTCGGCATCACCGAGAACGACGTGGTGCATTCGGCGGCGAAGCTGTTCTTCGCCTATGGCCTCGGCAACGCCATGACGTTTCCGCTGTCGGTCGGCGCCACCTCGGTGCTGTGGCCGCAGCGGCCGACTCCGGACGGCGTGCTCGCGATCATGCGGCACCATCGCCCGAGCATTTTCTACGGCGTGCCGTCGCTCTACACGGCGCTGCTGGCGCATCCGGCCATCGGCAAGGGGATGGGCTCCGATCGGCTGCGGCTCTGCGTCTCGGCAGGCGAGGCCCTGCCGGCCCATATCGGCGAGCGCTGGCGCGATGTGGTCGGCGTCGATGTGCTCGACGGTATTGGTTCGACCGAACTGCTGCAGACCTTCCTGAGCAACCGCCCCGGCGACATCCGCTACGGCTCGACCGGCAAGCCGGTGCCCGGCTACGAGGCGCGCATCGTCGACGAGACCGGCCGTGAACTTGCTGCCGACGAGATCGGCGAACTGGTTGTGCGCGGGCCGTCGGCCGGCGAAGGCTACTGGAACCAGCGCGCCAAGAGCCGTCGCACTTTCTGCGGCGAGTGGGTCCATACCGGCGACAAATTCCGCCGCGACGCCGACGGCTATCACTATTACTGCGGCCGCACCGACGACATGTTCAAGGTCTCTGGCATGTGGGTGTCGCCGTTCGACGTCGAGGCCGCACTGATGTCGCATGCGGCGGTGCTGGAGGCCGCCGTCATCGGCAAGCAGGATTCCGACGGGCTGGTGAAGCCGAAGGCCTTCATCGTGCTCAAGAACGGCTATGTCGCCGACGACAGCCTGCTGGAAAAGCTGAGGCTGCACGTCAAGGAGACGGCGGGGCCGTGGAAATATCCGCGCTGGATCGACGTCTGCGCCGACCTGCCGCGCACCGCGACCGGCAAGATCCAGCGCTTCAAGCTGCGCGACCAAGATACGCGAACGGCGGGGAGCGACTAGGCGTCCGCGATCTTCACGTACTCGAAGTCGCCTGGCTTGTTGTCGATGCCGACGCGCGGCGGCGCGATCCAGCTGGCGAACTTTCCGGTCTCGAACTGCGGCTGCATCAGGCTCTCGATGAATTCGCGGTCGCTGTCGGACGGCAGGAATTCGCCGCGACGCTTGTTCCATTCCGCATCGCTGAGAATATTGCCGTTCACGTCCGCATGGATCGAGACGAACTCGCCGATATGGCGGTGGAAGGCGACGTGCGGCAGCTTGATCTCGAACGGGATGCCGTGTTCGGCGATGACCTTGTTCCAGCGGCCGACGCCGATATTGGCGTCGACGACATAGTCATCGCGCAGCCGCATGTTGAGCGCGGACAACGCCGGCGCGTCCTCGTTTTGGATCTTGCCGTCGATCAGGCGCAGCACCGGATAGGTCGCGCCCTCCAATTGGTGGTCGTCCTTCAGCCGATCCTCGCGATAGCGGCCTTTCAGGCCGGCGTGAAAGGCGTTAGCGGCGTTGGTCGAAATCTCGCTGCCGAACAGATCGAGCGTCAGCGAGAAATGCATGTTGGCCTTTTTCTGGATGGTCGGCAGGTCAATGACGCCGAGCTTGCGCACCGCCTCGATATTGTTGGGATCGGTGATGCCGGCCTGCTTCATCGCCTCGCATGTCCGCTGCACGACGCGGGTGACGCCGGTCTCGCCGACGAACATGTGATGGGCTTCCTCGGTCAACATGAAGCGGCAGGTGCGCGACAGCGGATCGAATCCGGATTGCGCCAGCGCCTCGAGTTGCATCTTTCCGTCGCGATCGGTGAAGTATGTGAACATGAAGAACGACAGCCAATCCGGCGTCTTCTCGTTGAAGGCGCCGAGCATGCGCGGCGTGTCGGCATGGCCGGAACGGCGCTGTAATAGAGCTTCCGCTTCCTCGCGGCCATCGGTGCCGAAATATTTCTGCAGCAGATAGACCATCGCCCAGAGATGGCGGCCCTCCTCGACGTTGACTTGGAACAGGTTGCGCATGTCGTAGAGCGAGGGGGCGGTCTTGCCGAGATGGCGCTGCTGCTCGACCGAGGCCGGCTCAGTGTCGCCCTGGATTACGATGAGACGGCGCAGCATGGCGCGATATTCGCCCGGCACTTCCTGCCAGGCGTCTTCGCCCTTGTGCACGCCGAACGGAATCTTGCGCCCTTCGTGCTGCGGCGCCAGCAAGACGCCCCAGCGATATTCCGGCATGCGTACGTAGTCGAACTTGGCCCAGCCTTTCGGGTCGACGCTGATCGCGGTGCGCAGATAGACCAGCGATTCCTGGAAGCCTTCCGGTCCCATGTCCTTCCACCAGTCGATGTAACCGGGGTGCCATTTTTCCAGCGCGCGCTTGACGCGCGGGTCGTCGCCGAGCCCGACATTGTTCGGGATCAGGCCGTCGTAGTCGACCGCCGCGATGTTGACGTTCATGGACTACACCCTTTCCTTATTGAAGGTCGGCGACACGCCCGAGCCGTAGAGCTTGAGCGCGCCCTGCTCGCCGATGGCGTTCGGCCGCTGGAAGATCCAGTTCTGCCATGCGGTCAGCCGTCCAAAGATCTTGGTTTCCATGGTTTCGGGGCCGGCAAAACGCAAATTCGCTTCCATACCGGTCATGGCGTCAGGGGAGAAGCTGGTGCGCTCCTCGAGCATGACGCGCAATTCGTCATCCCAATCGAAGTCCTCGTAAGCCATGGTCACAAGGCCGAACTCGGCGGCCTCCTCGCCTTCGATCGCTTCGCTGATCTTGCGTTTTGCGGCGTCGAGCGTCTGCGGCTCGCCAAGAAACCGCGTCGCCAGCCGCGTCAAACCATTGCCCATTGGATAGAAGACGAAATTGGCCTGCCCCAGCGTGATCGCAGCGGGTTTGCGGTTGTCGCCCTCGCGCGTGCCGATGAGCATCAGTGAGCGGTCGGCGGCAAAGGCGAGTTCAGCCAGCGTGCCGGCAAAGCACGAGCCCGGCTCGATCAGCGCGATCATGCTGCGGGACGTAACATCCAGCCTTTTGAGCACGCGCTTAAGGTAATGGCGAATCTCGCGCATCAGCCAGTCGCCATTGGCACGCCCGAGGAAGTCGTCGTGATCGAGCACCGCCTGCGCGTTGCCATCGGTGCGCAGCAGCCAGACGCCAAGCGCCGGTTCGTTGGCACGCAAATGCAGGATGGCATCTTCCAGTTCGCGCGCCACCACGAGCGGCCAGAACTTGGCGCCGAGCGCGTGCGCAGCCTCGACCGAGGCCGGCACGTCATGCGAAGGCCCACGCACGGTGACGGTGGCAAGCCCGCGCGTGCGGTCGATCTCGACCTCGACATGCGAATAGCTCACCCGGCCAGCTTCGATCTTGCGCGTCAACGGGGTGAGCGCGATGCCCTTGGCGCCCGTCGGCCGGTCGGAACGCGCAGCGATTTCGTGGGCGCGCGCGCCCACGGTGTCTTTCCATTTCGAATTCGGCACCACCTCGTCGACCAGCCGCCATTCGACCGCCTTGGCGCCGCGGATACCCTCCTCGATCGAGCAGAACACGTCGGCGCGGTCGCGCCGAACCTTGCGTTTGTCGGTGACGCGGGTGAGCCCGCCGGTACCGGGCAGCACCGCAAGCAGCGGCATCTCCGGCAGCGCCACCGCCGAGCGGCGGTCGTCCACCAACATGATGTGATCGGTGGCGAGCGCCAGCTCGTAACCGCCGCCGGCGGCGTTGCCGTTGATGGCACACACATAGGCCTGCTTGGAATTTTCCGACGCGTCCTCGATCGCGAGCCGCGTCTCGTTGGTGAACTTGCAGAAATTCACCTTCTGCCCATGCGTCGACTTGCCGAGCATGCGGATATTGGCGCCGGCGCAGAACACGTTGTCTTTGCCGGACTTGATGACGACGCAGCGCACTTCCGGATGCTCGAAGCGCAGCCGCTGCACCGCGTCGTTCAATTCGATGTCGACGCCGAGGTCGTAGGAGTTGAGCTTCAACTCGTAGCCGTCGAACAGACCGCCGGCCTGGTCGACGTCCATAATCAGATAGGCGACGTCGCCGTCGTACTCGATGCGCCAGTGGCGATAGCGCGACGGCTCGGTCTGGAAATCGATGGTTTGCATGGCCAAATCGGCGCTGGGTCGAACCAGATTGGCGCCCGTCTCCCTGTATGCATTATTTTGCACTTCAATAACACGCCGGCTGCCGAGCCACAACAGCCAAACCGCCCGGCTAGGCCACAAGTTCCACAGCCGGTCACGGCCAATGACCACTGAACCAATAAATCAAAGCTTTTCCTGTGATAGTCGGCCTGGGCAGTTGCCAGAACCCCCGCTGCCCCTTGCCTCGCATTATAATGCATGTTAGCTGAACAGCGATGAAACTGAACCCCGCCAAGCCGGCGCAGAACCACGCTGCCGATGCCTATCTGCACCGCCTGGGCGAGCGCGTGCGCACCCTGCGCCATCAGCGCGGCATCACCCGCAAGGCTCTGGCGCAGCATGCGAAAGTCTCCGAACGCTATTTGGCACAGCTCGAGGTCGGACGTGGCAATATTTCGATCGTGCTGCTACGTCGGATCGCCCGCGCTATCGGGTTGCCCATTACACAGCTTGTGCACGAGGGCGCCGAGCCGCCGCTCGATCTGGTGCTGCTGACGCAATTCCTCGAGCGGCTGCCGCCGGAAAGCCTCATGGAGGCCCGCAAACTCGTCACAGAGCATTTCTCCTCGCCCACCGAGGGGCGCCGGCGGGTCGCGTTGATCGGCCTGCGCGGCGGCGGCAAGTCCACCCTCGGCCGCATGCTGGCTGAGCGCATCGACGTGCCCTTCATCGAACTCGACCGCGAGATCGAGCGGCGCAGCGGCGCCAGCCTGAGCGAAATCTTCGACATGTTCGGCCAGGAGACGTTTCGCCGCGCCGAGCGCGAGGCGCTCGACGACCTGCTGCGCCGGCATAAGCACTTCGTCATCGCCACCAGCGGCAGCATCGTCACCGAACCGGGCACGCTTGAATTGCTGCTCGCCTCATGCTTCACGGTCTGGGTGCGCGCCGAGCCCGAAGAGCACATGAAGCGGGTGATGGCGCAGGGCGACATGCGGCCGATGGCCAACAACGCCCGCGCCATGGAGGACCTGGTATCGATTCTCAAGAGCCGCGAGCCGCTGTACGCCAAGGCGGAGGCCGTGCTCGTCACCACCGACAAAACGCCCGAGCAGAATCTGACGGAACTGTTGCGCCTGGTAGCGGTTCCGACTATGGGCATGACCCGCAAATCCGCATGACCATTTCCATCATCCAGCAATTCAATTCGAGGACCGGCTGCGCCCGGACAGAATGACCATGAGTGAGACGATCAAGACCGATGTTGTCATCATCGGCGCGGGGCCGGTCGGCCTGTTCGCGGTGTTCGAGCTTGGCCTGCTCGACATCAAGGCGCATCTCATCGACATCCTCGACAAGGTCGGCGGCCAATGCGCCGAGCTTTATCCGGAAAAGCCGATCTACGACATTCCCGGCATTCCCTTCATCACCGGGCACGGGCTGACCGAAGCCCTGATGGAGCAGATCAAGCCATTCAATCCGACCTTCCACCTCAATGAAATGGTCACCACCGTCGAGAAGATCGGCGACCCGCTGTTCCGCGTCGGCACCGACCGCGGCAAGGTGTTCGAGGCCAAGGTCGTGGTGATCGGCGCCGGCGGCGGCTCGTTCCAGCCCAAGCGTCCGCCGATCCCGGGCATCGAGCCCTACGAGAACAAGTCCGTACACTATGCCGTACGCAAGATGGACGCCTTCCGCGACAAGAAGCTGCTCATCGTCGGTGGCGGCGATTCGGCGCTCGACTGGACGCTCAATCTGCAGCCGATCGCCAAGCGGCTCACCCTGGTGCACCGGCGCGATGACTTCCGGGGCGCGCCGGACAGCGTCAACAAGATGCGGGCTCTGGTCGCCGCAGGCGACATGGATCTCAAGATCGGCCAGGTCTCGGCGCTGGAAGGCGCCGACGGCCAGCTCGCCGCCGCCTCGATCAAGGGCAAGGACGCTGTCGAGCGCGTCGAATGCGACACCATGCTGCCGTTCTTCGGCCTGACCATGAAACTCGGCCCGGTGGCGGATTGGGGCCTGAAGATGGAAGACGAGTTGATCCCGGTCGATACCGCCGCCTTCGAGACCAATATCCCGGGCATTTTCGCCATCGGCGACATCAATACGTATCCGGGCAAGCTCAAGTTGATCCTGTCCGGCTTCCACGAAGGTGCGCTGATGGCGCAGCAGGCCTATCACTATATTTATCCCGACAAACGACTCGTGTTCCAATACACGACGTCGTCGACCAGCCTGCAGAAGAAGCTCGGTGTCGCATGAGTGACGTCCAGGACATTTCCCCGGCCGCCGGGGCGAAAAGCGAAACGATGCCTAAAATTACCTTTATCGAACACGACGGCGCCGAACACACGGTCGAGGCGGAGATCGGCGCAACGGTGATGGAGACGGCGCAGCGCAACAACGTGACCAGCATCGTCGCTGAATGCGGCGGCTCGTGCACCTGCGCCACCTGCCTGGTGCACGTCGACGAGAAATGGTTCGAGAAAGTCGGCCCCCCCTCGGCAGAGGAAGAGGACATGCTGGACTTTGCCTTCGAGGTGAAGCCGACCTCGCGGCTGTCCTGCCAGATCAAGGTCACGCAAGAGCTCGACGGCCTGATCGTACGCACGCCGGCCTATCAGGGCCGCTAACGGCGCGGGCCGCACGCGCCGGTTGACCCGATCAAGCCGTCACGCGCATTTGCCGATAGCCCGCGCGCCGTCTCGATTCCGCCGCAGTCTTGTAACCGTTCTGACTTCGGCCACGCTTCATTCCGATATTAATCGTGCTGGATCATCAATCCAGATTGCGTTTCACGGTCCAGAACAAACCATGGCGATTTTCGACACGCGTCATTTGCGCCATAATAGACGGCTACTTCGCGGAAACATTTTAGCCAAATGCTGCTCAACCTCTTAGCCACAATCGCTCTCGTGGTCTGGGTCTATCTGATCACTGGGCGCGGCGGCTTCTGGCTGGCCTCCGAACGCGATGACGGCGGACCTGAGCCGGCGGCATGGCCGGCGGTGATTGCCGTCATTCCGGCACGCGACGAAGCAGGGAGTGTTGGGCAGACGATCACGTCGTTGCTGCAACAGGACTATCGCGGCAGCCTTTCGGTCGTCCTCGTCGACGACCAAAGCAGCGACGGCACCGCCGACGTGGCGCGGCAGGCCGCTGTGGCATCGCCGGATCGGCTGACCGTCGTCCAAGGCGCCGATCTGCCGGCGGACTGGACCGGAAAACTCTGGGCGATGAAGCAAGGCGTCGACCGCGCGGGCGAGAGCGCTCCGGCCTATCTGCTGTTCACCGATGCCGACATCGTCTACGCAGCCGGCACGCTCGCGCGCCTCGTCGCCCAGGCGGAAGCAGAACAACTCGTGCTCAATTCTCTGATGGTGCAACTGCGTTGCGAGAGCATCGCCGAACGCGCCTTCATCCCGGCCTTCGTCTTCTTTTTCCAGATGCTCTACCCCTTCGCCTGGGTCAACGACAGCGCACGCTCAACCGCGGCGGCAGCCGGCGGCTGCATGCTGGTCCACCGCGAAGCGCTCGTCGCCGCCGGCGGCATCGAGGCGATCCGCGGCGCCTTGATCGACGACTGCGCGCTGGCGCGTGTGCTCAAGCCGCAGGGGCCGATCCGGCTCAGCCTGACGGAACGCGCCCACAGCATCCGCCGTTATCCGGCCCTGGAGGACATCCGCCGCATGGTCGCGCGCTCGGCCTATACCCAGCTTGGCTATTCGCCGCTCAAGCTTGCCGGCACACTCGCCGGCATGGCTGCGGTCTATCTGGTCCCTGCTTTGCTCGCGCTGTTCGCCCACGGAGCGGCGCAGACCCTCGGCCTGCTCGCCTGGACCATCATGGCCGTTTCATTCCTGCCGATATTGCATTTCTACCGGCTGGCGCCGCTTTGGGCGCCTGCCCTGCCGCTGATCGCGCTCGGCTACATGGCATTTACCGCTGACTCCGCCTATCAATATGCCCGCAAACGCGGCGGCCTGTGGAAGGGCCGCGTGCAATCGACCGTGAGCGGCGCGCGATGATAGATGCCAGCGACTTCCGGACCGGCAAAGGCCACCGCGACGAGAATTTTCCCGTCGCATCGTGGCTCATTGCACCGCGCCACCGCGGGTTGATCTTGGCGTTCTATAATTTTGTGCGCAGCGCCGACGACATCGCCGATCATCCGTCGTTGTCGGCGCGGGAAAAGGTCGAATGGCTCGACCGCATGGAGGCCGACCTCCTCGGCAGCGGCGGCGGCGACGTCGCGGCGGTCGCGCTGCACAAGGCGCTCGCCGAACGCGGGATGTCGCCGCAACACGCGCAAGATTTGCTCGAGGCCTTCCGGCTCGACGCCACCAAGCTGCGCTACCGCGACTGGGAGGACCTGATGGGTTACTGCGCCTATTCGGCGATGCCGGTCGGCCGCTTCGTGCTCGACGTACATGGCGAGAGCCGCAGCACTTGGCCGGCCTCGGACGCGATCTGCGCGGCGCTGCAGGTCATCAATCACATCCAGGACTGCGCCGACGACTATCGAAACCTCGACCGCGTCTATATCCCGCTCGATGCGCTTGCTGGACAGGGCCTCGATGTAACTTCGCTTGGTGCACCTAAAGCTTCGCCGCAGTTGCGCGCCTGCCTCGTCGGCCTCGCGCGGCGCACCGATGCGTTGCTCCATCAAGGCGACGTCCTGCCGAGCTTGGTGCAGGACTGGCGGCTATCGCTCGAACTCTCCGTCATCCGCACTCTGGCGCAGCGGCTCACCCGCATCCTGATGCAGCGCGATCCGTTGAGCGAACGCGTGCATCTCGGCAAGCCTGCCGTTGCCGGCATCAGCCTGCTGGCCGTGCTCAAGGGCCTGACCAGGCGGGCAGGTCATCAAATGACATCGGTGGCGCAACCGTGACCGCAATCGCTGAAGCCCAGCCGGCCGGTGCCGCGCAACGCGCCAGCGGCAGTTCATTCTATCTCGCCATGCGCATTCTGCCGAAGCCGCAACGCGAGGCGATGTATGAGATTTATTCGTTCTGCCGCCGGGTCGACGACGTCGCCGACGACGGCGGTCCGCGCGACCGGCGCCTCGCGCAGCTGCAGCAGTGGCGCGCCGAAATTGGCGCCCTTTATGCGGGCAAAGCGCCGGAGCATTTGCGCGATCTTGCAATCGCAGTGCGTGCGTTCGACCTGCAGCGCGAGGATTTCCTCGCTGTCATCGACGGCATGGAGATGGACGTGGTCGCCGACATCCGCGCGCCCGACTTCGCCACCTTCGATCTTTACTGCGACCGGGTTGCAAGCGCGGTCGGACGCCTCAGCGTGCGCGTGTTCGGCATGGAACGTGAAGCGGGCCTGGCGCTGGCGCACCATCTCGGCCGCGCGCTGCAAATGACCAATATCCTGCGCGACCTCGACGAGGACGCCGCCATTGGCCGGCTTTATCTGCCGCGCGAGGCGCTGGGCGAGGCTGGCATCGCCAACGACGATCCGGCATTTGTGCTGGCCAGTCCGGCAATCGATAGAGCCTGCGCCCCGGTCGCCGCCCGCGCCGAGCGCCACTTCGCCGAAGCCGACGCGATCATGGCGGCGAGCCAGCGCCGCGCCGTGCGGGCGCCGCGCATCATGGGATGCGCCTACCGCATCATGCTCGAGCGCATGAAGGCGCAAGGCTGGCGGGCACCGCGGCAACGCGTGCGGCTGTCGCGCTGGCATTTCCTCTGGATTTTTTTGCGTTACGCGATCGTCTGATGGCGCGCTCGTTCCACATCATCGGTGCCGGTCTTGCCGGGCTTGCCGCTGCCGTGCGGCTGTGCGCCCGTGGCGAGCGCGCCGTCGTCTACGAAGCGACCAACCAGGCCGGCGGCCGCTGCCGTTCCTATCACGATCCCGCGCTCGGCATCACCATCGACAACGGCAATCATCTTCTGCTCTCCGGCAACCGCGCCGCGCTCGGCTATCTTGACCGGATCGGCGGGCGCGATCACCTCGCCGGCCCGCCTGACGCGACTTTCCCCTTCGTCGATCTCGCCACCCGCGAGCGCTGGACGCTGCGCGCCAATGCCGGCCGCATCGGCTGGTGGATTTTCGCGCCGCATCGCCGCGTGCCGGGAACGCGCGCGGGCGATTATCTGTCGATTCTGCGCCTGCTGCGCGCCGCGCCGAGCGCCACCATCGGCGAGGTGCTTAACTGCAAGGGGCCGCTGTACAACCGTCTGCTGCACCCCCTTCTTTTGGCCGCGCTCAACACCGAACCGGCAACCGCCTCCGCCAAGCTCGCTGCGTCGGTAATCCGTGAGACGCTGTTCGCCGGCGGCCGCAACTATCGGCCGCTGTTCGCGCGCGACGGATTGTCGGCGGCTTTCGTCGAACCGGCCTTGCGTTACATCGAAGCCAGAGGTGGCAGTGTCGTTTTCGGCGAGCGCCTCCGCTCTTTCACGTTCGAAGGCTCTCGCGTCAGCGCGCTCGATTTCGGCGACCTGACTGTGCCGCTGCGTCCGGGCGACAGCGCGGTCTTGGCGGTGCCGCCGGTCGTCGCATCCTCGCTCATCCCCGACCTGACTGTGCCGACCGAATTCCGCTCCATCGTCAACGCCCACTTCCGTATCGCGCCCCCTGCCGAGCTGCCGCCGATGACCGGCATTATCAACGGCACTGCGGAATGGCTGTTCGCCTTCCCCGACCGCTTGTCGGTGACGATTAGTGCGGGCGACCGGCTGCTCGATACGCCGCGCGAGGAGCTTGCCGCGCTGATCTGGCGCGAAGTCGCCGAGGTCGCGGACATTGCCGAGCCCCTGCCGGCATGGCAGATCGTACGTGAACGGCGTGCCACTTTTGCCGCATTGCCGGCCGAAGACGCCAAGCGGCCCGGTCCGCTCACGCGCTGGAATAACCTAATGCTTGCCGGCGATTGGACGGCGACCGGACTGCCGGCGACGATCGAGGGCTCGATCCGCTCCGGCGACCGCGCCGGCGAACTCGCCGCAATCATGTCCGAACCATAGGCGTTCATGTCCGACACGATCACTAATACGCAGACCTCCGGACTGGAGCGCTCCATCGCGTCTGCGACAGACGCCCTGCTGGCGAGCCAGCGCCCGGACGGCCATTGGGTATTCGAACTCGAAGCCGACGCCACCATCCCGGCCGAATACGTGCTGCTGCGGCACTATCTCGGCGAGCCGGTCGATGCCGCTCTTGAGGCTAAAATCGCCGTCTATCTGCGGCGTATCCAGGGCGCGCACGGCGGCTGGCCGCTGTTCCGCGACGGCGACCTCGACGTCAGCGCGACGGTGAAGGCCTATTTCGCGCTCAAGATGATCGGCGACGATCCGCAGGCCGCGCACATGACGCGGGCCCGCGAGGCATTGCGGGCGCGCGGCGGTGCCGAACGCTCCAATGTGTTCACGCGCATCATGCTGGCGCTTTTCGGCTTCATTCCGTGGCGCGCTGTGCCGATGATGCCGGTCGAGATCATGCTGCTGCCGAAATGGTTTCCAATCCATCTCGACAAGATGTCGTACTGGAGCCGCACCGTCATCGTGCCGCTGCTCGTACTGATGGCCAAGCGGCCAGTGGCGCGTAACGCCAAAGGTGTTCGTATCGACGAATTGTTCCTACGACCACCGGCAGAGCTTGGTCCGGCGCCGAAAGCGCCGCAGCAGAAGGCATCGTTGTTCTGGTTCTTCCGCGGCGTCGACAACGCGCTCCGGGTGATCGAGCCGTTGCTGCTGCGGCGGCTTCCGTCGCATCGGCGCGCCATCGACCGCGCCGTCGCCTGGGTCGGCGAGCGTCTCAACGGCGAGGACGGCCTGGGTGCGATCTTTCCGGCGATGGCGAACAGCGTGATGATGTATGCCGTGCTCGGCTACCCGGAGAACCATCCGCAGCGTGCCATCGCGCGCAAGTCGGTGGAAAAGCTCCTCGTCATCAGGGAGCAAGAGGCCTATTGCCAGCCCTGCGTGTCGCCGATCTGGGATACCGGACTCGCCTGCCACGCGCTGCTCGAAGCAGGCGGCGAGCGGGCGACCGCCCAGGTCAAGAGGGGTCTCGATTGGCTGGCACCGATGCAGGTCCTTGACGTACGCGGCGACTGGATCGCGCGGCGGCCAAGCTTACGTCCCGGCGGCTGGGCGTTCCAATATGCCAACCCGCATTACCCGGACGTCGACGATACCGCGGTCGTTGCCATGGCCATGGACCGCGTGCAGAAAGAGTCGGGCCGCACAGATTTCGGGACCCCACTCGCGCGCGCGCGCGAGTGGATCGTTGGCATGCAGAGCGAAAATGGCGCCTGGGGCGCCTTCGATGCCGATAACGAGTTCTATTACTTGAACAATATTCCATTCGCCGACCACGGCGCGTTACTCGATCCGCCGACTGAGGACGTCACTGCGCGATGTCTGTCGATGCTGGCGCAGTTCGGTGATACAGTCGCGAACAGCCCGCCAGTCGCGCGCGGCGTCGACTATCTACGCCGCGTGCAACTCGCCGACGGCAGCTGGTATGGCCGCTGGGGCATGAACTACATCTACGGCACCTGGTCGGTGCTCTGCGCGCTCAACGTTGTCGGGCTCGAGCCGGGTGAGCCAATGGTGCGCAAAGCAGCCGACTGGCTCGTCTCCATTCAGAACCAAGACGGCGGCTGGGGCGAGGACGGCACGAGCTACAAGCTCGACTACCGCGGCTACGAAAAGTCACCGAGCACCGCCTCACAAACATCCTGGGCGCTCATTGGCCTGATGGCCGCGGGCGCGATCGATTTACCGGCAGTGCAGCGCGGCGTTGACTATCTTCAGCGCACGCAGGGATCGGACGGATTTTGGGATGAAGAACGCTACACCGCGACGGGCTTCCCGCGTGTATTCTATCTGCGCTACCATGGATATGCGAAATTCTTCCCGCTGTGGGCGCTAGCGCGCTACCGCAACATCACGCAACAACGCTTCGCGAAATTCGGTATGTGATGCCGCCGCTCAACGCGGCGGCTGGTAGATGTTGATGCTTCCGGTACGGCCGGGGGTTGCGCCAGCCTTGCCTGACCCGTTCGGCGCCTGCAAGGCGAGCCAATAGGGCAGCAGATTCGGTGGCACCTGATCCTGCGGCAGCGCGTCGTTAGGCAGCCGCCTCCAGGTCTGGTTCTGCCCGAACAACTCAATGCCGAGATAGCCGCGGACGGTGAGTTGTTTGCCGTCCGCACTCAGCGTCATCTTCGCGTGATAGACTTGGCCGTCCCGCGGATCGAGGATGTTGCCGTTCTTGTATACGAGGCCGTTGCGCTGCATGCCCTTGATGATGACGAGGCCGAGCGAGGGCTGATTCTTCTGATCGCCGGTGCAATGCGTGCAGATCGGATGCGGGTCCTCGCCGGGCTTGAGAAACATTTTAGCGATGGCGCCCTGGTACTCGCCGTTACTATCGAAGATGAGAAACCAGCCGCCGACCCGGCCGTCCGGATAGACCTGCTCCCACATGCCGGCCGCGGATGGCTCGACCACAGGCGGTGGAGCGGCGTAAGCGAGCGCCGCCAGCAGGCCCGATAGGATGAGCGTTAGAATTCTCATCTTCATCATCCAGTATTCAACCCGGCGAACGCGCGTTAGATCGTCCGCCAATGTGTTCTTTTCGCGAAATTAAGCGGAACCCGGCCGTGATTTGATCGTCGGGCTCTTGGGCGCCCAGTAGTCGCACATTTTTGCGGCACCTTCGCTGCGACGTTGGACCACGTTTCTCCTTTATTGACCGTGGCTTTCCAGGACTTGGCGGCAGACGCGGCGCAGTTTCGCGCGGTGTTCCTGCAGACAAGCAAGAAAGACGCCATCGCCCGAACCCGGCGGGATGGAGTGGCAGAACCGGCGCACGTCCGGACGGCACGCAGCCTGCTCCTCGGGAGTCCCGCCCCCCTGCGCGAAGGCGGCCGAAGCGGCGGCGGTCAACACGGCTACAAGCACCAGTTTGCGGATCATCATCGGCTCTCCTTGTTTTTCCGCCGCGCGCGTCGAGCGCGGCCGCTCCCCAATCCAACTTGGCATCGCCTCGTTTGTCGCGGTCGATCGTGATTCGTTTGCCTTCATCGTTGCCTAGCATACTACCGCCCGCCTAGCGCGAACGCTCAGTCGTCGCGCGGCTTGCCCATCAGCACCGGCTGGAACAAAACCGCTGCCGCCAGCGTGCACATCAGCGATAGCGCCAACAATTTGCCCATGCTGGCCGTTCCCGGGTGGCTGGAAAACCAGAGGCTGCCGAACGCCGTTGCCGTGGTCAGAGCGCTGAAAAACACGGCGCGCGTCAGGCTCGTCTGCAACAGATTGGTTTGCCCTTCGCGCCAAGCCATAATGTAATAAATTTTGAAAGCGACGCCGACGCCGAGTAGCAGCGGCAACGCGATGATATTGGCGAAATTGAGCGGCAGCCCGATCAAGACACAGATTTCCAGCGTGACGATGCCTGCAGTGATCAGCGGAATGAGCGTCAATAACACGTCGCCGATCCGCCGCAGCACCAGCCACAGCAAAATGCCGATCGATAGCATTGCCCACAGTCCGGCTTCAATGAAGGCGTGTACGATCGTGTTGCCGGCGTCGAGAATCGAGATCGGTCCTTCGACAGCATCAGGCTCGACCACCAACACCGCGCGCGCGAACTGGCGCATCTCGCCGTTATCGTTTGCATTGCCCTTGGCTGCAATTTCGATGCGGGCGTGGCCGTCCGGCGTTAGCCAATCGCGCACGATGTCGGGCGGGAGCGTCTCCTGCGTCACCGGTTGCGCTTGCAACGACGCGTGCAGGCTTGCCAGAACGGCTTTCAGCGGCAAAATAAACGCGTCCTCGGCCTTGGCGCGCAATTGGGGGCTGCCTTGGGCGACTGTCGTGATTGCGGCGGCGAGCCGCTTGGCGGCACCGGCACCGGGCCCTTTCTGATTGCCGGCAGCCTCGATAAGGCGACTTGCCCCCTCTTTGAGCGCCTCGACGTTATCGGCGTCGCTCGGCGGCGGCTCGGCGTTCTTCGGGTCGAATGCGCCGCCCAGCTTTGCTGCCGCGCCATGAATGAGCGGCAGTTTCTGCTGCTGATCGCGCGGAATGAAGCTGGTCAACGTCATGACGCGCGCGACTTCCGGCACCTTCGCGAGCCGCGCGGCGATCGCGTCCGCAGCGCCGAGCGACGGCGCCAGCACTTCCGCGGCATTGCTGTTGGTGTTCGGATCGCGGGTGAGATCGAGGTACGTCGCGATTGATTCCGATTTCGGATCGCGCAGATTGATCGGGTTGAAATCGAAGCGCAGCCAATAAAGCAGCGGCAGGCCCGCAATCACGACAATTGCCGTACCGGCGATGATCGGAATGCGCTGGCGTTCGAGAAAGCGGTCGACTGGCGCCAAAAAGGAGAAGCCAAGCTCATCCGGCTCGCCTGGCGGGTTGAACAGGCGGATCAGCGCCGGCAGGACAGTGACGCTGGTGGCGAATGCGATCAACATGCCAAAGCCGGCGATCAATCCCAGTTCGGAGACGCCGCGGTAGTCGGTGGGCAGGAACGACAGGAAGCCTGCGGCCGTCGCGCCGGCGGCGAGCGTAAGTGGTGCGCCGACATGTTTGCCGGCGGCGAGCACCGCGGACTTGAGATTATCGACTGCGTGACGTTCGGCGCGGTAGCGCACACTATACTGAATGCCGAAATCGACGCCGATGCCGACGAACAACACCGCAAAGTAGACCGAGATCAGGTTGAGCGTGCCGACCATGGCAAGGCCGAGCGCCGCGGTCAGCGCAAGGCCGATGAAAAGGTTGACGAACACAGCGACGATCAGCCGTTTCGAGCGCAACGCAAGCCACAGGATAAACAGCACGATGATCACGGTGATGATGCCGTTGCGCACCGCGCCTTCCTTGATGGTGGCGAATTCCTCGTCCGCCATGGCTACGGGCCCGGTGAGCCGCACTGTAGCCTGGTATTTCGGTGCAATCTGGCCGGCGACCTGGCGGATCGCAGCGGTGGCGGCATGGCCCGCCTCGATGGCCGAGTAATCGAGCACCGGCCTTACGTCGATGAAGCCGCGCAGCTCGCTCGGCGTCGCCGGATGGCCTGCGATCAGGACACGCCACGAGAAGCTTGCCGGCTCGCCCTTGATGACTTGTTTCAACGTGTCCGAAGCCGCGTTAAAGGTGCGCGTGAAATCGTCAAGCTTGAGCTTGCCCGACTGAATGCCGAGCAAGCCGTCTTCGAGGCCGGCGATAAGACCGCGCAGGCTCGGATCGGTCGCCATGTCGTGCACGAGCGGCTCGGCTTGGATCATTAGCGCGGTGGTGCGCTTGAGTTCTTCCGGCGACTGAAACAGCAGACCGTTCTTCGCGAAGAATTCGCCGCCGCCGAGTTGCGTTACTGACTGGAAGCGCCGCCGATCCTTCGCCAGCGCCTGGGTGAGCCTTGCCGTGGCCTCGCTCGCCAGTTCCGGCGTCGGCGCCTCAACAATAACGAAGATCCGCTTAAAGCGATGAAACGCCTGCTCGAAGGCGAGTTCGTGCTGGCGCCAGCCGATATTGTTCGATAGGAGTGCGCTGATGTCCGAATTAATTGCAAAATGCCGGGCCGCATAAACCCCCGACGCTCCGGCCAGCACCAATCCAGCCACGACCACCTGGCACGCATGACGCGTGCAGAAATCGATGATGCGGACAATGACGGAGGTCAGCATGCAGTGGGATTATCCGGTCGCCCAAGCAAAATTTAAGGGAACAAGAGCGGCCGCGCACCTTGCACTCGCGGGCAGACTGGCGCGGATCGAGCGTTACACCCTATCCCGCTGCTGCCGATACCTCGGCCTCGGCAGACTTTTCACCTGCCACGTCGGCGTTCGTCTGGGGCTTGGCCGCGTGAATTTCGTGCAGCATCTTCTCGACGTGACGGGAGAACACGTATTGCGCCGGCCGCTGGTGCTCTAGCGAAATTTCCGGCGCCATCGGCCCGCTCGTGCGCAGGCCACGCAGTGCGGTCCATAGCGCGCTCAGCGGATTGCGAATCGACGCATCCGCCGCGGTCGGTTCGTAACCGCAATGCGCCATGCAGTTCGCGCACTTCTCGTAGCGCCCGGTACCGTAGGAATCCCAATCAGTGGTTTCCATCAAATCTTTGAAGGTCTTGGCATAGCCCTCGCCGAGCAGGTAGCAGGGCTTTTGCCAGCCGAACAAATTGCGCGTCGGCATGCCCCACGGCGTGCAATGGTATTCGCGGTTGCCGGCAAGGAAGTCGAGAAACAGGCCGGAATGCATCAGGTTCCACTTCTTGCCTTTGCCGAGGTCGAAGACGCGGCGGAACAGTTCTTTGGTCTTGCGGCGGTTAAGGAAGTGCTCCTGATCTGGCGCACGCTCGTAGGCATAGCCGGGCGAGATCGACACGCCGACGCCGAGTTCCTTGGTCTTGTCGAGGAAAGCGGCAATGTCCTCGGCGGCGTGGCCATCGAAGATCGTCGCGTTGACGTTGACGGTGAAGCCCTTGTCTTGCGCCGCCTTGATGGCGCGCACGGCCTTCTCGTAGACGCCCTTTTGCGACACCGACTTGTCGTGGTGCTCTTCAAGCCCGTCGAGATGGACGGAGAAGAACAAATAAGGCGAGGGCTCGAACAAATGCAGTTTTTTCTCGAGCAATAACGCGTTGGTGCAAAGTGAGACGAACTTCCTACGCGCGACGATGCCTCTGACGATGTCGCCGATTTCGCGATGAATCAGGGGCTCGCCGCCGGGGATCGCCACCATCGGGGCCCCGCATTCGTCAACCGCGTCGAGGCAGTCCTTTATCGAGAGCCGCTGATTGAGAATAGGGTCGGGGTAATCGATCTTGCCGCAGCCGACACAGGCGAGATTGCAGCGGAACAGCGGCTCCAACATCAGCACGAGTGGGTAGCGCTTGCGGCCCATCAGCTTCTGCTTGAGCAGATAGGTCGCGATGTGCATTTCCTTGAAGAATGGAATGTTCATAAGTTGATTATTCTCATTCGTACCTGATGCGCCCCGCGCAGCGCGAAGATGGCCTGGATTTGGCTAGACAGCCGCCAACTCCGCCGGCAGTCGGAATTCAATCGTCTCTTCCCGTCCAGCTAGCACAGAAACTTCGACTGGACCAAGGCGCCCGAGGGCATCGATCACGCCGTCCACCAGCACTTCCGGCGCCGACGCGCCGGCGGTGAGGCCGACGCTGCGCGCATTCTTGACCCATTCCGGCTTGAGCTCGCTGCTATCGGCGATCAAATAGCTCGGAATGCCGGTTTCAAGCCCGATCTCGCGCAGGCGATTGGAATTCGAGCTGTTTTTCGCGCCGACCACGAGGATAACGTCGACCTGTCGGCTGAGTTCACGTACCGCCGCCTGGCGATTCTGCGTGGCATAGCAGATGTCCCGCATTTCGGGACCGACGATATCGCTGAAGCGCTGCTCGAGCTTGGCGATGATGCCGCGGGTGTCATCCACGCTCAGTGTGGTCTGGGTGATATAGGCGACAGGCTTGTCGGCGGGAATATCGAGCTTCTCGACGTCATCCTCGGTCTGCACCAGCACCACGGGTCCGGGAACCTGGCCGATCGTGCCTTCCACCTCGGGATGGCCGGCATGCCCGATCAGAATGAGGGTGCGCCCTTGACCGACATAGCGTTTGCCCTGGTTGTGCACCTTGGTGACCAGCGGACATGTGGCGTTGAGCACCGGAAGTTTGCGTTCAGCCGCCTCCTCTTCGACGCTGCGAGCGACACCGTGCGCGCTGAAGATGGTCACCGCGTTTTCCGGCACCTCGGACAGCGTTTCGACGAAACGCGCACCTTTGGCCTTGAGGCTGTCGACGACATGCTTGTTATGGACGATCTCGTGGCGAACGTAGACCGGCGCACCGTATTTCTGCAGCGCGCGTTCGACAATCTCGATCGCGCGCACCACGCCGGCGCAAAAGCCGCGCGGCTGCGCCAAGATGATCCGCAATGTCTTCCTGTCACTCATTGGTTTCTCCGGCAATTCGATCACATCACGCAAAGCCGAGTTTAGGGGTCTCGGCGGCGGCGTCTTTGCCGAGGGCCTCGAACACCTTGGCGAGGATGCCGCGGGTGTCGAGGCCGGCTGTGGCGTACATCGCCGCCGGCGTGTCCTGGTCGATGAAGATATCGGGCAGGATCATGCAGCGCACTTTCAAGCCCGCATCGAGCGCGCCGTTATCGGCCAGCGTCTGGAGGACGTGCGCGCCGAAGCCGCCGATCGCGCCCTCCTCGATGGTGATCAGAACCTCGTGCTCGCGGGCCAGGCGAAGGAGGAGGTCGGTGTCGAGCGGCTTGGCAAAGCGGGCATCGGCAACCGTGGTCGACAGACCATGCGCGGCCAGTTCGTCGGCGGCTTTGAGGCACTCGCCAAGCCGGGCGCCATAGGAGAACAAGGCGACCTTGTGGCCTTCCCTCAGGATACGCCCCTTGCCGATCTCAAGCGGTTTACCTTCCTCCGGCAGCGCCACCCCGCGGCCCTCGCCACGCGGATAGCGTAGAGCACTGGGGCGATCATCAATGGCGACTTGCGTCGCCACCATGTGCACGAGTTCGGCCTCGTCCGCCGCCGCCATCAGCACAAAGCCCGGCAGGCAGCCGAGATAAGCAACGTCAAACGCGCCGGCATGGGTCGGCCCATCCGCCCCCACCAGCCCGGCCCGGTCCATGGCAAAGCGCACGGGAAGCCGCTGGATGGCGATGTCGTGCACCACCTGGTCGTAGGCGCGCTGCAGGAAGGTCGAATAGATCGCGCAGAACGGCTTGTAACCCTCCGTCGCCAGCCCCCCGGCAAAGGTCACCGCGTGCTGCTCGGCGATGCCGACGTCGAAGGTGCGCTTGGGGAACGCCTTCTCGAACAGGTCGACGCCCGTCCCCGACGGCATTGCCGCGGTGATGGCGACAATCCTGTCGTCCTTCTTCGCCTCCTTGATCAGGCTCTCGCCGAACACCTTGGTATATTGCGGCGCCCCGCCCTTCGATTTCGCCTGCGCACCCGTGGCCACGTCGAACTTCACCACCCCGTGGTACTTGTCCGCACTGGTCTCCGCCGGCGCATAACCCTTGCCCTTCTGCGTCACCACATGGACCAGGATCGGCCCGATCTCGGCGTCGCGCACGTTGCGCAACACCGGCAGCAGATGATCGAGGTTATGCCCGTCGATCGGCCCGACATAGTAAAAGCCCAGTTCCTCGAACAGCGTGCCGCCGGTCACATAAGTGCGCGCATGCTCGATCGCCCGCGTGATCGCCCGGTCGAGCGATTTGGGCAAATGATGCGTCAATTGCTTGCCGACGTCGCGCAGCTTCAGATAAGTGCGCCCCGAACCCAGCCGCGCCAGATAAGCCGACATCGCCCCGACTGGCGGCGCTATCGACATGTCGTTGTCGTTGAGGATCACGATCAGCCGCTCGTTGCGGGCGCCGGCATTGTTCATCGCCTCATAGGCCATGCCCGCCGACATCGCCCCGTCGCCGATCACGGCGATCACGTTGTTCTTCTTGCCGGCGAGATCCCGCGCCACCGCCATGCCCAGGCCCGCCGAGATCGACGTCGATGAATGCGCCGCCCCGAACGGATCGTATTCGCTCTCCGCACGCTTGGTGAAGCCCGACAGACCGCCGCCCTGCCTTAACGTCCGGATACGCGCGCGCCGCCCCGTCAGGATCTTGTGCGGATAGGCCTGGTGCCCAACGTCCCAGATCAGCCGGTCCACCGGCGTGTCGAACACGTAGTGCAGCGCAACCGTCAGCTCCACCACGCCCAGCCCAGCGCCCAAATGACCCCCCGTCACCGCTACCGCATTGATCGTCTCCAAACGAAGCTCGTCGGCGACTTGCTTGAGATCGGCCTCGTCGAGGCGCCGCAGGTCATAGGGGTCTTTGATCGCGTTTAACATTTGGGTTCCAATCTGCGTCTGATGGCGGAAATTTAGCTCGCAATTCCCGCGTAGTAGCGGACTTATCTGGCATAAAGAATGAGGCAAGAATTATACCAAATCCATGTCACTGTCTCCCAGTCAAACTTCATGTAATTTCAATATAAACAACAGAACTCCGGTCGGTATGATCGCCGGCGATCGACTGATAATCGGTCACGAGCCCAGGTATCCCGAGTTGCGAAACCAGCGCACCGCGTCGTCAATGGCCTCCGTATAAAGCCTTGAACGATAGCCAAGTTCCCGTTCTGCCTTGGTTGAAGCGAAGAACATTCGGTGTTTGGCCATATGCACCCCATCCCGGGTTGCGAAGGGCTCGCGACCGGTCACCTTGGCTATTGCTTCGGCGACAATTGCGACCGGAATGAGGGCACGCCAAGGTAGTCGCACGCGAGCAGCGCGATGTCCCACTAAATCTGCTATATCGCGTAACATTTGCGAAAATAAGACATCCTGCCCACCAAGAATGTAGCGCTCGCCAATACGGCCGCGCTGCAAAGCCGCCAAATGGCCGCTTGCCACATCGTCGACGTGCACGAGATTTAGCCCGGTGTCGATAAAGGCCGGAATGCGACCCTTGGCGGCTTCGACGATAATTCGTCCCGTCGGCGTCGGCTTGACGTCGCCTGGGCCGATTGGTGTCGAGGGATTAACGATCACCGCCGGCAGGCCGCGCTCCGCGACCATGGCCTCAACCAGCCGTTCGGCCGCTATTTTGCTCCGCTTGTAGGCACCGATTCCCTGTTCTTCGCGCAACGGCGTGCTCTCATCGGCGGCGCTGCCGTCAGATCGCACGGCTATAGTCGCCACGCTGCTGGTGTAGATCACGCGCTCGACGCCTGCGCTCAGCGCGGCTTCCATCAGATTGCGTGTGCCGCCGACATTGGAGGCAAATATCTCGCTGCGATCAAGCGCCCACAGCCGATAATCGGCAGCCACATGAAAGACGTAGCGCATACCGGCACTCGCACGTTCGACCGATGTGCGATCCCGCAAATCGCCTTCGAAGAATTCTAAATCCAGTCCGGAAAGATGCGCGCGCGGGCTGGTTCCGCGCACCAGCGCGCGCACCGAATAGCCGGCCTCAACCAGTTGACGCGCCACGGCCGAACCGACGAAACCACTTGCTCCGGTAATGAGAATCTTTTCTTGTTTGGTCATGCGAGGGCCCGAGTATTCCAGGCTGATCGGTCGTCTAGTCAAGTTGCAGGCAAAGGGAAAGCGCCTTCCCACCCTCCAGTAGAGCAGCAGCAATGACGGCACGAAATTTGCTTCATTTTTGCTTGATCAGATAGGCCCTATCAGCATTAGGTGGGCCTAGGGGGGCAAATGACGCAAACCACTGCGAGCGAAACGTGGGTGCTAGATTACACGGCCACAGCAGCCTACCCATTCCTCCCCGTCGGCCACGAGACAGATCCGAGCAAACCGGCCAAAGCTGGGACGGCGCCCGCCAATGTCGTCATTGCGCTCGTCGGCCTCGCTTTCGAGGCCCGTATCGCCTCGGGACCGGGCGTGGTTGTGATCTGCCGTAACTCGGAATGCGAGCTGGCCGCCTCGCTGGATCAAGCGCTGAGCCAAGGTTGCCGTAGCATCATCAGTTTCGGCGTCGCCGGCGGATTGGCGCCGCACCTGCGCCCGGGTAACTGGGTTGTCGCCTCATCGATCGTCGATGCGCAGAATTCGCGGCCAACCGACCGCGCCTGGTCGGAGAAAATTCTGGCAATGATTCCAGGCGCCGAACACCGGCCCATCGCGGGCGTCGATTATGCGGTCGCCACCACGGAAGCCAAGCGGCGCATGCACGTCGAGACCGGCGCGGCGACCGTCGACATGGAATCCCATCTGGTCGCTCGAATGGCTACTACCCACGGCTTGAGCTTCGCCGCTGTCCGTGTGGTCATCGATCCCGCGCACCGTGCCATCCCGGACGCCGCACTGGCCGGCATGCGCCCCGACGGTGGCACCAGCGTCATCGCGGTCATGCGTGAGTTGATTGCGGGTCCCTCGCAACTGTCCGGTCTGCTCCGTCTTGCCTACGACGGCTACGCGGCACGGCGCGCGCTGTTGCGCGCCCGCCGCCTGCTCGGGGCGGATTTCGGCCGACTCGGTCTCAATTAGCCTGACCCGACGAGAAATAGCCCATTTCGGAACACTTCTTGGCTATTCGCTTTGTCGGCGTTGACGCGCCAGCGAAGGATGGCGATATAGTCTTGGCGCGGCCCGGAAACGGCCCGTGTAAGAGAGCTTTTCATGAGCACTGCGACACACGAACGTCATAAATCGGTCGCCGTGAACGTCGGCGGCGTCACCGTCGGCGGTGAGGCGCCGATCGTCGTGCAGTCGATGACGAACACCGACACCGCCGATGTCGAAGGTACTGCGCGGCAGGTGGCAGCGTTGCATCGTGCCGGCTCCGAACTGGTGCGCATCACCGTCGACCGCGACGAAGCGGCGGCGGCCGTGCCACGCATCAAGGAGCGCCTGCTGAAGATGGGCGTCAACGTGCCGATCGTTGGCGACTTCCACTACATCGGGCACAAGCTGCTCGCCGATCACCCGGGTTGCGCCGAGGCGCTCGACAAATACCGCATCAACCCCGGCAATGTCGGTTTCAAGGACAAGAAAGACCGCCAGTTCTCCGCCATCGTCGAGATGGCGATCAAACATAACAAACCGGTACGCATCGGCGCCAATTGGGGATCGCTCGACCAAGAGCTGCTCACCCAGCTGATGGATGAGAATTCCCGCGCCGCCAATCCGCTGGATGCCCGCGAGGTAACGCACGAGGCCATGGTTCAATCGGCGCTGTTGTCGGCGGCGCGTGCAGAAGAGCTTGGCCTAGCGAAGAACCGCATCATCCTGTCGGCCAAAGTTTCCGCAGTTCAAGATCTGATTGCGGTCTATACGATGCTGGCAAGCCGTTCCGACTACGCGTTGCATCTGGGCCTGACCGAGGCCGGTATGGGTACCAAGGGTATCGTCGCATCCTCGGCAGCAATGGGCGTGCTGCTGCAGCAAGGCATCGGCGACACCATCCGCATCTCGCTCACTCCGGAACCCGGTGGTGACCGCACGCGCGAAGTGCAGGTTGCGCAGGAACTGTTGCAAACTATGGGATTGCGCACCTTCGTGCCTCTGGTCGCCGCCTGCCCAGGCTGCGGCCGAACTACTTCGACTACGTTCCAGGAGCTCGCCGCCGACATCCAGAACTTCATTCGCAACTCGATGCCGGAATGGAAGACACGCTATCCCGGCGTCGAAACGTTGAACGTTGCGGTCATGGGCTGCATCGTCAATGGGCCGGGCGAGTCAAAACATGCCGACATCGGCATTTCGCTGCCCGGCACTGGTGAGCAGCCGACTGCACCTGTCTTTATCGACGGCAAAAAAGCCGCCACGCTGCGCGGGCCGACGTTGACGACTGATTTCAAACAAATGGTCATTGATTACATCGAACGCCGCTTCGGTCATGGCGGCCCGCCGGGTGACATCAACAAAGCACCGCAACTCGATGAAATCACAGCGGTGAAGTAGAGCGCCGCCAACCCTTTTCGTTCATGCCGAGGGGGCTGCAAAGCCCGAAAGTCATGGGTCTGTCGTCTCGCAATGCGATGGTATCTCTCGTCAGACGCAAAGCCGCGGCCGTTCCAGCCGATCGTTTCAAACAAAGTCTCGATTCGGTTGCCGCCGACACCGAACAATTGCTGGATAAACTACTCGCTCCGAAACCGATCGCCGGCGAGTTGGCACGCCCATCCCGTCTGTTGGATGCCATGCGTTACGCCAGCCTCGGCGGCGGCAAGCGCGTGCGGCCGTTTCTGGTGGTCGAGAGCGCGCGGCTGTTCGGTGTGCCACGTCGGCAGGCACTCATGGTCGCCGCCGCGCTCGAGTGCATACACTGCTATTCGCTAGTCCACGATGACCTACCGGCAATGGACGACGATGCGCTACGGCGCGGACGTCCGACAGCGCACAAGGCTTTTGACGAGGCGACTGCGATCCTCGCCGGTGATAGCCTGTTGACCTTCGCCTTCGACGTGCTGTCGCGCCCGCAGACCCACGCCAAGGCCGACATCAGGGTCGAGATCATCTCCGCCCTCGCCCGCGCCGCCGGTATCGGGGGAATGGCCGGCGGACAGATGCTCGATCTGGCCGCCGAGGGCCGCTTCGCCAATGGCAAGGCGTCTCCCCTCGGTTTTGCCGGAGTCAAGACATTACAGGCTATGAAGACTGGAGCTTTATTGAAGTTCGCCTGCATGGCCGGCGCCATGCTCGGCGCAGCGCCGAAAAAGGCGCGTTTAGCGCTAGAGTGTTACGGCGCGGCGGTCGGCGAGGCCTTTCAGGTCGCCGACGATTTGCTCGATATCGAGGGTGACGCGGCTACGGTCGGCAAGGCGACCGGGAAAGATGCCGCCGCCCACAAGGCGACCTTCGTCAGTTTGCTCGGAGTCGACGGCGCGCGTACGCGGCTTCAAGCGCTGGTCGCCGAGGCCGAAAAGGCTATCGCGCCATTCGGCAAAGGCGCCGCCATTTTGCAAGCTGCTGCACATTTTATTGCCAATCGTCGCAGTTGAGACTGAGCCCTATACTTGCGCGAGGGCCCGTGCGATTGTCGTTCTCGCGTCAATGCCAACGGTGACGGATGATGCACGCTTTGCATTTTATTCTATTTAAGCACCGGGCGACAGCCGCGTAGAGAGCCGCCGTGACCAGCACGCCGCCCGAACTCGAATTTCTGGAAACTCCGCGCAACGTGGTGCCGCGCAACCTGGCGCTCGGCATTGAGCGCATCGGTTTTTTTCCGCTATCGCACCGTCTCATTTCCGTCGTCGTTTTTGTGGCCCTGTGTGCTTTGGCTGCGGTCGGTTTCACGCGCTTAAGGGTTGACGATTCGCTTAGCCAGCTATTCCGGTCGGACACGACGGAATTCAAGACCTACGAAGACGTCACTCACCGCTTCCCTTCGACCGAATTCGACGTGCTGGTGGTGGTCGAAGGTCCGGCGCTGCTTGAGCGATCGTCGCTGGAAAAGCTACGCGATCTTGTCATCGACCTGCAGCTCATCGACGGCACGCGCGGGGTCATCTCGTTGTTCTCGGCCCGACAACCGCCGGAGAATGGGCAAATTCCGGCACCTCTTTTCCCCGACCCGCTCCCGACCGGGCAAGCCTACCAGGATCTCATCGCAAAGGTGAAAGCGAACGAGATTATCCGCGGCAAATTGCTGTCGCTCGACGGACATCTCGCGCTGATCGTGCTGGCACTCGACCCGGCGGTCACACAACACAACTTATCCAAGGTGATCGGTGAGGTCCGCCAGTCGCTCAACGAGCATCTCGCCGGTACCGGCTTGAACGGCGAACTGTCCGGCGTACCGGTCATGCAGCTTGAGACACGTACCGCGATTGAACGCGACCGGCTGTATTACAATGCGCTCGGCTTCCTCGCCGGCTGCCTGATCGCGGCACTGTTCTTTCGCCGCTTGGCGTTCATGATAATCGCCGCCGCCCCGCCACTCGCCGCTATCCTGCTCGCGCTCGGCACGCTCGGCTGGCTCGATTTCAGCCTGAACATTTTCTTAAACGTGATGACGCCGCTGATCATGGTCATCAGTTTTTCCGACAGCATGCAGCTTACTTTTGCGGCGCGCGACCGTTTGATCATGGGCGACGACAAGTACACTGCATTCCGCAACGCACTGCTGATCGCTGGCCCAGCTTGCGTATTGACCCATGCGACGGCCGGGATTTCCTTCATCGCCCTACAGTTTTCTTCATCCGATCTGATTCGCACCTTCGGCGAGGCTGGTTTGATTGCGACCATGATCGCGCTTTTTGCGGTTATTATGCTGGTACCGCTGCTCGGCGTGCTGCTGATACGGAACGAGGCAAACTTTGCCGCAAAAGTGCGCGGCATGGACTTCGCGCTTGACGTTCTGCGCCGGTTTTGCAGTTGGATCGCAGTGCGCATGGTCAGCCATCCTGGCCTCTATTCATTGGCTGGGCTGCTCGTCGTCATCGGCATGTCGATCGGCTATTCGCAGTTGCAGCCACATTACCGCCTTGCCGATCAGGTGCCCGACCGGCAGCAGGCCGTTGCCGCCAGCCGGCGGCTCGACGTGAAGCTCACAGGGGCAAACCCGATCGACGTGCTGATTGAATTTCCGCAAGGAAAATCGCTCTACGACCCCGAAACGCTGGCCGTCATCGACGACGTGCACACGATGCTCGAACATCAGCAGGGCGTCGGTAACGTCTGGTCTGTGGATACGCTGCGGCGTTGGCTCGCGGAGAAGATGGGGAAAACCGACGTTGCGACGCTGAAGCAGTATGTCGATATGCTGCCGCCTTACCTGACGCGCCGGTTCATTTCAGCCAAGCAGGACGCCGTCATCGTTAACGGCCGCGTTCCGGACGCCGACGCCAACAAACTCCTGCCGATCGTCGACGAGCTCGACAAGAAACTCGAAGCTCTCAAGGCGAAATACCCTGGCTATACGATCGCGGTGACCGGCCTTTCAGTGATTGCCGCCCGCAACAGCGCGATCATGATCGACAAACTCAGCGATGGTCTGACAATTGAGATTGTCTTTGTCGCCGCCTTCATTGGCCTCGCCTTCCGCTCTTTCATCGTCATGCTAACCAGCATCTTGCCAGGATTGTTCCCAATTGTGCTCGCAGGCTGTCTATTGCTGGTGACTGGGCTCGGGCTGCAGTTCGCGAGCGTTATCGCGTTGACCGTGTCGTTCGGTCTGGGCCTGAGCGCGACGATTCACTTTCTTAATCGTTTGCAGATCGAAGACACCGATCCAGATCCCGCTGTCGGCGTCGAACGCGCCACCATTCTCGTCGGACCGCCGCTAATCTTGACCTCGGCCGTGCTTGCCTGCGGACTGGCGATGACGGTGTTCTCAAGCCTGCCGTCGCTGCGTCTGTTCGGATGGCTGAGCGCCTTCGCTATGATCTCTGCGCTTGTCGCGGACCTCCTTATCCTGCGACCGGTCGCAACTTTCCTCGCCAAGATCGCGCGTCATCTCTCGATGCGGCGATCAAGCCGCTCGCCGGCCGAATAGCCCCGCAACGTAGGCCACTCACACTTATCGGCTGCGGCGCAAGTTGATTGTCGCGCCTTTGATCCCGGCGCTCGGATCCGGTGTGCGGATTGACACCGATTGATGGTCGCCGCGCGTAGTCAACGCGAGATTTGCCGAAAATCCGGCGCTAACCGCGTGCACCTGAATGCGGTCGCCGTCGGCGGTACCGGAAAGAGTACCGGCGACCGAGCGAGTGGATTCGCTCCACGAGCCGCTAACGGAATGGCCCGATAAGATGACTTTGCCGAATAGATCGAAATTATAGCTGTCACTTGCGCAGCGGATGTTGAGTTCGACACTGTGACGTTCGGCAAGCAGATCGTAGGACGCCCGGCAGCGCAATCGCTCGTGTGTGCCATTTGTCAGATCGATGGTGCCCGACCCGCCCCAATGGCCTGCGAGACGCTCAAGCGCCCCGCCACCGCGCTGCGCGTGAGCAACGCCCGAACTGAAAGCAAAAAGCGCGAGAACGAAGAAAATATATTGCGCCAGATACGTCATCTTCCGTGAAGGTTTTGGCATGATCGAATCCAATGTCATCTCGTTTTGTCCCTCGCGTGGCTATAAAATGCTCATCGCGATCTAATTTGCGCTCGCCCGTTCCGCACAGGCATCAAGACGTCCACGCCAACCATGTTTCCATCTCGTCACGTAACAAGCAATCGCAACGCACGAAAAACAAACAACTTGCCCTGGCCACGATCCAGCCTATTCCATAGGCAAGCTCGTGACCGCATAAGGCACAACATCTCATGCACTGCGCTGACGAACGACGTATGACGCCGTAGTCGTCAAATATTGTCTTTTAATCTCAATGGCTTTCGAGCCATGGACGAAATGCGCCGCTAGCTTGGCGACCCTCGATTGTCCGACATCGTAGCGCTGCGCCGTATCGCCGTTCACGGCAATCGGCACACCGTTCGCACACGTCGCACCGCACAATCGATTCGTTGCGGCAGCCGGCTGTCACCGGTCGTCTATGCCGACCGCAGCAACAGGCCGATAATGGTACACACGCCCTTACGAGCCTAATGATTTTTAAGCTCGCGCTCCAGCGATTGTGTCGACCACCATGCCATGAAAACCCCGACGGCTGCACAAAGAAAGCCCCAGCTTCCCGCCGTTTCAAGTCGTCTCGGTCATCCGAACGTCGCGCTTCACGAGGGCCGCCGCGAAAACGCGATGCAGCCGCGTGATATCGGGCTCGACACCGGTAAACAGCCGGAAAGCTTCAGCCGCCTGGTGCACGCACATGCCGCCGCCTTTGAGCACGCGGGCGCCCCTGGCTGCGGCGGCCTTGATGAAATCGGTCTCGATCGGCGTGTAGATCACGTCGGCGGCCCAATGGCACTCACGCAAGGCCGAAACCGGCACAGGATTCCCGGGAAAGCCGCGCATACCGACTTGCGTCGCATTCACCACCCCATCTGCCGCCACGATATCGTTCTCTATGGCAGTTGCGACGCGGCAGCGCGAATTGCCATAATCCTTTGCAAGATTGGCGACCAGCGCTTTGGCGCGCGAAAGATCGCGGTCGTGGATAACGAGAACCCCGACGTCCAAGTCCATCAGCGCAAAGGCGACGGCATGCCCAGCGCCGCCGGCGCCGATAAGCACAACCGTCGCGCCTTTTGCGGCGTCACGTCCAAGAGTCTCCTCGAAACTGTGGCGCCATCCGCGGCGATCGAAATTGTAGCCGGCCGTGCGGCCATTCGGCGCAATTACAACCGTATTCACTGCACGGATCTGCGCCGCTTCGGGATCCACCGCATCGAGCAACGGAATGACTTCTTGCTTGAATGGAAAGGTGATGTTTGTTCCGGCGAAACCAGCGGTTTTGATGGCCTCAAGCAATTGCGGCAGACGACGCTCGCGCTGCTGATCGACATCGATGAGGTGATAGAAGCCGTCGATTCCAGCGGCCGCGAAGGCATCGGCGAAAAGCGCCGGCGATAGCGACCCCATGATGTTGGCGCCGATCAGGCCAATGAGAACCCTGCGATCGCTCATGATACGCCCTCTGCCGGCGGCCGCACCGCTATTGAAAGGCGATTGCCGCCCATTTTGTCCGATGCACAAAAGCCGGGTCCAATCTACCCTAACGCAAATTGAGCATTCGGTAATGTCCGACAGCCAGACGACCTTAGTATCGAAAGTGGTGGGCGTACCAGGGCTCCAATCTAGGTCTCACTGATTGAAAGGCCGCGCTCTGAGATCCTCTGTAACATCTGGATGAGTTTTCGCGGCACTTTGCGTGATACAGATCTTACGTCGGCAACTTTAGCGACAGGTCGCGGGTTTCGCCTGCCGGAGCGCCATACCCCTCGCGTATGAGTGGGAAGGCACTCTCGATCCAATTGCGGGCGAGCGGCTCTGCAGGCGCCAAAAAATGCTGGTTGAGCTCGGATAGCCTGGCCACACCGAGCAGCGCCATGGCAACCCGGATTTCCTGCTCGATGATCTCGATCATGCGGACAACGGCGTCCTCGCCGCCCGCGCCGAGCGCAATTCCCTGCATGCGTCCGATTCCAACGGCGGTCGCCCCGAGCGCCAGCGCCTTGAGTACATCTGTTCCGCGCATGATGCCGCCGTCGACAATGATTTCGACGCGCCCGCCGACGGCCGCAACGATCTCGGGCAGCGCTGCGATCGACCCCTGGGAATGGTCGAGTTGCCGGCCTCCATGGTTTGAGACGTAAATGCAGTCCACCCCGCGCGTCAATGCGATTTCAGCGTCCTCACCGGTTGCAATGCCCTTCAAAATCAGCGGAACGTCGACATAGGACCGGATGCGGTCAATGTCGTTCCAATTGAAAGCAGCCTGAAACGACTCTCCCGCCGCACCCTTGCGCGCGGTCGGGCTGTGGCCCTTCGCGACGTCGCGTTCGCGGCGGCCATAGTTGGCGCGATCGACCGTAAGGCATATTGCTCGATAGCCGCAGGCCAACGCCTTCCTCAGTGTGTCATCCACCCACTGCTTGTCGCCACGCACGTAGAGCTGAAAGAATTTTTGGTAATCGGCGGCTCGAGCGACTTCTTCCATTCCGGGCGGGCATACCGAGCTCAACATATGGACGACGCCAGTACGCGCGGCAGCCCGGGTCGGCGCCACTCCGCCGACGGCGACGATGTCCTGCATCGAGCCGATCGGCGCCAGCACGATCGGCAGCTTGAGCTTTAGCCCAAGCAGCGTTGCGCCAGTGTCGACATGCTCGACGTTGCGCAGCACCCGTGGCCGGAATGCAAGGCGATCGAGGGCGCGACGATTCTGATTAAGTGTCGTCTCGGTTTCCGCACCGCCCATTAGGTAATCCCAAGCACCCGATGAGAGATTGCGCTTAGCGATAGATAACAGCTGAAACAGGGTATCGACTTGACTGACGTCTGTCATACGAAAGGCTCCCCAGACGATGGCAAAGACTGGCGACGGCGAATGCAGGCGGCGGCGCCTCAATCCATACTTCATCGGCAGGAAATGATGCTTGGTCAAGGTGTGACAACAGACGGTACCAAAACTAAGAGGCGGAAATGGGCAATGCGAAGGCCAGTTTTACGTGCATCTGTATTTACGGGGATCGCGCGCAGAACCGATACGGTGATTAGACGTCCGAGCCCACTTAACGCAGATGATCGCAGTCCAGTCCGCGATACATCGCCAAAACCCTGATCGACAAATAGGCGGTAGCGGTGCAAAGCCACGTACGCGAGGCGTAGCGCTACTTCAAAACGAGAGCCCGCTCGCGCCTTGCGTCGACCTCAGGTTTTCTCGCGAATGTGGTGGGCGCACCAAGGCTCGAACCTATGGCCCGCTGATCAAGAGTTAGTTTGGTCACAATAATCAGCGCACCACAAGAAGCACCGATTTGGCTTAACCGGTGGCATATCTGCTTTAGAAACTTAAAGACATACCGTCAAAGTGAGAGCAATATTGGAGTCGAGGTCAACCGCGCGTGCGATCAAGTTGAATTTTCATTGAGTCGCGGCGTTAAGACAATGGCGGAAGGCGTTCTTCGCACACAAAAGGACATCAGGGTTACGGGGCTAAATTTCTGTGGCGCGCCCGACATCGTCAGCGCTTGCTGACGTCGTCCGCGATTACGAACTACCAAATGAAGTCGCAAGCAAATTTTTATATGCTAGGACCTGCCCATTAACACGGAAATATAGGACACTAAGAGCACGGCGATTGCGGCAACTATCCATGTAACCGCAATTTCGCTCCGGGTCGGGTGCAACCTCTCTTCTTCGGTATTCGACGTGGTGGCGGAAGCAATTTCCGGCGCCATTTTATCATCCTGTCGAAAACTTAGACGAATGTGACCATTGTGTGCTATCTGAATACCGTTAAAATTTTACTAAATTTCAATGCTTTCTCACAAAGGCCAAGGCCTTCATGCGGTGCGCAGATAAGGATCCTGAAGTTGCCGCCAAGGGAGTGGCGACGGGACTCTTTGGACCCGAAGTATATCGCTCCTGGAAATCTTGGTCGGAAGATACGTTTGGAAACCTAGGGGATGTTGAAAAGCGCACCTTCCAGGCCGAACTCGAGCTAGCAGGAACACCTTTTGACGAAAAACTCAGAGTACTTGAAATAGGCTTCGGGAATGGATCCTTTGCGACCTGGGTAAAGTCGCAAGGATGGATTTACGTCGGTACCGAAATTGATCGAGAACTCGTGCTGCGCGCACGGTCACGAGGTTTTGACGTTCATGATGCCAGCGAAGCGCTTTCTGTCATAGCGGCGGGCAGACGGTTCGATCTTGTCGTAGCCTTCGACGTCCTAGAACATTTTACGCTTGTCGAAATAGATGACTTTTTGATGAGAATGAAAAATGTGCTTGCGCCGGGTGGCAGATTTCTCGCGCGGTTTCCAAGTGGGGACAGCCCCTTTTCTCGAGCGATTCAATATGGAGACCTCACTCATCGGTCCGTAATCGGCAGCGGAATCATCACCCAACTAGCGCTGAAAGCAGGATTACATGTCGTACAAATACGTTCGCCGGCATTCCCGATCTTAGGACTGGGAATAAAGCGGTGTATCCGGCGGATTGGTGTGATGCTTCTGCGAATTTTAATCGCGCGTATAATCAACTTGGCATTCCACGATAATCGACCCAGAATCATCGAACCAAACATGGTCATTGTGCTGGAAATGCCGCACTGAACATGTCGTTTACCGCTACCCACAATCAAAGCCGCCTGTCTTCCCCCGTAGAAAGTATGGCAAAATAAGATTAGTAACTTGAATAAGAATAGCTAGCGTTATGAATCCGCCGATGTATGTGGCCGCTATCCAAGATTCGATGCTAAACGCGAATAGCGCGACCGGAACGCAATACACTAATATGCCTGGCCCGGATTCAGGATCATATATGAACTCAAGCCATTTGCGCGTGAACCACCCCAATTCAATACCCAAGAGTATTGATATGGCAATAACGCCCAACCAGCCATAGTTCCAGAACGCCTCGCCGGTATAGGTCGGGGCTTGCGCACTCCCGCCTTCAGTACCAACATAGATTTTCAAATAAAGCTCAGGACCAAATCGGGTAATGATGGGCTTGTCCGGCCACAGGACGCGCGGGACCAACGCCGTCCAACTGTCCGCAAGGCTGTCGCCAGGTCTTCCATTTTGCCACTCATCAATAAGAAAAGATTGGGTGGAGCCATGAACAAACCGGTACAATAAGTTTTCTGTTTTTTGCCCGTCTCCTGAATTCAGTTCTAGACCATCAATGTTTCTAACTGTCTCATCAAAGATCGCCAGGCGTTGCAACGGAGTGTTTGTTATCGGATCATATTGCGGCTGGCTCCGCATCTGAGTCGCTACCGGAGCAAGAAACAAAAAATACAAAATCGCGGTGACTGCGACAAAGGCGATAGATACCTTCCGATAGTCATGTAAATACAACCCTCCCGCCACGGCCACGAATGGAATCATCATCGCGGTTTTCGAAGCCGCCAAAATTCCCATTATAATCGCCGCAACTGCGATCAGGATCGCAAAACTTTTTTGGATTATTGGCAACTTACTCCAACCAGCGAAACATATAAGGATGGCAAGTGACGGCAGCACCGCCAACTTGTCGAGCACCCCTCGGAGAACGAGATTCTCGGACACCGGGAACGTTAGATAAGTAATTGCAACAATGAAGGCTGAAAATACCAGCAGCGGCCCATTAAAGGGCTGCAACAAAATAAAAAAGCGGCGCAGCTTGAGTGGCGGCAAAGGCCGATTGGTCATTTTTGAAACCGGCAAAGCGACGATCAATACAATCATTACAGAAAGTGAATTCATCAAGTTAATCGTGGGCAGATTACGGCTCTGAGCGGATTCGTTGAATAATAATTCGAAAACGTAGCCCTCTGCGATTGTCGAATAAGCAGTCCCAAATCCGAAAATGATCCCCGAGCTAAGGATAAAAATACTAATGGCCGAAAAACCGCCGCCCTCCGTATATAACTGATAGAAGCAGAAAATCGAGCCAAATAGAAAAACATCTGCAACCGCACACTGCACCGAAATTGGTACAGGGTTGAGGATTATATTCGCCAATGAGAAAAGAAAGAAGAATACCGCATTGGCAATCGCCAGCCGGTAGGCGGACAAGAGCCCGCTGCGAAACTGGTACGCAACCGGCGTGGCCTGCGCGACAAGACCATTGGTCATTGTCGCCAGGCCGAGATGGTGGTCGCTGTTGCCGCTCACAGAAAGAGACCTATTTATTTGGGACTGCTCCAGAAAGCTACCGGTACATAAACCACAAGGCCACTGAGACGAAACAAACGTGCTAAATTCTCTGTTTGCCGCAGTTTCTATTGCGGGAAGGATGCAATCGGCAATAGACAGATGCCATATATAAAGTGCCGAACTCAATTTTTGAGGTATTACCACAATAGGCGGAAACTGCTGAGACTATTGGACGCATGAACGGATGCCCATACAAATCCAATCTTGTAAGTCCGATTGGTAATGCGACAGTATGGCACGAATCAGCTGTACGATAGTGAAGCATATTTCTCTTATAAATCGGATCAATGAGAGAAATATAATTTCTATCTATTCTCGTGCAGAGCTAACGCTATGAGCCTAACCGACAAAATACTGGCACGATTCGAACATTACGCAAACGCGCTGTTCGTGCGAACTTATATCCTTCGAGAACTGTTGAGAGCGAAGCGCCTCGGCAACAATATAACTACTGAGATGCTTAGAGAGGCCTTCGTTCGCCCCCGCTGGCAGGAGGATTTTGTTCTACTGTTGCGGTTCTTCGATTCTTCCGAAACGGTCACGTTAATTGACGTCGGCGCGAATGATGGGACATGGTCACGGAAGTTCCTCGATATTTATCCAGACTCTTTTGTTCTCGCGATTGAACCAATTTCAATGAATTATCAAAGATTGATAGCCACGCACAGCGGCGATGACCGCTTGATTGCACTGAATCTGGCCGCTAGTGCACAACCCGAGACATTGACGCTTTTTGTCAACGAAGCCGATACAACAGGGGTAGGCGCCTCTGCCTATCAATATGACAATAGAATTACGAATTATAGCTCGGCGCTTAGAAGCGATAGAGTCCAAGCTGTTAGTCTGAATGAGTTGTTCGAGACCTATCGAGAAAAATTCAAGGGAAGGATCATTCTGAAGATTGATGTCCAAGGTCATGAAGTTAGCGTTCTAAGAGGCGCGACAACACTGCTCAAGTATGTCGACGCGGTACATATTGAGGTATCGTTTTTTCAATATACGGATCAGAAACATGGGCTATCGGAAATTGTACCTTTGCTCTCGGCGGCAGGTCTTCACCTCGGACCTTATCAACAGTGCATCGGCCGCGCCAAAAGTCGTTATCCTTTCGAACTCGACATGGTGTTTGTGCGCAAGGAACACTTGCCGAGACTTTTAGGTTATTAAGATTGCGATCGTGATCATCAAACCGAATACTGTTGCTTTTCGTGTCGCGCTCGCGGCCGGATCATTTATATGCAACGAGGACTGCTTCGCGGGCAGATCTTACATATAGCCTTATAGAACCCAATGGCATGCGGCTCTCTACCGCACCCATCGCTCGCAAAATAAATTGCGGCGGATGGGTACCGAATGCTGCCTTAACGACGCTCTGCACCGTACCAAACGTTGCGCGATGAAGTGCAAACCTCCGGGCGCAGGCGACGCCAAAACCTCCGCGGAATGTTTCGCGGAATAACGTCGGATGCCACGGCCGATAGAAGACGGTAGCCGATTTAAATCCGGCTCTAATCACGGCCTCAGTTAAATCTGACGCATTCGTTTTATACGGGTGGCCAGGCATGAGCAGCATCATGTCACCGCGCGTGATGCGGCCGGGGCTGCGAGCAAGAGAATAGATGTAGGAAAACAAATCGCTATCGGGATCTCCGTCCAACGGCATGGCGCTGACCAGACAGCCACCAGGTTTCAACGAATTATAAATGGCGGCAAACAACGCATCCGGATCAAATGAATGTTCAAGTACGTGATTGCTAAAAATTAGATCATATGCGTCAGACCTATCAATTAGAAAGCTACTGAAATTGTCATTGTAAAAGGCAGCCCCCGTATGTTTTAGCAGCCCCGGAACGACTTGATTGGCCCAGTCGAGAGCGTAAATACGCGCCTTTGGCAATCTAGCTCGCAATGCTGCGATTTCCATCCCCGCACCACAACCAAGCGCAAGGACCGACTCGCAATCAGCCGGCACCAAGCACATCTTCCAAGCCCGACTCTCTAAGAATTTATCAGCAACCGACATCGGCAAGTCAATTGACGTAAGAATCGCATTGGCCGCCGCCCTGATTGCCGGCTCGTCGCGGAGTTGGCT
>Ga0335082_10000304_pt1 | contig 49956 bp, 40 predicted proteins | sample Lox_Sample_41_FD_206718 | JGI IMG/M metagenome (GOLD analysis project Ga0335082, IMG submission 206718) | Soil microbial communities from Loxahatchee National Wildlife Refuge, Florida, United States - Lox_Sample_4.1 | ecosystem: Environmental > Terrestrial > Soil > Wetlands | place: USA... | reverse complement strand
TGCTGGAGCTCACCGGCGCCCTGAGTGCCCGCGAGATGCAGGAGCAGGTGCTCGACGCCATGGACCTGGAGCGCGAGCGCGGCATCACCATCAAAGCCCACTGCGTCCGCATGAAGTACGTGGCGCAAGACGGCAAGGAATACCAGCTCAACCTCATCGACACGCCCGGCCACGTGGACTTTTCCTACGAAGTATCGCGATCGCTGGCCTCGTGCGAGGGCGCGATCCTGCTGGTCGACGCCTCGCAGGGCGTCGAGGCGCAGACGCTGGCCAACGCCTACCTGGCGATCAATCACGGCCTGGAGATCATCCCGGTCATCAACAAGATCGACCTGCCGAGCTCGGATGTCCCGCGGGTAAAGGAGATGATCGAAGGGGCGGTCGGGCTGGACGCCAGCGGCGCGCTGCTGGTCAGCGCCAAGACCGGCGCCGGCGTGCCCGAGGTGCTGGAAGCCATCGTCAAGAAAGTTCCGCCGCCCAAGGGCAAGCCCGAGCACCGGCTGCAGGCGCTGATCTTCGACTCCTGGTTCGACCCGTATCGCGGGGTGATCATCCTGGCCCGCGTCTTCGAGGGCGTGGTGCGCAAGGGGATGAAGATCCGGCTTTGGTCGAACGGCAAGGTGCTGGAGGTGGAGAACCTGGGCGTGCAGGCGCCCAAGCCGGTCGAGGTGGAGGAACTGAGCGCCGGCGAAGTGGGATTCATCATCGCCAACAACAAGAATGTCGCCGACACCAAGATCGGCGACACCATCACCGACGAGGAGCGCCCATCCATCGAGGCCCTGCCGGGCTTCGAAGAGATCAAGCCCATGGTCTTTGCCGGGCTCTACACGGTGGACGCGCACGAGCACACCCGGCTGCGCGAGGCGCTGGAGAAGCTGCGGCTGAACGATTCGTCGTTCTTCTTCGAGCCGGAGAGCTCGGCGGCGCTGGGTTTCGGTTTCCGCTGCGGCTTCCTCGGCCTGTTGCACATGGAGATCATCCAGGAGCGGCTGGAGCGCGAGTACCAGCTCGACCTGATCACGACCGCGCCCGGCGTGCGCTACCAGATCACCCTCACCGATGGCCAGGTCATCTACGTGGACAATCCGTCGAAGTGGCCCGACCCCACCATCATCGAAAAGGTGAATGAGCCGGTGATCCTGGCCACCATCCTGACCAGCGAAGAGTACGTGGGCGGCATCCTGAAGCTGGTGGAGGAGAAGCGCGGCAAGCAGAAGACCTTCGAATACGTCAGCGCCAACCGCGTGATGCTGAACTACGAGCTGCCGCTGAACGAGATCGTGCTCGATTTCTACGACAAGCTGAAGACGGTCTCGCGCGGATATGCCTCGCTGGATTACCACCTCTCGGGCTGGTGGGATTCGCCGATGGTGAAGCTGGATGTGCTGGTGGCGGGCGAGCCGGTGGACGCACTGTCGCTGATCATCCACAAGGATTCGGCCTACGAGCGGGGGCGCGCGCTGGTGTCGAAGATGCGCCAGCTCATCCCGCGGCAGATGTTCGAGGTGCCCATCCAGGCCGCCATCGGAGCCAAGATCATCGCGCGCGAGACGGTCGCGGCTATGCGCAAGAACGTGCTTGCCAAATGCTACGGCGGCGACATCACCCGCAAGCGCAAGCTGCTGGAGAAGCAGAAGGAAGGCAAGAAGCGCATGAAGCGCATCGGGAAAGTCGACATTCCGCAGGAAGCTTTCCTGGCCGTGCTGCGGGTCGGTGAGTAGGGAATTACTCCTCAGTAACTCTTGGTCCGCCCCCTCCGAATGTGCAAAAGCCACTTTCTGGAGCGCGTTTGTATGGACAATGTTGCAAGTTTGAACAATAGCCCTAAGTCAGTGCATATCCACGTCTTACGCCTGTCGCGGGAGTAAGGCATAAAGCATAACTCATTGATATCAGGTACCCTCGCGGCTATCCACCTCGATAATCCACAAGGTTTTCCACATCGCTTCGGAAAAGGTCGGGGCAGCGGGTCAGCGCTGTTTGCGATGGCGTTTTTGCGCGCGGCTGGACTCGGGTTCGACCACTGAAAAGTTGATCTTGTGCTGCACTGGATCGATGCGGTCTACCAGGACTCGAACGCGCTGACCCAGTGAATAGGTCTTGCGCGAGCGCTCGCCGACGATCTGCTTGGTGTTCTCGCGATAGGTGTAGCGGTCGTCGGTCAGGGTGGCGAGCGGTACCAGGCCTTCGATGAACATATCCATCAGCTCGACAAAGAAGCCGAACTTGGTGACGCTGATGACCAGGCCGTCGAACTCCTCGCCGACCTTGTCCTGCATGAACTTCACTTTCTTCCACTCGATGAGCTCGCGCTCGGCCTCGTCGGCGCGGCGCTCGGTGTCGCTGGAGGACTCGGCGATGTCGTGCAGCTCGTCGAGGTCGATGGGACCCTGCTGGTGCCCGTCACTGCTGGGCTTGGCCGTCGACGGTCGACGGTCGACTGTCGACCTCTTCGACCATGGGCCCGGCGTTTCCGAATGGGCCGGCGCGCCGCGTCCGCCGCCATCTTCGGAGGCAAGCGCCTGCTTGAGGATGCGGTGGACGATCAGGTCGGGATAGCGCCGGATCGGCGACGTGAAGTGAGTGTAAGTCGGCGCGGCCAGCGCGAAGTGTCCCTCGTTCACCTCCGAGTAGCGCGCCTGCTTCAGCGAGCGCAGCATCAGGTACGACAGGATGCGCTCCTCCGGCTTGCCCTCGATCTTCTGCACCAGCTTCTGATACATGCGCGGGGTGATGTGGACGTCCTCGGGCAGCTCGACCGTGGGCGCGCGGCGGCCGCTGCCGTAGCGCTCGCGGCGGTCGGCCTTCATCTGCACTCGCCGGATGGGAAGCGGGCCCACGCCCAGCGAATACCCGAAGCTGGCGGCGATGGTCTCGAAGTCATAGACCTTCTTGGGATCGGGCTTCTCGTGGATGCGGTACAGAGAAGGCACTCCCTTGCCCTCCAGGTAGGAGGCCACGCTCTCATTGGCGGAAAGCATGAACTCCTCGATCAGCCGGTGTGCCCAGTTTCGTTCCGTCCGGGTGACTCCGACCATCAGGCCCTCTTCGAACTCGATCACCGGTTCGGGCAGGTCGAAATCGATGGAGCCGCGCCGCTGCCGCTTGCGGTTGAGGATGCCGGCGAGTTCGCGCATCAGTTCGAAGCTTGGGACCAGCGAGTGATAGCGCTCGCGCACGCTCTTGTCGCCTTCGAGCACCGCGTTCACCGCGGTGTAGGTCATGCGTTCGGCGGAACGTATGACGCCCGGATGCAGCTCGTAGCCGACGATCTCACCCTGGTGATCGATCTCCATCACGCACGACATCACCAGCCGGTCCAGGTGCGGGCGCAGCGAGCAGATGTCGGTCGAGAGCTCCAACGGCAGCATAGGCACGGCGCGGTCCGGGAAGTAGACCGAAGTGCCGCGCAGGCGCGCTTCCTGGTCGAGCGAAGAGCCATCCGTGACGTAGTGCCCGACGTCGGCGATGTGTACCTGGAGCTCGTAGTTGCCGTTCTCCAGCTTGCGCACCAGCACCGCGTCGTCGAAATCGCGCGCGGTCTCGCCGTCGATAGTGACGATCGGTTGCTTGCGGTAGTCCCGGCGGCCACGCAGCTCGGCCGATGAGATCATCGGCTCGATGGCTTGCGCTTCGTCGATCACGTCGGCGGGGAAGCGGTGCGGGATGTGGAACTTCCGGATGATGATCTCGACATCCACGCCGAAATCGTCTTCGTACCCCAGGACCTCGACCACGCGGCCGCGCGGGTTCTGGGTCGGCGTCGGCCAGTCAGTGATCTCCACGTCCACGACCACGCCCTGGAGGTCGTCCCATTTCGAGTGCTGCCTCGCTTCGTCCCCAATGACCCGATGCAGAGCCTTCTTGTGCTCTCGTCCTTCCGCGCCCTCCGTGGTCAAGGGTTTCTCTTGTCCCTTGGGGATGATGATGTCGAGGGTGATCTTCTCGTCGATGGGCCGGACGAAGTTGTAGCGGTCGCCGTAGTGGAAAGTTCCGACCACGGTCTCGTGTGCGCGCCCGATCACGCGCAGGATGCGGCCTTCGCCGCGACCGTCCGGGCGAACGGACGTCAGGTCCACCATCACCCGGTCGCCGTGCATGGCGTCGCCGATCTCGCGCGGGTTGATGAAGATGTCGCCGGCCAGGCCGCGGGGCGCGCCGTCCTCGGGTGTAACGAACCCGTAACCATCGCGGTGCATGCTGAGGCGGCCGACCAGGCTGTTGCGGTTGTTCGCCGCCTTGGGGATGGCGTACCGGTCGCCGGGAACCGCCAGCAGCTCGCCGCGCTTGACCAGCTTGGTGAGGCGTTCGCCCAACTCCCGGCGCTCCTGGCCGCCGCGGATGCCGAACTCCCGCACCAATTGCTTGTACTTGGCGGTGCTTTTGGGCTGCTGTTCGATCTTGCGGAGGATCTCGCGGTCGGAAGGCGGGTCGGAGGTTCGCTGTCGTGCCACTTGGTCTTGGTCCCTGTGGGAAATGCGGTTGCCTGGCCCTGGCCACTGCTGAGCGAATGAGTTTAGGCGATAGGGCGTTCGCCCGATATAAGAAATGCTACCCGATAGGAATATTTACATCGCTTTGACGGTTGCATGAGCGAAACGGCCACGGGCGGGCCGCCTGGAAAACCGTCAAAAGCCGCGCCAATCCGGCATTTCTCCCCGATCCGAGGCGGCGGGCGGGACGGAACACGGTTTGGCAAGACAAATGCCACTACTTGAACGGCTCCCAGCGGCCCGTGCTCGCACCAGGGAAAGGAATCTGAGATCATGTGGAAGCCCGCCAATCAGCCCAACAACCCACCGAAACCGATATCGCCTGGACCGGAGAAGCAGACCATGAGCACCCCCCCGACCCCGACCCCGACGCCGACCATCGTGACCGAGCCGACGCCAGCCACCGCACCCCGCAATGCCTCGCTCAACAGCCAGGAGCAGGCCACCATCGGCAAGTCGCTCGTCATCAAGGGCGAGGTCACCGGGTCGGAGTCGCTGTACATCGACGGCCGGGTGGAAGGGTCCATCAACCTGGCCGGTAACCGGGTGACCATCGGCCGCAACGGTGTAGTGGCCGCCAACATCAGTGCCCGCGAGATCGTGGTGATCGGCAAAGTGCGCGGCAACCTGGCGGCCAGCGATCGGGTGGACATCCGCAACGAAGGCTCGCTGACCGGCGACGTGGTCGCGCAGCGCATTTCGATCGAGGACGGCGCCTTCTTCAAGGGCGGGATCGACATCCGCAAGCCGGGCCAGACCGCCGATGGCGTGAAGAAGATGAATGGGGAGGCCAAGCTGGAGACGGCCACCGTTGCCGAATCGTCGCACGGGTCGAGCGCAGCCGCCCGCGCCTAGTCTTACTTGCTCGTTGCCTCAGCCGGGTGCCCTCTCCAAGAGGGCACCCACCCTTTTTTCTTAGTAGGTCGTCATGGTAGAGAAGCTGCTCCAGATGCTGTCCATCACCTGCAATCATAAGAAGACCTCGCAGCCGTTCAATGCGGCCATCGCCACACCGTCGTCGCCCAACCACGATTGGGAGGCGGTCGGCACCGGGCCCCGCCACTACGTCGTGTGCCTGGAGTGCGGCAAGAAGTTTACATACGACTGGCAGATGATGCGGATCGTGCGGTAGGCGGAAGTCAGGAGTCAGGGCCTGGCTATCTGCTGCTTCAGGGTTTTTCTTCTTCCCGATATTCCGAAGGCAGCGGCGGCTGCGGCGGAGGCGGTGGGCCGTTGCGCCTGCGGCGCAACTCTCGCGGTAAATCGGAGCGGGTGGCGAAAAGCCCGAAGGCCACCGCGATCCCCCAGACCAGAGTCACGACGATGACGGAAACCACGTCGGCGCGGCGGCTGCCGTCCAGGTAAAGGGACTGCACGGCGAAGAAGTTCAACGCCAGCGCGAACGTGCCGGTCAGCAGAGCCTTTCCCAGTTCCAGCCAGCGCAGGCCTCCCAGAGGCACCAGATTCTTTCGTTGCAGCAGGATGGCAAGCGCCACGGTATTGGCGAAGATGCCGACATCGGACGCGATGGCCAGCCCGATGACGCTGTATCGGTGAAACAACCAGGAGTACACCGGCAGGGAGGCGACGGTGATGATGGTCCCGGCGATCATCGGGGTGAGGGTGTCGCCGGCCGCGTAGAAGCCGCGCGCGTAGAGGCCCTGCGCCGCCCAGAAGGCCAGCGACAGGGCGAACCAGAAGAAGTAGAGCGCGGTCTCGCGCGAGTCGCCGAAGGTGAAGCGGCCGCGGCGATAGACGATGTCCACGATGGGCAGGGCCGCCGCCATCATCCAGGAAGTGATCAGGAACGCCGCCGCGGTGACGCGGTACACCGAATCGTTGACGGTCTTGGCGAACTCGTCCAGCCGCTTCTCCCCGAAAAGCCTGGCGAAGAAGGGCAGCGAGGCCTGCCCGGTGGCCTGTCCGAGCACGGCGATGGGCACGGCGAACAGGCGCTTGGCGTAATTCAGCCGGGTGATGTCGCCGGCGCCGCCGGAGGCGAAGTAGCGCAGGATCCAGTCGTCGGCGGTGACCAGTGAGACCCCCAGCATCAGCGGGATAGTCAGGCGCACCCACTCCCGGAAGCCAGGGTCCTGGTGCTCGAAGCTGGGGTGGTAGCCGATGCCGGTCTTCGAGGCGCCGAACGCATTGATCAGGAACGGTCCGGCAAATCCTCCGGCGACCGCGCCCACCGCCAGCGAGGCAATGCCCATGCGCCCGGAGAGCACGACACCGCCCAGGATGATGAAGACGTTGTAGAAGATGGGGCCGAGAGCGGGGAACAGGAACAGGCGGCGCGACAGCAGCACCGCCGAGACGATGCCGCCCACGTAGAAGAAGATCTGGGCGGGCAGCAGGATGCGGGTCAGGTACACGCACAGCTCGAGCTGCTGGGGGGCGAAGTGGGGGAAGATCAGGCGCTCGATCTGCGGGGTGAAGACTTCCAGCAGCCCGATGCCGGCGATCATCGCCGTGGTCATCAGGGTGATGACGACGGAGAACGCCTTGCGGGCCTCGGCCTCGCGTCCCTCGGAGGTGTAGCGGGTGAAGATGGAGATGAAGGTGATGGAAGCGGTGCCGCCGGCGACGATGTAGTTCAGCCAATCGGGGAGAGTGAAGGCGGCGACGTAGGCATCGGTCTGGAGGCCGGCGCCAAAGGCATAGGCGATGTAGGCTTCGCGGATGTATCCGACGATGCGCGAGAGCAGGACGGCGGCCATCAGCAGCACCGTCGCCGAGAGCGCCGAGTGCTGGTGCGACGGCCGCAGGAAGCGTCCCAGACCGCCCGGCGGGGGTGGCTGCTCGCTGGTGCCCATCCGCCGCGATTCTACACGACGGGCCCAAGGGTCTTTGCGGTCAAGGGCGGCCGCGCCACCTGATTCGCCGCGACCGCATCCAGGGAAATTTGTCGTGCGCGTAAGTCGCACGATTACAAAACTTTACATCCTGTTCATAGGCCTGAGGAATCATCTAACCGTAGTTGGTACTAAGATATCCGGTTGCTCCAGTGGGGACGTGAGCGTCTCAATAAGATGACCTTGCATGTCGTCGCCCGAGAGAGGAATGCGCTTGTCTAGATCATTTCCGGCCCTGGTCGGGGCCCTCATATTCAGCCTGGTTCTGGCTGGTTGCGGAAGATCGAACACCGCGGAAGCTTCCCGCGGACAGCAGCAGCGCGCGACCCCGGTGGGCGTCGCCACCGTGGAACAGCGCGACATACCCATCCTGCTGACCGGCCTGGGTACTGTGACTGCCTACAACACGGTGACGGTGCGCAGCCGCGTGGACGGCGAGATCGTGCAGGTGAACTTCCGCGAAGGCCAGGACGTGAAGAAAGGCGACTTGCTGGTGGTCATTGACCCCAGGCCATTCGAGGTGGCGCTGGCCAATGCCGAGGCGACGCTGATCCGCGATCAGGGCCAGTACAACACGGCGCGCCTGAACGCCGAACGCGACGAGATTCTGGCCAAGCAGGGCATCGTCGCCCAGCAGCAAGCCGACCAGTCACGGGCCCTCTACGAGCAGTACCAGGGCTCGATCGACATGGACAAGTCGGCGATCGCGAATGCGAGACTGAACCTCCAGTACACGCGTATCACCGCGCCGTTCACCGGCCGTGTCGGCCTGCGGCAGATCGATTCCGGCAACATCGTCCACGCCAACGACACCAACAGCATGCTGACCATCGCCCAGATGGAGCCGATCGCCGTCATCTTCACCCTCCCCGAGGACAACATCCAGATCGTGCTCAGCCGTATGAAACAGGGCGTGCTGCAGGTCGACGCCTTCAGCCGCGATGACCGCACCAAGATCGCCGGCGGCAAGCTGGAGACCGTCGACAACCAGATCGATCCCACCACGGGTACGGTGAAGCTGAAAGCGGTGTTCGACAACCAGGACCGCTCGCTGTGGCCGAACCAATTCGTCAACGTCCATCTCCAACTCGAGACCCGGAAGAACGCTATCGTGGCGCCGGCGAGCGCGGTGCAGCGTGGCCCGCAGAACAATCCGTTCGCCTATGTGGTCGCCAGCGACAACACCGTTCAGGTCCGGAACATCCAGGTGGCTCTGACCCAGGGGAACATCGCGCTGATCTCCGATGGGCTCCAGCCGGGCGACCGGGTGGTGACCGACGGCCAGGAAAAGCTACAGGCGGGCATGAAGGTGGAACCGCAGGCGCCGCAGCGCAATGCCTCTGTGCCTGCTCCGGCAGGTGGAGCACCGGGTGCGGGGATCCTGAACGGCGCTCCGCCGATGACCGGAGCCAGCGGTCCTTCCGGCTCCCCGCCGTCGCAGCCGCAGGACCGCAAGCCGAACCAGGGCTCCACCGGGGGACGACGGTGAGCATTTCCCGCCCGTTCATCGAGCGGCCCATCGCGACCTCGTTGCTGATGGTGGGCCTGCTGCTGGTAGGGCTGGTTGCCTACCGCGAGCTGCCCATCTCGGCGCTGCCGCAGGTGGATTACCCGACCATCCAGATCGTCACCTTCTATCCGGGGGCGTCGCCGGACGTGGTCGGCTCCTCCATCACCGCTCCGCTGGAGCGGCAGTTCGGGCAGTTGCCGGGCCTGAGCCAGATGACGTCGACCAGCTCGTTCGGGGCGTCGGTCATCACCCTGCAATTCACTCTGAACGAGAACATCGACGTCGCGGAACAGGAGGTCCAGGCCGCCATCAATGCCGCCGGCACCTTCCTGCCGCGCGATCTGCCCAATCCGCCGGTCTACAGCAAGGTGAACCCCGCCGACGCGCCCATCCTGACCCTGTCCATGACGTCGGCGACCACGCCGCTGCCCGACGTCGAGGACCTGGCCGACACCACGCTGGCGCAGAAGATCTCGCAATTGCCGGGCGTCGGCCTGGTGACCATCAGCGGCGGGCAGAAGCCGGCAGTGCGCATCGAGGCCAACCCGGTGGCGCTGGCCTCCTACGGCATGAGCCTGGAGCAGTTGCGCTCGATGGTGGCGCAGGTGAACGTGGACCAGGCCAAGGGCCAGATCGACGGCCCGCGGCAGTCATTCACCATCGGCACCAATGACCAGATCATGCGCAGCCAGGACTACGCCAACATCGTCCTGGCGTACAAGAGCGGCAACCCGGTGCGGGTGAAGGACATCGCCAAGGTCGTCGACGGCGCCGAAAACTCGAACCAGGCGGCCTGGATGGGGCAGAAGGGGCAGGTTTCGCCCGCGGTGATCGTCAACATCCAGCGCCAGCCGGGGGCCAACATCATCGCCGTGGTGGACAGCATCAAGAAGCTGCTGCCGCGCTTGCAGGCGACGCTGCCCGCGTCGGTGAAGGTCAGCATCCTCACCGATCGGACCGAGACCATCCGCGCGTCGGTGAACGACGTGCAGTTCGAGATGTGCCTGACGGTTGCGCTAGTGGTGATGGTCATCTTCCTGTTCCTGCGGAATCTCTCCGCGACCGTCATCCCCAGCGTGGCGGTGCCGCTGTCGCTGATCGGCACGTTCGGCGTGATGTACCTGCTGGGCTACTCGCTCGACAACCTGTCGCTGATGGCGCTGACCATCTCCACCGGGTTCGTGGTGGACGACGCCATCGTGATGATCGAGAACATCGACCGCTACCTGGAGATGGGCGACTCGCCCTTCGAAGCGGCCATCAAGGGCGCCGGGCAGATCGGCTTCACCATCGTCTCCCTGACCGTATCGCTGATCGCGGTGCTGATCCCCTTGCTGTTCATGGGCGACATCGTGGGCCGGCTGTTTCGCGAGTTCGCGGTGACGCTGGCCACCGCCATCATCATGTCGGCGCTGATCTCGCTGACCCTGACTCCGATGATGGCTTCGAAGCTGCTCAAGCCGCAGCACGGGCGCAAGCAGGGCCGCCTTTACGAGGTCACCGAGACCGCCTGGCGGAAGAGCGTGGACTTTTACAGCCGCACGCTCAAGTTCGTCCTGAAGCACCAGACCGAGACCCTGCTCATCACGCTGGCCACGCTGGTGGCGACCTTCGTGATGGCCTACTACGTCCCCAAAGGCTTCTTCCCGGTACAGGACACGGGCGTGATCCTGGGCATCTCCGACGCGCCGCAGTCGATCTCGTTCAGCGCGCTCGCCCAGCGCCAGCAGCGACTGGCCGACATCATCCTGAAGGACCCGGACGTGGACAGCCTGTCGTCGTTCATCGGCGTGGACGGCGTCAACATGACCCCGAACAGCGGGCGCATCCAGATCAACCTGAAGCCGCACGAACAACGCAGCAGCGATGCCAGCGAGATCATCAGCCGGCTGCAGAACAATCTCCAGCAGGTGTCCGGCATCACGCTCTACATGCAGCCGGTGCAGGACCTGACGGTCGAGGACCGTGTCAGCCGAACCCAGTACCAGTACACGCTGGAGGATGCCGATGCCGCCGAACTCGGCCAGTGGGTCCCCAAGGTCATCGCCAAGCTCCAGACCATCCCCGTGTTGAAGGACGTGGCCAGCGACCAGCTCAACGACGGACTTCAGGCGCACCTGGTCATCGATCGCGATACGGCATCGCGGCTGGGCGTGAGCATGCAGGCGATCGACGACACGCTCTACGACGCCTTCGGGCAGCGCCAGATCTCCACCATGTTCACGCAGTTGAACCAGTACCACGTGATTCTGGAGGTGGACCCGCAGTTCCGCGACGATCCCGACGCGCTGAAGAGCATCTACGTGCCGGCGCAGCCGCCGGGCAGCGCAACCCCCAGCAGCGCCTCGGCGACCGGCGGTCCCGGGTTCCAGGGAGGCCTGACGGCGATCCAGAGCGCCGGCTCTTCTTCCGGGCAGGCAGGCAGCCAGGTGCCGCTGGCCGCATTCGCTCACTTCGAGACTGGTCCCATGCCGCTGGCGCTCACTCACCAGGGACAGTTTCCGGCTACGACCATCTCGTTCAACCTGGTGCGCGGCGAATCGCTGGGCGCGGCGGTGAAGGCCATCCAGGACGCCGAGGCGCAGATCGGCATGCCGCCCAGCATCCACACCACCTTCCAGGGCACGGCGCACGCGTTCCAGGCGTCACTGGCGAACGAAGGATGGCTGATCCTGGCGGCGATCGTCACCGTCTACATCGTGCTGGGCGTCCTGTACGAGAGCTACATCCACCCGGTCACCATCCTTTCGACCCTGCCCTCGGCCGGCGTGGGCGCGATCCTGGCGCTGACCATCTTCCGCATGGACCTGGGGGTGATGGCGCTGATCGGCATCATCCTGCTGATCGGCATCGTGAAGAAGAACGCCATCATGATGATCGACTTCGCACTCGACGCCGAGCGCGGAGAGGGCAAGAAGCCGGAAGCCGCCATCTTCGAAGCGGCTCTGCTGCGCTTCCGTCCCATCATGATGACCACCTTCGCCGCATTGTTTGGCGCGGTGCCGCTGGCCTTCGGCTCGGGCGCGGGCTCGGAGCTGCGCCGGCCCTTGGGCGTCACCATCATCGGCGGCCTCATCTTCAGCCAGGTCCTGACCCTGTACACCACTCCGGTCGTCTATCTATGGTTTGACCGCCTGGGACGCTCGATCGCCGCCTGGCGCGCGCGCAAGCCGGCGGAAGCGGTGGGAGATTAGGTGAGCGTCTCCACTCCATTCATCCGGCGTCCGGTGGCGACCACGCTGCTGACCATCGGACTGCTCCTGGCCGGGGCGCTGGCCTACACGCAGTTGCCGGTCTCGCCGCTGCCCAAGGTGGATTATCCGGTGATCTCGGTCGGCGCCGGACTTCCCGGCGCGAGCCCCGAGACCATGGCATCGGCGGTCGCGACGCCGCTGGAGCGCCAGTTCGGCCGTATCGCCGGCGTGAATCAGATGACGTCGGTCAGCTCGACCGGGAGCACCAGCGTCACCCTGCAATTCGATCTCAATCGCAACATCGACGCCGCCGCGCGCGACGTGCAGGCCGCCATCAACGCGGCCCGCGGGCAGCTTCCCAGCAACCTGCCGAACAATCCGACCTACCGCAAGGTGAACCCCGCGGACGCGCCCATCCTGATCCTGGCCCTGACCTCCGACACACTGCCCACTCCCCGCGTGTACGACGTCGGCGACTCCATCCTGGCGCAGAAGCTGGCGCAGGTGGAAGGCGTGGGGCAGGTGTTCGTCGGCGGCTCGGCGCCGCCGGCGGTGCGCATCGAGGCCAACCCGCTCCAGCTCAATGCGCTGGGGATCGGCCTCGACCGGGTGCGCAACGCGGTCGCCGCCAGCAATGTCAACCGCCCCAAGGGCACGCTGCAGAGCCAGGACCAGAACTGGACGATCACCGCCAACGACCAGCTCCGGACCGCCCGGCAATATCGTCCCATCATCGTCGCCTATTCCAAGGCGGGGGCGCCGGTGCGCCTGGGCGACGTCGCCGACGTGCAGGATTCGCTGCAGGATGTCCGCAACGCCGGCTACTTCAACGGCAAGCGCTCGGTGCTGATCATCATCTTCCGGCAGCCGGGCGCCAACATCATCGCCACCGTGGACCGGGTCCGCGCTCTGCTGCCGCAGCTGCAGGCGTCAGTGCCTCCGGCGGTGAAGATCGACGTCGCCCTGGACCGCACCACCACCATCCGGGCGTCGCTGGCCGACGTGCAGCACACTCTGGTGATCGCCGTGTGCCTGGTGGTGATGGTGGTCTTCCTGTTCCTGCGCAACGTGCGCGCCACATTCATCCCGGGGATCGCGGTTCCCCTGGCCCTGGTGGGCACGTTCGGCGTCATGTACCTGCTCGACTACTCCATCGACAACCTGTCGCTGATGGCGCTGACCATCTCCACCGGCTTCGTGGTGGACGACGCCATCGTGGTCATCGAGAACATCATGCGGCACATCGAGGCCGGCATCAAGCCATATGAGGCGGCCCTGCTGGGGGCGCAGGAGATCGGCTTCACCGTGGTCTCCATCAGCATCTCGCTGGTGGCGGTGTTCATCCCCATCCTGCTGATGGGCGGCCTGGTGGGCCGGCTGTTCCGCGAGTTCGCGGTGACCATCAGCGCCGCCATCGCGGTCTCCATGGTGGTGTCGCTGACCACCACGCCGATGATGTGCGCCAAGCTGCTCAAGCCGGTACGCGAAGAGAGCCGCGGGGCGCTCTTCCGCTGGAGCGAGCGCTTCTTCGATCTCATCAACGGCGCATACCGCGTCTCGTTGCGCTGGGTGCTGGGCCACAAGGCGGCCGCGCTGGCAGCGACCCTGCTCATCATGGCGCTGAACGTGTTCCTCTACATCGTGGTGCCCAAGGGATTCTTCCCACAGCAGGACACCGGCCGGATGTTCGGCAGCGTGCAGGCGCAGCAGGACATCTCCTTCGACGCCCTCAACCAGAAGGTGCAGCAGTACGCCGCCATCGTGAAGGGCGACCCGGCGGTGGAGACGACGGTGGCTTTCGCCGGCGGCGGCATGAACTCGGCGAACGGCGGCCGCATGTTCGTGGTGCTGAAGCCGCTGGCCGAGCGCAAGGTCCCCACCGATCAGGTCATCAACCGGCTCCGGCCCAAGCTGGCCCGCGTTCCCGGCGCGTCTCTGTTCATGCAGACGGTGCAGGAGCTGAACGTCGGCGGGCGCATGGCGGCGGCGCAGTTCCAGTACACGCTTCAGGGCGAGGACCTGGCGCAGCTGAACGAATGGGCGCCCAAGCTGCTGTCCAGCATGCGCCTGCTGCCGCAGCTGCGCGATGTCAACACCGACCAGCAGATCAAGGGTCTGGAGCAGGACGTCATCGTCGACCGCGACACCGCCGCCCGGCTCGGCATCACTTCCATGCAGATCGATAGCGCCCTCTACGACGCCTTCGGACAGCGCCAGATCTCGACCATCTTCCAGCCGCTCAACCAGTACCACGTCGTCTTGGAGGCCGATCCGGCCTACCGCAATACCCCCGACTCGCTGAAGAACATCTACGTGCGCTCCAACAAGGGACAGCCGGTGCCGCTGGCCAGCTTCGTGCATTTCGGGCCGTCGAACACGTCACTGGCGGTGAACCACCAGGGCCAGTTCCCGGCCATCACCATCTCCTTCAACCTGGCGCCCGGCGTGTCGCTGGGACAGGCTACCAGTGCGATCGAGAACGCGGAGCGCCAGATGGGCTTCCCCGGCACCATCCACGGCAGCTTCCAGGGCACCGCCGCGGTGTTCCAGGAGTCGCTGAAGAACGAGCCCTACCTCATCCTGGCCGCGCTGATCGCGGTGTACCTGGTGCTCGGCATCCTTTACGAGAGTTACATCCACCCCGTCACCATCCTCTCCACACTGCCGTCGGCGGGCCTGGGAGCGTTGCTGGCGCTGCTGATCACCGGCATCGACCTGAACGTCATCGCGCTCATCGGCATCTTCCTGCTGATCGGCATCGTGAAGAAGAACGCCATTATGATGATCGACTTCGCGCTGGAAGCGGAGCGCAAGCACGGCAAGTCGTCGGAGGAATCGATCTTCGAGGCGGCGCTGCTGCGTTTCCGCCCCATCACCATGACCACCATGGCGGCGCTGCTGGGCGCGACCCCGCTGGCGTTCGGCACCGGTGTCGGTTCGGAGATGCGGCGGCCGCTGGGCGTCGCCATCGTCGGCGGGCTCATCCTGAGCCAGATGGTCACCCTGTTCACCACGCCCGTCATCTACCTCTACATGGACCGGGTGGCGATCTGGTGGAAGGGCCGCCGTCGCGTGAAGCGCCAGGCACCGCAGCCGGTGCACGCCGACTAGGAACCGCTGCTGTCCCTGCGGCTCTCGTGGGGGCGTCTAGCCCGCAGTGCCGAGTACGGGACGTAATCGATCCTTCATTCGGACGTTCGTCCTTCCTTCAGGATGACAGGCCGAACTACCGAATGGCCGCTTCCACGTGCAGCGCCATAAGGGTCACGTAGATCGCGAAGACTGGCACCGCGATGGCGATGATCGTCCTCATCCCCCAACCTCTACAGGACTGAACCCGCCGGTGCGCGATTTGTTGCGCAAAGGGCAAGGGCCGCCAAGATCGGCGGCCCGGAGAAAAGCCCGATACTAAAGCTACTTCTTAGGCGTGGTGGTGGTGCTGGCCGGCGCCTTGGGAGCAGCCGGACGCGGCGCCGTCGGCTTGCTGGTGCTGGCCGGCGGCGCAACCCCCGATTCCTTGTTGTAGAGGTCGATGATCTCCTTGGTCACGTTGACCTGAGGGACGAACCACAGCAGGGAGAGCTGTCCCGGCGGGTTCTGCTGGTCGCTGGGCAGCACGTTGATGATGGCGGCGTAGCCGTTGGCCTCCGCGTACTTGGTCAAGGTCTTGAAGACCTTCTGGCCGACGCGGTTGGAGATCTCGTTCAGCTCGCGTCCGTACTCGGCCTGGGCGTCCTCTCCGTTGCGCTGGAAATTCTTGTTCTTCGCCTCGATCTGCTTCACCAGGCTGGCGCGCGCTTCCTCGTTCAGCTTGTCGCTCTGGGTCTGGAGCTGCTTCTGGAGGGCGTCGATCTCGTCTTTCTGCGACTTCAGTTCCTGGGTCTTGGGATCGAACTTCTTCTGCAGCGCCTCCAGTTCGCGCTGGCCCTCGTTGGTGCTGAAGACCGCCTGCTCGAAGGAGATGAAGCCGACCTTGACGGCCGTCGGAGAACCGGCGGTGGTGGTGGGGGCGGTCGGAGCGGGACCAGCAGCGGCTCTGGTGGTCTGCGCGAAGGCGGCCAGCGACAGTACGACCGCGGTCACCAGAAGAGCGGGTGTCAGCTTGCGTGTCATCGGTTGTGTTTTGAACTCCTTAGGAGAATCTCCGAGAAATCCTCAAGAAACCTTTCGGGTGGCGGTATGGAGCCCGAAAAAATCTCGCAGAATGCTGCGGATACTTGCGACGATTATACGGGCAGCTTCGACCCATCGTCAAACGAGGTCGCCGGCCTAGAACGTCGTTGCCACGCTGAAGCGGAAGGTGTGGCGGGGCTCGGTGAGCCGGTATCCGGCGGCCTGCTGCTGCAAGGTCTTGAAGGTGAAGTCGCCCGCGCCTCCCGGCGGCAACATGTCGCGCGTGACCAGGAACGGAGTGGCCACGCTGGTGTTCAGGATCAGCGGGTTGTAGGCATAGTAGATGCGCAGCGGGGCATTGATCACCGGCATCAGCACCTGGAACTCCAGGCCGGTGGACATCCGGGGCACGTAGTTGGTGCCGTGCGCCATGACCACGTTCGGGCTGAAGGTCCCGAAGGTCGTGCCGCCGCTGCAGTTGCCCGACGGATCCAGGTTCGGGCAGCCGAACACGGTATTGTTCAGCGTATTAAGGGTTTGGTTGGAGATCCGGAGCTGCGAATTGCGCAGCGCGAAGTCGTACCCGAAGTCGTTGAAGATCGCCACCGTCACCGGGCCGGCGATGGGAATGCGGTACTCGACGTTGGATAGCAGGCTGGTGTCCCCACCCGGGACCACCAGGCTGTAGATGGGCAGCGGGACGGTGACGTTGCCGGTACGAGGATTACCCGGGTCCTTGGGCACCGGGGTTCCGTCGGGGTTGAGCAGCGGCTGGTTGACGGCCTGCACGATGTAGCCGTACGGGCTGATGGTGCGGATATCGAAGCCGCGCAGGTCGTTGTCGCCGCCCATGTACATGCGCTGGAACGGGGGCGCCACCAGGCCGGAGAAGCCGGTGATGTAGGCTCCCTGGAGACGGAAACCCAAAGACTGCTGCCCATCCCGGTTCTTCTTCAGGCCCTTCATCGGGATCCATTGCTTGAACTCGACCACGGGACGGACGTCGCGCACGTTCCCACCCAGCCCGGCGATCTCGGTGGAGAGGTAGATGCTGCGGCCGCTGTGCGGATGCAGCGGGCTGTCGATGGTGCTGAAGGAGAACGAGGGGATCACCTTGCTGGTGATGACGCCCTCCAGCGCGTTCGGCCCGCTGACCCCGCGGAAGGCCAGGAACTCGAACAGGTTCTCCGAGGCCGTGCTGAATGTCTTCACCGACGACCGGTCGAGGCCGTAGGTCAGGCCGACGCGCTTGAACGAATGGCGCAGCGCGTAGCTGACGCTGGTGGTGAACCCGGTGCTCGACTGGCTGTAGTTCTGGAGGGTGTTGAGGACGTTCTGCGACAGGTTCAGCTGCTGCCCCAGCTGGATGCTGGCCAGCTGCGCCTGGTTGTAGTCGTAGCGGCTGCTGAACACGGTGAAGCCCATCTGTATCGGGCGGTCGAAGGCGTACGGCTCGGTGAAGCCGAACATAATGTTGCGCTCGCGGGAGCCGATGTTGAACTCCACCGTGAGCGTCTCGCCCAGGCCCAGGAAGTTGTTGGTCGAGTAATTCAGGCCGATGAACGATCCGGCCAGGCCGCTGACCCCGCCGGTCAACCCGATGGAATTCTTGCCCTTTTCCTTGACCTTCAGCGTGATGTCCACCGTGCTCTCGGCATTGTTCTGCTTCACGTCGGAATCCTGCTCCGGCTTGAGAGCCTCGAAGTAGTTGAGCTGGTTCAGGCGCAGCAGGCTGACGTCCCAGGCCTTGCTGTTGTAGATGTTGCCTTCCTCCAGCGCCAGCTCGCGGCGGATGACCTTGTCGCGGGTGGTGGTGTTGCCCTGGAACTCGATGCGGCGCACGTAGAACTGCTTGCCCTCGTCCAGGTCGATGTCGAGGGTGATGAGGTGCTTCTCGTCGTCGATCTTGGTGTCGGGCACGGCGGTGAAGTTGATGTAGCCGAACTCGCCGTAGGCGGTCTGCAAGGACTTCAAGCCCTTACGCACCAGTTCGGTGTTGAACAGGTCTCCGTCCTTCATGCCAAACATGCGGCGGAGCGCCGCCGTGTTCGTGATGGCCTTGTTGCCGTGAAAGTGGATCGCCGCCAGCTTGTAGCGCTCGCCTTCCTCGACCGGGACGGTGATGTCCACCGCCTTGCCGGCCTTTCGGAAGAGCCATGGAAAGCCCGGGGCGGTATCGTGGATGTTGGTCTTGGGGTCCTGCACCAGAGCCTTGAAGAAGCCCCTCTGCTGGTAGGCGTCGCGCACCCGCTCCTGGTCTTCCTGGAGCTTGGTCGCGTCATAGGTCTTGGAGATCAGGTCCTCGAGGAAGATGGAATGCGGGATGCCGTAGGGCTTCAGGTTCTTCATCGCGCCCCGCAGGTAGCGCGAGCTGACGTTCTTGTTGCCCTCGAAGGCGATCTTGCCGACCTTGACCTTGGGGCCTTCGGTGATGATGAAGGTGACCGCCACCGCCGCCGGCGGGATGGGGCGCACCTCGGAGCGGATGGTCGCGAACTGTCGTCCGTGCTCGCTGAGCAGTTCCTTCAGCACCACCTCTGCCCGCTTGATCTTGGTGGGATCGTACTGGTTCTCCACCGTCAGGCCGACCTTGCGCTCCTTGAAGCGGTCGAGCACGTCGCTCTGCGACACCGAGCTGAGTCCCTGGTAATTGATCTCGCGAATGGTCGGTTTTTCCTTGACGTAGAAATGGACGATGACGCCCTTGGGCGTGTCCTCGCGCTCGATGCGGAGGTCCTCGAAGTAGCCGGTGTTCCACAGGGAAGAGAAATCGCGCTGGATGGCGCCTTCGTCGTAGGGGTCTCCCGGGCGGCTGAAGATCTTGGCCCGGATGGTCTCCGCCGGGATGCGGCGGTTGCCGTGGATCCGGATGTCTTCGATCAGTTGCTGCTGGGCCGGGGCCGTGCCTGCAAGAACAAAGACCACGATAGCCAGGAATGCAACCAGCGATCTCGTTGCGCCCGCGAAAAAAGCAGGCAAATCCTGATGAGAGCCAGAAATAGGACAACCTCTTCCAGGGATTGAGGAAATCGTGATTATAGAGTAGTCACGACAGTTATGCCTAGCGCGCCGCACTCGCGCCGACGCGTTCCACCTCGACCAGGGCGGAGTAAAACACCGCTCCGCCGCCCATGTCCGTCTTGCGATCCGACGTCAGCACGTTGATGTTCCTGCCCTCCGGGGAGAGTTTGGCCCAGTCCAGCCGCGCGGCCACGACTCCGGCACGCACGGCCCCGTTCACCCGGGCCCGCAGACGCACCTCTCCACGGGAGTTGAACACGCGGACTTCGTCAAAGTCGCGGATGCCTCGGGTTTCGGCGTCGGCCGCGCTCATCTCCAGCAACCCGCGCTCTTCCATGGCCTGGATCGAAGGCAGGTTGCTGAAGGTGGAGTTGAGGAAATTATCGGCTTTGCGTGCCAGTAGCTCCAGAGGGAAGCGCTGAGCTTGGGGAACGTGCCGCGACTCCGGAGATGGGACGAATGCGGAGACCGGATCGAGGCCCTGCTTGACCAGCGCTGCGCTGTACAGTTCCGCCTTGCCGCTCGGAGTGGGGAAGTTGCCGGTGGCGAAGGGGAGAAAGAAGCTGCCGCCAGTACTGGGCAGGTTCAGGCGTACGTGGCCCTCGCGCTCCAGGCGCGCGCGGTCGATGCCGTCCACCCACTCGTGTCCGCCGGCCAGCGCGCCGTCGATGGCTGCGTCCGCCGTCTCGCGGAAACAAGCCTCGGTGAATCCCATTCGCTGAGCCAGGGCGGCGAACAGGTCAAAGTTCGAACGCGATTCGCCCAGAGGCTCGATCGCGGCATTCGAGATCTGGACGAAGTAATGCCCGTAGCCGGTCTGCAGGTCCTTGTTCTCGAAGAAGGTGGTGGCGGGCAGGACGATGTCGGCGTAGTCGGTGGTATCGGTGAAGAACTGCTCGTGCACGACGGTGAACAGGTCCGGCCGCGAGAATCCGCGCACCACCTGGTGGTGGTGCGGCGCCACCGCCACCGGGTTCGAGTTGTAGACGAACACCGCCTTGATGGGCGGGCCGGCGAGCGTGTTCAACACCTGTCCGATCTCGATCATGTTGATGACGCGCGCCGGGCGGCCCAGCTCCAGGTTCATCAGGTCAGGCCGTTCCAGGTGCTGTCTGTCGAATCTGTAGGCCTCATAAGTGGAGAGCTGGAGCCCGCCCCCGACCTCCTTCCATGATCCGGTGATGCAAGGGAGCATGGTGACGGTGCGAACCGCCATCCCGCCGCTGTCGGAGCGCTGGATGCCGTAGTTGAGCCGGATCGCCGCCGGACGGAGTGTGGCATACTCGCGCGCCAGCCGCACGACCTGGTCAGCGGCAAGGCCGGTCCAGGATGCGACGCGCTCCGGTGTGTACTCCTTCACCCGCTCGCGCAGTTGCTCGAAGCCGAGCGTGTACCTGGCGACGTAATCGGCGTCGTAGAGCTCCTCGCCGATGATGACGTGCATCATCCCCAGGGCTAGCGCGACGTCGGTACCCGGATTGATGGGCAGGTACCAGTCGGCGCAGGCGGCGGTGCGGGTTTTATAAGGATCGATGACCACCAGCTTGGCGCCCTGGCGTCGCGCCTCCTCGATGAAGGGCCACAGGTGGACGTTGTTGCCGTGGATGTTCGCGCCCCAGGCGATGATGTACTTCGAGTGCGCGAACTGCTCGGGTTCGGTCCCAACCTTGATGCCCAGCACCGACTTGATGCCTTCCGTCCCGGCCGACGAGCAGATGGTGCGGTCCAGTTGCGACGCCCCCAGCCGGTGGAAGAACCGCCGGTCCATCGAGGCGCCGTTCAGCGTGCCCAGCGATCCGCCGTAGGAGTAGGGAAGGATGGCCTCGGGTCCGAACTCCCTGGCAATGGCCCGGAAGCGCGTGGTGATCTCGTCTAGCGCTTCGTCCCAGGTTATGCGCTTGAACAGGGCGTGTGGCGCGGCCGCCTCCGGCTGTGCTCCTTTGGGGGCGATCCGCCGCATGGGATACAGCACCCGGTCCGGCGAGTACACCCGATCCAGGTACTTCGCGACTTTGGCGCAGAGGAAGCCGCGTGTCACCGGATGCTTGGGGTCGCCCTGGATCCTGGTCGCGCGTCCGTCCTCGACCGTGATAAGGACACCGCAGGCGTCGGGACAATCGTGGGGGCAGGCGGCGTGGACGACGCGTTTCATCGGAGAACGATTATAGGCGAGAAGCAGACGTCGCAAGCCGTGCGTCGCACGTCGTGAGCCAACCACATGCCCGTTGGTTTGCATGCGACTTGCGACTTGCGACGCCCGACTCACGACTAGCGCCCTGTTTCGCTATAATTCAGGGTTTTGAATCTCACCCGAGGCGGTCACTAATGGCCCAGGCAGGCATGGCGTCGATCCCCGCACTAAGGGACGCATTCGCGCAGCTCCGCACCCGCATGGAGAAGGCGGTCGAGGATTTCCGCAAGGAACTGGCGGCGACCCGGACCGGGCGGGCGTCGGTGCACATGCTGGACAGCGTCCGCGTGGATTACTACGGCTCGGAGCTGCCGCTCAACCAGATCGCGCAGGTGCACGCGCCCGAGGCGCAGCTCATCACCGTGACTCCCTTCGATCCGACGGCGCTGGCGGCGATCGAGAAGGCCATTCGCACCGCCGACCTCGGACTGAATCCGATGAACGACGGCAAGCTGATCCGCGTGCCCGTCCCCGCGCTCACCGAGGAGCGCCGCAAGGAGATGGTCAAGCACCTGCACAAGGCCCTGGAGGAACACCGCACCGCGGTGCGCAACATCCGGCGCGACGGCAACGAGCTGATCAAGAAGGCGCTCAAGGACAAGAAGATCACCGAGGACGAGGAGCGCCGCTCCCACGACGAGCTCCAGAAGCTCACCGACGACGAGATCAAGAAGATGGAAGAGCTGAGCAAGGGGAAAGAGAAAGAAGTGATGCAGGTTTGAGCGCTTGGCGGGCGTGACCCCGAGCGGAGCGAACGGGTGAGCCCGCCGCTCGAATCCTGGTCCTGAGCGAAGCGAATGGGGAAGGATCTACGCGTTGATCAGCGAGCCGACCTTCTCCCCCGTCACCACCCGCTTGATGTTCCCGCGCTTGTTCAGATTGAAGATCACGATGGGGATGTTGTTCTCCTGGCACATAGTGATGGCGGTCAGGTCCATGACCCGCAAGCCCTTCTTCACCACGTCCAGGTAGCTGATCTGGTCGAACATCTTGGCGTCCTTCACCCGGACGGGGTCGGCGTCGTAGATGCCCTCGACCTTGGTGGCTTTCATGATCACGTCGGCCTTGATCTCGTTGGCGCGCAGGGCGGCGGCGGAGTCGGTCGAGAAGTAAGGGTTGCCGGTGCCGGCGGCGAAGATGACGATGCGTCCCTTCTCCAGGTGACGCAGGGCGCGCCGGCCGATGAAGGGCTCGCAGATCTCGTTCATCTCGATCGCCGACTGCACGCGGGTGAAGGCCCCGACCTTTTCCAGCGCGTCCTGCAGCGCCAGTGCGTTGATGACCGTGGCCAGCATGCCCATCTGGTCGGCGGAGACGCGGTTCATGTCCTTGGCCTGTTCGGCCACGCCGCGGAAGAAGTTGCCGCCTCCGACCACGATAGCGATCTCCACCCCGAGGTCGCGCACTTCCTTCAATTCGGCGGCGATCTCGACGATGCGCGTGGAATCGATGCCGAAGCCCTTGTCGGCGGCCAGCGCCTCGCCCGACAGCTTCAGCAGGATGCGTTTGAATGCGAGTGCCATCCCGACCAGTATAAACCCAGGAATCAGGAGTCAGGAGTCAGGCGCACAAACGAAAGGGGCCGCGCCTGACGGCGCGGCCCCGGTCTTATGCAGCGTTACTCGGCCTTTTCTTCGGCCTGCTTGCTGGCGGCGATGCTCCAGCTGGTATCGCCCACCTTGAAGCGGGCGAAGCGGCGCACCGAGATGTTCTCCCCCAGCTTGCCGATCTTGCTGGCGATGAGCTGCGAGACCGAGATGGTCTGCTCCTTGATGAAGGGCTGCTCGTACAGGCAGACCTCCTCGTAGAATTTGCTCATCTTGCCCTCGACGATCTTCTCCACCACCGCCGGAGGCTTGCCGGTGGTCGCCGCCTGCGAGCGGTAGATGTCCTTCTCGCGCTCGAAGTCCTGCGCCGTGACGTCCTCCTTGCGGATGTACTTGGGATCGCTGGCCGCGATGTGCATGGCCAGATCGTGCAGCAGGGACTGGAAGTCCTCGGTGCGGGCCACGAAGTCGCTCTCGCAGTTGACCTCGACCAGCACGCCGATCTTGCCGCCGGCGTGGATGTAGCTGGCCACGGAACCTTCGCTGGTGGCGCGCGACGCCTTCTTGGCGGCGGTGGCCACGCCCTTCTTGCGCAGCACTACGACCGCTTGCTCGAGGTCGCCCTTGGCTTCGGTGAGGGCCGCCTTGCAATCCATCATGGGAGCCCCGGTCTTGTCGCGGAGCTCCTTCACTTGTGTCGCGGAGATATTCATAGCTGTCGTACCCATGGTTGCTGTTACTTCCCTTCTAAGATTCTTTGTAGAGCCGTAGCTTGCTACGGCTCCAAGCAGGAGACGTTGCCAGCAACGTCTCTACCGCCACATGAAATGACCCGCGCCGGCTTGCCAGGCGCGGGTCGAAACTTCGATACGGCGCCGATCAGTGTGTTTCTGCGTGCCGGACTTCGGGGGCTTCCTCGCCCTCGGCAGCGGCAGCCGGGCTCTTACGGACGTTGCCACCCAGCACCTCGGCCAGGTTGACGTCCTCGCCCTCGACGGCGGCGACGGCAGCTTCGCCCTCGGGAGCGCCGGCTTCGGCCGGTTGCGCGGCAGCCGCGGCGGCAAACTCCGCGCCCTGCTTGTCGGTGGCCGCCTGTGAGCCTTCCACGATCGATTCGGCGACCTTGTTGGCGAACAGCCGGATCGCCCGCAGCGCGTCGTCGTTGCCTGGGATCACGTAGTCCACTTCGCTGGGGTCGCAATTGGTGTCCACCACGGCCACCACCGGGATGCCCAGCTTGCGCGCCTCGCGCACCGCGATCTGCTCCTTGTTGGAGTCGATGACGAAGATCGCGTCGGGCAGCCGGTTCATGTTCTTGATGCCGGCCAGGTTGGCCTGCAGATGCTTGCGCTCGCGTTCCAGCTTGATGACTTCCTTCTTGGGCAGCAGCTCGTAGCGGCCATCGGTGGCCATGTCGTCGAGTTCCTTGAGCCGCTTCACCGACTTCTGGACCGTGACCCAGTTGGTCAGCAGCCCGCCCAGCCAGCGCTGGTTGATGTAGAACATGCCGCAGCGCGTCGCCTCTTCGGCGATCGCGTCCTGCGCCTGGCGCTTGGTGCCCACGAACAGCACGGTCTTGCCTTCGGCGGCCAGGTCCTGGACGTACTTGCTCGCGTCCTTGAACATCTTCAGGGTCTTCTGAAGATCGATGATGTAGATCCCATTGCGCTCCCCGAAGATGAATTCCTTCATCTTGGGGTTCCAGCGCTTGGTCTGGTGCCCGAAGTGGACGCCCGCTTCGAGCAGCTCCTTCATGGTGATGTTCGCCAAACGACCTCCTTATTGGATTGCATCCGGCCTGAGTCGAAAAACCCCTTCCGGATTAGTCCCGTACCCGCTCCCAACCGGGTGCGGGAAGATGAAAAACCAGTTTCTGGTTTCTAGTTCCTCGTTTCTAGAGACTAGAAACAAGAGACCAGAAACTGCAGTTAGCGCTTGCTGAACTGGAAGCGCTTGCGGGCGCCCTTCTGCCCGTACTTCTTGCGTTCCTTGGAGCGCGAGTCGCGGGAAAGCAACCCCTCGGTCTTCAGCTTCTTGCGCAATTCCGCGTTGAACACCAGCAGGGCCCGCGCCACGCCCAGCTTCAGCGCCCCGGCCTGCCCGTTCACGCCGCCCCCGGAGACGTTGGCGACCACGTTGAACGTGCTCGCGGTCTCGCTGAGGACCAGCGGCTGCTTGGCCTGGTTGCGCTGCGCATCGGTGACGAAGTATTCGTTGAACGCCCGGCCGTTCACCGTGAACTGGCCGTCGCCCGGACGCAGATACACGCGAGCCACGCTCGCCTTCCTGCGTCCTGTCCCGTAGTACTGAACCTGTTCTGCCATTTCGCTGTTGTCCTAAACTCGAGATCTCAAACTATGCCCGCTGCCGCTCGATGGCGAGGGCTTCGGGCTTCTGTGCGGCGTGTGGATGCTTGTCGCCGCGGTACACCTTCAACTTCTTGGCCATGGCGCGGCCCAGCTTGGTGTGCGGCAGCATGCCGGTGATGGCATCCTCCACCACCGCCTCGGGCTTGCGCGCGAACCGCTTCTTGTATTCCTCGGTGCGCAGGCCACCGGGAAACCCGGTGTAGTGATGGTAGACCTTCTTCTCCGCCTTCAGTCCAGTCAGGCGCACTTTGTCGGCATTGATCACCACCACGTGATCGCCGGCATCGAGGAAGGGCGTGTACTTGGTACTTTCTTTACCCGCGAGGATGCTTGCAACGCGCGTCGCCAGCCGTCCGAGCGTTTGCCCGGCGCCGTCCACGACGTACCACTTGCGCGCAATTTCCCCCTCTTTGGGGAAATAGGTTGACATCAAAGACTCTCCCAGATTTAAAGACGCCTCAGAAGACCGCTGGAACAACCCCTCACCGGATGGGAAGGGCCCCAAGACGGGCCACTAGCAGGGCAACAAAGGTTTAAGGATACCGGAGGACAGAGCCGGCTGTCAACGCAGCACCCGTTACTTAGTGGGTAGGTTTGAGAATCAGCAGGTCGAAAGACGCGAGAGCAAGAGAAGAGCCAGTATGGCGACCATCACGCGCGTTCCCCAGATTAGGGTGAATGCCCTCTTTCCCTCGAAATGGGCAAGAAGCAACACGGCGACCATGAGCGCTACCGCAGTTGTTACGGGAGACATTTTCCAGACAATAGTGCCACAAGTCGCTGTCAAACTGACCCACTACCCCTTACTTTGGGCCTACTCGTACGCCAGGGCGTCGATGGGATCCTTGTGCGCCGCCTTGAAGGCAGGGTAGATGGCGCCCAGCACCGCTCCCACGATGGCGATGAGGGACGCGCGCAGCAGCCAGTCTCCGGGGACCACCACCCGCAGCGTCGGGAAGCGCTGCACGATCCCGGCCCGCGCCGCGTAGCTGACCAGGATCCCCACCACGATGCCTCCGACGGTCAGCAGCACGGTCTCGCGCAGGATGGTGTTGATGATGTAGAGCTTGGAGGCTCCCAGGGACTTCAGGATCCCGATCTCTCGTGTGCGCTCCATGACCGCGGTATACATCGACTGAAATATCACGATGAAGCCGATGATGACCGCCACCCCGATCACCACGTCGATGAAGTACTTCAGTCCCGGCAGGCTTTGCATGGTCATCAGCGACAGGAACTCGCGCAGCGAGGTGACCACGTACTTCTCCATCCCCGGAACGCTGCGGATCGACGCAGCCACGACGTCCTGGTTCGTGGGATCGTCCAGCTTCACGTAAAACATCGACGCCTTGCTTGGCGCGCCGATCAAGTCCTGCAGCGTGCTCAGGGGAACGAACTTGCGCGCGCCCTTGCCGTGCTCGACGATGCCGCTGACCGTGAATTCGTGATTCAGCAGTTCCACCTTCTGCCCGGCATGGATGTTCTTGGAGCTGGCAAAGTAGTCGTCGACGATGATGTCGTTCGGCCCGCTGAAAGGCCCTCCCTCCAGGAAGTGGAACGGGGCCAGCGCCTCAAAGCTTTCCAGGTCGATGCCGTAGATGACCTCGACCGCGCCCGCCGTGCTGAGCTGGGTGATGACCGGGGACACGACGGTGACGTGCGGCACCTTGCGCAGGATGCCGGCCACCTTGGTCGAGACCGGCGCTCCCGTGACACCGATCAGCATGGAAGAGCCGGGAGGCCGGACGATGACGTCGGCTCCGACGCCGCGCTGCCGCTCCTTGGCGTCGTCCAGCAGTCCCGTCGCCAGTCCCACCATCAGCAGGATCAGCGTCACCTCCACCGCGATGGCGATGATGGAAATGATCGACCGGATCGGCCGATGCACCAGGTTGGCGACCACCATCTTGTTCATATCGTCACAGGATATCGGAACAGAGCTGTTCGCACCGGCCCTTTCGCATCTTCCGAGAACTGAGAACTGGTCTATTGCGGCTGGGAGTCCTTGTGCGCTTTGCCGTCGGAGGCTTCCACGGTCGGGTGTGGCGCATCCAGCCGCACCACCTGAACCCCCGGCGGCACGGGCAACTCGAACTGGTCGTTGGTGAGGTTCTCGTTGATCTTCAGCTTCACCACCGCAAGGGTGATGGCGTACTCCTCCTGCGGGCGGGTCACGATGATCTGCGAGGGGAACTGCACGCCGTCAAAGTCCTTGTAGGCTTCGTAGCGGGCGTCGGTGGCGACGTTGCCCGCCTTGTCATAGACGATCTGGCGGTGCGGCCGCAGGTCGGTGCGGCTGAAGATCACGCGCCGGGCAAGCGCCCATGCGTTGGCGTTGCGCGAGAGCACCACGATCTCGTAGTCGGCCTGCTCCACCAGCTTGCGGTTCTTGGGATCGCGGACCGTCTCGCTGCCTGCCTGCAGCACCGCGATCTCATTCGCCGGATCGATCGCCCTCAGCAGCAAGGCGTCGAAGATGTGCTGGGGGCGCAGGTTCTCCAGCGGGTTCCTGGCCGCCGGCTCGATGACGTCGTTGCGGCCCATGTAGTAGCGGTTCTTCACCGGGACCGAGAGGCGGAAGGTCTCTCCGTCGCTCACCATGTCGAAGGCCCGGTTGCGCACCACCGGCACCAGCCCGATCATGCGCAACATCGCCGGCTTGCGCACCAGGATGTAGCCCCGGATCTGCTGGTATTCGGTGACCTTGCCCTTCTTGGCCCCGCCCACATCGGTGTCGATGTCCACGGTCGCATTCAAGGTCTTGATCTGGTCCGCGGCCTGGTCGATGGCGCGGATGAGATCGGCCTGAGTGGCCTGGCGGAGGGTCGCGGTCGAGGCGGTGGGCTCCACCCGCCGGGTGCGGAAGAGGCAGCCGGTCAAAGGGAGCGCGACGGCGAGCACCAGGACGAGCCGGAACCGGGAAAGGGGACGCAAGCTAACCATTGGATGCGAAACAGAAAGTATACAGACTCATTCGATTCGGCGTCAGCCCGAGTCGGCCGTCAGCGGGTGCCCTGGCCCCGCCGGTACGAGGCCACGTTGCGGGAGTGCTCCTCCAGCGTCTTGGCGAAGCGGTGATGTCCCTGGTTGTCGCTGACAAAGTAGAGGTAATCGGTGCTGGCCGGGTGCATGGCCGCTTGCAGGGCAGTGCGGCCGGGGTTGGCGATCGGGCCGGGCGGCATGCCGGCATATTTGTAAGTGTTGTACTGCGAGTCGAGCTGGAGGTCGGAGGCGTGGATCACGCCGCTGTAGCGCCCGGCCAGCAACGACGCGTACACCACGCTGGGATCGGCGTCGAGCGCGATGTGCCGCTCGATCCGGTTGCTGTACACGCCGGCCACCAGCGGGCGTTCCTCGGGCGCTGCCGTCTCCTTCTCCACGATCGACGCCAGGGTGACCACGCGATGGAAGTCGCTGGTCAGCCCGATGGCCCTGGCCTCCTGCCGGAAGCGTCGGGTCATGGCCGCGGCCATGTCGCGCAGCGACTGCGTGCGCGTGAACTCGTAGGTATCGGGAAAGAGATATCCCTCCAGCGAGGGCGCCTGCGGATCCAGGTCCTGGATGAGCGACGGGTCCCTGGCGACCTTCAGGAAGTCCTGCTTGGAGCCCAGCCCGGCCAGTTCGACGGCGTTGGCGATGTCGAAGATGGTGTAGCCCTCAGGCACCGCCACCGTATGCACGACGATGTCGCCTCGCGCCACGCGGTCATAGACCTCCAGCGCGTTGGCCGGATGGTCGAAGCGGTACTCGCCCGCTTTCAACGAACGCATCTTGGTCGCATGCAGGAGCAGGAAGGCCGAATCGCTGCGGATGAGCCCCTCACTCTTCAGCTTGTGCGCGATAGTGCGAGCGCTCGAGCCCGGGCGCAGCATCACGAACTTCTCCGCCGTCGGGCCGGCCGGCAGCAGCAGCCCGTACGCGACCCAGGCTCCGGCCGCAAGCACCATCAGCAGGAAAAGTTTGAGTAGAAAACGCAAGGAAATCAGTTTAGCGGATTCGGCCCCGTCGCTCGCGTCACGAAGGTGCTTGGGCCGGCGGCCGCCGACCGGCGACTATTCGCCCAGCCAGGTGCCGTACGGCCGCATGTTCTCCACGTGGTCGAAGATGATCTTCAGGGCGGCGGTGATGGGCACCGCCAGGATCAGCCCCATCGCGCCCCAGATCCATCCCCAGATCAGCAGCGAGATGGTGACCACCAGCGGGTTGAGCTGCAGGCGGCGTCCGATCAGCTTCGGGTAGAGCACGTTGATGGCGAACAGGTGCAGGCTGAGCACGGTCAGAACGATGCCCAGGATGCCCGCGCCACTCAGTTGCCCGATCCCCGCCACCACCGGCGGCACCATGGCCAGCGGCACTCCCAGGTAGGGGATCAGGCTCAGGAATCCGCTGATCACCCCCAGGAAGTAGAAGTAGGGCAGGCCCAGGACGGCGAACACCACCCCGCTGATCACCGACATGAACAGGCCGATCACCAGGTTCCCCACGATGAAGCTGCGGATCATCTTCGAGATCCGGCCCAGGGTCACGTAGGCGGTGTTGCGGTTCTCCATCTTGAACAGCATGACGGTGGCCGCGCGCGCGTGCTCCTGCCAGGTCAGCATGAAGTAGGTGAGGAAGGGAATGAAGGATACGGTGAGCAGCGCCTCCCACACCGCGCCGGCGCCGCGGGTCAAGGTGTCGGTCCAGTTGCTCTGCTGCGTGACTTTGACCGCGCTCTTCTCCTCCTGGGTGGAGGGCAGCACCTCTTCGGTGGTCTTCTGGATCTCATGCGCCTGCTTCTGGAATTGCATGACGTAGCCGCGGATCTTGGCGGAATACTTGGGCAGCTGCTGGATGAAGTCCACGGCCTTGCCGTAGGAGAAGTAGGTGAGGCCGTACAACAGCGCGAGCACCAGCAGGACCGCGATCATCGCCCCCAGCGAGTGCGGCACGCGGAACCGCTCTCCGAACTCCACCACCGGCATCAGGACGAACGCCAGCAGGATGGAAATGAAGATGGTGATGAGCAGGAGCTTGGCGAAATAACAGATGGTGAGGACGGCGGCCACCGCCAGGATGACCGTCGCGGCGCGCTGCACGTCGTCGCGCTCCGGCGGCGCATGCTCCACCACCACCGGGCTCCGCGCCGGCGCCTCGATCACCTCTTCGGTCGCCCGCTGATATTCGTCCGGCATAGCCTGCTGGTAATCGTACAAGAACTGGGATGCCGGCGGACTATACTTTCGAGGTGCCATCCGAGCTGCCCGCGCGCATCCTGGCCCTCGATGTCGGTTCCCGCAGGATCGGCCTGGCGGTCTCGGACCCCCTCGGCATCACCGCCCAGGGCCTGGAGACCCTTTACCGCAAGAACAAGCGCACCGACTTCGAGCACCTGGAGCGAGTGATCCGCGAATACCAGGTCAAGGAACTGGTGGTAGGGTTGCCCCTGAGGATGAGCGGCGCCCAAGGCATCCAATCCGAGAAGATGACGGCCTTTGCCGAGGAGCTCCGCCGCCGTTTCGATCTGCCGGTCCACCTTTGGGATGAGCGCCTGACCTCGGCCGAGGCCAGCCGGGTGCTGCGCCAGGCCGAGTTAAGCATCGAGAAGCGTAAGCACGCCGTCGACCGGATGGCCGCGGTGCTCATCCTGCAGAACTTCCTGCAGTCGAGGGAATCGAAGAAATCGCCATAAAACGCCAAAATTGCCATGATCGCCGGAGTCTGGGCTCCGGAAATCCTGGCAATCTCGGCGATTCCTGCGTTCTTTTACGCTTCCGCGGTGACTTCCGGGAACTTCAGCTTGGTCTTGGCCAGAGTCCGGGTCAGGATCTCCTCGACCTCGGGCTCGGCGACGTTCTTCGCCAGGGCCAGTTCGCTTACCAGCAGGTAGCGCGCACGCTCCAGCATCTTCTTTTCACGGAAGGAGAGCGGCTTGGTCTGATTCAGCAGCAGCAGGCTTTTGAGGACCTCGGCGACGTCCATCAGCGAGCCGGTGCGCATCTTGTCGGAGTTCTCTTTGAAGCGGTACTTCCAGTCGGTGTGGTTGTCGCACTTGGCGTTGACCAGGTAGTCCAGGATCTTCTGGACGTCCCCGTTCTTCACCACGCGCCGCAGGCCGACGCTGGCTACGTTGGCGAACGGGACCATCACCTTCAGGCTGCTGGCCTTGATGTTGAGCATGTAGTACTTCTCGACTACCGTGCCCATGGTCCGGCTGCTGATCTGTTCGATTATCCCGACCCCGTGGTTGGGGTAAACGACTTTGTCACCTACGCGGAAGCTAAGATCACCATTCATGCGGGGCACCCAATAAAGTGAGGGGGAACGGGAGAACGTCGCTGATGCCCGATTATTATAGGGCGAGGGGACCCGTCCCGTCAAATCCGAGACCCGAACCAACTGATTGCTTTTCAGGCAGTTGCACGTTTTTTGCACAGCTTCTGTGGCGCTTTGCCGCGCGTGCTGCCAGCCAGAGCTATAATCGTCCGATATCAGCCGGGGGTGGAAGCTCCCGTATATCCTCGGTTACCGCGCTCGGACTGGTCGGACCATTCGCCGGCTCGCCTGTGCCCGGTCAAGGCCGCATGACGGAACATATCAAGAAGAAGCTCCAGAACGAGATCGAGACGTTGGAGCACGAGCTCCAACACGAGCTTCCCAGAGAACTCAAGAAGGCCGTCGCCATGGGCGACCTGAGCGAGAACGCCGAGTACCACATGGCCAAGCAGAGGCAGGAGTTCGTGCGCGCGCGCCTGGGCCAGCTCAAGAAGCGCATGGCCGACCTCTCGCTGGTCAACATGGCCAATATCCCCAAGGACAAGGTGGCCTTCGGCTCCACCGTGGTGGTCTACGACAGCACCAAGGAGGAGAAGATCGAGTACAAGCTGGTCACCACCGAAGAGTCCGACGTGACCAAGGGGCTGATCTCGACCTCCTCGCCCATCGGCCGGTCGCTGATGGGGAAGAAAGAGGGCGACACGGCCATCGTGGTCACGCCCAGCGGCAAGCGCGAGCTGGAGATCCTGAAGCTGACCACCATCCACGACGAGGCTTGATGAGCTGGACGGGCGCATTCGGACGGGCATGCCGGGTCTTGCTGTACAAGATCGTGCACGGTCTCGCCCTCACTCGCATCAACCCCAACATCCTTACCTTCCTCGGACTGGTGATCAACATCATCGCCGCGGTGCTGTTCGGCTACGCCACCGGCGACAATACGCAGCGCCTGTTCCTGTACGCCGGGCTGGTGATCATCGGCGCCGGCATCTTCGACATGGTGGACGGCCGGGTGGCCCGCGCCACCAACCAGGTGACCGCGTTCGGCGGGTTCTTCGACTCCATCATCGACCGCTACAGCGACGTGGCCCTGTTCTTCGGGCTGCTGGTGTACTACGCCCGCGCCAACCGCTTCTTCTATGTGGTGCTGGTCGCGTTCGTCATGACCAGCTCGGTGATGGTCAGCTACGCCCGCGCCCGCGCCGAGTCCCTCATCGGCAGCTGCAAGGTCGGCTTCATGGAGCGCCCGGAGCGCATCGTGCTGGTCATCATCGGCGCGCTGTTCAACCGCATGGCCCCGGTGCTGTGGGTCATCGCCGTGCTGTCCACCTTCACCGTCATCCACCGCATCTCGTATACCTACCGCCAGAGCCAGCTCTTGAAACAGGCGCAGACCACCCTGCCTACACCGGACCCGGCGCTCACGCAGCAATAAAAAAGGCCGCGCGGGTGCGCGGCCTGTCCCACAACTCTCTACTCCAGCACGAAGATGTTCCTCTTCGCGCACATCTCCTTGAGCACCTTCGGCCACACCGTGACCGTGACCTCGCCCAGATGCGCCTTGCGCAGCAGGAGCATGAGGGTGCGCGCCTGCCCGATGCCGCCCCCGATCGACAGCGGGATCTCCATCCTGGCGATGGCCTGGTGGTAGGGGAACCTCAGCATGTCGGTCTGGTTGGTGAGCCCGAGCTGCCGGCGCAGGGTCTCCGGGTTCACCCGGATGCCCATCGAGGTCAGCTCGTGCCGCCGCTTGGTGACCGGGTTCCACACCAGGATGTCGCCGTTCAGCCCGTGCATGGTCCGCCCGTCATCGGTGCGAGTCTCGGTGACCCAGTCGTCGTAATCGGCGGCGCGCATCTCGTGCGGATAGCCGTCCTTCAGCGTCCACCCGATCCCAATAATGAAGATGGCGGGATACTTCTGGAGCACGGCGGTCTCGCGCTGCTTGCGCGGCAGGTCCGGATACATGTCGAGGATCTCCTCGGCGTGCAGGAACGTCAGCTGCTCCGGCAGGTCCGGATACTTGCTGTTCCTGAGCTGCGGGAAGAGTCCCTGGGCGAAGGTCTCGGCGCCCTTCAGCACCTTCCAGATCTTGCGCACGATGTCTTTCAGGAACGCAAGATTGCGCTGCTCGGCGGTGATCACCCGCTCCCAATCCCACTGGTCCACGTAGCAGGAGTGGTCGTGGTCGAGGAAGTAATCTTTGCGCACGGCGCGCATGTCGGTGCACAGGCCCTCGCCGACCTGCATGCCGAACTGCTTCAGCGCGACCCGTTTCCACTTGGTCGCGGCCTGCACCACCTGCGCTTCGATGGGGTGCTTGTTGTAGTCGTTGGAGATGTGGAACTCGATGGGGGTGCGCGAGCCGTCGCGGTCGAGCAGGTCGTTGACCCCGCTCTCGGTGTCCACGATCAGCGGCACCGTCACCATCATCAGATTCAGTTCCCGGCAGAGGTTCTCTTCGATGTAGTTCTTCACCGCGAAGATGGCCTTTTGCGTCTCCTTGGGTGTGAGCAGCGAGCGATAATCGGTGGGAAGGATGCGTTCGACCTCTTCGTACGTGCCGATGCCCGGGCCTGCCAGGTCGGCGACCTTGGTAGCGGTAGCCATAAGACGTTTCCTCCGGTTAGGAGTGGATGAGACCGGCCAGTGCGGCCGGCGAGCAAACACACGAATGATGACGCCTCCAGTGGAAGCCCGCGGCGGGCGCGGCGCAGTGACGCGGGTCACCTTCCTGTGTGGCAGGATGGTGTGGCACAGCCGCCCCGGCGGTGGGTTGCGTCGGCACAGGCCAGGGCGCCTGTGCTACACAAAAAGACCTCTGCTATCATCACCAGTTTTGTGAGGAGAGGCGCTTGGCGGACCCCATCCTGGTAGTCCACGGCGGGGCGTGGGCCATCCCCGACGACTGGGTGGAACCCCACCTGAGCGGCGTGCAGCACGCATCGGCTGCCGGATGGTCGGTGCTGGCGCGCGGCGGCTCGGCCCTCGACGCCGTCGAAGCCGCCATCGTGGTCATGGAGGACGACGAGACCTTCGACGCCGGACGCGGCGCCTTCCTCACCAGCGAAGCCCACGTGCAGCTCGATGCCCTGATGATGGACGGGTCCACCCTGCGCGCCGGCGGCGTCGGATGCGTCGAGCGCATCCGCAATCCCATCCGGGCCGCGCGTAAGGTGCTGGACGAGAGCCCGCACGTCTACCTGGTGGCCGAAGGGGCGGAGAAGTTCGCGGCCCTGCACGGCATCCCGCTCATCGACAACCGTGAGCTCATCATCCCGCGCGAGATCGAGCGATTGAAGGAAGCGCAGCTGGCGGCGCGTGCCGGCAAGCCCCCGGAATTCTTCGCCGAGCACGATACCGTCGGCGCCATCGCTCTGGACCGCGACGGCCGCATCGCCGCCGCCACCTCCACCGGCGGCACCATGAACAAGACTCCCGGCCGGGTCGGTGATTCCTCGCTCATCGGATGCGGATGCTACGCCGACAACGAGAGCGCCGCCGTCTCCACCACCGGCTGGGGCGAGCCCATGATGAAGCTCGTGCTGGGCAAGTGGGCCTGCGACCGCGTCGCCGAAGGCAAGCCGCCCGAGGCCGCCGCGCGCATGGCCATCGAGTTCCTTGAGCGCCGCCTCAACGGACACGGCGGGCTGATCCTCCTCGATCCCAAGGGCCGCTACGGCATGTGGCACAACACACCCCGCATGGCCTGGGCGGTCAAGAACGCGAAGGAAGAGAAGTCCGGCATCCGCTGCGCCTGAGTTCCGATTCGGTCCCGCGCCGCTTTCACCCGTCCCCGGGCCGAAACCCTTACTCTTACTTGCTTCTCTGTAGCTCCTGTTATAAAACTCTGCAACATTTCCCTCGCAAGATGCGGCCCGAAGCTATCAGGGACTCGAAAGGTGGAGCTATGAAGCGCATCGGCAGTCTCGCCTGCTTGTTGGTACTCGTTTTATTCGCCCTCAACACATTCGCCCAGTCCACTGCGGACCTTCATGTTGGAGTGAAGGACCCCAAGGGAGCAGCGGTGACCAACGCCACCGTGACCGTACGCGATACCGCCCGCAACTTCGAAAGAACCAGCACGCAGAACGTGGATGGGGAATACCAATTCCTTCGCCTCGCGCCGGGCAATTATCAGGTGACCGTCGAGGCGCCCGGTTTTGCCAAGACGGTTGCATCCAATGTCAACGTGACCATCGGCCAGATCGCCGAGCTGCCGGTTTCGCTGAAGATCGCCGAGCGCGCCGAATCGGTCCAGGTGAGCGCGGAAACCGAGAATATCGAGACCCAGAACACGGCGGTCAGCACCACCATCAACGAGCAGCGCATCGACAACCTGCCCATCAACGGCCGCAACTACATCAACTTCACCCTGACCAATTCGCAGACCGCGCGCGACGCCACCCCCAGCATCGGCGCCGCTCCCACCTCCGGCCTCAACATCGGCGGGCAGCGCGCCCGCGCCAACCTGGTGAACGTGGACGGCGTGGACGCCACCGACAACTCGGTGAACGGCATCCGCGCCACCGTCTCCCAGGACGCCGTGCAGGAGTTCCAGATCATCACCAACGGCTACTCCGCCGAGTACGGACGCGCCTCCGGCGGCGTGGTCAACATCATCACCCGCTCCGGGACCAATCAGACTCACGGCACTGCCTTCGGGTTCCTGCGTAACCGCGACTTCCAGGCGGTCAATCCGTTCTCCACCACGCCTGACCCGGCGTACACCCGCGTCCAGGCCGGCGCCTCGCTGGGAGGGGCCATTAAGAAAGACAAGACCTTCTATTACATCTCCTACGAGATCACACGTCGCCAGGAGACCGGGTTCTCCAACATCGGACAGGGCCTGGTGCCCTACGGCCTGGTGCCCATCGATGCCTCCGCCCATTTCGGCGCACCCCCGGGTACGTTCATGATCCAGGGCACGCCGGATCAGGCGAACTTCCTGGCTACGACTCCGCCCAGCCTGGCGACCCAGCAGTACGCCTTCCTGGTCGGCGCCGGTTCGGGCGTCGCCGTCAACGGCGCGCAGCCGGCTTCCTTTGCCCTGCTCGGACTGCCAGGCGGGCTCTCGCAGTTCGCCACCAGTTGCAACCCCACGAACTTGACCTGCGCCGGGCTGCCCGCTGCCTTCCACTCACTGACGGCCCAAGCCGGCAACTATCCGGTATCCGAAGGCACGACGCTGGTCGACGCCCGCATCGACCATAAGTTCACCTCCAGCAACACCATGACGCTGCGCGGCAGCGTGAGCCCCAGCACTCAGTCGGGCATCCCCACACAGGGGCAGGGCCAGAACTTCGGCCAGGATTCATACTCGCGCACCGCCTATAACCAGACCCGCGACTTCGCCATCACCGGCTCCGACACCGCCACCATCGGCACCAACAAGATCAACGAGTTCCGCTTCCAGTATGCCCGCCGCGGGGTGCTCTTCGACTTCGCCCAGGGAACGCCGTTCGGGGCCGACGTGGCCGACAACATCGTGGGCTTCGCCTTCGTCGGACACGAGCCGTTCTCCTTCGTGCGCCGCGTGGAAAAACGCTACGAGTGGAGCGACAACTTCAGCCTCATCAAGGGCCGGCACAACTTCAAGTTCGGCGGCGATTACAACCATCTGCCACTGACGGCCGCCTTCACCGTCAACTTCGCCGGCGTGTACAACTTCTCCAGCCTGAGTGCTGCCTCCCTGAATCCGGCTTTCGCGGGGTTTCCGGGATTCAACCCGGTCCAGGCCTACGGTCTTGGAGTCCCCAGCACCTTCATCCAGGGCTTGGGCGATCCCAACGCGCAGTTCACCAACAACATTCTCGGGTTCTTCGCGCAAGATTCGTGGAGGATCAGCCCCAAGCTGACCCTGAACTACGGCATTCGCTACGACCTGGAGCTGATGCCGGGCCCGACCGCCCTCACGCCGGCTGCGCAAGCCGGTTATGACGCGCTGGGGATCACCACCGCGGTGCCGCGCGATAGCAACAACATCGCCCCCCGCATCGGCTTGGCCTGGGATCCAAAGGGCGATGGCAAGACGGTGGTCCGTGCTTCGTTCGGCATGTTCTACGACCACCCGCTGCTGGCGCTGCAATTCCTGGCACAAGCGACGGACGCCTCCGGCACCCCGCAGGTGCTGCTGTTCGGCGGCGCCCCCTGCAGTCCCGGCGGCGTGGCTTCACCCCTGAACTTGACCGCCACCAACACCTTCCAGGGGATCCTGGGTGCGGCGAACTGTCTGCCGCCGGGAGCCGCGGCGGGACTGGGATACAACCATCCCGGGACCCAGATCTTCGACTCCGCCGGACCATCCTTGTTCATCAATCAGGGGTTCCTGGCGGCTGGGTTGCCGCTTACCACTCTGCCCTTCGGGTTCCCCAACACGCAGGGCTTCCAGTTCTCCTACTCCGACCAGGCGAACCTCACGGTGGAGCACGACTTCGGGCATAACTTTGTCCTGAGCGTGGCCTACAACTTCAACGGCGGGCACCATATCAACCGCCCCATCAATGCCAACGCGGTCCGGGGCGACTTCCTGGTCGAAAACTGGGAGCGCGCGGTTGCAGCCGGTGCGGCGACGCCCTCGAGTTCGCCGCTTGCAGTCGCGACTTGCGGACCCGGCGCTCCAGGCGTTGGGCCATTTGTCCCAGCGGCTTTAGTGAACTTCTTCCGGCCGTCCGGCCTGAACCCGTCGCTGACAGCTGCATTCGCCGCATGCGTGCCGCTGGCCGCCGGCATCATCGATTCGTTGTTCCCGAATCTGGTGAATGGCACTCCTCCGGGGGCGCCGGGTGGCGTTCCCTTCGGCGACATGGCCGCCAACTACTCCAACGGCAGCTCCGTGTATCACGGGCTCACCCTCAACCTGCGCAAGCGCTTCAGCCAGAAGTACGAGTTCCTGGCCTCGTACACCTGGGCGCACTCCATCGACGATTCCACCGACCTGGAATCGCCGCTCTCTCCGCAAGACGCCTACAATCCGTCGGCGGAGCGCGGCAACTCCATCTTCGACCAGCGCCACCGCTTCGTCTTCAGCGGCATCTACCAGAGCGGGAAGCTGGGCGGCAGCGGATTCGGCAGCAAGTTGTTCAGCGACTGGACGGTCTCGCCGATCATAGAGATCGGTTCCGGGCGGCCGTTCTTCATCATCACCGCCAACCCCATCAACTTCCAGTTCGCGCCCAACAGCGCGCGGCCGAACATTGTGGCTCCAAGCGCGCCGACCAACCTCTGTAACTTCCAGGCGGTGGCGTCTCCATACTCGCCGTTGGGCGCATTCCAGACCCCGTGCTACATCGACGGCACCTTCGACGGAGTACTGACCGGCGGCCTGGCCACCCTGGATGGCAACATGTCGCGCACCGGTGGGCCCAAGCCGTACACGCTGTTCACCGACATGCGGGTGGCGCGCCTGTTCCGCCTCACCGAGCGCGTCGGACTGCAGGCCAGCGTCGACGCCTTCAACTTCATCAACAAGAACAACGTCGCCGAGGTGAACAATCTGTACACCCAGGCCGGCGTCCCCACCGCGGCCTACGATCCCCGCCAGTTCCAGTTCGGCTTGCGCCTGACGTTCTAAGCGGGCAAGACTCAGGAGCCTCGGTGAGAGCCGGGGCTCTTTTCTTTTGGTCGTGGGTCGCAGGTCGTCGTACGTCGTGAGTCGCACGTCGCACGGCTTGGGAAGCGCGGCAGCACAGAGTAGAATCGCGTCACACGGGTGAGGCGGAGGCGCGTCATGCCGCAGTCGTACCGCGATCTACGGGTCTGGCAATCATCGATGGCGATGGTGCGGGAGGTTTATCTCGCGACGAAGCGGTTCCCGTATGACGAACACGATGGACTGAGAAGCCAATTGCGTCGCGCGGCCGTCTCGGTGCCGAGCAACATCGCTGAGGGTAAGGGCCGGTCTAATCGCGATTTCTCCCGCTTCTTGATGATTGCGCGTGGATCGAATTGGGAGTTGCAAACTCAGCTCGAGATCGCGCGCGATCTCGGTTATCTATCCGCCGAAACAGCAAGCCGACTCTTGAAGGAAGCGGAGGACGTCAGCCGGATGTTGAATGGCATGTTGACCGCTTTCTCGTCGCGGCAGATGGCAGTGTCTTGACGTGCGACGTGCGACTCGCGACGTGCGACAACCTGCGACCCATTACTCCATGAAAGAACGTCCCCGCGCCAAACAGTCCGACGCCACCCTCTGCATCCACGCCGGCGAAGATCGCCACGGACAACGTGTCTCCCTCACTACCGACATTTCCCAGACCTCCGTCTTCATCTTCCCCAGGCTCAACGACCTGCGCCTCTACTCCACCGGCAAGAAGCCCGGCTACGCGTACAGCCGCTATGCCAACCCCACCATCACCGTGGCGGAGAAGAAGATCGCGGCGCTGGAGGGCGGCGAAGCTTGCGTGGTCACCGCCAGCGGCATGGCCGCGGAGACCATCCTGTTGCTCACGCTGCTGCGTGCCGGCGATGAGGTGGCCTCGATGCTCGACGTCTACGGCGGCACCACCAGGCTCTTCGAGGAAGTCTTGGCCAAGTTCGATGTGAAGACCAGGTTCGTTCCTTACCGCGACCTCGGCCGCATCGAGCGCTACTTCACCCGCAAGACCCGCGTACTGTTCCTGGAAACGCCGACCAACCCGACCTTGCGCTGCGCCGACATTGCCGAACTCTCCCGCAAGGCGCGCAAGCGCGGCATCACCGTGGTGGTCGACAACACCTTCGCCACACCCATCTTGCAGAAGCCGCTGGAGCTGGGCGCCGACGTGGTGGTGCATTCCGCCACCAAGTACCTGGGCGGACACAGCGACCTCACCGCCGGCGCCATCGTGGGCCCACTCAAGGTAGTCGAGCCCGCCCGCACCGTCATGCTGCAATCGGGCGGCAATCTCGATCCCGGCGCCTCGTACCTGCTCATCCGCGGCCTGAAGACCTTGCAGATCCGCGTCGAGCGCGCCTGCTCCAACGCCGCCCAGATCGCCGCCGCTCTTTGTGCGAACCCGAAAGTCTTGCGCGTCATGTACCCCGGCCTGCCCGGCAACGAGGGCCACGACATCGCCCGCCGGCAGATGTCCGACTACGGCATGATGGTCTCCTTCGACGTCAACGGCGGCGAGCGCACCGCCGAGCGCTTCATCGACGCCCTCCGACTCTGGTACCTGGCGCCCAGTCTTGGAGGGGTCGAGTCCACCGTCTCCTACCCCCTGCTGTCGTCCCACTACGGCCAGCCGGAGCCACGGCTGAAGTTGCTGGATGTATCGCCGGCAACCATCCGCCTGAGCGTCGGGATCGAGGACCCGGAAGACCTGATCGAGGACCTAACCCAAGCCCTGGCAAAGGCTTAGAAGCAACCTGCTAGATTACTGACTAGTGAACAGACGTTCGTAACGATTGACCCGTCTAATATCACGGTAGTAGCATGCGTCAACTTCTCTCTTGAGGCCGGAGTCGGTGGTTTTCCTTGTTGTGTAAGCTATGGGACTTTCCAAGCCCTATCTGTGGCCGATCCTCCTGGCGGTAGTGCTCTCCTGCGTATCGTGTGACGAGGCTGGGAAGCAGAAAGCCTCGGTCACTCCGCCTCCCAAGGCGACTGCTCCGACCATCGCTCCGACGCCCACGCCTGCACCCAAAGTCGCAGAGCCGGTGCTCGCCAGGCCCGACCCGGCGCAGGACATGCTGGAGCGCGCCGAGCGCGAGTACCAGGCCGGGCAGGCAAACTACGCCTCTGGGCACCTCGAAGCCGCCAAGCAGAGCTTTGACCACGCGGTCTCCATCCTGCTCCAGGGCCCAGTCGACGTGCGGGCCGACGAACGCCTCCAGCGCGAGTTCGACAAGATCGTCGAGGGCGTGAATGCCCTCGAGATGCGGGCGCTCAGGGAGGGCGACGGATTCACCGAGCAGAAGCCGGAGCCCGCGCCCATCGACGAGGCCAACGAGGTCACCTTCCCCGTCGATCCCAACGTGAAGGCCAAGGCGGAAGCGGAGTTGAAGCAGACCCACTCCGACCTGCCCCTGGTGCTGAACGATTACGTTGCCGGCTACATCAACTACTTCTCCACCCGCGGTCGGGGCACGCTGCAATCGGCGCTGGTACGCTCCGGGCGCTATCGCGAGATGATCGCGCGCATCCTGAAGGAGGAAGGCGTCCCCCAGGACCTCATCTATCTGGCGCAGGCGGAGTCCGGTTTCCATCCGCTGGCGTTGTCGCGCGCCGGGGCCCGCGGCATGTGGCAGTTCATGGCCAGCCGCGCCACCGGCTACGGCCTCTCCCGCAACTGGTGGGTGGACGATCGCCAGGATCCCGAGAAAGCCACCCGCGCCGCTGCTCGCCACCTGAAGGACCTCTTCAACCAGTTCGGCGATTGGTACCTGGCCATGGCCGCGTACAACTCCGGTCCCGGCACCGTGCAGGCGGCCGTGCAGCGCACCGGGTACGCCGACTTCTGGGAGCTCTACAAACGAGGCGTGCTGCCCGCCGAGACTCGGAACTATGTGCCCATCATCGTCGCCGTCACCATCATGGCCAAGAACCCCGGCCAGTACGGGCTGGAGAGCCTGACGCCGGATGCCCCGCTCGAAGGCGACACCGTGGCGGTGGATTATCCCGTGGACCTGCGCCTGGTCGCCGAATGCGTGGACGCCAGCCTCGATGCTCTCCAGGAACTCAACCCCAGCCTGCTGCGCATGACCACCCCCAAGGACACCAGCTTCGACCTGCGCCTGCCCGCGGGAACCAAGGACAAGTATCAGCAGGCCATCGCCTCCATCCCGGTGGACAAGCGAGTGTGGTGGCGCTATCACAAAGTCGCGGCCGGCGAGACCCTGGCCTCGGTGGCGCGCAAGTATCACACCACCGCCAGCGCCATCGAGCAGGCCAACGACCTGCGCGGGGCCGAGGTCAGTCCCGAGACCAAGCTCATCATTCCCGTGACCGGAAAGAGAGGCGAACCCGGCGCTGCCGCCGCCTACTCCAAGCGCCCGACGCACTACAAGGTGCGCAAGGGCGACACCGTGCTCACCGTCGCCGACGACTTCGGCGTGCCCGCGGAAAAGATCCGCAAATGGAACCGGCTGAAGGGCAACACCCTCACTCCCGGCCGCACCCTGAGCATCTATAAGCCGGTCGCCGATGCCAAAGTGGAGCGCGCCTCGGCCAGTAACTCGAAGAACGATAAATCCAGTAAATCCAGCAGCTTGCAGAGTGCTTCCAAGGGTCGGCGCGTGCACAAGGTCAAGCCCGGCGACACCCTCTTCAGCATCGCCAGCCAGTACAACACGACGGTCGAAGCCATCAAGCGCGAGAACCCCAGGCTCACTGCCAAGCTGCATCCCGGCGACATCGTCGTTCTTCCCTAGCATCTGTTTCGCAGAGCCGCCGACTCGGCGTTCCACTGGAAACCCGCACAGTTGACAGCACTTGACCCGCTGCTATAATCCGCGCCGGTCATTATCCCGCCATCATGACGCGGAGTTCGGCCAACACAGGAGGAGACATGACGCCCGACGAGAGAACCCTCTGGGGTCGTAACGATGACGACGCCGATGAGTACGGTGACGCCGGCGCCTACGGCGACCTGGAAGAGGACTACGAAGAAGAGGAAGAGGAGGAAGCCGAAGAACCTATGACCGTCGGCGGTGGCGGCATGGGCGGCGGCGTTGGCCTCCCCCCGGCCGAACCGGCTCCCGCGGCTCCGCCTCGCAGCACCGGCGGCGGTGGTGGCGGAGCCCGCAAGAAAGCCGCCCGCAAGTCCGGCGGCAAGAAGAAGAAGCCGGCGCGCAAGAAGGCCGCCCGCAAGCCGGCGCGCAAGAAAGCCGCCAAGCGCGGAGGCGCCAAGCGCGGCAAGAAGAAAGCCGGCAAGAAAAAGAAGGCCGCCAAGAAGAAGAAAGGCGGCAAGAAGAAATCATCGCGCCGTCGCCGCTAAACAGAGTTTCTGTTCATCCAAGCCGCGGTCTTTCGACCGCGGCTTTTCTTTTCCACCACAGAGACACCGAGGCAGAGAGAAGAGATTTTCCGGATCTGTCATCCTGAGCGAGGAGCAACGTCCGCCGCGGCGGACGTTGCTACAAGTCGAAGGACCCCTACACCGTCGAGCATCTTCAATGCTGCCGCCCCAGCCCTTCGATCCGAACTCTTCCCCGGCTAGAAACTGGAAACCAGAAACTGGAAATTGTTTTTCCGCTGTTAGACTGGACTCCGTGCCCACACACACTCATGCGGCAGTCATCATGTACGGCAAGCCGGTCGCCTCAGAACTGGAGGCGCGTGTCGCCGAAGGAGTGGCCGGCTTCACCTCCCGGCACAAGGTGGTGCCGTCGCTGGCCATCGTGAAGGTCGGCGCCAACGCCGCCTCCGAGCGCTATATCAAGCGCAAGATCGACGCCTGCGCCCGCCTGGGGATGAGAGCCGAGTTGTGCGCGTTCGAGGACCGCATCCCGGCGGAAAAACTGTGCGACGAGGTTGCCCGCCTGGGCCGTTCCGACAAGTTCCACGGCATCCTGGTGCAGCTCCCCCTGCCGCGCCCAATCGAGGAGGCCGAGTCCGGCATCAACAAGTTCGACATCTTCGACGCCATCCCGCCGGAGAAAGACGTGGACGGCCTGGCCCGCGGCACCATCGCGGAGCTCTACCGCGCGCAGCAGTCGCGCCTGCGTTTTCTGCCCGCCACCGCGCTGGCCATCCGCCGCATGATGGCGCACTACAAGGTGTCCAGTGAAGGCAAGCTGGCGGTCATCATCGGGCGCAACGACATCACCGCCAAGCCGGTGGTGCTGATGATGGGCGGGCGCATGTGCAACGCCGCCGCCATCTGGATCCACCGCTACGTGCCCGCCGAGCAGCAGGCCAAACTCATCCGCAGCGCCGACATCGTCGTGACCTCGGTGGGCTCGCCGCATTTCCGCATCACCGCCGACATGCTCAAGTCCGGCGTCGCGGTGTTCGACATCGCCACCCGCATCGATCAGGCGGGGAAGATGCATGGCGACGTCGACTTCGAGACGGCGCGCCACATGGCTTCCTTCATCACCCCGGTGCCCGGAGGCGTCGGCCCCGTCACCGTCGCCGCCCTCACCGAGAACCTGCTGCGCGCCGCACACTTCGCCCTCGGCCTGGACGCCTACGGCTACACGTTTTAAGAGTTTTTCACCACGGAGACACGGAGAGCACAGAGAAGATCTTCAGGAATCTCATCCTGAGAGAAGCGAAGGACCCTCTTCCAAGATCACGCTGCGGCCGCCCTCGGCCGCGAGGCTTCTTGGGATATCTTCTTGCTGGCGACTGGCGACCGGCTACTGACGGCTATTTCCCCTGCACCGCTTTCAAGCACCTTCCATACAGCTCCAGCAGATGTCCCGCGAAGTCTTCCGCCTTGTTCATCTGGCCGCCCTGGAAGCCGGTGGCGGCGGTGCCGGCCCGTCCGTAGCCGGTGGTCATGGCGATGAATTTCATCATGTCGAGCGCGATGTCCTCGTTGCGCCGCGAACCGAACGTCATGCCGGGTACCTCATCCATAAGAGCCCTCCGCAGCAATGAATCAAAGCTGACAGTATAAGCGACTGGAGGCTAGACGTACTTATGCGCCTGCCAATGGGCGATATAGGCGTCCGAGATCAACTCGGAAATGCTGTCTACATCTACTCGCTCCGGCAACGTCGATTTCTGAGCTGCACGCTCACATTCGTCCATCAGCTCCTTAGCCATTCCCAAGACCCTTTCGAACGAGTGATCGCCGCGCCGGATGCTGATCAGCACGTCCTTTTCGGGGCGCGGTAGTGTGATCGTGTGTTCGCGCATGAGCTCCAGACATTCGTATAGCAGCCGGATGGAGTGCATGGCGGCTTTCGTGTCGAAGCCGTACTGGACCTCAAGGTCGGGCCGCTGTCCTTTCTTGCCGCGGCCGGATTCGCCGGTAAGCCGCTTGATCTGGTCCTGAGCGAAGCGGATGAAATGCTCGGCGGCGGCTCGCGCCAGGAACAGGTCGCGTCCACGAACCACCAGTGACCACGTGGGGTGCCCATCCGTGGGCGAAAACAGGAAATGAAGAGCGGTGGGGTTTCCTTTTGACGCGAGGGCTGCCCATTTGCGCAGCGTGTACAGGGTGACATCGACGTCAGCGGCCGTATTGCGGCGGTCGTCTCCCGCCGTGGACCAGACGAAGTGCTCCTCCGTCCGAAGGCCTAGCGTCAGACTTGGCCGAGGCACATACACGCCATAGATATCCATGTCATCGGTGCCGCCGAGCTTTGCTCCATGCAGTTCGGAGCCGCCAATGAACGTATGGATGAGATCGCTGACGTGCGGAAACCCCGCCGATCGAATGTGGCCAACCAGCTCCTGGTTCACAACAATTACGTTTCAATGGCCACGTGGCAGACGCGGCCCACGATGTAGTCGTCGAAGCCCTTGCCCTTGTCCATGGCGATCACGTCCACCGGATAGGCCTGGTTGTGCGGGCGCAGCACCAGGTTGCGGCCGGCGCGCTCCACGTACTTGATGGTGCAGCCGCCCTCCTTCTTCACCGCGTACATGTTCTGCTCGTGCTTGCGGTAGGGCTTCAGGCTGTTGTAATGGCGGTCGATGAGTACGGTCGCGCCCGGCAACAGCCGCGGGTACATGCTCATGCCGTCGCGCCCGTCGGCCTTGATCAGCACGAAGCGCCGCCATTCGCTCCGCCCTCGGGCATCCGTCTTCAGCCGCTTGAGGAACCCTTTCTTGAACTTCAGGAGGTCTTTGACGTTCTCCTGGGTGACGCGCGGGTGGTTGGCGGCGACCTCGCCATCCACCACCGGGACGTTCTCGAACGCGCCGGCGGATGGGGCCATGATCGACGCCCGCTTGTTGACCTCTTCCGGGTCCAGCAGGTCCAGTACCGACAGTGCCTGCACCGTCAGGACCTTGTCCATCCCCTCCAGGCTGAGCGCCCGCTTCTTGTTGAGGAAATTGGAGATATGCGCTTGCTTGAACTTGGTCTGCTTGGCCAGCTTCAGCCCGGTGAGCTGGCGTGCCTCGATGCGCCGGCGCAGCTCCTTGCGCAGGTTTTCCTGTAAGACCTTGAACTTCATACGGTTGCCGTCCTATCTACATCCGCAAGTCAAGATAGTATAGCAATAAGAAATACAGTCTGCAACTCACATAACGGTAAGGAGTTATAATCCTTGACCCGGCTCTCGCGGCGGCGGTACCGTGCTACTCAGCCACGGATCGAGCCAACTTCAGGTCGCCATTGAGGGTTTCGCTTATGCCGCAGTCCCAGCCGAATGATACCGCCTTCCTCGAGTTTCGCCGCAAGGTGAGGGAATCCGAGGTCTTGTCCGCCGCCATGGAGCGCCTTTTGGACGCTCTGGGCTTTAGCGGACGTCTCTCCGTGGTCGTGCAGAACGGCCGTGTGCTCAAGTCAGGGTACGAAGAGGGTTATTTCTGTCATAGAAAGGATCCGTTGGGAACATAAGACCAGCTTCCAGTCTCTCGTTTCCAGTTTGGGGGGCCAAACACCCGTTCTAGAAACTAGAGACTGGACAGAAAACTAAATAGCCAAGCAGGTCGTCGTAACAGAAACGAGCCCTGTTCCGGACCGCCAAGGTCCGGGGCAGGGCTTTTTGTTTTGCGTTGGCTTGCGTAGGCCGGGCGTCTCGCCCGGCGGATTCGAGGAGAATCATGGAGCACGCTCCCGCCATCGTCCTGCAACCGAAGTATTGCGAACTGTGCGGCGGACTGTGGCTGCGCCCCGCCGGGGCCGGCCCGACCTGCTGCGTGCGTTGCCGCCCGCTCGACGCCGAACTCGCCCTTGCCCGCCGCGTGCGGGAGGAAGCGAGGACCCAATGATCGCCTATCCGCTGCCTCCGCGCGACGAACTGCGCGCCTACCGCGACCGCACCATCGCGCTGCTCCGCCGCTACTTCATGCTCTCCATCGAGACCGGGCGACTGCCCTCGCTGCTGGGCCGCGAATTCTTCCGCGCCAAGTGCAGCTCCTACCGCCTGGTCACCTTCGAGGATGCCGTCATCTTCGTCTATGACATCGAGCAGTGCGTGAAGGAGCTCGACCATCTGTCCAAGCTGGTGGTCTCCAGAGTGATATTTCAGGGTTGTACGCTCGACGAGGCGGCGATCCTTCTGAGAAAGGGAAGAAGGACGGTCGTTCGCTACTGCATCGATGCGGTCGACAATCTTTCCGAGATCTTCCTTCGCCGGGGTCTTCTGCGCCTCATGCCGCAACACGAAGAAAATCTTGTCAAGCCCCCTATTTCGGCAAAACCTCCGCAAGTCGTTGAGGGAGTAGCGTAAATAATTATCTGGAGCGTGGCACTGCCGCCCTATCAAAAATGCTATTCTGGAATTAGAGAGTAAGAAAAGCACCGGCGCCTAGCGCGCCGGTTTTCCTTTTTATGGCCAAGAAGAATCCAAGATCGAGACCTTCGCGCGCGGCGGCCACAGCCAAAGCAGAGCCTGCAACGGCGCGCGACCTGGGCGCGGCGCTGGGCACCGCCATCCGCCACGCCGCGCCCGACATCGTCAATGCGCTCATCGAGCAGGCCAAGGCCGGCAACTCCGTGCCCGCCAAATTCCTGTTCGATTTTGCCGGCCTGCACTCGACGGCGCCGGCTGAAGCTGCGGAGGAGAGCCTTGCCGCGATGTTACTTCGGGAGCTGGAGCGGCAGTCGCCCGCCGGGACGGAATCGCCGGGTACGGTACAATGAAAATCCTGCAAGCGACCTCGTGGACCTCACCTGGATCACACCTCGCATCGCAGTCGGCGGCGGCATCTGGAAGGATGCCACCATGCTCGAGGTGGTGCGCGCCGGCATCACCCACATCATCGACATGCAGATCGAGTTCGACGACACCCCGCTGGCCGATCCCTACGGCATCGAGGTGCTGTGGAACCCGGCCGACGACGACTTCCAGCCCAAGCCGGCCGCGCTCTTTGAAGCCGGCGTGGAGTTCGCGCTGGGGGCGCTCGATGCGGCGGCGGAGAACAAGATCTTCATCCATTGCGCCGCCGGCGTGCACCGGGCTCCCATGATGGCGCTGGCACTGCTGCGCGTCCTGGGATTCAGCCTCGACGACGCCTGCCAGCTCATCGAGGAGCGCCGCCCGGTGGCCGACTTCGCCGATGTCTACGTGAAGAGCGTCGAGAGCTTCGTGAAAAGCTACAAGGTGCCGACCAAGCCGCTCCGGCGCTAAGATTCAGTACCAGGTACCGAGTACCAGGTGTGCGGTGACCGTTTTTCACCGACCAACGAGGCCGTCGACCGTCGACCGTCGACCCAACCGAGCTAGTGACCCGCGACTAGCGACTAGCGACCTATGACAAACGTGCTGAACCCGCGCCGCCCTTGCCGGTGGCTTTTTTGTTGCCTGCTCTTCGTGCTGCTGCCGATCCATGCCGCCCGCGCCGCCGGGCCTGTGACCACCTCGGTCACGGACACGGTCTACCGGGCAGACGGCAGCGCCGCCGCCGGCACCCTCGTCATCTCGTGGAACGCCTTCACTTCCTCGGAAGGCAAGGCCGTCCCTGCCGGGCGCAAGACGGTGAAGATCGGCGCTGCGGGCGCGGTCTCCATCCCCCTGGTCCCCAACTTCGGCGCATCGCCCGAAGGCTCGTATTACCGGGTGACGTACAAACTCGACGATGGCTCGACCAGTGAAGAGTACTGGTCCGTGCCCGCGGCGCCCACCACCACCATCGCCGCCATCCGCTCCAAGCTGGCGCCGGCCAACGTCGCGGTGCAGTACGCGACCCGACAGTATGTCGACAGCAAGCTGGCCGAGATCGGGGAAGGCGGCGGCGGCTCCGGCAATGCCACCAAGATCCAGGGCAGGGATATCGACGCCATGGAGCCCGCGCGCGGCCAGTCGCTCACCTTCGACGGCACCCACTACAAGCCGCAGAGCCACGCTATCGTGGACGTGGTGCGGGACTGCGGAGCGGTGGGAGACGGCGTCACCAACGACGCCCCCGCCATCCAGGCCTGCATCAACGCCAACGGGGCCAGGACCATCCATTTTCCCAAGACCCGACCCTGGGGCCAGGCGGATTATTACCTGGCGGCCACGCTCACCGTCCCGATCCACAACACCATCCTTGAGGGAGAAGGCGGAGGCCTGAACGACGGCACCATCCTTCAGTTCGCCCCCGGCACCAGTGGCATCCGGCTCAATGGGATGGGCGACGTGGTGCGCGATCTGTCGGTGCGCGGCGGAGATCCCTGGAACACTTTCGACTTCGGCACCTACACCTTCAACGGCACGGCCGACGGCATCCAGCTGGCCAGCGGGCAGGAGGTGCTCGATCACGTCTACGTCTATGGCTTCAGCCGGCATGGCGTGAACGGAGATTCCGAGGCCTTCGCCGGGAACTCCAACCTGTGGAAGCTGACCAACGTCACCTCCGAGAGTAACCGCGGCGAT
>Ga0335082_10000302_pt1 | contig 50143 bp, 44 predicted proteins | sample Lox_Sample_41_FD_206718 | JGI IMG/M metagenome (GOLD analysis project Ga0335082, IMG submission 206718) | Soil microbial communities from Loxahatchee National Wildlife Refuge, Florida, United States - Lox_Sample_4.1 | ecosystem: Environmental > Terrestrial > Soil > Wetlands | place: USA... | reverse complement strand
TAGCTCCATTCGCTGTGGCTGAGTATGAAAGAATTTTCATCCGCGCAGCATAAGTTCCGCCGCGCTTGCCGTCTCTATCAACGCAGCGATACCGCATTAGACACCCTGTGACTCCAGCACTTGGCGCCATGCTAAGTTCTTCTTATCGGGTGGGCCTTGCGGCGGCCTCACCTCTTTGCATTTTTGCGCCTGGAGCAATCTGAAGGTAGGTCCATTTGCTGACCACGATTCGCCTGCGTACGAAATTTCTTCTCTCGATGTTGGCCATTACCGCCGGCCTCACCGCGGCCACTCTCTATGTGGTCAGCGTCAACGTCGAGAAGCGGGTGCGCGAGTCGCTTCGCGAGGATCTGCGCAATTCCGTGAATACCTACGAGACCTTCGCCCAGCAGCGGGAAGCCACGATGACGCGCTCCGCCGCTCTCGTCGCCGACCTTCCGATCGTCCGGGCATTGATGACCACCAACGGCGCCACGATCCAGGACCAGATTCCCAGTATCTTCCAGCTTGCGGGCAGCGACCTTCTGGCCCTTGCCAATCGCTCCGGGGAAGTCGCCGGTCTGCAATCGAAGTCTCCCGATTTCTCGATGGATCTCGCCACTTCGCTGTTGCGCAAATCGATGCAGCGGGGCGAAGGCCGTGACTGGTGGGTGGGTGGCGGCCATCTCTACGAAGTCTGGGTTCAGCCCATCTACTTTGGTCCCGCGAGCCAAGGCTCTCTGTCCGGATTCCTCGCCGTCGGCCACCGCATCGACGACCGCGCCGCGCGTGCCTTCGGCAATATCGTTTCCAGCGAGATCATTTTTCAATCGGGCCGTGCCACGCTGGCCAGTTCTTTGCCGGCTGTCCCTGACGGCATGATCCTGTCGGTGGCTTCCGCTGGCGACCCGAACGCCGGGGCTTCCCGCGAGATTCAGGTGGGGCGCGAGCGCTATCTCGTTTCGACCGTGAACCTCTCCCAAGCCGACACGTTGGCGGTTTCGTTGAGCGTGCTTCGATCTCTCGACAAGGCGACAGCTTTCCTGAGCCGCCTCAATCGCATCCTGCTTGGCATGGGGCTCATCAGCGTGCTGGCCGGTGGCACTCTCGTGTTTCTCATCTCCCACACCTTCACCCGGCCTCTCGCCAACCTCGTTGACGGCGTCCGTGCTCTCGGGGAAGGCAATTACGGCTTTCCGCTGCACGCTTCCGCAAACGACGAGGTCGGCGAAGTCACCACTGCGTTTGATCGCATGCGTTCCAGCCTTCAGAAAACCCAAGCCGAACAGCGGCAACTCGAAGATCGTCTGCGCCAAGCCCACAAAATGGAGGCGGTCGGCCGGCTCGCCGGCGGTGTGGCGCACGATTTCAATAATCTGCTGACGGTCATCCGCGGCAACAGCGATCTGCTTCTCGACCGTTCGCCGGACCCGTCGCAACGCAAGTACGTCGAGCAGATTCAAAAGGCTTCCGATCGCGCCGTTTCGATGACGCGCCAGTTGCTCGCCTTCAGCCGCATGCAGGTTCTTCAGCCGCGGGTCATCGATCTCAATCACATCATTTCCGAAATGAACAAAATGATTCCTCGCCTCATCGGCGAGCACATCGAGTTCAGCTTCACGCCTGAGCCTCAGCTTGCCTCGGTCTTTGCCGATCCGGGCCAGGTGGAACAGGTCTTTCTCAATCTCGCAGTCAACGCCCGCGACGCCATGCCGAACGGCGGCCGGCTTACCGTCCGCACCGCCAACACGCAGATCACCAATGCGGAGGCTGCTCTTCGCCCGCCGATGGCACCCGGCGATTATGTGCTCCTTGCCGTTTCCGATAGCGGACACGGGATGGATGCGGAAACCAAAGCGCGCATCTTCGAGCCCTTCTTCACCACCAAGGAAGTCGGCAAGGGCACCGGTCTCGGGCTCGCCACTGTCTACGGTATCGTCAAGCAGAGCGGCGGTTTCATCTGGGTGGAAAGTGAGAAAGGGAAGGGCGCTACCTTCGAGATCTACTTCCCGTGTTCCCGCAAACCCGCTGCCGGTTTTCCGGAAGTCGGGCGGTCCAGGCCCGTTCCGCAAGGAACTGAGACGATTCTTCTTGTCGAGGATGAAACCGCTGTCCGCGAGCTTGCATCCGAATTTCTAAGGTCCGGAGGCTACACCGTTCTCGAGGCTTATGACGGTGCCGATGCGCTCCAAGTTGCCGAGCGGTACTCCGGCAGGATTCACCTTTTGCTGACCGATATGATCATGCCGCATATAAATGGCACGGAGCTTGCCACACGGCTTGCCTCCAGGCGCTCCGGCCTGCGCGTCATCTACATGACCGGATACGCGGAATTCTCGGGAGAAAACGACGATCGCATGGCCGCCGAAGCCTCTGTCATGCAAAAGCCATTTTCCAGGTTGACCCTTCTTGAAAAGGTACGCGAAGCTTTAGGCTCGGCTCCCAGCCCACTGCCCAGCGGTACAAAAGCGTAGAGCCTGCCTGAGCTTCTATCCTTCGAAGTGCCGGTGCCTCGGGGCCTTCATCTTGTTTGTGTTCGCGGAGGAGGTTGCTATGCGCAGCATCATGTCGGGGAACTACAGACTCTCGCTGTTCACACTCGCAGCGTGCGCGCTGTTGCTCCCGCCCCTGCTCCCGTCCGCATTCGCCCAGAGCCCCAGCGCGCCGCCTTCTGCCGCGCCACCGCTGTCGCAAGCCGACCTTGCGACAATGAATGCGCTCCTGCAGCAGTTGCAGTCGCAGGTTCAGCAGCTCTCCTCACAAGTCGGAACATTGAAGACGCAACAAGAATCCGCGCAGGCGGAATCCGCAGCGCTGCGCCGTGAACTCGATGCCACGAAGTCCCAGCTCATGACGTTTTCTGCTCAGCCTGTTGCTGTCGCCGCCTCGGCGCCGGCTTCCTCATCGGCCGCGGTTCCTGCTTCCGCCATCGAAGAACGGATCATCAAGCTGGAAGAGAATCAGCAGCTCGCCGACTCCAAGATCGCCGAACAGAGCCAGACCAAGGTGGAAAGCGCGTCCAAATACCGCGTCCGGCTGTCCGGCATCGTTCTCTTCAACTCCTATGTCAACCGCGGCTCCGTCAACAATGAAGATGTGCCGGAGATCGCCACGCCGCCTGGGCTGCTCGCTTCGGGAGGCACGTTCGGCGCTTCCCTGCGGCAATCCCAGATCGGCATTCAGGGTTTTGGCCCGACGATCGCCGGAGCGCGCACCAGCGCCGACGTTCAATTCGATTTCGCCGGCGGATTTCCGGATCAGCCCAACGGCGTCAGCTTCGGCATCATGCGTCTCCGCACAGCCACCATTCACTTTGACTGGGACAACACTTCACTGATCGGCGGGCAGGACACTCTGTTCATTGCGCCAAACGCTCCCACATCGATCGCCACGCTGGCCGCTCCCCCGCTTTCCTATTCGGGCAACCTCTGGGCTTGGACTCCACAATTCCGCGTCGAGCATCGCTTCCACACTTCAGACAGCTCTTCGGTCCTGGTTCAGGGAGGCATTCTCGATTCCTGGTCGGGGGACATGCCGTTCTGGGAGTCTTACCGTCACTCGACTTGGGGAGAGGATTCCGGTCAGCCCGCATACGCCGCCCGAGTCGCCTGGTCGCATGCGCTTCGCGGTCGGAATGTGACCCTCGGTGCCGGCGGCTATTATGGCCGGCAGTCCTGGGGCTACGGCCGCATGATCGACGGCTGGGCAGGCACTCTGGATTTTGATCTTCCCATCACGAACGCATTGGAATTCACCGGCCAGTTTTATCGAGGGCGAGCCACCGGCGGACTCGGCGGCGGCATCGGACAGAGTGTGATTTGGACCGGCTCGTTAATTGATCCCTCCACCCAGTTGTTTGGACTGAACTCTCTTGGTGGCTGGGCGCAGCTGAAGTACAAAGCCACCAACAAGCTACAATTCAACGCCGCCTTCGGGCAGGATAATCCCTACGCCGATGATCTTCGCGAATATGGTTCCGACCAATCGACCTACTATCCTACGCCGCTCTCCAAGAACCAGACCTACCTGGCAAATTTCCTTTACCAGCCGCGATCCGATATCGTACTTTCCTTCGAGTACCGGCATCTCAAGACGTACACTTTGGATAGCAACTTCAACTCGGCGAACATCGTAAACTTCAGCGTGGGGTACATTTTCTAGTGTTTAAACGCTTCGCTTTCCGGCGCACTGCCGTTGCTGTTTTCGCGATGGCCGCAAGTCTGCTTGGCGCAGGCCTGTCTCATGCCCAAGACCAGCCGGTAACAGGGCAGGTCCACATCCAGAAACCCGCTTCCGCCAAGGCCGAAAAATCAGCGGATTCCTCGGAAGTTGTCGTCTGGCTGGTCCCTGCCGATCGTGCCGTTCCGGCATCCAGCAGCCCCGCGCAGAAGCCGCAGGTCGTACAGAAGAACAAGGCGTTCCATCCGCACCTCACTGTCGTCCGAGTGGGCACCATGGTCGACTTTCCGAATCGCGACCCGTTCTTCCACAACGTCTTCTCACTGTTCGACGGCAAGCGCTTCGACCTCGGCCTCTATGAGGCGGGCGCGACCAATTCCGTTCGCTTCGATCATGCCGGCGTCAGCTTTCTCTTTTGCAATATTCATCCGGAAATGAGCGCCGTTGTCGTTGCCGTTCCCACTCCGTACTACGCCATTTCGGACAAGTCCGGAGTCGTCTCCCTTCCCGCGGTTCCCAACGGCAACTACGAGGTTCACGTCTGGTATGAGCGCAGCCTTCCCGAGAGTCTCAAGGCCCTGACGCGCTCCGTGCGCATTACCGATGAGTCTCGCAACATCGGGTCCATTACCGTTCCGCAAGATCCGGCCTTCACCACTGCTCATAAAAACAAATATGGCCAGGACTACACGCCCCCGCCGGCCCAGGGCTATCAGAAATAGTCATCAAGATATCGATTCAGTTGCCCGTTGCAGCTTACATGCGGGCCGGTGCCGTTACCGAAGGGCTCGTTTGTTCCGACAGCGGCAGCCTCACCAGTACAACGGTGCCCGCCTCTGACGTTATTTCAACTTCGACTGTTCCCGCGTGGTCCTGCACGATCTTGCTCACAATCGCCAGTCCCAGCCCGGTCCCGTTCGGCTTTCCGAAGCTCACGAATGGATCAAACAGTGTGGACTGGATGGATGGTGGAATTCCTGGTCCGTTGTCTTGAATCCGGATTTCAAACGCAGTTTCGGTCCTTCGCGCGTCGATGAGAATGGAGCCTTCGCCGCCGCTCACCGCTTCACAGGCATTTAGAATCAAGTTAAAGAAGACCCGCTCCAGCTTTCGCGGGTCGAACATCCCCTCCAGATCCTCGGACGCCACCAACAGGATTCGCTCGCTCCGAAACTCGGGCCGCGCTTGAATGGCTTCGATGGCCCGCCGGATCACCTGGTCGATCCTCGTCTTCGAGGGTGTGATCGCGCTGCGCTGGTACGACAGCTCGCGCAGGGAATCGATCAGATCGGTCATCTGATTCGCCGCGGTCTTGATTTCTTCGTAGATCTCGTCGCGGTTCAGCTTGAGCTTGTCCGACTCGTACAGGAATTCAGCGTTCGCCACCACCGCCGCAAGATAATGGCGCAGATCGTGGGAGATGGAACTGGCGGCGCGTGCCAGGGCCGCTATCCGCTCGGTCTCGATTCGCTGTTGCTGCGACGCCTGCAACTGACCTCGCATCTGTGCGAACGATGTGCTGAGTTCCACAAGTTCCGTGCTGCCTCGCGGTGTGATGGAGTAGGTGAAGTCTCCCGCCGCCAGCGCTTTGACCCCAGCCACCAGATTGTCCAGCGGCTTCGTGATCGTTCGCGCGACGAACCCGAACAACGCTGCCCCGAACACCACCGCCAGCCCGCCCATCAAGTAGATCGACCAGTTCAAATGCCGGATGAACGTGTTCACCGGAACCAGCGGCATCATCACGTAGCAATACACGGGCGAGGGCGAATCTCCGTGCAGCGCGACGGAGGAATACGCATAGTGATCCGTTTCCAGCGCCAGTTCGCCTGAAGTCACCTGGCGCAATGAAGTATTGCTCCGTATCTGCCGCTGCAGCGCTGCTTCGTCCCGTGGCGGCAGCGTCGAAGCAATCACCGCGTCGCCCATGGCCAGTGCAATCGGGTTCTGCGCGGCAATCGCCAGCTGTTGCGCCACCGCGGCGTCGACCTGGTACCCTACGGCGAGAGTGCCGAGCGGCAGCGCCGCATCTCCGCTTCCGGCTGTGATTGGCCGTAGGAACACCCAATACAGACGACCGTCGTCATACCACCAGGCAGCGTCTTCGCCCCGGTCGAGCGACCGGTCCAGATCCCGTTGCGCTGTCGTCAGCGACCAGCCGGGCTTCGTCATGTGCAGCGCCACGATCTCCCGGTCCGGTTTCGCCAGCACAAACAAATCACTGCCCGCCAGCCTCCAGAACACTTCCGATGCGTCTTGAATCGTCGGTGCGTGTCCCGGCGGCATCATCGCCTTCAGCGTAGGTAAGTCCGCCAACATCGCGGCGGTCCGCGAAAGCTGGAGCTCCCTCTGGCGCTGAACGCTTTCGAAGGCGCGAACCGAGATCTCCGTGCCATCGCGCACCTGTTTTTGGATCTCGGTGTTCACGGTGTGCCGGATGAACAGAAGGAGCGACCCCGTCAAGCCCAGGATGATCAGCAGGGCGGCAATCAGCAGTTGGGTTCGCAGGTGCAGAGGTTTCATCGCTGGATTAGTGACGGAGCTTGGTGCCTATGATGCTGGGATTCCGGCCGTGAACTTGTACCCCGCTCCATGTACGGTGAGAAAAAACTTCGGCGACGCCGGGTCCGGCTCCAGCTTCTGTCGCAGGCGAAGGATGTGGTTGTCCACCGTCCGGGTGGACGGATAATTCTGGTAACCCCACACTTCGTTCAGCAGTTCCTCTCGCGAAATGACGCGTCCCGCCGATGCCGCCAGGTACTTTAGTAGCTTGAATTCCTGCGTCGTGAGCGTGATCGGTGCCCCGGCTCGCGTCGCTTCCATGCTGGTGAAATCAACCCGTGCATCGCCGAAAGTCAGGATCTCGTGGCTCACCGCTTTCGCCGTAACGGTGGATTGCGCCGCCGGTGGTGCCCCCGATCGCCGCATCGCCCGTCGCACCCGAGCCAGCAGTTCCCGCGGGCTGAACGGTTTCGTTACGTAGTCGTCCGCGCCTAGTTCGAGCAGCAGCACTTTGTCTTCGACTTCCGAGTTCGCGCTGAGTACCACGATCGGAACGGATGCCGCAATCGACTTAAATTCCCGGCACAGTTCTTTCCCGGTGATTCCAGGCAGTTTCAGGTCAAGCACCACGGCACACGGCTGCTGCTTGCGGAAGAGTTCCAGCCCCGTGGGGCCGTCTCCTGCGATCTGGACCTGCAGCGAATCCGACTCGAATAGCCGTTGGAGCGTCCGCTGCATCTGACGGCTGTCTTCGACAACCAGTACTGTGTCCATGGCTCGGTCTGTCCCCACCCCAGTCACGCGCTCAAGGTCCATCGTGATTCCATCCGCCGGGCCGCCAGCAAATGTGGTTCCCATATGATACGCCTCCAAGAATCCGTCGCAATCTGCCGCTTCTGTGCGGCCGCCACCAGTCACGCATGGCCTGCGGGCGCGCCAAGTGGGCGATTTCGCTTACAACTCTTGCACTGTAGCGCGAAACAGCGCCTCGCGGCGCGCTTGAGGGAACAAATAACAGCGGTGTGACATTCCGGTGACAAATGGGCCGGGTTTGCCAAATCCCGCGTGGAGAAGGTCATGGACTTAGCGCGACTCGGCGGAGCGCTATGCGCAGGCCGCGTCTGCACGACGTCATCCTGGGACAAATCCTTAGCTTTCAGTTTACTTTTCCGTGACAATTCGGCGCCAGAGCTTCGCTATCCTCTCGTCTCGGTCGGGGGTGGTCACGTTCTTGATTCGCGCGGAAGAGAGAACCCCAGCCACACCCCGGCCGACTTCACCTGAGCTTCAGGCTAACGTAAGCGTCAATTTGAACAGCGTTTTGAACGCCCTTTCAGGAATATCCGCCGAGGGACCGCCGCTCGTAAGCCACAGCCTCCAGCCATTTCTCCGCGGAATACTGGCGATCGGGAGGCAGTGTGAGCTTCGGCTGAATCTTGCGAAAAACTTCGTCGGCGATTCGGAAACGCACGCTTGGCTCCAGTGCGGCGCGACGGCCCAGAAATGATTCCACGAGCGTGCCTTCTTCCGGAGAGAGATTATGTGCACCCAGAGGTGCGGTCAGGTTCGCCAGGGGAGGCGCTTCCGCCGGTCCGGCCTGCCATGCGGGCTTCAAGTCCGCCAGAGACGCCTCTCTGACTACAAGAGAACCCACTACCAGATCACCCAGGCGCTTATTACCCTTCGTCAGAAACGCGCAGGCAATCCCGACGCCGTAGAAGAACGGCATCCAATCAACGATGCGCATCAGGTTGCGTCCGATCGATTCCGCGGGCGTCAGCGGCCGCCCGGAGTCCTTGATAACGCGGATACCCGCCTTGCGTTTTCCGGGAGTCTGCCCGTTCCAGATGATTTCGAAGAACGCGTAGTAGCCGAAATACAGCAGGAAATAGAAAATCAACATGATCGCCGAGGCCCACATCCCGACCTTCGGCGAGATCGCCGCGATGGCCGCACTCAGCATGATCATCCCGATTCCCACGCCGAGCCCGATGGCAATCTGGATCAGCACGTCGAGCGACAATGCCAGAAAGCGGCTGCCGATTCCGGCAATGGCGAAGTCCAGCGACGTTTGCTCGGGCGTTTCGATGGTAAGCTGATCGGCAGCCGGTCCTGGCGCCGTTCCGGCGTTGGGCGGGTTCGTTGACATGATCTCCAATCGCTGGCTCGAGAAGCGCAAGCCCTACTGGAATCGCCTCGAGCAACTGATCGAGCGCTCCCGCAGCGGCGTCTCGGCGCTCTCTCATTCGGAATTGCGGGAACTTGGCTTATTGTACCGCCAAACTGCTTCCGATCTCGCCACGGTACGCGAAGATGCAACAGCGCGCCAGCTCTCCAACTACCTGAATCAACTTCTCGGCCGCTCTCACAACCTCATTTATCATGGCCAGAAACAGAAGGTCAGCGGCATCGTTCGCTTCTATCGCGACACCTATCCGCAGGCTTTCCGCGAAACGCTGCCCCAAACGCTTCTGGCCCTCGCGATTTTTGCTTTTGCCGGGGTGGTCGCCTGCGCCGTCACGCTTCATGATCCCGCATTTGCCTACCGCCTGCTCGGCCCGCGCATGATGGAAACCATCGAACAGCGCAAGATGTGGACGGATTCCATCGTCACTGTTAAACCGCTCGCCTCCTCGGGCATTATGACCAACAATCTTTCCGTCGCTTTCACCACTTTCGCTCTCGGGATCACGGCGGGCCTTGGCACCATCTACATGATGCTGGTCAACGGACTGCTGATCGGCGTGATCAGCGCCGCCACCTGGAAAGCCGGCATGGCGCTCCAGCTCTGGAGCTTCGTCGCACCCCATGGCGTTCTGGAACTTCCAGCCATCTTTATCGCCGGCGGTGCCGGCCTGGAGATCGCTCGCGGCATGCTCTTTCCCGGTCTTCTTCCCCGCAAAGTGTCGCTTGCGCGCGCTGGCGGCCGAGCGGCTCGCCTTCTGCTGGGCACGATTCCTCTGCTGGTGGTCGCTGGAATTATCGAGGGATTCTTTTCACCGAGTAACGCGCCCGGGTCGATGAAGTTCGGCCTTGCCGCTGTGCTCTTTGCCGCTTTGCTAGCCTATCTCTTCCAGGTCAAAAAGCCGGATCTCCCCGTGCCACGCTCGCCGCTCACAGCAGGCTCCGCTCCTTGATGTCCAGGTATTGATTGACGATCGACGACGCCAGCAGTCCAGGCACCAGTTCAAACGCGAAAACGCCTCGCTGTCGTAGACTGCGCAGCAGCAGGTCGCGGCGGTGAGCGATCTCCAGGGCTGCTGTGTGCCGGTACATTTCGTCCACATCCTGCGGAATCTTTGCGGCCAGTGCTGTCAGGTCCGGCTGGTTCATGGCGGCAAACAGGACCAGGTGCTTCTTCGTCATCTGAATCGCGCATTCGATCACTTCAGGGGTTGTCGGCGTCTCCGCGAAGTCCGTCATCCACACGACCAGGCTCCGCCGGCTTTGTTCCGTCAGCAAGACCCGCGCCGCCCGCGAATGGTCCGCTTCCGCCGCCTCCCCGTGTACATGTGCCAGGCAATCCACAACCGCTCTCAGATGCGAAGCCCCGCGCCCAGGCCGAAGGTTGTGCTGAATGTTCCGCCCATACGCCAGCAAACCCACCCGGTCCCCGCACTGGTTCGCGACCTGCGCCAGAGAGAGCGCAGCATTCGCTGCGTAATCCAACTTCGCCAAGCGGAGTTGCCCGCGCTCCTGCACTACCTCCGATCGCAGCAACCTCCCCGCGTCCACCAGAATCCAGACGGCCTGGCTTCGTTCCGTTTCGAACACTCGTGTCGTCAACACGTGCCGCCGCGCCGTCGCTGTCCAACAGATATCGCGCATTTCGTCGCCCTGACGATACTCCCGCAAGCTCTCGAATTCGCGCCCCTGTCCTCGTTGCTTTCGCCGCCGCTTCTCCATCTCCACTTGCCGGCTGCGAATTAAATACAGGGCCTGCTGTCGCGCCTGCTCAAGATCAGGCAGAACCGTCACCGTCTGTGCGATCTCGGCCACCGCCCAGCGCTCCGCGAACCCGAAGCGGCTTTGGTACCGGATGTAAAGACGCCCGATGCGAATGTCCCCCCGCTCGCGAGGCAGCACTGAGTAAGCTGTGCTTCCGCTCTGGCCGGCTCCCGCGGCAAACGTTCCCGTCGCCGGAGCTTCTCTTATTGAATCCGGAGTTTCGTCCGTCACATGAAAACGCAAAGCGATGCCGGCAAAGTTGTGCACAGTCACGGTGACTTCGCTCTCGGTCGCCAGCGCGGGCGCATGCGCCCACAACCGCGCGCCTTCCAATTGCTGCGGCTTTGGCATTCGCGACAGATCGGCCACAAATGCCAGCAGCACCAGGACATCCCAGACGAACAACGCTGCGATGAGTCGCGGCTGCCACCATGCGGGCACCAACCACAGGAACCCGAGGAGCAGCAGAACGAAGACACGAGGCCCAAATGCAAACGGGATCTTTCCCATCGCATGCGCTCTTGCTGCTGCGCGCGGAGGGACCAGTGCTCGTGGCGCATTCATTTACGCATACTCACCGATCGGGCCTTGCCTCACTTCGGTACGTCCACCGATGCAATTACCTGTCCCAACACCGTATCGGCCGTCAACCCTTCCAGGTCGGCCTCAGGCTTCAGCAGAATCCGGTGCCGCAGCACGGGCAGTGCAGCCGCCTTTACGTCGTCCGGCAGCAGGTAGTCCCGGCCGTCCATGCCCGCCAGGGCCCGTGCCACAAAAAAAAGTCCCACCGCCGCCCGCGGGCTCGCTCCCAGCGAAATCGCGGGCCAGTCCCGTGTCCTCCGGATCAGCGAGACGACGTAGGAGTGGAGAGCCGGTTCGACGCGGACGCCAGCAATCTCCTTGCGCGCCGCGTCGAGGAGCGTTGGCTCCAGCGCCTCGATGGGAATGTCACCGAGATGCCGGGCGTCGAATCCCTGCTCATATTGCTGCAAGATCCGTGCTTCTTCGTCTGCGGCCGGATATCCGACGCGGATTTTCACCAGGAACCGGTCCAGCTGTGCCTCCGGCAATGGGTAGGTTCCTTCGAATTCGATGGGGTTCTGTGTTGCCAGCACTGTGAAGTTCGCTGGGAGCGGGTATCGGGTCCCATCGATCGTTACCTGCCGCTCTTCCATGGCTTCCAGAAGTGCCGCCTGCGTCCGCGGCGACGTGCGGTTAATTTCGTCGACCAGCAACAAATCGGTGAACACCGGTCCCCGGTGCAATGTGAAGCTGCTCGTACCGAGGTTGAATACGTTCGTGCCCGTGACGTCCGCCGGCATCAGGTCCGCCGTGCACTGCACGCGCGCGAAGTTCAATCCGCAGATGCGTGCCAGGGTTTTCACCGCCAGCGTTTTGGCCAATCCGGGCACTCCTTCGATCACGGCGTGGCCGCCGCACACCAGCACCAGCAGCAGCTGATCCACAACTTCGCGTTGGCCGACGATCACCTTCGAGAATTCCGTTCTTGCTTTTGTGGCTAAGGCAGAAAGAGATTGCACGGCTATTGATTCTCCCGTCGAGTGAGTGAACGCACGTCCAGTTTCGCCGCAAATTCTTCCAGTTTCTTAACGATTTCGAGCGCTTCTGAGGAACGCACCTGTCCCGCACGGCCGGCAACTGCGGCTCGCGACAGGGCCAGGCCGAGCCCCGACTTCTTCCATCCCAGCCGCGTTTCCGCCGCCTCCGCCAGTTCCTCATTCGGAGTGTTCATCCCCAAACCGAGTTGGCGTGTGAGCCGGGTCCGCAGGCGAGCCAGAGACACCGATATCGCCGACGCACCGGCTCCTGCACGCTCATACAAGCCGCCCAGCGTATCGACAAACTCCAGCGGCGAAAGCCGTGAGACTTCCCGGGGCACGTAGACGGGTCCGCTTCGGCGGCTGAACGTGAACAGGACGACCAGCACCAACAGGGCGATTTGCAACGCGCTCCATGCCAGCGGCGTTTTCCCCACATAGGCCCACGGCGAGCTGCGTTGGCCATGGTAGTACTCGTCCCAATAAATCCTGTACGGCTCGTCTTGCTCCGAGCTCGTCACGGTGTTCAGGAAGAACGTGAAATTGTCTTCCCGGGTGATGCCCGCATTCGACAACGGCGTCGAGCCAGCCCACCAGATGATCATTCCGTCGCCCACCGACCAGGTCACCACGACCGGTTTTCCCTCATCCTGGAGCACGCTCAGTTGCTCCGCTCCGATGGCCTTCCAGTAGCCGCCCACTTTCATGGAGATGTGTTTCACTCCGCGCGTGAACCGTGTCGGCAAACTCGGTGTCAGCGATTTCCACTGCGCATCGGGAAATTCCCGTGACAATTGCGCGTCCGGAAAGTAGTCGCTGATGTTTGCTCCGGTAAACAGCACGCGTCCGCCCTCCTCGACAAACTCTTCCAGTGCTTTCCTTTCCTTGTCGTTGGGCGGTTGCATCGGTTCGGCCAGAATCAGAAGGGTGTTCTCTGCTTCGCCGTCCAGTTCAGTGGGCGGGCTCTCCCATCGCCGCACAGGGTAGTGTAAGTTCGCGAGCAACCGGTATGCCGCCGCGGCTCCGTGCGATTGCGTCGAGTATGTCGATGGGATGGGCAATTCGGTTTCCTGCGGCGGCGGCGCCAGCACGGTCGTAAGAACCATCAACAAAAGCAGCAGCCCGCCGCCAATCAGCAGCAATTTGCGGTCCGACGCCGCTATTCCAGTGGACATCCCAAAGCCTCAACTTGCTGCAGCGCGTCCCGGTAGGAATTCGAATCTGCGCCCCGATTGCCGTACCAGATCCGTTCCAGGCTCGCGGTTAGCTTCGAAAGCGGTTCCCGATACTTGCGTGATTCCATCAATTGCTGCTGCGAGGCCTCGGTCACGAATCGCAGGTATTCGCGCGGCGTCTTCGTCGCGTCCTTCGGCAGGGCGCCCAGGTCCGCCAATCGCGTGATTCCGGCCCAATATGCGGAGTGTACCGCCTCACGATAATCGCTCTTGCCCGCGGACTGCCGCGCCAATCGGATCCATTCCTGCCAGGTCCGCGAGGCCACCACCACCTTGCCGGGAGGTAAGGCTTGCATCTTGTCGCGGCTCTCGATGAACCGAAAAACCCAGAGCGCCACAAACCCTACGCCAGCCACGACAATCACCCAAAACAGGATCTTGCCTCCGATTGGATAGCGCTCCAGCCCGCTGAACAGCCGGAGCACTTGTCGAGCTAGCCAGGCTGCCATCCGCTGGCGGAATACCTCCCATTTCGAAGGTGGCCGCACCGCGGCAAACTCCGGGCTCGCGAGGATGTGGCTTAATTCGCCGCGCGCGTTGGCATGTCCAGCAGGCCGATCTGTGGCATACCCTTCCAGCGCGCCGGCCAGCTGGTCGAGCCGGGCTTTGGCGGGCCCACCTAGACCGCCCGCCAGGTCCTGGCGAATGGGTTCCGCTGAGATGTTGAACTCGCCGTCAGGCGTCTGCACGACCCACGCGGCGGGCAGGGAATTGCGCAGCGCGCCCAACTCCTCGGCCGACGATTTTTCCCGGATCGCAGCGGAAGTCTGCCGCAATTCCTTTGTGAGCGAGCCTGCGTCGTATGAGCCGGCCCGCGCTGCTGATTCATTGTCCGTCGGCGTGGCTTGGGGCGTTTGTGCCGGGAGGGTCCGTGGGATCGCGCAGAGCGCCGCAAGCAAGAGCGCCGCTCGCGCGACCTGCTTCACAAGATGCAAAGGGCGGCCGCTGCCAGTCGTTATTTTCGTGGATGCCCTACGCCAGCATCGTGGGAACACTCGGGCCCCCCGACGGGTTTCCGCTCGGATTCATCATCAGCTGCAGGTCGAACGCTTCTTTCCGCACGCGCAAATCATAGTAGAAAACCGACGTGGCGATCAAAAGAAAGGGGCCAACAAGGATTCCCGCCAGGAAATTGCCGACCTGCAATAGCGCCATCGAAACGCGGAGCATTCCGGGATCCCTGGCGGTAAATCCGAGCAACACGAGGAATGGCATCGCGAACAGCAACATCGCTGCGTACAACATGAGGAGATACAGAACGAAGATTACGAAAGCCCTCCCCGCGTTGTCTTTCGTCAGCGCGAAGCTGCGCTCGAGGGCTTGTCTCGCTCCAAGATCTTCGAGGAGTGCCGCGGGCACACTCGTCAGCAGCCGGCACATCAGATAGATCCCGGGGATGATTAGGAAAATACACCCTGCGATGACCGCCAAGCCGTTCAAGAGAGTGACTCCGAACAGGTTAAGCAACTCTCCCCACATTTTCCCCAAGGACGAACCGATGGAAGTCGGTCTTCCGAGATAGAGGTCCGATACCGCAAAAATTGTCCCGCCCTGCGCAAACAAAAACGCCACCATATATACGAACACTAAAATCAGCAATCCACTGAAACCAAAGGCAAGCAACCCGCTCGACGCTCTTGGTACTGGCGGAGCTCCTCCCGCCGTTCCCGATGGTGCCGGCATCAGAATCAAGGTCTGTACGAGATTCACGCCCAGGATCAGCAGGTGAGGCAGCGCCGAGATGCCCAGAAAGAGCAGGAAATTCTGCCGGTACAGGGTGAACGTACGGTCCAATATCTCGCCCAGTGAGAGCGGGCGCAGCTCCCAAGCCGCCATGCGATGACCTCCTGTTTGTGCGTGGAACCGTTGCTGGAGCCACACTTTACCAAATTAGCATGCGAAAAACGATGAACGTGCGCGCGATCGTGCTCTATCGATGACGCCGTTTCACGCCGCGACGATGTTGTCAGCCTGAATTGACACTGAACGCTGCCGACTCTAAACTAGAAAAATGTGTGCCGGGGTAGCTCACCGGTAGAGCGCCGCCCTGAAAAGGCGGGCGTAGCCAGTTCGATTCTGGCCCCCGGCACCATCTCCACGTTCACATCCCCCTTGCCGAAAGTTCATTCCGGGCGGTGGCGCACCCCATCGTGCTTGAGGGTGGCCTACCCTTTGCGGTTTTCAAAGGGTGGGACACTCTTGCTTTCCTCCCGGCCGCACTCCCATTTGTCCATCGCCAGTAGCCCCTCGCCGCGCTCGTAAAAGCTCCAACTGCTCCACGGCCACTCACGCGGATGGGCCACGCGCCCAAGATTTTGCGCATTCGAAGCGTTCCTCAGCCCTACCGACTTCGCCTCCTATTTTCTTCCTCGCGGCGAACGAAATGGGAACTGTCTTGCACACTTTTTGCTCGCCTCCTCGTCAGGACTGGAAATAACCTGTTGGATTCCATTTGGTTACGGTCTTCATGACCCTCTCGTCTTTTGGTTTCGTGATTGCTTCAGTCCTACACGACTGTGGCGCGATTGTTGTAGTTGGGTGGGTTGTAGTCCGCCGTCGTGTTGGAAAATTTAAGCCGGCCCAAGGGGAGACCATCTTATCTATGCGCAGATTCTTGTTTGCTTCTACCGTACTACTTTTTGGATTGCTGCTCGTCGCCCCTTTAGAACTTCGTGCTGACGGTTTCGATTCTTTCACGTTCACCGATGTCGCTACCGACGGCAGTTTTTCTCTTGTCATGACCTGGCAATTGCCCTCATCTCCGGCCCCTGTGGACTCCTCCCCGAGCGAGTACTTCGCGCTCGTCGCCACTGATGTCCATCGGGTCCTCAATGGGATCGATCTGGGGCAGGTTCCCGACATTTTTTACTTTGTCAATCCCGCGATCGGAGACCCGCTCTCTTCCTTTCAGTTCTTCGATTTGTACGGCGTGAGCCTCTGGGGCAGTCCCAACCCCATGTATTCGGGCCCGGAAAGCGCTCCAACATTCAACGCCGGCACTTACTCTGGCCTCGATCTCTACAACTATGACGAGTCCGGAGCCCCCGGCAACGCCACGCTGAGTATCGTCAGCACCCCCGAACCGTCCTCGATCCTCACGCTTCTCGTCGGATTTATGGCTATTGCCGGCGCCCTCCTCGCAAAGAAGGCCATAGCATGATTCTCCGTTAATCCCAACCTTGATCTATCTGGCCGGCATCACCGCACCGGGTGTCGGGTGAGTCGATACAATACAGCTCTCCGGTGTACACTTCCTCGCAATGGCTCAGAAGCGCATCCGTCGAACCTCGCCAACCTCCCGGCAACTGAGCTTTCCGTTTCATCGCCCGGCTTTCCGAAAAATGATGGAGGCCATCGTCGAGCTCAGCGAGGCGTACCTCGAGGAATTAAGGTGGGAACAGTCTGCAGAAGCGAAGCGAACGTCCCTCGAGTCGCCACTATCGCCAGAAGAGCTCGTGGAATTGCCTACGACGTCCAGCCTGGTGCATTAATCTGTTTGTGTCTCTCTATCCGCTCTCAGTTGACACCGCGCAGCCTTCTTGATACAGAGTTTCCCCAAGCCTCTTGTTCTCAGGTCAACGGATGACTCATCTTCGATCGTGCAAGACAGCGGGTCGCATCCCGTTCTACATGAGAGGTGTGCAAATTCTCTTTGGAAGGAGCCATATGGGTGACTTCAGGGTCGTCGTGCGTTTGCTGTCCCGCAGGTTTGCTGCTCCGCTGGCGGTACTGGGCTTGTTGGTCCCAGTGCCAGCGAGTCCGCAGGAAAAGAAGATGAATGACCCCGTCGGAGTTGAATCTGCTGGGGAGGCCCTTGCCGTTGCGGGGGGTGAGGTGCCCCGCAAGTCGAACTCAGCGACAGGCGCGGCGATAAGCTCCACCTTCTCCGGCTCCGCGAATTCGGCTCCCTATCGCGTTGCGACGGTTCGTGCCAACGCGACCGTCTATGTTGCGGTCAGCGTCGAGTTCAAGACGCAAGCGGCACGCGCGGCTTACCGCGACCCGGAGGCGACTGTATTTGCGGCAAACGAGCGATTTGCGGATGTTTTCGTGGCAACCGACGCCGCGTATGACAGGCTGGTTGACAATCCGCAGGTCGTTCGATTCGAAGTTGTCGGGCAAGCTAGTGTTCCGCCTCCTCCCCTTCTCCGGCTTGCGCCTTCCACCAAACTTGTCCCGGAGGCTGTGGTTCGCGGCGGACTCGATGGCTACACCGGCAAAGGTGTGATCATTGCCGTCGTGGACACCGGATTGGATTTCCGGCATCCGGACTTCGTCAGGACCGATCTGACGGGGAAGCCAGCCTCGCGACTCCTGTACTTTTGGGATACCTTGAGCGCGCCAAGAGGGACCATCGCTCCCACGGAATCGCCGCTCAAATATCCGAATGGCGTATCGGTGGGTGCACTCTACTCCCGGGAACAACTTACCGAAGACCTGCGCTCCGGACTGCGTCAAATACCGGATCCCGACTCCAACAGCCACGGCACTGCGGCGGCGGGCATCGCTGCAGGGAACGGACGGGCATCAAACGGGCGCTGGGTCGGAGTTGCTCCGGATGCGGACCTGATCGGAGTGAAGATTGGCGAAGCCTCCGGCGCGATGCCGAACTCCTACCTTCTCAATGCGATAACGGAGTGGCTTTTCCGTGTGGCACAGGCGCAGGGCAAAGCGCTGGTGATCTCGTGCAGCTTCGGAGGACAGCACGGCCCTCGCAACGGATCCACGGTATTTGAACGGCACCTCAGTTCCCATTTCGGAGTCGTACCGGGCAGGGTAATGTTCGTTGCCGCCGGAAACGAACGGAGCCTCGGACTGCACGCGAAAGTGAGGTTTGGCGGTGCGAATCAGCCGGGAATGCTGGCGTGGTGCGCGGATGGAAACTCGGCGATCGAGATGTATTTCTCGGCGGGGGGCGGGACGGTCGACGCACGAGACCTGGTATTCGAGCCAGTCAAACTGAATTGGTCTCCCGGGGCAAGCAACGGCTGCAGCGCGCCAGGGTCCAAGATGATCGAAAAGGTCGACCCGATGGAGATCAATCCCATCAGTAACGAAGGCGAAACAGCGATGGCAGTTGGAACCGGCCCCGGGGGGCTTCGGCTCAGCTCGCATTCCGGGAAGAGCTACACACTGGACGCTTATTTCGCGGGTGCTGCGACCAACAGCGGTTTCTACGGATCAATCAATGCCGGTGCGAACCGCGTTCAGGTTCTCTATCCCGGTGAACAAGTGGGAACACCAGGTACTTCGCAATATGTAATGACCATCGGAAGCTACGACTGGAACGATCAGTTTGACGGAGCCACACAGTCATCGGAAGGAATGCCGGTGATACCCGGGCAACTCTCTTCGTATTCCAATCCAGGGTACAGCCGGGCCGGAGTGATCAAGCCGGAGATCGTGGCTCCCGGACAGTACTGGACTTCGAGCAACGCGAGGCTCAGCAACGGCGCGCCGGTGGAGCCTCATGGCTCCGACAAAACTGGAAATTACCGCATCTTCAATGGAACCAGCGCGGCTACGCCCTACGCAGCGGGAATCGCGGCGCTGATGCTCCAGAAGAATCCGCGGCTCACGATGTTGGATATCAAGAATTACCTCACGCGGAGCGCCACTGCGGATGCCCGGACGGGACAGGTGCCCAACTTGAACTGGGGTTACGGCAAACTCGACTTGGCAGCGGTCCATCGCGCTCTGGCTGCGGTGCCGTCAGCCGGCACGGCAGGAACTCCCCCGAAGAAGCTCACCCTTTCGAAGCCTCAGAACTAGGGCGAGGGGGGCGTCCACATGAAACGACAAGTGCCGATGGTGCTCCTGTGTGCGCTTGCGGCATTGTGTGTGGCGCCCGCTCGAGCACAGACCGCTGCCACTCGAACTAAGTCCCCCACGGGTACGGAGTTTCCGGAGTTGATCATCCAGGCGGGCCACTCGCGCGAGGTCAAAGCGCTCGCATTCAGCGCCGACGGAAAGTTACTCGCCAGTTCCGGAGACGATACCTCGACGCGCATCTGGGATCCACGGAACGGCCGTCTGCTTCGTGTCATGCACGGGCAGGCTTCGATGCCGCAATTCGCCCCGGGTGGCGGCAAGCTCGTCTCTGTAGGAGGTGTTTGGGACTTGAAGACCGGACAACTCCTCCGGGAATTCGACAACGGAGGGTCCGTGCGCGCCCCGTTCGCGTTGACCCCAGATGGAAAAATCCAGGCTGTGAGCGACAACGACGGGGGGCTCTTTCTCCGGGAGGTCGAAACCGGCAAGGTCACCGTCCGAATCCAAGAGTCCAAATCATGTTTTGTCGGACGGTTTACGCCTGATGGACGGAGCCTGCTCGTCTATCAGGAAGACTCAGGATTTCAAATCCGGGATGTCGCGTCGCTGGCGATTCGCGACGTTCTCGTACCGCTCTCTGGGAGCAACGCCTTGGCGCAAGGGTGGGTATTTTCTGTTGCGGAAAACGGTCAGCGCGTCGCATTCGTATCCTACGACTCAGAAAGGCAACGCTCCTTCATCCACATCTGGGACCTGGTGCTTCATCGCGAAATCCGGCAAGCCGAGGTTCCTCAGAATGCCGCTATCTGGCAGTTGCAATTTAGCCCAGACGGGAGATGGATCGGCTCAGCGTCGAACGACGGCCGAGCCTTTTTTCACGAGATCGGGAGTGGCAAACTCCTGTTCACACTTCCCGGAGGGCAATCCGGGGCAAGCAGTTACGATGTCCGCCACTTTGCTTTTCGGCCGTGCGAAAAGCACGGAGCCGCAGGTTTCTGTGAGAATTGGAATCCAATCGTAGCCACCAGCGGAAAAGACGATGCCGTACGATTTTGGGACCTATCAAGCGGCCGTCAGCTTTTTGGGGAGCTTCCTCGTGCCGCCGAAGTGAAATCACTTGATGTAAGTCTGGATCGGCGCTCGCTCACCACAGGAGATAGCGTCGGCGGAGCCAGTGTGTGGGACCTCTCGAACGGGAGCCGGATCGCTGAGGTGAAGGCCGAGGGAGAACGGATTCTCTCTCCCACGGTCTTCGAGACGATCTCCAGTGTAGCCTTTCATCCCAGCGGCAAGTGGCTCGCCTGGCTTGCTCCCGATCAGTCCATCCATTTCTGGGACATTCTTCGAGGAGACTCGCCACACCCGTCTCTGAAGACCAATGGGAGTGCGATGCAGGTGTCGGTTACGCCGGATGGAAATTGGTTGATCGTTGGCGGAGTCGAGCCTTTCATCTTCCGGCAAAACCTTGCGTACACTTCAACGCAGAAGCAATCTCGCACGAGTAATCTCCTTGACCCGGCGCCCGGCCAAACGGAGAGCGGAATGAAAAGCGCGGATTTCCGGAGCGGATTCTCTCTCTCTTTCAGTGCAAACGGGAAGCTGATGGCTCACGGTTCGCTGAGCCGCTACGTCGGCCTCTGGGATGCGGCGGAGTGGCGCAAGCTCCGGGAAATCCGGACGGATTTCCCGAGAATCCTGAACGTGGCACTCAGTCCGGATGGCCGTTGGTTGTTCACCGCGAACTGGAGCGAGGACTGGATGGAATTAAGGGACCTTACCAGCCGCATGGAAGACTTCGACCGGCGCGGCTTTACCGGGGATCGCGGGGCCATCCAGGATGCGAAATTCAGCCCTGATGGGAAATGGCTCGCGCTGGCAGAACTGGAGAGCGTAGCGGTTTGGAACGTGGAAGACGGCACGTTGCTCCGCCGCTTTGGCCACAGCAACTCATACTTGAACCGCGTGGCGTTCCTTTCCTGTCCAGAACCCGCCACAAATGGAGTCTGCTCCACGGCGCCGGACTATCTCTTCGCGGCGGCCGAAGACGGGGCCACTTACCTCTGGGACTTCCCGAGCGGGACTTTGTTGGCGAGGCTCTATTCGTTTGCGGATCGCCCGGATTGGCTGGTAATCACTCCGGACGGACTATTCGATGGCACACCGTGGGCATGGCGAAATATGCTCTGGCGGTTTCGCGGGGAACTCCTCGATGTGGCTCCGGTGGAAATGTTCTTCAACGAGTACTACAGGCCGGGACTGCTTAGCGAACTGCTTTCGGGCGAGCGGCCAAAGGCGCCACAGGATATCTCCGGAGTCGATCGACGGGTACCAACCGTGGCGCTGCAATTGCTAACGACTGCATCTCGACATCCCATCACCGAGCGACAAGTCACGCTTCGCGTTGCCGTGAAAGAATCGCCGGCGGATCCGCGCCACAACCGCGGCAGCGGAGCGCGCGACCTGCGCGTGTTTCGCAATGGTGCCCTGGTGAAACACTGGCCGAACGTCCCGTTGCCATCCAATAGCGGAACTGCGTCACTCGAACTAACGGTGCCGATTGTGGCTGGCGACAATCGATTCACTGCCTACGCTTTCAATCGCGAGAACGTCAAGTCCGAAGACGCTGAACTGAACCTTCAAGGGGCGAAGAACCTCGAACGGCCTCCTGTGGCACACGTGCTTGCAGTCGGGGTAAGCCAGTACGCCAATCCGGAATTTAACCTGACATTCGCCCATACGGACGCCGAGCGATTTGCCTCAGTCATGGACAAGGAAGCGCGGCAGCTGGGTACTTATTCGCGGATCCAGGTGACCAAACTGCGCAATGAAGAAGCCACGAAGAAGAATATTTTGGCAGCGCTTCGGCAGCTGGCGAACACCGCGCAACCGGAGGACTCGGTATTCTTGTTCTTCTCCGGTCATGGTTCGGCAGCCGGGCCGAGGTTTTACTTCGTGCCGTACGACCTTGGTTACCAGGGGTACCGGGACCCACTGTCACCCGACGGACTGGCAGTGATTCAGCGAAACAGCGTTTCCGACCTGGATTTGCAGCGCGAACTGGAGAGGCTCGACGCCGGCACCATCGTGCTGGTCATTGACGCTTGCAATTCCGGCCAGGCCCTTGAGGCACCAGAGCTGGATCCATCGAAGCCCATCGACCTGGCTGCGGAGCGGCTTCGCCGGCAGCTCTTCTACCGCGGCCCGATCAACGCGAAGGGATTGGGTCAACTGGCATATGAGAAAGGCATCTTCGTTCTTACTGCCGCGCAGAGTTACCAGGCCGCCGTGGAAGTGAAGCGACAAGGTTCAGGACTCCTGACGTATGCGCTGATGAGTCAGGCTCTGGAGGAACGTAAGGCGGCGCGCGTGAGCGGCGGCCAAGTGCTGCTCACCGACTGGCTGGCTTATCCGGTGCAGCAGGTTCCGGAACTGCAAAAGGAAGTTATGGTTGAGGAGCAGGAGAATAACAAATCAATCAGTTTCGTAGACGATACCAGACTTCCGCCCGAGCAACGGGGCCTGCAACGCCCGCGAATCTTCTATCGCCGCGAAGCCGAGGTCCGTGCGCCGATCGTCGCTGGCGTCAAGCGGGATCACTGACGGTAATGCCTACGGAGGATCCTACTCCGCGTTGAGCAGCACGCAGTACTTGCCGAATTTGCCGACAAGGCTGATGGGCCTGTGTGTCTCGCCGCAATCCAACGAAATTCGAACTTCCAACTCCTGATTTTCGAAGGAATTGAGTTCCGCGATCAGCCCTCGAATCGTCTTCCCGCGCGTCACCCACTCAGGCTGTTTCTCCTGCACATTGGGCCTGCCCGGACTCTTTCTACTCCTCCGCTTGCGCTGCACAGTTAGCCTCCGTCTGATCGGGCAATTAAACTACAATCAAACGCCGGCAAGCCACAGCAAAGTACGGCGTGGAATCGGGGTCCGCTTCCATCGGCTGCAAACGGTATTGATAAGAGCGGTCTTGGCGATTATTGGAGGCCCTGTCGCCTGGCGTCGACTATCGGACACTTCCAGCGAGCACCTGTCGGTGGGAAGCACAGCCGCTGGCCAGCCCGGAGGGTTGGCCGGCTTAGAAGAAAGGGTTCACTTTGGGTTAGACTGGCTTTTGCCCGCATTTGGTGCTCATCCAGGCTCGGGCAATCTCTATGTCCAACACCCAAACCAAACCGGTCGACTTAATCCTTCAGCTGGATGGCCTCGCCGCGTCCGCAGGAACCACCGAGAATCTGATGAGGGGGATCGTCGCTCTTCTTCACGAGAAACTGACTCGGTACAACTGGGTTGGTTTTTACATGCTCGAAAAGGAGGGGGACCGCGACATCCTGGTCCTCGGTCCCTTCAAGGGCACAATGACGCCGCACACGCGCATTCCGCTCAATCAGGGCATCTGCGGCGCGGCGGCTAGCACAGGCAAAACCATCATCGTCGATGACGTCAACTCAGACCCGCGCTATCTGGCCTGCTCTCTCGAAACCAAGTCCGAAATCGTCGTCCCCGTTTTTGCCCAGGGCAAGGTCGTCGGTGAGCTGGACATCGATTCTCACTTCAAATCGGCCTTCGGTCCCGACGATCGCAAGCTCTGTGAACACGCAGCCGCCGTTCTCGGCAAGTTCATTGAGCAGCACCCCTGAAATTGCGAGGCGCCCGCGAAGTATTGGGACACGTGCTTAGGGGATCTTGGCGGTCACCTGGTTTGAATATGTGCTCTCCAGTCCGTCTGGCCCGGCGGCTGTGACGGCATAGTAGTACGTGATACCGCTGCCGACGCTGCTGTCCGTATAACTCGTCGTGCCCACCGCGCCGTTGCCAATTCTGGAGAATGGCCCTGCCGCCGACGTTGCACGGTAAATGTAGTATCCGGATACTCCCGAGGAGCCGCTGGCTTTCCACTGCAGAACAACGGTGTGGCTCGTCGGCGTGGAAACCCCTGTTCCGGTGACGAGCAGGCCCAGATTCGGCGTGTTCGTCGCGTTGCTTGCAATAGTGATGGACCCGGAAACACTTCCTGTTGTCTTCGGTGCGAACGCTGCCGTCAATGTCGTGCTCTGTCCCGGCGCGAGCGTGGTGCTGCCGTTGATGCCCGACGCACTCATTCCGGTGCCGGTGACAGAGTCTCCGGATATCGTCAACGGAGAATTGCCGCTGTTCGTCAGCGTGACGGCCTTGGAGGCGGTCGAATTCACGGCGATGTTGCCGAATGCCACGTTCGTCGGCGACACGCCCAACAAGCGGGTCGCCGTCACCCCGGTACCGCTGACTGCCACAGTCAACGGGCTGTTCGTAGCCGTCGAGGTCACTGTCACAGTTCCGGCCATGGTCCCTGCGCTGCTCGGAAGGAACGCCACCGTGAACCGTGCTGTGCCGCCGGCGGCGATCGAGGCCGGCGTTGCGAGACCACTTACAGAAACCCCGGTTCCCGTTGCCTTCAAACTCGAGACCGAGACTGCAGCCGATCCGGTGTTTGCCAGTTGGATGGTTTGTGTGTTCTGCGCTCCGACCGGTACGTTTCCGAACTGCGCGGCCAGCGGTGTTGCACTGATCGTTCCCGCGCTTCCACTGCTCCCCGTAGTTCTTCCATAAGCTGAACCAGTGAGCGCAACCGCCACCGTCCCGTTCGAAGCATCACTGATCAGTTTGAGGGTCCCCGCAAACGTCCCCGCGGTAGCTGGGGAGAAATTTATGGTGAAGGTAAAGTTTGCGCCAGCACTCAGCTTCGCCGGTACGCGGATTCCGCTGACGGTGTACCCGCTGCCGGTGACGGTATCGCCCGAAACGGTCACAGTCGTGCTTCCCGAATTGCGAATCGTTACAGTGGCCGATTGTGTGCGACCGACACGGACTCTTCCAAAGTCCACCGAGCGTGTGCTCAACCTCAATTGCCCGTCCGCGCGGGCAATCGAGACTCCGCCAGCCGCGCACAGTGCCAACGCGAAGATCAATCCGCACGCGATACGGCGCGGGATTTGGTTGAAGGATTTGAAAGAAGCAAAGTGGAAAGAACCGACCCGAGGCCCGAGGTATCTCATGACGTTCCCAGTGTTCGGGAACGATTCCGCCAGGTCTACTGAACTTGCGCCGCTTTCTTGAACAGTGCGCGGAGCTGACCACTTCTTGTCCGCAGCATTTGCACGCAGCTTGTACTTCCTTTAGAACCTTGGTACAAGCCGCCTGAGCACCACACTGTGATCTTCATCACCAACTATCACCAGCCCGTCACAAATAGTCTCTGCGCCGCGCCGACGCTAATCTTCTGATACTTTGCGTACGCTGTCGCGGCGCGCGTTCGAATCTCGCGATCGGGTTCTCCGGCCATCCAGCCATCCAGAGCTGCGGCCAATGTATACGCTTCTGGTGCCATCAATCCCGTCGTCCAGAGTAGAGGAGGACAATCAATCGGAGATGGCGCCGCTTGTGAGCGCCCCGCTGCCTGCGAGTCGTCGCCAATCACCCGCCTCTAAGCATTACTTGTCCCGTTCGTCGAATTCTTTCATCCAGTCGCGCCCCTTCAGGACCTCTCTTGGGCGCGTCCCGTCTGGCGGGCCCACAATCCCGTCTTTCTCCATAAGGTCGATGAGATGCGCGGCTCGGCCATATCCAATGCGCAACCTGCGCTGCAATGTCGACGTCGAAGCGCGCCCCATCTCCAGGCAGATCCGCACGGCATCTTGATATAGATCGTCATCGACATCATCGCCGCCGGCGCCACCACCTTCTTCGTTCTCATACGACCGTTCGGCTGCTCCGTTCCGTCCGCCCTTTCCGGATTTCTGTTCCTCTTCGTCCTTTGGCGGATCAAGCAGCGCTTCGTTGTACTTCGCTTGCGCCTGTTCTCTCCAGAACTCGCACACGGCAGTGATTTCGTCTTCGCTCACGAGTGGCCCGTGAATGCGGTGCAGTCTCGCCGACCCGGCCGGCAAATAGAGCATGTCGCCCTTGCCAAGCAGCGATTCGGACCCATTGGAATCAAGAATCGTTCGCGAGTCCACCTTGCTCGCCACCCGGAACGAGATACGCGCCGGGAAATTTGCCTTGATCAAGCCCGTAATCACATCCACCGACGGGCGCTGCGTTGCCAGTATCAAGTGAATGCCCACCGCGCGCGCCATCTGCGCGAGGCGCGTAATCGACTCTTCCACGTTATTGGTGTCCACCATCATCAGGTCAGCCAGCTCGTCGATGATGATCACCAGGTAGGGAAGCGGCTTGTGCTCGCTCTCCTCCGCATTCTCAAACAGTGAGAGCGATTGCTGCTTCTGGAAAGTCCGGTTGTACTGGTCGATGTTGCGCACGCCGCGCTGCGCCAACAGCTTCAGCCGGTTTTCCATCTCCCGCGTCGCGTTCCGCAACACGTTGGACGCTACTTTCGGGTCCGTCACCACCGGCGCCAGCAAATGCGGAATGTCCCCATACAGGCTCAACTCCAATCGCTTCGGGTCCACCAGAACCATCTTCACGTCGTCCGGCGTCGCCTTGTACAAGATCGACATCATCAGCGAGTTAATGAACACGCTCTTGCCGGTGCCCGTCGAGCCCGCAATCAGCAAGTGTGGCATCGCTGCCAGGTCGGTCACCCGGATGCGACCGTGCAGGTCGCGCCCCATCGCCAGCGTCAGCTTGCTCGGGGAATTCGAAAACTCCGTAGCCTCGAGAATCTCCCGCAACGCAATCGTTTGGCGCCGGTCGTTCGGCACTTCGATGCCCACTGTCGACTTGCCGGGGATTCGTTCGATCAGGATGGATTCTGCCTGCAGCGCCAGGCACAAATCTTCGGTCAGCCCGATGATCCGGCTGTACTTGATGCCGGCTTCCGGCTTGAATTCGAAGGTGGTTACCACGGGGCCAGGATTGATTTGCGTGACGCGGCCTTCCACACCAAACTCGTGGCACTTTGATTCGATCGCGCGCGCGCGCAGTTTCAGTTCTTCTTCGTCCAGCTTCTGCGCGCCCTCGCCCTGTCGCAGCAGTTGCACTGATGGCAGCTTGTAGTTTGTCGGCCCCTTGGAGACTTTTGGTTCGGCCTTCTTTTGCGCCGTCTTCTCCTGGTTCAAGAACATGATCGGCGCCTTATGGCCGGCGTTTTTCTCCGCCTTTTCTTCGTCCTCTGCGTCTTCCTCGGCTTTCTTCTTGTCCTTGAAAACGTCACCCAGGTCTTCCAGGTGAATCGTCTTCGGTTCTTCCACTTCCGGTTTGCCTACGATCTGCGGTGCCACCGGCTTGCGCCCAGCCACGCGCCGCTCTTCCACCTCGCGGCGCATCCTCGCGTCTTCTCTTTCATCCCGCCAAGCTTCCCAGCGCGCTCGCGCCCTCTGGAGAATCCCCGTCTTGCCCATCTTGCCCAGAGGACCCTTGGAGGTCGTCGCCCAGGCGTGCGCCCCGCTGAAGCTAAAACTCGTGGTCAGAAAGAGCGCCACGATGAGCAGTGCCAACGCTACCAGCAATGCGCCCCAGAAGTTAAATCCGCTTTGCAAGCCGTGCGCCACAGCGGTCCCCAGGACTCCTCCTGCAGGGATGGACCCGCGCACATCCGGGAAGTGAATCATCGAAAGCAAGGAAGGGAGCGACATCAGCAGCAGTGCGTACCCCACCAACGTTGCCCATTGCGAATCAATTGCCTGGCTCCGGAACCACCGGTAACCCAAAATTCCCAGCGCCACGGGCAACAGGAACGCCGCGAATCCGAAAACTTGAAATCCCAAGTCCGCCGTATACGATCCCGCCGGCCCAATCCAGTTCCGCACCGGACTGCTGCCGACCGACGCCGCGCTCACATTAAATGCCGGGTCTTGAGGCGAATAGGAAATTAGCGCCAGTCCCAGCAGGACTGCCGCGGTCATGCATAAAAAGCCAATCAGTTCATTCAGCCGCTTGTTTTCCGTTGGTGTCAGAAAGCGCACTTACCGTCTCCTCAGCTCTAGGGGAAGGCTGAGCGCACACGGGCACAGGTTCGCATCCGTGGGCGCGGCGCTGGAGCGCCCCTCAAATGGAGGAACATCCGCATCATATCACCCGCGTTCTTCCGCACAAGTCCCAGTTGTTTGGGTGTTTCCAACCCGGACTGGGGCGCTACGAATCTCTCCGAGGATCCCCTGTCGGGATTTCCGTGTTAAGCCGAACTACCCCACCAGCTTCGCCGCAAAGAACAGCACGACAATCCCCAATACGATCCGGTACACCGCGAATGGCCCGAACCCCCGGCGTCTCACCCAGGCCATAAACCACGCCACGCTTCCGTACGCGACGATGAAGGACACTGCAAATCCGATGGCCAGCACGATCCATCCATGTGCATCGATGCTTGATACGCCAATGGGATTCTCGGTCTTTGTGCCACGCAGGGATTTCAGTAGCGTATACAGTGTGGCCACCGCCATCGTCGGCATCGACAGAAAGAAAGAAAACTCCAGCGCCGACGCCCGTGACATCCCCGCCACCTGGCCTCCGGCAATTGTAGACATGGACCGCGACGTCCCTGGAAACACCGCTGACAAGATCTGACACGTTCCGATCCACACGGCTTGCCCCATGCTCATCTCTTCCATGTGCCACGTGTGGATCAGGCCTCCACCCGCGCCCTCGCCGGCGGCCTCCGACTTGCTGTTTCGCGCGTCCACAAACCACATCACGATACCGCCCACCAGGAGCGCTCCGCCGATGACATATGGATTTTCCAGGTTCTTTCCGATCACTTTTGTAAGCAGAAACGACGGAATCGCCGTCACCACAAACGCGATCATCACCAGGCTCAGCGGATGCGTCAGGATCGTCCGGTCCCCGCGTTCTCCTTTTGGGAACGTCGACAAGAATTTCCTGATTCTTTCGCGAAAATAGATCGGTAGTGTCAGAATCGCACCCAATTGAATCACAATCGAGTACATCTTCCAGTAGCCGCTGCTCAAGTCGAGGTGCAGCAGCGCTTCCGACAGCCGCAAATGCGCCGTCGAACTCACCGGCAAGAACTCCGTCAGCCCCTCCACAATCCCCAGAATCACACTCACCACGTAGTCGTTCACTCCGCTCTCCCGTGGCACAGACACTCCTGTCCGTGCTCTCAGTCTGTTACGTCACGTTTGTTACTCGATGATGCCCGGTCGTTCACGCGCTGGCGAGCCGTGGGATGTTGTGTCGCAATTTCCCAGCGCCCTCTACTCCAGCTTCTTTCTCATCTCGTAAGCATCCACTTTTCCCAGATAATACCGTTTCAGCACCGCCTCTTCACGGTAGCCATGCTTCTTCCAGAACGCAATCCCGACTTCGTTGTCGACTGCCGTTTCCAGCAGCACCGAGCGCACTTCCTTGAACCGAAAATGCTTCTCCATTTCCTTTACGAGTGAGCTTCCCAAGCCTGCGCGGCGGTGCGATTCCGCCACATCCAGCGTGATGATGTGCGCCAGCGGCGGGTTCGTTTCCGCCAGAATAAAGCCGGCGATCTTTCTCGCATCCTCCGCCACCAGACAATCTGCTGCCGGAAGGCTTAGAAAATACTGCAGAGAGAATTTGCTATAGGCAATTCCAGGCGGGAAGCAAGCCTGATCGAGCTTGTGGAGCGGGTTAAAATCCTTCGTCTCATACTGTCGTATCGCCACGCCAGCCATTTGCGGCCCATCCTACCATGGCGCCCGCCCGGTTCCGGGAATCCAATTGCACCAAAAAGCACGGGCGCAGCATCGCTACGCCCGTTCGTCTCAACCTCTGCAAGCTTGTATGGAATTACAGTTTTACGGTCACTGTCTTCACTTCCGTGTAGTTCGCCAGACCGTATTCGCCCAGCTCCCGCCCGATCCCGCTTTGCTTGAATCCGCCGAACGGGGCCGCCGCATCAAACACGTCGTAGCAATTGACCCACACTGTCCCGGCTCGCACGCCATCCGCGATCGCGTGCGCTTTCGTGATGTCCTTCGTCCAGACCGCCGCGGCCAGTCCGTACATCGATTTGTTTGCCCGGTTGACCACCTCGTCCACGTCCTTGAATTTCAGGATGGACATGACCGGCCCGAAGATTTCTTCCCGCGCGATCTTCATGTTGTCTTGCACATCGGCGAAGACCGTGGGCTCGATGAAATAGCCCTTGTCGCCGACGCGGTTTCCGCCCGCCAGCAGCTTGGCCTTTTCCTGCTTGCCGCTCTCGATATAGCTCATGACTTTGTTGAACTGGTCCTGGTCGACCTGCGGGCCTTGCTCCGTGGCCTTGTCGAACGGATTGCCCACGGTGCGCTTCTTTGCGCGGGCCACGCTCTTCTCTACGAACTCATCGTAAGCCCTTTCTTCGACATACAGGCGCGATCCCGCGCAGCAGCACTGTCCCTGGTTGAAGAACAGCGCGAAGTGCGCCCCTTCGATCGCGTCGTCCATGTTCGCGTCGGCGAACACGATATTAGGGCTCTTCCCTCCCAATTCCAGCGTGACGCGCTTCAGGTTGGTTTCAGCCGCGGCTTTCATGATCAGGTGGCCCACTTCAGTCGACCCTGTAAACGCCACCTTATCGATATCCATGTGCCGCGCGATTGCGCCACCCGCCGTCGGCCCGTACCCTGGCAGCAGGTTCACCACGCCCTCGGGGAAACCCGCTTCCAGAATGAGTTCGCCTACGCGCAACGCCGAAAGCGGCGTCTGCTCCGCGGGCTTCATCACCACTGTGCATCCGGCGGCGAGCGCCGGACCTAGCTTCCACGCCTGCATCAGCAGCGGGAAATTCCACGGGATGATCTGCCCGACCACGCCAACAGGTTCATGCTTTGTGTAGGAGAAATACTTTCCTTGGACGGGGATCGTCTTCCCTTGAATCTTGTCTGCCCATCCGGCGTAATACCGATAGCACGCAATCGTCAGCGGCAAATCTGCGCCAAGCGCCACGTGATAGGGCTTTCCGTTGTCGAGCGACTCGAGTTGCGCCAATTCTTCCTTGTTCTTCTCGATCAGGTCTGCCAGGCGGTTCATCAACACGCCCCGCTGCGATGCGCTGAACTTCTTCCGCCACGGCCCCTGGTCAAACGCGGCCCTCGCTGCTGCTACAGCCTTATCGACGTCCGCCGCATCGGCCTCCGCCACGTGTGCGATCGCTTCGCCAGTCGCCGGATTGATCGTTGGGAAGCTCTTCCCCGAAGCCGCATCCACCCACTTGTTATTGATGAGCAGCTTCGTCGCGCTCACCTTCACACTGGGTTCAATCGCTGTTGTTGCCGTAGCCATGCCTTCCTCCTTCGTTGCGTCGCGGCATCCGCCGTCAAGCGGCCGCTCACCTGGGGTGGGAAAACAGCCTATACCCCCGCGCCGAAGGAATCAAGAAACCGATACCGTCTATCGTTTTTCCGGATGAACGGCAGACTATGCGACAAACGTCAGTCGGGGCCCGCCTCTCGCTTCCGCCACGATGCGGTGTTTCGAGTCGTGCGCCGACACATATGCCTCCGCTCCTTCCGGGAGCCCTGTCTTGCCCGTGCCGATCGCAACAATCTTCACGCGCTTTCCCAATCGCTGACTCACCTTGCGGAACCGTTCCAACCATCCCAGGTCGAGAAAATCAACGATCATCACGTCGCAACCACTGATCACGATCTGCTCTACGCGCACTTCGCCCGGTCCGCTGCAGCCCACCACCGACACCCTGTCTTCGCCCTCAAGCAGCCGCCTCACCGATTCCCGCACCAGCCTGCTCCGCATCAACACATAGACGCAACGATCGCTCCACCTCGTGTCGCCCGTGCCTCTTCGTTTCATCCTTCGTACGGCTCGCTCCGGGAGATTCCCGGCAGGCTTCCCTTCAATTGGCATGCATTCACCCGTCCTCCCCTGTGTTCCCAAACAGGCCGCGCTTTGTTGCTGCCGTTTGTTCAGCGCAGCATGAATACAGCGCGCTGCCTGCACAAGCGACAACATGTGACAGCCGGTGCTTCTCCTTCGATGTCGCGTCCTGTCGTTCCTTGCGGCTTGATGCGCATTGGTGCGAGTCAGTTCTTATGAGGGCTGAATCGCTGCCATAACGGCTTGGCTGACCCGTCTCCGATTTGCTTCCGGCATGCGTTCAAGTGTAATTTTTTCTGGCAAGGATCATTCTCAGGGGTCCGTTCGCGTCCATGCTCCAGTCCAAGACGATTGCCTTCTTCCCGGAAGCGGCGTTCGGTCCCGCACTCAATTCCGTGGCCATCGCGCAAGCCTGCCGGTCTCTCGGCCATCACCCTGTCTTTCTCACGGCTCCCGACATGTCCGGCGTCTACTCCGGCTATGGCTTTCCGGAGCACGTGGTCAACATGGCCCCGCCCATGCCGGCTGAAGAGGTCGCTCAATACTGGCAAAACTTCATCAACAGCCACATCCCCAACTTTGACAAATCGCCCTACGATCAGATCGACAACTACGTCCGCGATTGTTGGGACGCCATCGTCGAAACCGCTGTTTGGGCCCAGAAGGACCTCCCATCCGTTCTCGAAAAGGTCGGCCCCGACCTGATCTGCGTCGACAACGTCATCCTTTTTCCCGCAATCAAGCAGTTCGGCAAGCCCTGGGTCCGCATCATCTCTTGCAGTGAGAACGAAATCCCCGATCCGCACATCCCTCCGCACCTTTCCGGCTGCAAGCAGGATGATCTCGAAGGTTTCCACCGCTTCGACCGCCATTTCCATGAAGTTATCGCCCCCATTCATGCCCGCTTTAATCATTTCCTTGCTTCATGCGGCGAGCCCCCGTACCCGCTCGGGCAGTTCTTCGAAGCCTCTCCGCACCTGAACCTGCTCCTGTACCCTGAGGCCGTAAAGTTTCGCCGCTCGCGACCCCTTGATGTCGAGAAATTCCAATATCTTGAAGGCTGTGTGCGCACCGAGCAGGCGTACACGATTCCTGCGTTCAGAAAGAACCGCGAAAAGCCGCTGGTCTACGTCAGTTTCGGCTCCCTCGGTTGCGGCGATACGAAAACGCTCCAACGCCTTATTGATTCTCTCGGCCAACTTCCCATTCGCGGTCTCATCAATGTTGGAGGCTATCTGGACGCCTATACCGACATTCCGGAAAATCTCATCCTCGACAAATGGTTTCCGCAACCGTCTGTAATCCCTCTGGTCGACGCCGTCATCCACCATGGCGGCAACAACACCTTTACCGAGTGTCTCTACTTTGCCAAGCCTTCTATCATCATGCCGTACGTCTGGGACGGTCATGACAATGCCACCCGCGTCCAGGAAACCGGACACGGTATCAAGATGCACCGCAACCAATGGACTCGCGACCTCCTCGCCCGTAATCTTCAGCAGATTCTCAACGATGATTCGATGCACCAGCGACTTGCCGCGACATCCGCCTCCATGCATCGCCAACCGGGACCGCAGAAGGCCGCCGTACTCCTCGCGGAACTCTCCGGCCGCCACTCGTCATGACCTTTTCTCCATACTCTTCGGCGCCGCATCTCCATCCCGCGCGCGACTGGCGGCTCCACACGCACGATCTCTCGCGCTTGATCTTGTTCAAATCGAATGACTCGCCGGTCGAAGTCGGGATCCGCCGTTTCGTGCCTGGCATCACACCCCTCGGCATTCCCAACGACCACGTCGCCTACATATTTCTGGGTAGCGGCCAATTCCAACCGGAGCAAGGTGAAGTCATTGATGCCTCTCCCGGCGCGTTCATCCATTTCAAAGCGGGATGGCAAGGCTCCGTGCGCACGGCTGAGCCCATCGAGATCTCCTACATGTCGTGCGAAGGTGCTTCCTCCGACCAGGTTCCCGTCCTGAGAGATGCGCTCCACGCGGGTCCGCTCAAGGATTGGGGGATAATCCCTACCATGATCGAGGGTGCGTCCCGCACCGGCGGCATTCTGCTTTCCCGCGATTCCGACATGCGCGCGGAGTCGGGCGTCTGGGCATGTACCCCCGGCCACTGGCGATGTGAAGTCACTTCCGACGAGTATTGCCACTTCCTCGATGGCTCTTGCACCTACACGCACGATAACGGCGACATCATCGAAATTCACCCAGACACACTTGCCTTCTTCCCGCGTGGCTGGGCTGGCCGCTGCCGGGTTCTTAGCACCGTGCGCAAGGTCTACCTGATTCGCTGAGTATGCGTATTCGATCCATAATTTCCTCATCGTTCGGGAAAGGGTGCTAACCCATGCGCATTCTCATCATCGGCGGCGCCGGTCTTATGAGCGCAGGTACCGCGCGCGACCTTCTCTCGGATCGCTCCGCCGGCATCACCAAGATCGTTTCCGCCGACACGAACGCCGAACGGCTCGCCGCCCTTAAGAAATCGCTTCCCGATCCGCGTCTCGAAACGCGCCTGTTCGACGTAACTGACCGTGCCTTGCTCCTCGCGCTCCTTCGCGATTGCGACATCTGCATCAACGGTGTGCCCACTTTCGCCGGCTTCCAAATGCACATCTTTGAAGCTTGCCTGGAGGCCTGCCGCACCTATGCCGACTACGGCGGCATGGGCGTCTACACCATCAAGCAAAAAGCGGCGCACGATCAATGGAAGCGAGGCGGAGTCACTGCCGTCATCGGCCTTGGCTCTGATCCCGGCATGTCCAACATCATCTGCCGCGCTGTGGCCGACCAACTCGACACCATCGACCGCATCAATCTCTATTGGGCTGCCACGAAGTATCCAGCCGATAGCCCGGTCCTCGTACCTCCGTATTCGCTCTCGACTCTCCTTGCCGAATACTCGAATCCCAGCAAGCAGTTCCTCAACGGCCGTCTTCAGGAGGTCCCTGCGCAGTCGGGCACCGAGGCCATCGAGCTTCCCGCTCCGTGGGGACGTACGACCTTCATCTATTCTCAACACTCCGAACCGCTCACCGTTCCATTTGCCGAAGGAATCAGAGAGAAGGGGATTCGCGAATTTACCTGGAAGCTCTCTCTACCGCACCGCGACCATGAAGCTTGGGTCGGTCTGGTCAAAGCGGGTTTCCGGCCCGACGACGAGCCGGTCACCGTCAAAGGTATTTCCGTCAAGCCGCTGGACTTTCTTCAGGCCGTCATTGACCGCAATATTCAACGAAATGGGCACACCATCCCTCCGCAGGAAAGCCACGAATTCCATTTCGCCATTGGTCGCGGCTCAAAGAACGGCAGGCGCTGTCGCGTCACTGCGCGCGTGATCGCCCATCCGCATCCCCTCTATGACGATTATCTCGACGCCGGCACGTCCATGTGCATGTCCGTTGGCGTTCAGCAGATTCTGAAGCTGGGTCCCCGTCCCGGTGTCTGGGCCGCTGAGGAGTTCTTCGACGTCGACGCGTTCCTCGATGAAATGCGCCGGCGCCACTTTCAGATTGACCTGGCGACTCATTACATCGAAGCTCCGGAAACTTGAGGGCGCGTGGACGATTGCACTGTCGCGGCAATCTACGCCTTCTCCGGCTCCGCTTGCCTTACTGCGTGCTTACGTGTAACCACCACCGTCACAGCCATAGCCGCAATCAACAATATCGCGGCCAGGTAATACGGTGCACCTGGCAAATGAAGCTTCGTTCCGGGCGAAATCGCAGCGGAAAAAACCTGTGTGAACACCACGGGCCCGACCATGCCCGTCAGTGCGCGCAGGGAGTTGATCGCCCCTTGCAGCTTCCCCTGTGAGCTCACATCCACCCGCTGCGACATCAGTGATTGCATCGCTGGCCCCGCCACGCCCCACAGCCCGATGAACGGTATCGCGGCCAGCATGCCCCAGCCTTTCCATGAAGCCGCAAATCCCAGGAATCCCAGAGCTCCGTACAGCAGTCCAGAGAGCAAACTGAAGCGCTCCCCGAATTTCTTCACATACGGTCCAACCAGCCCGCCTGAGACAATGACCGCGCTGATTCCCACCACGCCCAACGAGATTCCCACGTCTCGCGTGTTCCACCCGAATCGAAATTCCGTGTACAGCACCCACACGCTTTGCAGCGCCTGATGCGCAAAGTAGTAGAGAATCACGACCAGTGAGAGTCCGGCCAGTTCCGGATGCGAACGCAATAGCGTCAACGAGCCCAGCGGATTCGCCATGTGCCACGCCGACTTTGCCCGTTTCTCCTTTGCCAGCGACTCCGGCAGCACAAAAAATCCATAGAGAAAATTCGCAATACTCAGGCCTGCGGCGGCCCAGAACGGCGCCCGGAGATGGTAGTGTCCCAGGAATCCACCCACCGCCGGTCCCACGATGAAGCCAACACCGAACGCCGCGCCCAGCATTCCGAATTTCTTGGCGCGTTCCGCGGGTGGCGTGATGTCCGTGATGTAGGCGAATGCCGTCGACACGTTCGATGCTGTAATTCCGCTGATCACTCTGCCCACAAACAGCCATTTCAGCGACGGAGCTAATGCCATGAAGATGTAATCGAGTCCCAGGCCCAGGCAGGAAATCAGGATGACCGGCCGTCGCCCGTACCTGTCGCTCCACGCGCCGAGCACCGGCAAGAACAAGAACTGCATCAGGCTCCATGCAAACGCGAAGTAACCAGTGATGTTCGAGGCGCGGGCCATATTGCCGCCCTCGAACTGAATAATCAGGTTTGGCAAGACCGGCGCGATGATGCCGAACGCCAGAAAGTCCAGCAGCACCGTCACGACAATAAACACGAGCGCCGCCTGCGACCCCGGGCCGCTTGTCCCGGCCGATATGCCGCCTGGCGCCAGGCGTGTCGCATCGGTTGCTCCGCCTTCATCCGGAGCAGGGAATTGCCCAGCTTCTGTCTTCGGAATTTCGCCCTCTCCCATGTCCGTCAAATTCTAGCGTACGCGGAATCTTCCGTCATGCTGAACGCAGCAGGTCATCGCTTCTTCTTTAATGTCGGGCAGAGGAAGCGGCGGGGTTTACACTTCCAGGATCACAGGCAGAATCAGCGGTCTCTTCGACGTCTGTTTGTTAATGTACCTCTTCAAATCCACGCGGATTTTTTCTTTGATGACCGACCAATCCGCCCGCTCTTCCACGTTCGACGACTCCACCGTTCGTGACACCACATCTCGCGCCCCGGCCAAAAACTCGTTTCCGTTTTCGCTCATCAGCCCGCGCGTCACGATTTCCGGTGCGGACTCCACCTGTCCCGTATGCTTGTCGATCGCGATGATTGGAATTACCACGCCTTCTTCGGACAGGTGCTTGCGGTCGCGCACTACCATCTCTTCGATCTCTTCGAGCGAACCGGAATCCACCAACACCCGTCCCGCTGTCACCGGCTCTCGGCGGTAGGCCCCATCCTCTGTGAATTCGATCACCTTTCCGTTTTCCAGCAGCAGGATCTCCCCGCTTACGCAATCCAGCTGATGCGCCAGCGCCGCGTGCCGGAACAGGTGCCGGTATTCCCCGTGCACGGGAATGAAATACTTCGGCTTCACCAGCCGCAGGATCATCTTCTGTTCTTCCTGGCTCGCGTGCCCCGACACGTGAATCGGCCCGCCCGCGTTGTCGTAGTACACCAACGCTCGCCGGCGGAACATGTGGTCCAGCATCCGGAAGATCGCCTTCTCGTTCCCGGGAATGATTCTCGCCGACAGAATGATCGTATCGTTTTCATCGATCGTCACCAGCCGGTGGTTGTCCACCGCGATCCTCGACATCGACGACATCGGTTCGGCTTGCGATCCGCTTACCAGCAGCAGAAGCCTCTTCGGATCGAACCCGCGGATATCTGCTGGACGCACGACGATCCCATCCGGGATCCGCAAGTATCCCAGATCGTGCGCAATCTCCACGTTGTCCACCATGCTGCGCCCGACGAAGCCAACCTTGCGTCCCACCCGCTCCGCAATGTCGATCACTTGCTGGATCCGGTGAATCGACGACGCGAAGCACGACAGCACCACACGGCGGGGCGCTGACCGAGCCAGTTCTTCGATCCGTGGGCCCACCACCCGCTCCGACGGAGTGAATCCCGGCCGCTCCACATTCGTCGAATCGCTGAACAGCGCCAGCACGCCTTCGTTTCCGTAGCGCGCGAAAGCATGCAGATCAAACGGAGCGTTATCGATCGGTGTCTGGTCGATCTTGAAATCGCCGGTATGAATGACGACGCCCAGCGGCGTCCGGATTGCCAGTGCCACGCAATCGATCGTGCTGTGAGTCACCGGGATGAACTCGACCTCGTAAGGCCCGATTTCTACCAGCCGTCCGGGCGTCACTTCGAACAGCTTCGCCGATTCCAGCAGCCCAGCTTCTTCCAGTCGTTTCTTCGCCAGTGCCAGCGTGAATCGCGTTCCGTAGACCGGAACGTCCAGGTCGCGCAGAATGTACGGCAGCGCGCCGATGTGGTCTTCGTGCCCGTGCGTCAGTACGATCGCTCGGATGTGTTCGCGGTTCTGCTTCAGGTAGGTGATGTCCGGAATCACAAGGTCGACGCCGAGCAACTCCGACTCCGGGAACATCATCCCGGCATCCACCACGATGATGTCCTCACCGTAGCGGAACACCATCATGTTCATTCCAAACTCGCCGAGTCCCCCCAGCGGTATCGCTGTCAACGTCTGCGTGTGCTTGCTCAACTCGCTCTCTTTCCCAACCCCCAAATCCTATCACACCACCCATCCGCCATCAGGCGGCCCGACCGCTCACCCGCTCAACAACTTGGTGCGCATTCCTTGCTATACTCCGCGCACCCTGTTTTCGTTGTCGGGCATCCAACTCGTCAGCTCGCCAAGCTTTTGGCTTGAACCCGGGGAAAATCGCGCTTCCGAGTAAGACGCGCGATTCAAGGAAAGGACTCACCATGAAGCGTTCTCTCGCTCCGTTCGCCTTGATGTTCGCACTCCTGTTCACTCTCTGTTGCTCTGCTCCCGCCCGCGCCCAGAAACTCTCGGATGCCGATCTCACCAAGGCCCTCGAACTCCTCGAATCCAGCAAGAAAGATGTCCTCGCCGCAACTGAAGGGCTCTCGGAAGCACAATGGAACTTCAAAGCCGCTCCCGATCGCTGGTCCATCGCCGAATGTATGGAGCACATCGCCGCGGCCGAAGATTTCATTCGCGGCAATATCGCCAACAACATCATGAAAGCACCGCCAGCCCCCGGCCGGGATGTTGAAAAAATCGACGCCGCCATTGTCGTCGGCGTGGAGGACCGTTCTCACAAAGTGCAGGCTCCCGAACCCATTAAACCCACCAATCGCTTCGGGTCGCCGCAAGAGTCGATTGAACATTTCGTGAAAAGTCGCGCCGAAACAGAAGATTTTCTGAAGAACACTCCGGGGCTCCGCGACCACGCCGTCGATAGCCCCCACGGCCCCGAGTCGCCGAAGTGGGACGCCTACGAATTCATCCTTCTAATTGGCGCTCACTCTGAACGCCATACCAAGCAGATCCTCGAGGTTAAAGCGGATCCTGCTTATCCAAAGTCCTGAAAAAACAGAGTCCGCGGCGCCGATGCCGCCCCCACTGCGATTCGTCAGATGGGCCAACCTACGCCGCTCATCCTTGTTTCGGCCCGCCGAAAAACAGGTGTGCTATGCTGACCAGCACCACCGCGCCTACCGTTGCTGCCGCCAGCGAAAAAAGGAACGTGTTTTCGTGCACGATTCCCAACTTCGAGAAAATCCATCCGCCGATCACCGACCCGATTAGTCCCAGGACGATGTCCCCGATGCATCCGAATCCGCGCCCCCGCGCCAGTTTTCCGGCCAGCCAGCCGGCAATCAGTCCAATGAGCAGCCAGCCCAGCAATCCGCGCTGCCACTCTACGATTACCACCCGTTCCTGCCATACCATGATTGCCGCCAGTCCCGTCATCTTCCCCTCCGCATGAAATCCTGCCATCTCGATCCCGTGCCCGGATCGTCCTAGCCCGCCGCCGGTTCCTGCTGGGTCATGCAATGCAGCGTTCCCAGACCCAACACCAGGTCCCGGCAATGGATCCCCACGACCTCGCGGCCCGGGAAATGCTTCGCCAGCGTACTGAGCGCTACGCGGTCATTCGCATCATTGAATGTCGGCACGATCACCAGTCCATTCGCAATATAGAAATTCGCGTAACTCGCCGGCAACCTCTGCCCGTTAAAGTAGATTGGCTTCGGCATGGGCAGCGCTTCAACCGTTAGTGTGTTCCCGTCCTGGTCCTTCATGGCCTTCAGGCGTCCCAAGTTGTCGGCCAGCGCCGCGTAATTCGCCTCGCCTTTGTTCTCCTCCACGATCGTCACTACGGTCGACTCATTTACAAAGCGCGTCAGATCATCCACGTGCCCGTGGGTGTCGTCTCCGGCGATTCCGTTCCCTAACCATAATACGTTCGTCACACCCAAATACTTTCGAAACACCTCTTCGTAGTCGGCCTTGGCAAATCCCGGATTCCGCTCCTGCACGGTGCTCTGCAGGCATTCTTCGGTTGTCAAAAGGGTGCCCAGCCCGTTCACGTCAATCGCCCCGCCTTCCAGCACGACTCGCCGCCCCTTGTGCACCGGGAGAAACACAGGCCGTTTCAGCTTCGCGTTCGCCTTGTCGACCACCTCTGCATCCTTCTTATGGTTGCCGTACTTCGCCCATCCATTGAACACAAAGTGGTTGTATGCAACCTCGCCGGCGGGATTCTTTGCGCAAATGGGACCCGAGTCCCGCATCCAGCCGCGGTCGGTTCTCGCGCGGAAGAATTCCACCGATGCCAGCTTGGCCCCTGCCTTCCTGAGGATGCCTCGTGCCCGTTTCTCTGCCGACGTGTCCTCCACGATGAGAAAAACTCGCTCAACTTCCGAGAGCAATCGAACCATCTCCGCAAATGCCCATGGGATAGGCGCGAATTTCCCCGGCCAGTCGGTCAATTCGTGCGGCCAGCCCAGCCACGTTGCCTCATGCTTCTCCCACTCCGCCGGCATCCGCCATACAGGCTGTGCTTCGGCATTTCCACTCGTCGCTGTTGTCATTTTCTCTTGCCCAATGTGAATTGTCATCCGGAGCGAAGCGAAGCAGTGCATCCGGCAAAGCTTGTCGCTTTCTTCTGTTATGCCTTACTTGGTTCCTTCAATCCATCTTTGCGTCAACCCGCTAAACGCATCGATCCGGCGGTCCCGGAAGAATGGCCAATTCCGCCTCTGCTCTTCGCTCTTTGCCGGATCGCACTCCACCACCAGGATTTCTTCCTTGTCGTTGGAAGCCTCTTTCAAGATTTGGCCCGCGGGATCGGCAACGAACGAATTCCCCCAGAATTCCAGCCCCGCGTCGCCCTTCTCTGGCTTGCCTTCAAAGCCTACGCGGTTCGCCACTGCCACGTACATTCCGTTGGCCACCGCGTGCGCTCGCTGGATCGTCTTCCACGAATCCAGTTGCGCTGCTCCAAACTGTGCCTTTTCGTGCGGATGCCATCCGATACTGGTCGGATAGAAGACCACCTGCGCGCCCTGCATCGCCGTCAACCGCGAACCTTCCGGGTACCATTGATCCCAGCAGATCTGAACGCCGATGCGCGCATACTTCGTGTCGAAGTTCAAAAATCCCAGATCACCCGGCGTGAAATAAAACTTCTCGTAATACAGCGGGTCATCCGGAATGTGCATCTTCCTGTATTTCCCCAGGTACGATCCGTCCGCGTCCAGCACCGCGCAGGTGTTGTGGTATACGCCGGCGGCGCGCCGCTCGAACACCGACACCACCAGCGCCACCTTCTTTTCCCTGGCCACTGCGCTCAACCGCTCCGTTGTCGGCCCCGGCACTGCTTCGGCAAGGTCAAACAGCGCCGCATCTTCCGTCCGGCAGAAATACTCGCCGGTAAACAGCTCGTGCAGGCACACAATCTGCGCTCCGCTTGCCGCCGCTTGCCGGATTTTCTCCGTCGCCCGCGTCAGATTGTCTTCTTTATTCGTCGTGCACCGCATTTGCACGAGTCCGATTGTGAATTTATCCGCCATCAAATCTCCTCTATGCGCGCCATCCCACGACCGTTGCAACCGCTCGCAGCTTTCTGCCCGTCACTGCATTCTACTTTTCTTCTTAAACTCTTTGTACTAACTATTCTTTCGCATTACAATTTCTCCGCACCACAGGAATATTTCGGCCAAATATTACGGGTCGTTCATTTTGTTGTCGCGCAGGATGAGCGCATTTGGGAGTCCTGCCAGTATCCACAGCGGTTCTTTCATAAGGAGCGCGTATGGCGAAGCATTCCAGCAAGACTGTAACCGGTCGAGTCCTCCACGATCCCGTGAAGGACAAGCTCCGCCCCATCTACCCTCTCGATCTCTCTAAGATTAAAACCATCGATGACCTCGTCCGTGCCATGGGTGACACCGCGTATACCGCGCGACAGATCGGCGATGCCGCCGACGTGCTTGAAGCCATGGCGCGCGACAAGAACTGTTTCGTCGTCATGACCCTTGCCGGCGCGCTCACCGTCGGCAAAATGGGCCTCATCTTCTGCGACCTCATCGAATCCGGCATCGTCAAAGCTATCGTCTCGACCGGTGCGCTGATGGCTCACGGTCTCGTCGAAGCCACGGGTCGCTCGCACTTTAGATACGATCCGGCCAAGATGAGTGACAACGAACTCTTCCTTGCGGGATACAACCGGGTCTACGATTCGCTCGAACCCGAAACCAACCTCGATCACGTCGAAGAAGTCGTCGATGGCATTCTCGATAAGTGGGAACCGAGCGAGGCTGTCTGCAGCTGGAAGCTCCACAAGCGCATCGGCGAATTTCTCGTCAAAAACACGAAGGGGCGCGGTATTCTCAGGTCCGCATACGAACATAATGTCCCGGTCTTTGTTCCTGCTTTCTCGGATTCCGAACTCGGCCTCGACTTCGCGCTCAATCAGTACGCGCGCAAAAAGCACAATCGCCCCACTCTGCGCTTCGACCCATTCGAGGATTTCGAGACTTTCGCCCGCACCATGATGGCCACCAAGAAAATGGGCATCTTCACCATCGGTGGCGGCGTCCCGCGCAACTGGTCTCAGCAGTTCGGCGTCTACGCGGAACTCATGGCTCGCCGCGGCTATGAAAATCTTCCGCTCAAACGCTACTCCTACGGTGTTCGCATTTGTCCTGAACCTGTGCACTGGGGCGGCCTCAGTGGCAGCACCTATACCGAAGCTGTCAGCTGGGGCAAATTCGTTCCGCCTGAAGAGGGTGGCCAGTTCGCCGAAGTGCTCGAGGACGCAACCGTAGCTCTGCCTTTGGTAGTTGGCGCAGTTCTCCAGCGCATCGGCTACCTCAAGAAATAGCTCAGTTCGTGCTGGTAACGTCATTCCGAGGACAGTTGTTTCGAGAACTCTCTCGAGGCGCCCTGTGCGCTAGGCGGTTGCGTGTGAGAATCTATCTCGAATTACTCTTTTCGTTTTCTGTTCCATCTTGTTTCGAAACAAAATCCGGCCTTCCGCAGAAGTTTTCTGTATAATCCGTCTCCCCAGCGTTCAGGAGGCACACGCCATGCCCGTGTCCGCGCGACGTTCCTCTCTCTACGACGTTCACCCCGGCGTCGAAATGGTTCAACAATGGATTTCCACTTTGAAGCCAAAAACTGGCCGCACCCTTGACGAGTGGATCGCACTTGTCAGGTCCGAAGGACCGAAAGAGTTGCCTGCTCGCCGCGCCTGGCTCAAGTCCAAGCATCAGCTCGGTACGAACTCCGCGTGGTGGATTGCCGAGCGCGCCGATGGCAGGGGCGGGGAAGAGGACACTCCGGAACTCTATCTGTCGACCGCCGCCAGATATGTCGACGAGCAATATTCCGGAAAGAAGTCCGGTTTGCGTCCCCTCTATGACAAGCTCTTGGCTCTTGGAAAATCTCTCGGATCCGATGTCAAAGCCTGCCCCTGCAAGACCATGGTCCCACTCTATCGCGAACACGTCTTCGCGCAGATCAAGCCGTCCACCAACAAGCGCATCGACCTCGGCCTCTGCTTCACTTCGTATAAAGGTCGTTTGCCCGCCCGCTTGATTGATACTGGCGGCCTCGCCAAGAAAGACCGCATCACACACCGCATCGAGCTGACTTCCATCGCCGGTGTCGACGCCGAGCTGACCAACTGGCTCCGCGCTGCCTACACTCTCAATCGCTGACTCTGCACTTTATTTTCTGAAGGGCACGAATCCCTTCATCCGGTACAGGATCTCCATCCGGAACCAATAGCCAGTTTTTTGCGGTTGGTAGAAGTCTCCGGGGAAGAACTTCTCTACGTTGATGTACCCGCCCAGATTTGGCCGGATCTTGTATAGCGCGCGCGCCTTCAGCATTTGCCCGCGATTTGTTCCTGTGCTAAACACTCCCGCCGGTGGAACGGCTGGATTCACCGATCCGGCCGCATGGTACGGATTCACGGCGAATGGATACATCGCATCCATGTGCGCATATCCACCAATCAGCGTCACCCACTTCCATGGTGTGAACCCCGATTCCACCTGTGCCATCTTCATGTTCGTCCAGTAGTACGATCCCTCCTCGTAACCCAGGCTATAGACGTAGAATTCGCTCCACGCTGGCGCTTCTCCGGTCAGCGTCAGGTTCGTCGAGCGCGCCAATAATGGGTCGAAGTTTCCGACTGTCCGGCTGTTTGGATCTTGTCCTGAGAGCGCCCAGAATCCCGCGGTCACATACGGTGAATATTTCACGTTGAATCGCTGCTTCGCGTAGCCAAACCCACCCCAGGCCCGGATCGGGAAGTTCTCCGTTCCCGCCTTCATGCTGTTTTCTGTGCCCGCCTCGTAGGCGAACTCTCCTGTCAAGCTCAGCCCACGCACTTTGCTCAATCGATGTACGGCCCGTCCGCCAAACAGCGTGTAGTGGCGGTCAGGCAGATACATGTAATACGTCGGCCTGCGGATATCTCCGAAGTTCTTGTTGAAAAATGCGTACGCTTCGATGTCGGTGCTTTTCGTGTCCCGGTTCGTGTAATACAGCCCGATCGCTTCCTGGTCCCATTCCTGCAGTTGTTTTCCTTTTTGCGCATTCGACAGCACGGCGTTCTTGATCGTCCCGTTGTTGCACGGATTCGTTGCGTCCACGATCGGCTGTTTATTCCACACGGGAAAGAATTCGTCGTACTTTGGATTGGCAACCCCGATCAACTCCAGCTTTGAGTTCTTCACCCGATAACTCATGTCGAACGCGTTGTCGTAGCCTGTCCGCGATCCGTCGAGTGCACTCGGATCGTTGAACAGCCACGCGTCGCCTTTTACGAGTTCGAATCGCCCTGCCTGCATCGAGAGCGCATTTATGCCCGGAAACTTCTTCAGCTGCAGAAACGCATTGTCGAACCACAGCTCACCCGCCGTGAATGGTGAGGCTTGCTCGCTCCCCGTCGGTGTCCGGGGGTATGACGGGTCGTCATACCTCTTCACTCCCTCCCATCCCATCCGCACGTACCCTTCGAAGTACTCGCCGAAATTCACATCGGCGTAAGGCCTGACCCGTGTGCGCAACTGGTTCAAGCGATCTTGCTTGACTGTATTGAAGTCTGCGTTGTTATAGCCTTCGAACCTCAGCCGTTCGTCGAAGCCGAAGGTGATTCCCGGTACCTCTGCCTTCGCCACTGTTCCACGCGCTGGTTCTGGCCGTACAGTCGTCTGCGACTGTGCCACTCGTTCCGCTAGAGGCCACGGCTTTTCTCTCCGTGTGCTGGTTTCCGTTAACGCTTTCGTCTTCGCCTGCTTCTCCATTTCGTCGGCATTGCTCGCCGTGCCGACCACACAGGCCATTGCCACAACCAAGCACGCACGTGATCCCCATTGCAAAACTCTCATCTCACCCTCCGTTCACGCCCGGCAACGCCTCGATTGTTCGCCTCGAAGCGCACGCCCGATGAACGGTCTATCGGCTACGACGAAGTCGTTCTTGAGTCAGGTCAAGATTGTTGTGTAAGTCGGAGCGAGGAACCGATGGAGTCAACTGGAGGCAAGGAGCTGCCGCGGCGTTTCCATTGTGGGAATGGCGCCGCAGAAAGATTCATTTCGGTCGGAATGCGGATGTCTTACCGCGTCACGCGGACGATCCGCCACAGGCTGATACCCGGCAAGGAAGCGCCGAGACCTGTCCGGGCCTCGACGCTTCCATCTCTAGCAGGGATACTACCGTTTGCCTTGCAGTTCCGGTACGTTCGACATTACATCGACGAACACCCGCCGGAATTGCTCGAATAGCTTTTCGAACTGCCCGATCTCGTCGTCCGAGCTCGTTCGGATCGCCGTCTCGTAATCACCACCGACTACCCGCGTCGCCACCGTGATGATGCAGTCGAGTCGCCGGAACACTAGTTTCTGCAGGATCGCCAGCACCAGCAGAGTACTGAGCGCCAAAGCCAGGGCTGTGAGTGCAATGAGGACAGTTTGTGTCCGCCTCATTGACCAATAAAAGTCGGAGATGTCGCGGACCACGAACATCGCTCCTACCGGATTTCCGGCTGCGTCTCGAATCGGGAATACACCGCGGACGTACATCGCGTCTCCGACGCGATAGCGCTCCAACACGTTCCCGCTCTCCGAAATGCCCGCAAAGTCTCCATCGAAATCGATGATGCGCTCCGCCGCCGTCTTATCGGCCACTACATATCCCGGATGGTCGTCCCAATTGTCCCGCCGGTTCCAGGCCGCACTCGACTCCGTCCACAACTTTCTGTCCACATACTTCTTATTCAACAGCAGTCCGTAGTTGTCGCCGGTCTGGTCCTTCATCGTATGGATGAACTGTCCGAGTTCCTCCCCGAACTCGAGATAGCCGATTACCTGTCCCTTCACATCCTTCATCGGCTGTATGACCCTTACCGCAAAACCTGCTTTCGCCAGTTCGCTCCCGGTTGCCACGCTGTGCGACCGCACCACTTCCTTAATCAGAAACCGGTCCAGGTGATCACCGTATTTGGACGGGTTGTGCACTCGCAGGAATACCGATACATCTGGTTCCGGCGTGTGCATCACCCAATTCGTGATCCCTTGCGCTTTCAACCGTTCGTAAGTGGGCTGGCAGAAATCCAGCAGTTTCCCGCGATCTCTCTCTAGAAACTTCTTCTGCAGTTCCGCGCTCTCCTCCAGCACCACTCCCACCGCCGTCATTTTGCTCACTTCCCGCGCTGTCAGAATATCAAACAGCTTTCGCGAATCGTTCACGGACTGCATCGCGAGTGTCCGGGCGTTGTGTTCGAAGCTGTAGCGGATCAACGCCATCGTCCCCGCGACCCCCAACAGCAGACAAATCGACAATGCCACTAATACCTTCGTTTTGATCGAAGTACTTTTCATCGCATTCCCTCACAAACTCAAATTCAAGAGTTCTTTCGCCGCATCACGGAGCTTCGAAATCAGGTCCGGATCATCCGGCGTCGTCGGTGTGATCAATGCCAGCATTTTGCCTGTCTTCAGGCCCAGCTTTCCCTTGATATCCATCGCGTTCAGGCCGTCCGCTTTGATCTTTTCTTCAATCTTCAACCGCATATCGTAGATTTGACTCACGTGCTCGACTCCTCGCTCCCACGCGCCATTCGACTGGCCGATATCGCCGCCGCCCGGTCCGGCCGACGTTCTTTCGGCGCGCAGTTCCGGCAGGACCGACAGTACTCTTGCAGTTTTGTTTCCATGCGGGGCGCCGGCCAATCCCTCAGTTTCGCTATTTCTGGCTTCTGGAGTGTGATTCTGGCTGACTCATACCGCTGTCTCTTCGACGCGCCCTTCCCGAGTTTCGACAGTCAGTCCCAATCTGAAAATGCGACCTCACCTCTCCGATTCGTGCTAAATTCCTCTTCCCGGTTTCTCTTTTGAGACAAGAATATGAACGTGTTTGTGCCTCGTGCCGTGTTTATGTCACTTCTGACGTTATTCGTTCTTTTCCGCCCGCCATCCCAACAGCCAAAGGAAGGCCTCATGACCCAGCAGCAAGCGACTGGCCCGTTCGACGTGAAGGTGTCTCCGCTAGATCCAGCTTTCAAGTTCGATGAGAATCCCTACACGCGGTTCTCCATCGATAAGCGGTTTCACGGTGATCTGGAAGGTGTCAGTAAAGGGGAGATGCTTGCCGCAGGGTCTCCTGCGAAAGGCGCTGGAGGGTATGTCGCCATCGAACGCGTGTCTGGTTCCCTGCGCGGCCTCTCGGGAACCTTCGTTCTGCAGCACAGTGCCACCATGGAGCACGGTTCTTATCAGATGAACATCACTGTCGTTCCCGGCTCGGGTGCTGGCCAGCTTGCCGGACTCTCCGGAGCCATGCAGATCATTATTGCCGCCGATGGCAGACACTCTTATAACTTCTCTTACGCCTTCCCCGAAAAATAGTCTTCAACGCTCGGAGAACGCGGAAGGAGCATCCCAAAAAAGCAAAGCGGGCGCTTCTTTTCGAAGCGCCCGACAGATTCTCCCCGGATTTGTTACCTGCTAGTCGTCGTCCCCGATGAGCACCGCTGCGGTCAGCACCGTGGACCACAGTCCCCGCTTGTCCCCCACGGCCGACTGCGTGATGTTCATCGTCCGTACGATCTTGTTAGAGATTCGGTAAACCTCTTTCTTTTCGTCCCACGACAGATCCGGATCGAACTCGACGTTCAGGGTTGTCGCAAGCATTTCCGCCGCCAGTTCTTCGGCGTATTCGCCTGCGACCTCTTCCGTCTCTCCGAACGAATGGTGCTCGCTCAAGTACCCGTACATGGGCCGTTCGCTTGGCAAAGCCAGCCCGATGCTCGCTGCAATCAACCGGTGCGGCTCTTTGGTCGAGTTCTCGCTGATCACCGTGAACGCCACCTGTCCCGGCTTGATCAACTTCAATCCTTCGCTGCGTGAAATCAGTTTGCAGTTCGGCGGGAAGATCGAACTCACCCGGACGATGTTGCATGCAGCAATTCCTGCGTTCCGCAGCGCCAACTCAAAGCTCGAAAGTCTTTCGCGATGTTTCCCCACGCCCTTCGTCAGGAAAATCTTCTTCGCTACGAACGCCATGTTGCTGGGTCACCGTCCAAGTTGGATTTTGGGGCTAAAAAAATTTTCTTCCATTGAAAAAGTAACAAGTATGACTCTCAGTGTCAACGTACATTCGGCCGTTTCTTCTCCGTGTGGTATCTCGATGCTGCAGAGTCTGGTTGGTATCACTCTGGGAGATGTTGTGGCGCGTCGCGGCGACGTTGAGCAGGCGGGCAGCCGCTTTTCGTTCTTGTACTTTACTTCATCACTTCATTGCTGCGGTCTTCCGACAGGTGCCGTACCAGCCTTCCCAGCGGCCGGCACAATGCCAGGACCTTGCCCAGATCATCGGAAGTGAAATCCGCTCCTGCCGCCCCAGGATTTTCGCCTTTGCGGCTGACCTGCATCACCCCCACCACTTTTCCTTCGCACAGGATCGGCGCACTGATGATTTTCTGAATCGATTCGCCCGTCGTGGTGGGCGCCTTTACGCCCTCAAACACCGTTGCGTGGCGTACCTTGGCGAACTCGTTGTTGATTTCAGGCCGGCTCTCACGCACTGTCTTCGCCGATAGCGCCGAATTGCTCGTCAGGGGAATAAATCCGACGTTCTTCAGTGCCGCCGGCACCAGGAAGTGGAGATGTCTCCACCGGTTCGATACTCCCAGGATCGCCACCTCATCGTCCTTAACGCGCAACTCTTTCGCGATCTTTCCGGCCAGCAGGTCAAGCGACACGTCCTTCAGACTCGACTCGTCCTTTTCGAGCGCACTTGCCAGTCGTTCCAGTTCCGACACCAGACTTGTACTCATGGACTGTGCTTGCATCTCCACCGCGTGCAGGGGGGAAGCGCGGGGCCCTGCCTGGAGACCCTCCGTTCTTCTATTAATAATGTTGACGTTCCGATCCCGCTCCCGCAACCATTTTGTCCCTTTCGTGTGACCTTCCTGCACCCGCCTCCCTTGCAACCACTTCTTCAACTGCCTATACTGAATTTGCCGCGCCCATACTGCTGCGGTTTGCTCCTTCACATGACTATGGGTTCTCAGCGGCGGAGAGGGCATGTCTCCAGCGACAAGCCGGTCTGAGTCGGACGGTTCGTTCTCCACTATTGCTTTTTCGGTTATTCCCAATCCACAGAAGGATCGACACATCCCATGAGCGCTGCTGCACTCAATCTTCCTCCGGGCACCCTTCGC
>Ga0335082_10000301_pt1 | contig 50148 bp, 52 predicted proteins | sample Lox_Sample_41_FD_206718 | JGI IMG/M metagenome (GOLD analysis project Ga0335082, IMG submission 206718) | Soil microbial communities from Loxahatchee National Wildlife Refuge, Florida, United States - Lox_Sample_4.1 | ecosystem: Environmental > Terrestrial > Soil > Wetlands | place: USA... | reverse complement strand
GCCGGCGCGTAGTTGCATGCGACGCCGACGATCTTCCCGGGCCGCGGAACCGGCGCCGCCAGGCGCACGTGACGCCGGGGTGTGACGACGCCCGCCGCGATCAGGTCGGGCCCGTCGTATCGCTCGACCGCGCTCTCGACCCAGCGGATCACGTCGCGCGCGGCGCGCTCGGCGTCGGGGAGGCGTCGCGAGAAGGCGAGGGCGTCCGCCGGCAGCAGCGAGTTCGCCTCGGCCTCGGGCGCGCCGGCGTCCTGAGCCGCGAGTTTCACCGCGAGCGCGCGGTTCAGGTCCACGATCGAGCCCGCGCGCGTGCCCGCGCCGAGTAGCGCGCCGAGCCGGCGCGCACCCTGCGTCACGCCCTCGAGCGCCTCGAAGCCGAGTCCCGCCGCGCCGATCGACGCGGAAGGCCGCGGCGGACGCACCGCCCGCTCGAAGCTCACGAGCTGCACGGCAAGCTCCCGAGGCGACCTGCGCGTGCAGCCGGTCCGCAGCCCGCGCGCAGCGAGGCGGAAGCGTCCCGACCGCGAGCCGCGCCGGCTCGTCGCCTGCGTCGAGGGCTGCGGATCCTGCCCTGACCCGCCGTCAAGAGGTCTCCCGGACCGGTCGATGACGTAGGAGTCGGCGCTCAGAGTACCACGGAGGCCCCATGAAGCTCTGGACGATCGCGGGCGGACTCTCGCTCCTCGCGATGCTGTTGCTCTCGTCGCCCGGCGTGCGCGTCGAGCCCGCGCGGGCACCGGTCGCGAGCGCTCGTGTCGAGGCACCCTCGAGCGTCGCTCCGCGCTGACCGCTTTTGACAGCTCCCGCGGCGCGCCCCTAGCCTTGCCCGGCGTGCCGGGAGTCCGATGACCCCGTCCTCCACGTTTCTGGTGCGCCGCGCCGTCGCTGCGCTGTTCGTCGGCTGGGCCCTGCTCGCGATCGTGCTCTCGCTCGACGCGATGCGCCGGCCCGCGCACGAGCTCTGCCACCCGTTCACCGACACGCGGGTCGGCGGCGTCGCGGTGGTCTCGGATCTCGCGCCGAGCCTCGTCGGCCAGGGGGTCGAGCCCGGCGACCACATCCTCGAGGTGAACGGCAAGCCCTACCTCGAGGTGATGCGCCGTGGCATCGACTGGATGCAGCCGGGGGTGGCCAACACCTACCTGTTCGAGCACCGGGACGGCACGCGCTTCACGCGTTCCCTGGTCCCCGAGCCGGCGACCTGGACGGCGCGTCCCTCGACCTTGCTCGTGCACGCGCTGCTGCTGATCGGCGCGGCGATCTACCTCGTGACGGGCACGGGCGTCTGGTGGCTCAAGTCCGACCGGACGGAGGCCTTCGCACTGCTGCTCTTCTGCTGCACGCTCGCGACCTTGCTCGCCTGCACGCTCCAGACGGACTTCATCACCTGGGGCTGGCCGCGCCTCGCGATCGACGTGCCGCTCGTCGGCGCCACCACCTTCCATCTCTTCACCAGCTATCCGATCGAGCCCGACTGGGTGGTGCGCCACCGGCGCATCCAGCTGCTGCCCTACGTCGCGGCCGCCGCGCTCGGCGGCCTGTCGCTCATGGAGACCCGCCTCGGCGTGCCCGCGGGCCTCGGGATGTCGCTGAGCTTCTGGTTCACCTGCGGACTGTTCCTGGTGTCGCTCGGCATCCTCGCCAGCGAGCGGCGCCGCCACGAGGGCGCCGTGCGCGACCGCGCCGACCTCGTGTTCCTGGCGGCGGCCATCTCGTTCGTGCCGATCCTGCTCATCTTCGCGGCCGAGTGGGTGCTCCAGACGCCGTTCCCGTACTACATCGCGCTGGTCTGGGCATTCATCTTCCCGGTCGCGGTCGGCTACGGCATCGTGCGCCGGCAGCTGTTCGAGATCCGCAACGTCGCCCGGACCTCGGCCGCCTACGGCCCCGCCAGCCTCGCCATCACCGGCGTCTTCGCCCTGCTCATCACCTTCGCGGACGCGCTGGTCTCGCGCCTCGACATCTCGTTCCGCTGGTTCCAGGTCACGTTCCTGTTCTTCGCGATCCTGGCCTTCAATCCGCTGCGCATCCGCCTGCAGGCGCTGGTCGACCGCTTCTTCGACCGCGACCGCGAGACCTATCGCGTGGCGGTGCGCGAGATCTCCGAGGCCATGGTCTCGATGCTCTCGCTCTCCGAGATCGCCGATCGCATCCTGGTCGCACTGACCGACACCATGGGCGTCGAGCGCGCGATGGTGATGATGGTCGACGACGAGGGGAAGGTGCTGCGCTGCATGGCGTCGCGCGGCGAGTGGGAGGAGGACGCGATCGCGGTCGAGATCCCATCGGACCACCCGATCTGGAAGCACCTGTGGATGCGGCGCGAGGACCTCTCGCGCTCCGACTTCGACGACGAGCCGGACGAGGAGAGCCGCGAGATCTGCCGCGACATCTACGACACGCTCGAGGTCGAGCTGCTCGTGCCGATCCTCTACGGCGTCGACCTGCTCGGCGTGATCGCCGTCGGCCGCAAGATCTCGGGCGAGCGGCTGGTCGCGGACGACCGCATGCTGCTGCGGACGCTCGCCAACCAGAGCTCGATCGCGATCGAGAACGCCAAGGCCTTCGACGAGATCGCGAAGCTGAACGAGACGCTCGAGGCACGCGTCGAGGAGCGCACGGCGGAGCTGCGCGACACGCAGACGCAGCTCGTGCAGGCCGAGAAGATGAAGTCGCTCGGCCAGCTCGTGGCGGGCGTCGCGCACGAGCTGAACAACCCGATCGGCTTCGTGCACGCGAACCTCCAGCTGCTCGACGAGTACATCGCCAAGCTGCTCGCGCCGGGCCGCTCGGAGCAGGAAACCGCGAAGGCGCGCGAGGCGATCGCGAAGCTGCTGGTGCGCAGCCGCGAGGGCACCGAGCGCGTCAAGAAGATCGTGCAGGACCTGCGCACCTTCTCGCGCATGGACCAGGCCGAGCTGCAGGACGCGAATCTGAACGAGGAGATCGAGCGTACGCTCGCGCTGATGGAGCCGCGCTTCAAGACGGCGATCACGGTGGAGCGCGACTTCGGCAATCTCCCGCGCGTGCGCTGCTACCCGGGCCAGCTGAACCAGGTGTTCCTGAACCTGCTGATGAACGCCTGCGACGCGATCGGCAAGAAGGGGACGATCCGGATCCGCACGCGCCGCAGCAGCGACGGCGTGCGCCTCGAGTTCCACGACGACGGCCCGGGCATCCCGGAGGAGATCCAGCGCCAGGTCTTCGATCCGTTCTTCACGACCAAGCCGGTCGGCGTGGGAACGGGCCTCGGGCTCTCGATCTCGCACGGGATCATCGAGCGGCACGGCGGCCGCATCAGCGTGGAGTCCTCCCCGGGGCAGGGCACCACGTTCCTGATCGAGCTTCCGCTCGTGGCCGTCGAAGCGGAGAGTTAGTCGCGATCAGGGCCGGGCGATAGGCGCTGCATCTCGATCGTCGTGACGCTGTGCGAGGTCGCGTCGGCGGCGGCCGCAGACGGCGCGCCGCGGAAGCTCGCGCGCTGGGACGACACGAGCTCGTGACGCGTCCACATGCCGAGCGCCAGATCGAAGAGCGCCTCGCCCTCGGCGCGCTGCTCCGAGGCGACACCCTCGGAGCCGGCCGCCGCGTCGACGTGCGAGTCCTCCTCGACGTGGAAGCGCGCGATGCCCTGCGCGACCGAGACGAGCCGGTAGCGCCGCTCGCTCCGCATCCACATGCCCGTGCCGGGCGCGCCGCCCCCGAGATCGCGGTCGTCGCGCGAGACGAACTCTTCCCCTGGCGCGAGAGGGCGCTCGGGCAGCTCGGGGAACCAGAAGGCGGCCTGGCGCCAGGCGGAGGCCGCCTGCTCGAGGATCTGCCGGTAGGCGACGGGATCGGGCTCGATGCCCGGCAGATCGGGCGGCCGCGCATCGCCGATCCGGACGTCCGGGCCGCGCAGGTGCCCGAGCGCGTCGGTACCGGCGCGAAAGACGATCGGCGTGAAGTCGAGCGGCGAGGGGCCCGCCGCGGTCTCCTGCGAGACGAAGCGCACCTCGAGCCGCAGGGAACCTCGCTTCGCATCCGGGTGGACCGCGTAGTCGAAGCGCGCGACGCCGAGGTCGGTCTGCACGTCCTGCGCGAGATGCATCTCGCGCTTCACGCTGTAGACGGCGCGCCAGCTCTGTGCGGGCGCCCAGCCGTAGCGGAGCCTCACCGGCGTCGAATCGTCGGCATGCGCACTTCGCCACCCGAGCGCCAGCAGGCCGAGCGCGAGCGCCGCGCGCAGGACGCGCGCGCGCCGCTGGATCAAGGCTTCGCCGGCTGGCTCTGGCCGGCGGCGCCGTCGTCGACCTCGATCGTGAGCTCGCGGCCCTCGCCGACCGCCACGATCTCGCTGCACGGGTCGGCGGGCTCGAGCCGCAGACGGCCGTCCTGGTCGGGCGTCGCCTCGAGGACGACCAGCCGCGGCGGCTCACCGGGACGCTTGATGTAGAGCTTGTGCGGCTCGTCGCTGCGGAGCTCGAGCGAGGCCGGATCCGACTCGAGCAGGCGGCCGTCCACGTACACCACCACCTTCTCGGTGACGCAGGCATCGAGCGGAATGCGCTGCTTCGGCGCGCACGCCGACAGCGCGGCGAGCGCGGCGGCAGCGGCGAGGATGCGCGTGCGACATCGCGACCCCATGGCGCGCGAGACTAGCGACCCGTCTCGATGCGCGCGCGCGTTAGACTGCTCGCCGATGCAACGCCCCGCGCTCGCGCCGATCGCCCTGCTGCTGATCTGCGCGCTGGCGGCGCGCGCAGATGCGCCGCAGAAGGGCGGCTTCAGCCTGACGAAGCTCACGGTCGACGCGTCGCGCGTCGTGGAGGGCGGCCCCGGCAAGGACGGCATCCACTCGGTCGACTCGCCGAAGTTCGTGGAGCTGCCCGAGGCGACGTGGCTCGGCCTCGATACCGAGGTGCTCGGCCTGACACGAGGCTCCGAGTCGCGCGCCTACCCGGTACGCATGCTCGAGTATCACCAGATCGTGAACGACCGCTTCGGCGACGCGCCGGTTCTCGTGAGCTACGACCCGCTGGCCGGCACGCCGCTGGCCTGGTCGCGAAAGGTCGACGGCCGCACCTTGACCTTCGGCGTCTCGGGCCTGCTCTACAACGACAACTTCCTGATGTTCGACCGCGAGACGAACTCGCTCTGGTCGCAGTTCCTCGGCCGCGCTATCGCCGGACCGCTCTCCGGAAAGAAGCTCGAGCGCCTGCCGCTTCGCCAGGAGACGGCCGGCGCGTGGATCAAGCGAACAGGCGACACGAAGGTACTCGTGCATCCCGATCCCGAGCACGTGCCCTACGTGATGTCGCCCTACAGCGCCTACTGGACGCAGGACAAGATCCTCTTCCCGGTCGACGCGCGCGACGAGCGCTATCACGCGAAGGAGCTCGTGCTCGGCGTCGTGGTCGGCGGCAAGGCGCGCGCCTACCTCGGCTCGATCCTCACGCACGAGGGCGGAAAGGTGGACGATCGCGTCGGCGGCAAGCGCGTGCAGGTGCGCTACTCGACCGACACCGGCACCTTCGACTGGGAAGTGGACGAGGGCGTGGAGGTCACCGAAGCCTACTGGCTGGCGTGGAAGGCTTTCCATCCCGACACCGAGATCTGGCACGACCAGGCCGAGGCGGCGAAGCCGAAGTGACGCAGCGCGACGGCATGACCGCGATCGAACGCGCGGTGGCGCGCGACGAGCTCCATCAGCTCGTGTGCCGCTACGCGCTCGCGATCGACTCGCGCGACCTCGACCTGCTCGTCTCGCTCTTCGTGCCCGACGTGCGCGTGGGACACGACCGGAGCGGGCGCGACGCGCTGCGCGCCTTCTTCGCCGACTCGCTCGGCGCGATTGGCGTCTCGATCCTCTTCGTCGGCAATCACCTCGTCGACTTCGACGGCCCCGACGCGGCGCGCGGGGTGCTCTACTGCCGCGGACAGATCCAGGACGGCGAGCGCTGGATCGAGCAGGCGATCCAGTACCGCGACCAGTACGCGCGGCGCGACGGCGCGTGGCTCTTCGTGCGCCGCGACCACCTGCTCTGGTACGGCGTCGAGACGGCCGAACGCCCGCTGGCGCAGCCGCCGGCAAACTGGCCCGCGCGCCACGATGGGCGCGGCACCTTGCCCGAGGCATGGCCCTCGTGGGGCGCCTTCTGGAAGGAGCGGGGCCGGGAGCCCGCGTGAGCGAGCGGGCCGAGGTCCTGATCGTCGGAGGCGGGATCGTCGGCACGAGCGTCGCGCACGCGCTCGCCGAGCGCGGCGTCCGCGACGTGCTGGTGATCGACCTCGACCTCGCCGGCATCTACGCCGCCTCGGAGCTCAACGCGGGCGGCGCGCGCGCGACCTGGTGGCAGCCCGTCAACATCGAGACGTGTCGGGCGACGCTCGCGTTCTTCCGAGAGCACGCGCAGGAGTTTGGCTTCCGGCCGGCCGGTTACCTGTGGCTCTACGACGACGCGGACCTCTACGCGCGGGCGCGAGCCGTGCGCGCGCTCCAGAACTCCTACGGGCTCGGCGTCGAGCTGCTCGAGCCGGGCGAGATCCGGCGCCGCGCGCCCGTGCTCGACCGCGCCACGGGCGAGCTCGTCGGCGCGACCTGGTCCCCCTACGACGGGCTCGTCAACCCGAACGCCGTGCGCCACTGGTACCGCGAGCGCGCGGAGGGGCGCGGCGTGCGCTTCCGCAACCGCCACTACGCGGCCGGCGTCGTCACGGCGCGCGTCGCGGGCGCCGGAGGCAGCCTGCGACGCGTGCAGGCGGTGGAGGTCGTCGAGGTCGCGCGCCGCGGCGTGCTCGAGGACGCGGCCGCGCTGCGCGAGATCCTGATCACGCATCGCGTGGCGAGCGCGCAGGTCGTCGCCGAGACGCGCATCGAATGCGAGGTGCTGGTCAACTGCCTCGGGGCATGGTCGCCGGTGCTGGCCGCGAAGATCGGCATCGCAGACCCGAGCGAGCCGGTGCGGCGGCAGATCAGCCTGTGCGACGTCCACCGCGAGGACGTCGCCCCCGGCGTGGAGCTCGGATCGCTCGGCATGATCGTCGACGCGAGCGGCCTCTACTTCCATCCGGAGGGCCCGCACGTGCTCGCCGGCTACTCGACCGCGGACGAGTCGCCCGGCTTCGACTTCGACTACGACGGCGACGCCTTCTTCGAGAGTGAAATCTGGCCGCGACTGGCGCACCGCGCGAGCAGCTTCGAGCGCTGCGGCCACGTGCGGGGCTGGGCGGGACTCTACGCGGTGACACCGGACCGCAGCGGCATCGCCGGCCGCGTCGAAGGGTTCGCGAACCTCTTCGAGGCGCACTCCTTCACCGGCCGCGGCGTGATGCAGTCCTGGGGCGTCGGTCAGGCGATAGGCGAGCTGATCGCGCGCGGCCGCTTCGGCGAGCTCGATCTCTCCGCGCTGACGCGGACGCGTTTCGGGGACCCGTCGCGCTGGGTCGAGGAGGAGCTACACATCTGAGCGCGTCTCCTCGCAGAACCTCTGAATGGCCCTCAGGCTCTCGTCGACGAGCTCGGAGGCGAAGCGGCGCACGTCGAAGCGGTCGAGCCCGCCGCCGAACGTGGTGACCGAGTTCGCGACCGCGAGCCGCAGCGCGAGCCGGGTGCCCGCGCCCTCTTCTTCGCCGAGCGAGAAGGTCTCCTCGAAGCGCAGGCTGCCGAAGCGGCGCGCGAGGCGCAGGCGCCGCTGCGGCACCACCTCGAGCGCGGTGTCCTCGAGCTCGAGCGGCACCGAGCCGACGCGGTAGCGCCAGCGCACCGGCTCCCCGGAGCTCTGGTAGTCGGCCGCGACACCGCGCAGCTCGAGCGCGCGCGTGTCCCAGCGCGCCACCGCTCCCGTGTCGACGAGCGCGCGCCAGACGCGACTCGGAGGCGCGTGGACCAGCGCCGACATCGAGACCGTGATCACGCCCGCTGCCCCACCCCCGAATGCAGGCTCGCGGGAGAATGGGCGGCTGCGACCGACGACGCAAGGCGCGCGCCGGCCGGCACGGAGGCTCCGCTCACCGGGTCTCGTCTTCTGATCTTCGCTCGGCTGCGCCTCGCTGCGCGGCCGACTCCATGAGCCGGACTTGCTGCTCGGCTGCGCGGACCCGAGCCGAAAGCACCTGCAGGATCTCGAAGGAGATGTCTGGCATCTGGAGGATCAGCTCCTTCAGGCTGGTGCCGGCGAGCGCGAGCAGGCGCGAGGGCTCGCGCGCGACGATGGTCGCGCTGCGCGGCTGGTTGTCGAGCACCGCCATCTCGCCGAAGTAGTCGACGGCCTGCATCGTGCGCAGCGGCACCTGCACCTCGCCACGCTTCTGCGACACCTCGACCGAGCCCTCGAGCAGCAGGTAGAGCTCGCCGCCGAACTCGCCCTCGCTCACGATCACCTCGCCCGGCTGGAAGTCGCGCTCCTCGCCGAGGCGCGCGACCGCGTCGAGCTGATCGAGCGTCAGGCTCTCGAAGAGCGGGACCTTCTTCAGCGCGAGCAGGCGCTCCATCGTCTCGACTCCGACCCCATTGTGACCGAGCGCTGGATCGAGCGCCGCGGCGGCCGCGCGGATCCAGAGGCTCTCGGCGCCACGCGACTCGCGGAGCAGCTCCGCGCGCTCCTCGGGCATGCGCACGAGCGCCTTCGCCGATGCGCGGTGCTCCTCGTCGAGCTCTCCCTCGAAGCGCAGCACGAGCAGCCGCGCAGCCTCGCGGTCGCCGAGATTGGAGAGCACCTCGAGCGCGTCCGCGCGTGCCCGCGACGCGCCAAAGCGCAGCGCGCGGTAGATGGTGCGGATCGCCCGCGGGTTGCCGTCGAGCCCGAGGATGCGGAACGCGAGCCGGCGGTGTCGCGCGGCCTCGTCGGCGAAGGCAGCGCGCAGGAAGGTCGAGGGGGTGTCGCTTCCCTGCGACACGAGCGGCCCCGCGAGCTCGCTCGTCCACATGCCGCGCACGTGGTGGAGGAGCTCGCGCCGGAGCCACTCGCGGCGCGACGGCAGGTCGACGCGCGCGACCACCTCGAGCGCCGCGCGCACCGCGCGCTCGCGCCCATCGCGCAGATAGGGCTCCGCGGCGGCGACGCCCGCCTGGCCGTGCGAGGCGAGCGCCGCGATCGCCGCGCCGCGCGGCACGAGCGCGGGGTCCGCGAGTCCCTGCGCCACGCGCGCGAGATCCGGCGCGGGCGCGCGCGAGAGCAGGCGCAGTGCCGCCCCGCGGAGCCGCGGCTCCGGCGCCTCGAGCGCCTCGTCGAGGACCGCGGGCGGGAGCGCCGTCGTAGGCGCGATCTCCGCGAGCCGGCCGAGCCCGATCGCTCGCAGCCGCGGCGAGGCCTCGCGCAGGCGCGCGGCGACCTCTGCCGCGAGGCTCGGCGGCGCGACGGCCGCCGCCGCCGTCGCCTCCGCGTCGTCGGCCGAGTGCAGCATCTCCTGCAACCACAGGGCGCCCTCCTCGCCCACGAGCGCGGCCGCCTTCGCGCGCACGCGCACGTCGGGATCGCGCCGCAGGGCAGCGAGCGGCTCGCGCAGCGCGTCGGCCTCGCCAGGGTGACGCGCGATCGCGTCGAGCGCGGCGCCACGCACGCTCGCGTCGACATCGAGGCAGGCTGCGCGCAGTGGGCCGGGATCGCCCGGCGACGCGTCCGCGAGCGCCGCGATGCAGGCGGCGCGCACCGCGGGCTGCGGGTGCGCGAGCCCTTCGCGCACGAGGTCCTGCGCGCCGTGCCGCGCGAGCTCGGGCAGCACGCGCAGCAGCGACGCCGACGGGCGACCCGTCTCCTCGCGCAGCAGCGCCCGCGCGACCTCGGCGAGCCGCGACGTCTCGAAGCGACCGATGCCCTCGACCTCCGAGAGGTCGAGGCGTCCGGCGCGGATCGCCGCCTCGAGCTCGCGCACGTACTCGCGCCGCACGACGATCCCGGCGCCGAGATAGAGCGCCGCGGCGAGGCTGCCGACCGCCGCGAGCGCCTGCGGCGGCGGCTCTGCGAGCACGAGCAGCAGTGCGCCCGCCGCGGCCATGCCCGCATAGACGACGACCCCTTCGAGGAAAGCGCGCAGCTGGCCGCGCAGCCGGCGCGGCAGCGCATTGCACACGAGCGATCGGATTGGCTGGCCGACGGCGTTGTCGACGAGCTCGCGCGCCGCGCGCGCCGCCACGCCCGACACGAGTCCGGGTCGCAGGCCGAGCCCGGCGAAGCTCGCGAGCACGAGCATCGGGTGGAAGAGCTGCGCCGACGGCACGCCGAATCGGCGGATCAGCCGGGGCGTCAGCCACAGCTCGAGCGCGATCTCGATCCCGTTCGTGATCGCGAGATAGCTGCCGATGAAGGCGGCGAGCTCTTCGGATTTCGGGAAGGCCGCGGCGAAGATCTGGGAGTAGAGGTACTGCGCGATGAAGAGCGCGAGCACCATGCCGAGCGCGTAGATGGCCAGCGCGCGCCCGAGCCGCGCGCGGCGCAGGTAGCCCGCCGCCGCGCGCATGCTCTGCACCGACGTCTCGTCCGCCTCGTCCTGCTCGCGCGGAACCCAGGTCCGCAGCAGCCGCCGCCCGAGCCACAGCAGCAGCGCGGATCCCGCGAGCCCAGCGGCCCAGCCCGCGATCAGGCTCTCGGCGCCATACGCCTGGATCGCGGGCAGCGACGCCGCGCCGCCGAGCAGTCCGCCGACGCTCGAACCGACCGTGAAGACCGGGAAGAGCCGCTTGCTGGTCAGGGTGTCGAAGTAGTCGCCCGAGAACGTCCAGAAGTGGTTCGTGAAGACGGCTTGCGTCAGATAGTAGGCGCAGAACAGTCCGATCAGGATGCGCGCGTCGCCAGCCGACGCGCCGGCGGTGGCCAGACCCAGCAGCGCCGCCGCGCCCGCGAGCATTCCGGTGAAGAGCCGGTCGTTGCGCAGGACGCCGACCGCCGAGGCGTAGGCGAGCGAGCCCGCGACCGTGACCAGCGCCGCGGCCACGAAGGCCTTCGGCAGCTCGGCCGATCCGAGGCGCGCGAGCAGCAGGGCCTCGCTACCCACGAGCCCGAACGTCTGCGACGCCGAGAGCAGCATGAACAGCGCCGTGAAGTACACCGCGCGCGAGCGCTCGGCCCTGCGAACCGCCGGCAGGAAACGCCAGAAGAGCTCGGAAACACGGCGCATCGAGCGGCGACAGCATAGAGGGGTTCGAGGCCCGCGCCGCCCGCGCGCCGGAGCTTCGCCGGCCCGCGATCGGCCACGGCCGGCTCAACGCGGCTACCGCGCCGGCCGATCAGACCGGAACGCCCGATCGGGCGACGGGTGTGGGGATGCGCCGCGCTGGCTTCACCTTGATCGAGCTGATGGTGGTGGTCGCGATCATCGGGGTCCTCTCTGCGATCGCGATCCCGGCCTTCATGCGCTTCCAGCTTCGCGCCAAGTCGGTCGAGGCCGGCGTGAACCTCCAGGCGATCTCGAAGGCCGAGGAGAGCCACTTCGCCGAGTACGGCAGCTACGTCAGCGTGCCGGTGCCCGTCCCGGCGGCGATCCCCGGCGCGATGAAGGTGCCCTGGCCCGGCAGCCCCGGCTTCGCCGCCCTCGGCTGGGCGCCCGAGGGCGCGGTGCACTTCCAGTACGTGATCACGGCCGACAATGGGGGCGGCGGTAGCACGCTGGAGCGCTACACCGCGGAGGCCGCCTCCGACCTCGACGCGGACGGCCAGGCGAGCTTCTTCGCGTACGTGCAGCCCGCGGCAGGCGCCGGCGTCGGGCTCGACGGCGTGCTGCCAGGCACGACCTGCGTCGGCACCGGCGTCTACAGCAGCGGGACCCCCAACGCGCTCTCCACCGCAGGGCCGTGCGATTCGAGTTCAGGGAGGTCCCGGTTCTAACGCGGTTGAACCGAGCTAGGCCGTGAAACTTCGCTGCACGAGCGAGCCGAGCGCGAAGTCGCGGTAGCCGCCGCGGAAGAAGTCGCGGCAGCGGGTCGAGTGCGCGAGCGCGCGCGCGCTCCCCGTGCGGCGCACCTCCTGCCGGAACGAGCCGTCTTCGAAGAGCCGGTAGTGCGCGTAGCCGCCCGGGTAGTCCTTCGTGCAGTTCACCTCGACGAAGGGCACGGCGCCCGACGCGCGGTAGCGTCGCACGCGATTGCGGTGCGTATGGCCGATCAGCACGCCGCGCAGCTGCGGGTGCCGACCCAGCAGATCGAAGAGCGGCAGCGAGTGCTCGGGCCGGATGCCGATCGTGTTGGGGTAGCCGTCGGCGTGCTCCGGCGGCACCGGCTGGTGATGCATCAGGAGCAACGTCGGCGTACCCGTCTCGCGCGTCTCCTCGAGGGCGAGGGCCAGCCAGTCGAGCCGGTCGCGCTCGAAGACGCCGTGGTGCTCGCCCGGTAGCGCCGTCTCGAGCAGCAGCAGCCGCCAGCCGCCGAGATCCACCGCGCGCGGCGCGGGCGGCTGGCCGAGCAGCGCGTAGCCGTCCACTTCGAGCCCGTCGAGGCGCCCGTAGTAGTCGTGGTTGCCGAGGAAGGCGTGGTGCGGGCGCGCGAGCTTCGCGAAGGCGTCGCGCGCCGCGGCGAACTGCTCGGGTCGGCCGACGTCTGCGATGTCGCCCTTGATGAAGGTCGCGTCCACGTTCGCCGCATTGATCTCGGCGATCGCGTCCTCGTTCATGAAGCGCCAGTACGGCACCTCGCTCTCGTCCGCGCGGATCGACGGAAAGCCCGGCGCGTCGGGCCCGTAGTCGCCGGTCGGGAGCAAGGTGCCGCCGAAGCGTGGCTCGCCGAAGTGGAGGTCGTTGAGCGTGGCGAAGCTCGCGGTCTCCGCCGCGCGCGGCGCCGGGAGCGTCGTCGCGCGGCCGGGGAAGTAGCGATCGGGCGCGGCCGGCGCGGCGCCGTCGGCCTCGATCTCGATCTCGTACCCGGTCTCCGGCTCGAGGCCTTCGAGGCGCACGAGGCGCGTGCTGCCGCCGTGCGACGTCGCGCGCAGCGCGCCGCCGACACGCACGCGCGCCTCGGCGTCCACCGGCCCCGAGTCGTCCTCCACGATGAACGAGAGCGTCACGGACGACTCGGTGACGCCGAAGAGCTCGGGGTCGCGGATCCGCAGCGGCACGCGATGAGCCTACGCGCCGCGCGACGACGGACGCAAGCCCGATGGAGCGCGGCGGGTGCAGCCGGGCCGGAGTTCGTGGTACCACGGAGTCCGTGACTGCCGACACCCCGCTGGTGTCCGTGATCGCGCCGCGCGCTCGGCGCCTCGCTGCGCGCGCGCCCGTCGCTGGCGGCGGTGCTCCAGATGGCGTGGGCGCAGCCGGTCGTCGCGCCCGCGCTCCGCACGCGCACCTCGCGACGCCTCGGGCGCGCGCTGCACAAGCGCCTGCCGCCCTCGCTGCGCGACATCCTGTTCCCGAGCACCTACTCATGCGAATTGCGGTTTCTCGCGGGCAACTACACGCGAGCCAGCGAGACCTTCGTGTACGAGCCGCTCCAGTGGCTGGCCGAAGCGGGGCACGAGGTCTCGTTGATCGCGCGCCGCGCGTCCTCTGCCGGGCGATCCGGCCCGGCCGCTGCCGCGACGCGTGCTCGGCGATCCATCCCCCGGCGCGGCGGTGGCCGCCGCGCTCGCACGCGCGCCATTCGCCACCCTGCGCGCCGCGCTGCGCGGCTGGCTGCACCGACACGCGCGCGGCTTCCGCCTCGCCGCCGGGCTCCGCAGCGCGCTCGTCCCCGAGATCCGCAATGCGGACGCGCTGCTCGCGCACTACGGCCCGACCGGCCTGCAGTTCCTGTCGGTCGCGTTGCTCGCGCGGCGTCCCTACGCGGTGTACTTCCACGGCTACGACGTCGGCCGCGTGCTCGCGGAAGATCCGCAGGCCTACGAGATGCTCTTCCGCTCCGGCGCCTCGCTGCTCACGAACAGCGACTTCCTGCGCGATCGGCTCGTCGCCGCGGGCGCGGCGCCGGAGCGCGTGCGCGTGGTGCCCCTCGGCGTCGACCCGCGCGTCGCGCAGGCGGTGCACGAGCCCGCGAGTCCGCCGCGCGTGCTGACGATCGCGCGGCTCGTGCCGAAGAAGGGCCTCGAGGACGCGCTGCGCGCCTTCGCGGAGACCATCGCCGGGCTGGTCTCCGACACCAAAGAGAGTCAGCGCCTCGGAGATGCAGCGCGGGAGTGGGTGGCGGCCACCCACTCCCGCGAGCGTTTCCTGCGCGCCTTCCGCGAGCTCGCGCGCGAGCTCACGGAAGGCGGGCCTCGTCTATAGAGCCGCCTCTCCGCGCTCGCCGGTGCGGATGCGAACCGCTTCCGCCACGTCGATCACGAAGAGCTTGCCGTCCCCGATGCGTCCGGTGTTCGCCGCCTTCACGATCGTCTCGATCACCAGCGGCGCGCGCCCGTCGGGCACGACCACCTCGATCTGGATCTTCGGCAGCAGGTCCACCACGTACTCCGCGCCTCGGTACAGCTCGGTGTGGCCCTTCTGGCGTCCGAAGCCGCGCACCTCGGTGAGCGTCATGCCCTCGACTCCCACCTTGGACAGCGCCTCCTTCACCTCTTCGAGCTTGAACGGCTTGATGATCACCTGGAGCTTCTTCATGGCGCGCCTCAGACCGTCTCGCGAGCGACGGAGCCGATCGCGTGGCCGGGAGCGCCCGAGCCGTGGGCGCCCGCACCGAGGCTCGTACCCGAGAGGGCGTACGCGCTCTCGCTGTGCTCGGAGACGTCGAGGCCCTCGAACTCCTGCTCGTCGCTGACGCGCAGCGAGCCGAACACCATCTTCAGCACCGTGAGGATCAGGAAGGACACCAGCGGCGCGTAGATCGCCGTGAAGCCGATGCCCTTCAGCTGCACCAGGATCTGCTGAGCGTTGCTCGTGATGTTGGTGCCGAGCGTCGTCGCGAAGATGCCCGACGCGAGTGCGCCCCAGGCGCCGCCCATGCCGTGCACGCCAAAGGCGTCGAGCGAGTCGTCGTAGCCGAAGGCGGGCTTGAGGAAAGTCACCGCCATGTAGCAGACGATGCTCACGCCGGCGCCGACGGCGATCGACCCCATCGGGCTCACGTTGCCGCAGGCGGGGGTGATCGCGACGAGACCCGCGACGGCCGCGGTGGCGGCGCCGAGCGCGGTCGGCTTGCCGCGATGCATCCACTCGATCGCGGTCCACACGACCACCGCCGTCGAGGTGGCGGTCGAGGTGTTGAGGAAGGCCAGGGTCGCCAACGGGCTCGCGGACAGCGCCGAGCCGGCGTTGAAGCCGAACCAGCCGACCCACAGCAGGCCCGCGCCGATCAGACACAGCGGCATGCTATGCGGCGCCATCGGCTCCTTCCCGAAGCCGCGGCGCTTGCCGACCATCAGCGCGGCGACGAGCGCGGAGCAGCCGCTCGACATGTGCACGACCATTCCGCCCGCGAAGTCGATCGCACCGGCCTGGAAGATCCAGCCGCCGCCCCAGACCATGTAGGCGAGCGGGCAGTAGACCAAGATCAGCCAGATGCAGATGAAGGCGAGGAAGGCCGAGAACTTCATGCGCTCGGCGACCGCGCCGAGGATCAGCGCCGGCGTGATGATCGCGAACATCGCCTGGAACATCACGAAGATGTACTCGGGGATGTATCGCACCGGATCCGTGCCGAAGGTCGCGGTCGTCGAGTTCATGTCGACGCCCGCGAGCCCTGCCTTGGCGAGGTTCCCGACGAAGGAGCCACCGCCGCTGCTGAAGGCCAGGCTGTAGCCGACGAGGATCCACAGGAGCCCGACGGCGCCCGCGGCGAGGAAGCACTGCATGAAGACGTTCAGCACGTTCTTCACGCGCACCAGGCCGCCGTAGAAGAGCGCGAGCCCGGGCAGGGTCATCAGCAGGACGAGAGCGGTGGCCGTCAGGAGCCAGGCGGTGTCACCGGGGTTCGCGACGGGTTTCGCGGCTTCGTCCGCGAGCGCTGCGCTCGCGGCGAAGAGGGGTAGAGCGGTAGCCAGCAATCCGCGGGCGACGCGCCCTGCGGTGCGGACGGGGAGAGATGCGTGCATGGTCGAATTCCTCCAAGGGGCCTTGAGCGGCGCCGGCGAAGGGCGAGAGCAACCGGCATGCCAAAGGCCGCGTGCGCGCAGACGCCTCCGTGCGTCCATCACTGCCCGCTTCCTGTGCGTGGATGCCCGCCATGTGGGCAGCTCACAGCCCAAATGCGTCTCGGGGGCATTGCGGATCTGCAACGTGCACGACTCGATCAAGAGCCCCCGGCCTCGCACTCCGCGAGGCGCCGTTCCAGATGACGGCGGGAGGCTTCGTTGCGCGTGAGCGCGAGAGCGCGCCGGAAATGGGGTGCGGCCTCCGCGAGTCGGCCGAGCCGGCGCAGCAGCTCGGCGCGGGTTGCGGGCAGCAGCGCGTAGTCGCGGAGCTGCGACTCCCCTTCGAGCGGCTCGAGCAGCGCGAGGCCGGCCTCGAGGTCATCGGCCATCGCGACGGCCACGGCGCGGTTCAGCTCGACCACCGGTGAGCCGGTCTCGCGCGCGAGCTGCGCGTAGAGCTCCGCGATCCGGCGCCAGTCCGTGTCGGCGAAGGATGGCGCCGACGCGTGGCACGAGGCAATCGCCGCCTGGAGCACATAGGGGCCGGGCTCGCCCGACGCGCACGCCCGCTCCGCGCGCCGTCGCGCGCGCTCGATGCCGACGCGGTCCCAGCTCGCGCGGTCCTGATCTTCCAGCGGGACGAGCTCGCCCTGCGCATCGGTGCGCGTCGCCTGGCGCGCGGAGTGGAGCTCCATCAGCGCGAGCAGGCCCTGCACCTCGGGGTCGTCGTCCGCCCACGACTCCAGCAGGCGCGCGAGTCGCAGCGCCTCGTCGCACAGTCCCGCGCGCACGAGCGCGTCGCCGTCGCGCGCCGCGTAGCCCTCGTTGAAGATCAGGTAGACGACCTCGAGCACGGAAGGCAGGCGCGCCGGCAGCTCGGACGGCTCGGGCACGCGGTAGGGCAGCCGCCGATCGCGCACCGCGCGCTTGGCGCGCACGATGCGCTGCGCGGCGGTCGCCTCGCTGACGAGGAACGCTGCGGCGATCTCCTGCGTCGTGAGCCCGCCGAGCAGGCGCAAGGTCAGCGCGACGCGGCCCTCGGGCGGCAGCGCAGGATGGCAGCACGTGAAGATCAGGCGCAGCCGATCGTCGGACAGCGGACCCGCCGCCGCGAAGCTCTCGTCGGGCAGCACGACACCGGATTGCTCTGCCTCGATCAGCGGACGCTTCTCGCGCACGCGCTTCTCGTGGCGTAGCCAGTCGAGCGCACGGTTCCGGGCCGTCGTCATCAGCCAGGCGCCCGGATTCTCGGGCACTCCGGAGAAGGGCCAGCGCTCGAGCGCCACGACCAGCGCTTCCTGCGCGAACTCCTCCGCACGGTCGAGATCGCCCAGCATGCGGGCGAGCGCAGCGCACAAGCGTCCCCATTCGGCGCGGAAGATCTCGTCGAGCGGCGGCGGCGCGTCGCGGAGCGACGTCATGGCGACGCCGCGGGCGAGCCGGTCTCCGCGTCGACGCGGTAGACGTCGATCGCGCCGGGCTCGGCGCCGGGGCAACGCGCGGCCCATGCGAGCGCCGCGTCCCGGTCCGCGGCCTCGACCACGAAGTAGAGTCCGACGGCCGCGCCGGTCTCGCCCGCGATCACGCGCGTCCCATCGCCTTCGCAGCGCACGCGGTCGGAGCGCGGCTCGAGGCGGCCGCCGTCGCGGAGCGCGCCCTGCTGCCGCAGGGACTCGAGCCACGCGACGAAGCGCAACGTGCGCAGGCCGAGCTCCGCGGCGGAGAGCTCGCCTCCGGCACGATGCTCGGGCGAGAGCAGCAGCAGGAAGCGCGGCATCGCGCGCCCCGGCAGAGCTAGTCGCCGCCGCCGACCGGGATCACACGCCGCACCTCGACGAAGCCGCCCTTGATGTGGGGACAACGCTTGGCGGTCGCGATCGCCTCGCGCTTGTCCTTCACCTCGACCATGAAGAAGCCGCCGATCACCTCCTTGGTCTCGGTGAAGGGGCCGTCCGTCACGACGACCTTTCCTTTCGAGAGCCGGACGCGAGCCCCCTGCTCCTCCGGATGCAGCGGCGCGCCGCCCCGCAGCTTGCCCTCGCCGGCGAGCTCGCCGGCGAACTTCCCCATCTCGGAGTAGACGCTCTCGTCGATGTCGGCTCCGCGCTTGTTCGAGAAGATCAGCATGAACTGCACGATTCGATTCCTCCTTCGTCTGGCGCTCGAGGCGCCTCGTCACCACGACGCCCGACTGCGCCTCGAATCGACGACTTTCTCGCGGTCCTCAGGCCGGGCGCGCCAGCTCGCGCGCGATCGCCGCCCACGGCTCCGGGTCGCGCGCCCAGTGTGCGACCAGGCTGACACGCGATGCGACGTCGCCGTAGCGCGCGCGCACGCGCGCGGCGACCTCGCCGAGCGGGCAGCAGATCGCGAAGGCGTCGAGCATCTCGTCGCGCACGAGCCCCGCCATCTCGCGCCACTGCCCGCGCTTCGAGAGCGCGTTCAGCTCGGGCTGGAGATCGCCCCAGCCGTGCGCGTCGAGCACGACCCGATAGGCCGGAGTCGAGCCGTAGAAGGCGATCTGCTTGCGCGTGGCCGCGCGCGCCGACTCGATCTCCTCGTCCGAGCTGCCGCTCGCGATCATCACCTGCGCCGAGAGCGCGAGCGCGCCCTGCGAGCGGCCGGACTTGGCCAGTCCGCGCCCGAGCGCCGGCAAGGTCACCGCGCGGAGCGAGCGCTCGCTGTGGAGCGGGTGCACGAGGAAGCCGTCGGCCACCTCGCCCGCCACCTCGGTCATCGCGGGGCCGACGCCGGCCAGGAAGATCGCCGGATCACCGAAGGGATTCGCGCCCGGGCTGAACATCGGCGTCATCAGCGTGTGCTGATAGAACTCGCCGCGGAAGTCGAGTCGCCCGCCCTCGCGCCACACGCGCCAGATCTCGCGGATCGCGCGCACGAGCTCGCGCATGCGCGCCGCCGGACGCGACCACGGCATGCCGAAGCGCTTCTCGATGTGCGGTCGGATCTGCGAGCCGAGCCCGAGCAGGAAGCGCCCACGCGAGAGCGCCTGGAGATCCCAGCCGATGTGCGCGAGCAGCATCGGCGTGCGCGCGAAGGCGATCGCCACGGCGGTGTAGAGCTCGATCCGCTCGGTGGTCTGCGAGGCCAGCGCGAGCGGGAAGAAGGGATCGTGCGGGCCCTCGAAGGTGAAGGCGCCGGCGTAGCCCGCCTGCTCGAGGCGGCGCGCCTCGTCGCCCGCGCCGGTGAAGTCGTAGAGCGCCGCGTCGACCTTCATGGATCCTCCGTGCGCATTCGAGCACGGCCCGATGAAGGGACGCAAGAGCGACCGAAGCCCTCGCGTAGAATGAAGGCCACCCCGCGCCCGAGGAGACCCCCGCCATGACCTCCGCGAAGCCCGCGGTCCGCAGCGAGAAGAGCGGCCCCGTCACGACGGTCATCCTGTCGCGGCCCGAGGTGCGAAACGCGGTCGACCAGCCGACCGCGCGCGCGCTCGCGGACGCCTTCCTCGCCTTCGAGCGCGACGCCGACGCGAAGGTCGGTGTGCTCTTCGGCGAGCACGGCGCCTTCTGCGCCGGCGCTGATCTCAAGGCGGTGTCGACCGGGCGCGGCAACCGCATGCAGCCGCCGCGCACCGGCGACGACTGGGACGCACTCGCCGACGACGGCCCGATGGGACCGTCGCGCATGCTGCTCAGCAAGCCGGTGATCGCGGCGATCGCAGGGCACGCGGTCGCCGGCGGGCTCGAGCTCTCGCTCTGGTGCGATCTGCGCGTCGTCGAAGAGGACGCCGTCTTCGGCGTCTTCTGCCGTCGCTGGGGCGTGCCGCTGATCGACGGCGGCACGGTGCGGCTGCCGCGCATCGTCGGCCACGGGCGCGCGCTCGACATGATCCTGACGGGGCGCCCGGTCTCCGCGCAGGAGGCCATTGCGATGGGCCTCGCGAACCGCGTCGTGCCGAAGGGCCGCGCGCGCGCCGAGGCCGAGGCCCTCGCGGCCGAAATCGCGCGCTTCCCGCAGATCTGCGCGCGCGCGGATCGCCGCTCCGCCTACGAACAGTGGGACCTGCCCTACGACGCCGCGCTCGCCAACGAGTACCGCCGCGGGCTCGAGGCGGTCGCATCGGGCGAGACACTGAACGGTGCGTCGCGCTTCGCATCGGGCCACGGCCGCGGCGGAAGGTTCGACGACCTGTGAGCGCATGGTGAACCGGGACACTTCACTCGTCGCGATCGCGATCGCGCTCGTCGCCTGGGGCGTCTTCCGCGCGCTCTACCTGCCCGGGCTGGTGTCGGATCTCTCGACGCCGCTATTCGCCTGCTACCTGATGCAGGCGGTGTTCGGGATCGGCGCCGGAATCGAGACGTGGCGCGGCGCCGCGCGCGCGCCACTCGCCATCCTGGCGCTCGGCGGGAGCATCGCGCTGACGGGTGCGATCGAGGTCTCGCTCGGCGTCGTCGCGTGGCTCTACGCGCTGCTCGGCGCGGTCGCGGCGCTCGTCGTCGCGTTCGTGCTCTCGCGCTTCGTGACGGGTCGCCAGCGAGTGTCCGCGCCGTAGCGAGTCACCTGCCTTCGAACATCGGCTTCCGCTTCTCGAGGAACGCCTTCATGCCCTCGCGGAAGTCGCGCGAGGAGAAGAGCGGGATCAACTGCAGGTAGACGTGGTGCACGTGCTCCGGGAACTCCTCGGAGAGGCCCATGCGCATCATGCGCTTGCTGGCCTGCACCGCCAGCGGCGCGTTCTCTGCGATCTCCTGCGCGAGCGCGCGCGTCTCCTTCAGCAGCAGCTCGTCCGGCACGACGCGGTTCACGAGCCCGAGCTCGAGGCACTCGGCTGCCTGCAGCGTGCGCCCGGTGAAGATGATCTCCGACGCCTTCGCCCACCCGAGCAGGCGCGGCAGGATCCAGGTGCCGCCGCTCTCCGGCAGCACGCCACGCCGCGCGAACGCGGGCGCGAGCTTCGCGCTCTCCGCCGCGATGCGGATGTCGCAGCCGAGCGCGATGTCCATGCCGTAGCCGGCGGCGCCGCCGTTCAGCGCGCAGAGCGTCGGCTTGTCCATCGCGTGGAGCACGGTCGGCGGCGCGTCGCGAAGATCGAGCGTCGCGGGGAAGTTCGAGCCGCCCTGCGAGCCGATCCCGGAGCCGGAGCTCGCGTCGACGAGATCGAGGCCCGCGCAGAAGCCGCGACCCGCGCCGGTGATCACGACCACGCGTACCGCGGAGTCGCGGTCTGCTTCGACCAGCCGCGCGGAGAGCTCCGACAGCATGCGCGGCGAGATCGCGTTCAGGCGCTCGGGGCGGTTCAGGGTGAGGGTCGCGATCGCACCTTCGGTCTCGTAGAGCACCTCGCTCATCGGCGTGTCTCCTCTCGACGGGTTTGTGCGAGGATGCGCCCGCAGCACGAGGAGCGCCATGTACCCCGGCATCCTGGCCCGAGAGATCCCGCACAAGCCGGCCTACGTGATGGGAAGCGGCGAGGTCGTGACCTACGCCGAGCTCGACCGGAGCAGCAACCGCTGCGCGCAGCTCTTCCGCTCGCTGGGACTTCGCCCGGGCGCGTCGATCGCGCTCTTGATGGACAACCGGCGCGAGTACTTCGAGCCGGCCTGGGGCGCGCAGCGCTCGGGCCTCTACTGGACGCCGGTCTCGCAGCACCTGCTGCCCGACGAGGTCGCGTACATCGTCGGCGACTGTGCGGCCGAGGTCTTCGTCACGTCTCGCGCGCTCGCGCACACGGCGTCCGCGCTGCAGGACCGCATGCCCGGCGTGAAGCACCGGTTCATGATCGGCGGCACCGTGCCGGGCTTCGAGTCGTACGAGGACGCCGTCGCGTCTCAGCCCGCGACACCGATCCCGGACGAGCTCGAGGGGCAGGACATGCTCTACTCGTCGGGCACGACGGGGCGCCCCAAGGGCATCAAGAACCCGCTGCCCGAGCGCAGGATCGGCACGCCGCCGCCGCTCCTCCAGGCGCTCGCCGCCGGCATGTTCGGATGCAGCCGCGAGACCGTCTACCTCTCGACCGCGCCGCTCTACCACGCGGCGCCGCTGCGCTTCACGATGATGATGATGCGGCTCGGCGCGACCTCGATCGTGATGGAGCACTTCGATCCGCGCGAGGCGCTCGCGCTGATCGAGAAGCACCGCGTGACGCTCTCGCAGTGGGTGCCGACGATGTTCATCCGAATGCTGAAGCTGCCGGAGTCCCTGCGACTCGCCTTCGACGTCTCGAGCCAGAAGGTCGCGCTGCACGCGGCGGCGCCCTGCCCGATCGAGGTGAAGGAGGAGATGATCCGCTGGTGGGGCCCGATCCTCGTCGAGTACTACGGAGCCACCGAGGGCCACGGCTCGACGCAGATCGACTCGAAGGAGTGGCTCGCGCACAAGGGCTCGGTCGGGCGCGCGCTCGCGTGTACGATCCACGTGCTCGACGACGACGGCCGCGAGCTGCCGCCGGGCGAAGTCGGCACGGTGTGGTTCGAGGGCGGGACCCGCTTCGAGTACCACAACGATCCGGGAAAGACGGCCGGCACGCGCAACGACAAGGGCTGGTCCACCGTCGGCGACATGGGATACGTCGACGCCGAGGGCTACCTCTACCTCACCGACCGCAAGGCCAACATGATCATCTCCGGCGGCGTGAACATCTACCCGCAGGAGGCGGAGAATGTGCTCGTGCTGCACCCCGACGTCGCCGACGTCGCGGTCTTCGGCGTGCCCGACGAGGAGTTCGGCGAGCAGGTGAAGGCGGTGGTGCAGCCGATCGATCCGTCGCGCGCGGGCCCACAGCTCGAGGCCGAGCTGATCGCATGGTGCCGCGCGCGGCTCTCGCACGTGAAGTGCCCGAAGTCGATCGACTTCGAGACGGAGCTGCCGCGTACTGACGCCGGCAAGCTCTACAAGCGGAGACTCCGCGAGCGGTACTGGCAGGGGCACAAGACTCGAATCCTGTAGAAATAGAGCGAGGGGTGGGAGGGTCTTCCGCCTACTCGATCCAGTCGATGTCGAGGACCGACACTCCGGGCGGCGCGTGCCAGCGCGATAGCACGGCTCCGGTGTCGAGGTCCACGCGCACGATCGCGTCGGGCTCGCGGCGGTCGAAGGCGTCCGCGGCCTCGACCGTGAGGAGCCAGGCCTCGCGCGCGCCGACCGGACGCCCGTCGACGACGCGGCGGCCGGTCTCGGGCGCGTAGACGCGCGTGCAGCCGCCCTGCATCACGTCGCAGCGCACGAGGCCCTCGCGCTGGCGGGCGTAGAGTCCCCGCGAGTCCCACCAGAGTGGCAGCGAGCCGCCGGGCGCGAGCTGTCCGGCCTGCGGGCCGTCGTCGATCCGCTCGGCCTCGCCGAGATCGCGGCGAAGCCAGTAGAGCCTCGGCCACACCAGCGAGCGTCCCCCGAAGCCGCCGCCGGTCTCCGACTCGCCTTCCGGATCTTCCTGCAGGATCGCGACGGCGATCGCACGGCCATCCTCGCGCCAGCGCGGCTCCTCGAGCGCCTGCGCGCGCGACACGACCTGCTCGACGTCGCCTTCGAGCGACCAGATCTCGAAGTCGGCGTCGCCGAGCTCCGGACGCTCGACGCCGACCGCGAGATAGCGGCCGTCCGGTGAGGGCTCCGGATCGAACTGCTGTCCGATGCGGCCGAAGCGCTTCGTCGCGCCGGTCGCGAGGTCGTGGAGCGCGAGCTGCGTCGGGGGCAGTCCGCCGGGCTCCTCCGGGGCCGAGGGCGCGTCGAGTACGGCGACCAGCAAGTCGCGCGTCGCAAAACGGACCTCGCGGAAAGCCGGCATCTCGACTCGCCGTACGCCGCCCGGCTCGAGCAGCACGAGCTCGCGGCGTCCGCCCGCGCGCTCGAAGACGACGAGCATGCGGCCCGGCGTCGTCAGGCGGAGGCCGAGCGCGGGCCCGGCCTTCGGTGCGCTCGCCGCGCACGCGCAGAGCGCGAGTGCGAGCGCGACCGCCGCCGACGCCGCGAGTCGGCCGCAGCGGGACGGGCGTCGGGCGCGGCGCGCGGAGAGACACGGCACGGAGGCAGCATGCGCCGGGATCGCGCGACGCGAAAGACGCGGGCACGCGTGCGGCGAATCCGTGGCCGCGCGTGCGGCGGCGAACGGCGCCGGACGCGGCACGCGGCGCCGGTCGGCCGCGTGCGTTGAGCGCAGGAGGGTCCCGCATTACGAACGAGGGGTGCGCGGGCGGCCCCGAGACCGGGAAAGGAGGAGAGATGGCGAGCCATCGCGAGGACGGCGGGATCGTGGGGCGCAGCGCGCCGATGCAGCGCGTGCGCGAGCGCGTGGAGGCGCTGGCGCGGTTGTCGGTACCGGTGCTGGTGCGCGGCGAGGAGGGGAGCGGCCGCAGCCACGTCGTCGCGGCGCTGCGGAATCTGCGCGGCGAGGTCGACACGGAGCTGTGGAGCCTGCGTGCCGGCGATCGGCGCCTGCTCGCCCCGCTCGACCCGCGGCGCTGCGTGGTGCTCGACGACGTGACGCAGTTCTCGCCGGTCGAGCAGGTGCGCTGGCGCGACGGGGTCCAGAGCACGCGCGCGCCGTCCGGATCTCTCTACGCGACGAGCAGCGAGGATCTCACGGATGCGGCGCGCCGCGGCGTGTTCGACCCCGCGCTCGCGGAGGCGCTGTCGCGCTTCGCGATCGCGCTGCCGCCGCTGCGCGAGCGGCGCGAGGACCTGCCGGAGCTCGTCGACGCGCTCGCGCTGCGCGCCTGCGCGCGCCTCGGGCGCGAGCCGGTCGCCTTCGGCCGCGCCGCGCTGCGCCTGCTCCAGGCGCAGAGCTGGCCCGGCAACGTGCGCGAGCTCTCCGGCGCGGTCGAGCGGCTGGTGGCCTTCGCGACGGGCACGCGCATCGAGCGGAGTCAGGTCGAAGCGCTCTTCGAGGAGTCGACCCGCAGCGTCGGCGCGACGCGGCGCGCGCGCAAGCAAAGGCAGCGCGAGGAGCTGCTGCGCCTGATCGACGAGACGGGCGGCAACCTGGCCGAGGTGGCACGGCGTCTGGAGATGAGCCGCGGCGGCGTCATCTACCGCGCGCAGAAATTCGGACTCATGCGGCGATCGCTGCGAGGCTAGAGTCCATCTCAGAAATCCGGACCGAGCCAGGCGCGCGGATTCGGCCCGAGCCCAAGGCGCGAAATCGCAGCCATATCGGGCGATACGCCGAGATTTCGCAACGCAGGGATCGGGACGAGGACGCGAGCGGGGTGACGGGAGGATTTTCGAGATGGGCTCTAGAGTGGCGCGGCCCGCTCCCCAGGATGTTCGTGCCCGAGATCTGCCGCCTACCTCCTCGCTGCGCGCCTTCACGTGTGCCGCGCGCACCTTGAGCTTCAAGCGCGCGGCGGCGGAGCTGCACGTCTCGGCGTCGGCACTCTCGCGCCAGATCCAGGCGCTCGAGGCGCATCTCGGCGTGACGCTCTTCCGGCGCATGAACCCGGGGCTCGCGCTGACCGACGAGGGGCGCCGCTACCTCGACGCGGCCGGTGCAGCGCTTGCGCGCCTCGAGTCCGCGCAGGAGGAGTTCGCACCGCGGCCGCGCGCGCTCCGCATCAGCGCGCTCGAGTCGTTCAGCGAGACCTGGCTCGTGCCGAACCTGCCCGACTTCGAGCGCGCGCATCCGGACGTCGAGATCGAGCTCGAGGCCACGCTCCGCTACGCCGACTTCACGCGCGACCGGGTGGACGTCGCGATCCGTTTCGGCGTCGGCCCGTGGGAGGGGCTGCACGGCGAGCCGATCGTCGACCTCGACTTCTTTCCGGTGTGCAGCCCGCGGCTCGCAGCCGGCGACCCGCCGCTGCGACGCCCCCCAGACCTCGCGCGCCACCCGCGCATCCACGTCGCGCAGACACAAGACGCCTGGTCGGTGTGGCTCCGCGCGGCCGGCGTGCCCGATCTCCCGGCGCTGCGCGAGGTGACATACGACCACGTGAGCCTCGCGCTGTCGGCCGCGGAGTCGGGGCAGGGTGTCGCGCTCTCGACGCCGATCCTGTGCGCGCCGCGGCTGCGCTCGAAGCGGCTGCGCCGCCTCTTTCGCACGAGCGCCCGCTCGGCCGCGACCTACCACTTCGTGTGCCGGCCCGAGAGCCTCGGCGATCCGCGCATCGCCGCGCTGCGCGACTGGCTGGTGACGCGCCTCGCGTCGGCAGATGCACCTTTCGCAAGCGCGGATGCAAACTGAGCGTTTGCCGGGACCGCCTCGCGGCGGGAAGCTGGCTCCATGCAACAGCTCACCTGCATCGACCCGCAGAAGCTCGAATGGCGCGAGGTCGAGTCGCCGCGCATCGAGTCCGACGCCGAGGCGCTCGTGCGCCCGCTCGCCGTCGCGCGCTGCGACATCGACCGCTTCCTCTGCTCGGGTCTCTTTCCGCTGCGCGGACCCTTCGCGCTCGGCCACGAGTGCGTCGGCGAGGTGACCGCGCTCGGCGACGGCGTGAAGGGCCTTCGGGTCGGGCAGCGCGTCGTCGTCTCGTTCCAGCTCTCGTGCGGGCGCTGCGGCCGCTGCGCCGCCGGTCACACCGCGCTGTGCGAGAAGCTGCCGACGCTCTCGGACTACGGCATGCAGCCGCTCTCCGGTGTCGAGTACGGCGGCATGCTGTCGGACGCGATCCGTGTGCCCTTCGCCGAGGCCATGCTGCGGCCGATCCCGCCGGGCTTCGATCCGGTCGCACTCGCGAGCGTCTCGGACAATGCGCTCGACGGCTACCGCGCGGTCGCCCCGCATCTTCGCGCGCATCCCGGCAGCGAGGTGCTGATCGTCGCGCACGGAACGCCGAGCATTCCGCTCTATGCGGCGCAGGCGGCGGTCGCGCTCGGCGCAGCGCGGGTCGACTTCGCGTGCGCCGACGCCGAGTCGCTCGCGCTCGCAGAGCGACTCGGCGCGCGCGCGCTCGAGACTGATCTCCGCAAGCCGCCGCGCAGCTACCCGATGGTCGTCGACGCGGGCGTCTCTCCGGAGGGTCTCGCGTATGCGATCCGCGCGACCGAGCCGGAGGGCTTCTGCCAGAGCGTGAGCTTCCATCCGGGGCCCGGCGTGCCGCTGCCGATGGGGCGCATGTACACGCTCGGCATCCGCTTCTTCGTCGGACGCTGCCACGCGGCGGCGCTGCTGCCCGAGGTGCTCGCGGGGATCGCGGCCGGACGCCTGCGACCCGACGCGGTGACGACGCGCGTGGTCGACTGGAGCGAGGCGGCCGACGCCTGGCTCGAGCCGGCGATCAAATTGGTCGCAAGGAGGCCGACGTAAGTCGGCCGACGCGCAGTGAGGCGAAGCCGAACGTAGGCCGGCAGCCCGAGCGCGAGCGATCAGCGAGCGCGAAGGCCCGGCAAATTGCCGCGGAGCGGATTAGTCGCGAAGATCCTCGAGCCGCGCGCGCTGTCGCCCCTGCGCGTCGAAGTTCGACGGGTCGAGCCAGCGCTCGAAGGCCGTCCGCAGCGCGGGCCACTCCGAGTCGATCACCGAGTACCACGCGGTGTCGCGATTGCGGGCCTTCACCACCCAGGCCTGCCGGAAGATGCCCTCGAAGCGGAAGCCGAGGCGCAGCGCCGCGCGCCGAGACGCCGCGTTCAGGCTGTCGCACTTCCACTCGTAGCGGCGGTAGCCGAGCTCGTCGAAGACGCGCCGCATCATCAGGTACATCGCCTCGGTCGCGGCCGGGCTGCGCTGGAGCGCGGGCGAATACAAGATGGCGCCCACCTCGATCGAGCCCATCGGGGGCACGATGTTGAGATAGCTCGCCACGCCGACGGGCCGCTCCGAGGCGAGATCCACGATCGCGAAGGGCATGGGATCGTCGAGGCCCTGCACCGATTTGATGGCCAGGGTGTACGCGTCGGCAGACTCGAAGGGCCCGTAGGGCAGATAGGTCCAGTTGCGACCCTCGACGTCGGCCGCGTACGCCTCGTGCAACGCACGCGCGTGTCGGTCGGCGTCGACCGGATCGAGGCGACACAGGCGCCCCTGCATCGAAGTGCGCGGCGGCCGCGCTCTCGGAGTCCAGCCGGAGAGCGGCGCGCCGATCGGCTGGCCGAGGTGGTTGGTCCGCACGGACATCGTCTCGCTCATCGGATCCTCCGGCCGGAGTATGCTGCGGACGCGTGCCGCAGCCGACCCGCGTCGCCACGTACCCGCGCCGCATCCGCGCCGACCTCGAGCGCGTGTGGGAGAACGTGCGGGACTGGGAGCACCTGCCGTGGCTCCATCGCACGAGCTTTCGCGCGATCTGCCGCGAGGACGAGGGCGAGTGGGGCTGGCGCGCGCGCATCGCGCTCGCGAACGGACGCGAGATCCGGCTCGAGCTCGTGATCGACGGGCTGCGCTACGTGTCGCGCACGCTCGATGGCGACGGCGCGGGCACGGAGATCTGGACGCGGCTCGCTCCGGCCGGCTCTGCCACCGACATCGAGGTCGAGTTCCTCGTACCGGGCGTCTCGGCGGATTCCGCACCGAAGCTCGGTGCCGCCTTCACGCGGCTCTACGCGCGGCTCTGGGACGAGGACGAGGCGATGATGCGGCGGCGCGCGGCGCTGCTCGCGCGCCGCGACCTCTTCGGCGCGCCGCCGACCAACGAGCCCGCGCTCGACCTCGGCCCCGCCGACGAGGTCCGGGCGCGCGCGCCCTTCGAGGTGGAGCTCGCCGGGCGGCCGTTCCGGATCGTCGCGGCGGAGGGCGCGCTGCTCGCGCACTCGACCGTCTGCCCGCACTGGCTCGGCCCGCTGGAGCAGTCGACCTGCAAGGACACCGAGCTCGTGTGCCCGTGGCACGGCTATCGCTTCGACCTGCGAAGCGGCCGCCGCTGCGACGCCGACTCGCGACTGCGCCTTCTCCCCGCGCCGCGCGTCGCGATCGGTGCGGACGGCCACGCGCGGCTGGAGGCCGGCGAGCCTCAGCCGCTGGTATCGGGCCCACCCGACGCGAAGAACACCAGCAGCGTGATCTCCTCCTCGATCTCGAAGAACGAGTGCTCCGAGGTGCCGCGCACGTAGAGGAGCGAGCCGGGGCCGATGGCGCGCTCGGTGCCTTCGACGCGCAGCCGGCCGCGCCCTCGGAGCACGAAGTAGACCTCGTCCTCGTCGTGCGGGCCCTGGAGATCCTTGGCGCCGGCCGGCAGCGTGTAGACGCCGCACGAGAGCGTGGGCACGCGCAGGAACTCGCGGTACGGGCGGCCCGAGGACCGCAGCGCCGCGATCTCCTTCTCGATGTCGAAGGCCTTCCAGTCGCGATCGGACACGGCGCCTACTCTACCCCACCAACGCGTCGCGAAAATCCGGGTGCGCGATCGCGCGCAGCGCCTCGCGCCGCTCGCGCTCGCTGCGCCCCGCGAGCTCGGCCGCGCCGTACTCGGTCACGACGACGTCGAGCTGGTGGCGCGGCCCGGTGACGCAGGTGCCGGCCGGCAGCGCCGCGACGATGCGCGAGACGATGCGTCCATCGCGACGCTTCGCGGTCGACGGCAGGCAGACGAGCGAGCGGCCGCCCGGCGAGAACGCAGCGCCCGCGAGGAAGTCCTCGTGGCCGCCGGCGCCGGAGTGCTCGCGGCCGTCGAGGGCGTCCGCCGCGACCTGCCCGAAGAGATCGACCGAGAGCGCGCCATTGATCGAGACGAGCCCGCGGTTGCGCGAGATGATCGCCGGATCGTTGACCCGATCGACCGGCAGGAAGCGCACGAGCTCGCGGCCCTCGCCGCCGAGCCAGTCGTAGAGCTCGCGCGAGCCCATCGCGAAGGTCGCGATCGACACGCCGTCGTGGAGGCCCTTGCGCGCGTTGCTGATCTTGCCCGCGCGATGCAGGTGCATGAGACCCGTCGTGAACATCTCCGAGTGGACGCCATAGTCGCCGCCGGCGCGGGTCGCGAGGATCTCCGCGACCGCGTCGGGCACGCCGCCGATGCCGGTCTGGAGCGTCGCGCCCGGCGCGACGAAGCGCGCCGCGTGCTCCGCGATCGCGCGCTCGACCGGCGTCGGCTGCGACTCGGGCAGCGCCAGCGGCTCGGCATCGCTCTCGACGAGCACGTCGATCTCGTCGACGTGCAGCGCGTGCATGTGCTCGGGCGGGAGCCCCAGGGTGCGCGGCAGCTTCGCGTTCGCCTCGACGACGAGCAGCCGCTCGGAGTCGCGGCCGCAGCGGTGCAGCTCGTCGACCGTCGCGCCGGCGTGGAGCGAGAGGCTGCACCAGCCGGCCGCGTCGGGCGGCGTCGCGGCGGTCGCCATCACGCGCGGCGCGAAGCTGCGCGCGATGTGCTCGAAGCGCCGGAAGTCCGCCGGCACGAACTCGACCGCGTGGCCCGCCGCGACGAACGCCCGCTCCGCCGGTCCGAAGAAGCCGGAGCGCAGCCGCACGCCCGGCTTCGCGAAGAGCGGGAAGAGGTCGACGAGGAGCGCCGCGAAGACCACGAGGTCGTCGAAGCGCTCGCGCTCGCCGAGCGCGCGCAGGAAGGCCGGCGGCTGTCCCGGTCCGAGCGGAACCGCGAGCGTGTCGCGCGAGCGCACCTGCGCGGCGGCCTCGCCTGCGTCGAGCCTTCTCACCCTTCGCAGCATACGCCAGCGCCGCGTCGCGGTTACTCTAGATGGAGGCGTGGAGGTGTCGCATGGAAGCCTGCGTGCTCGTCGATCGTCCGGCGCCGCTCGTGCAGCGCGTCACCTTGAACCGACCCGAGAAGCGCAACGCGCTGAACAACGAGGTGCGCGCGCGCCTGTTCGAGGCGCTCCAGCAGGGCGACCGCGACGACGAGGTACGCGTCTCGATCGTGCGCGGCGCGGGCCCGTGCTTCTCCGCCGGCTACGACCTGCGCGCCAACCAGATGAAGGACCAGCCCTACTTCAGCGCCTGGGGCGACGGCATGTGGCCGCGCCAGGTGCTTGCGGGCTGGTTCTCGATCTGGGATCTCGCGAAGCCCGTGATCGCGCAGGTGCACGGCTTCTGCCTCGCCGGCGGCTCGGAGCTCGCGACCGCCTGCGATCTCGTCTACGTCGCCGAGGATGCGCAGATCGGCTACCCGCCGGTCCGCAGCATGAGCCCGCCCGACATGCAGTACCACCCGTGGCTGGTGGGGCTGCGCGCGGCGATGGAGGGAATGCTGACCGGCGACTCGATCACGGGCGTCGAAGCGGCGCGCCTCGGTTTCGCCAATCGAGCCTTTCCCGCCGCCGAGCTCGAGAAGCAGGTGCTCGAGATCGCGCAGCGCGTCGCGAAGATCCCGCCGGATCTCCAGCAGCTCAACAAGCGCAGCGTGCACCGCGCGATGGAGATCATGGGAATCCGCGCGGCGCTGCGCGCCGGCACAGAGATCCAGGCGCTCGGCTTCCACCAGCGAAGCGCGCGCGAGTACTTCCAGACCCTGATGGGCGGCTCGCTGACGAAGGCGCTCGACGCGCGCGACGCGAACTTCGGTGACTACCGCACTTCGGAAGAGCAACGCCGCAAGGAGGGCGAAGCAAGTCGCCCGACGCGCAGCGAGGCGCAGCCGAGCGAAGATCGCAAAGGCTTGCCGAGCGAAGGCCGGCAGCCCGAGCGCGAGCGATGAGCGAGCGCGAAGGCCCGGCAATCGGGAGCGGTATCGACCGCCGAACTTTCCTCGGCGGCGCGGCCGCCGGGCTCGGTCTCGCGCTCGCACCGGGTCTCGCGCTCGCGGCTGGGGACGCGGATGCGCCGCGCGTGCGACGCACAGTCCGGCTCGGCCGCACGGGCCTCCAGGTCCCCGACATCGGCTTCGGCACGGCGCGGCTCGAAGGCGACGAGGCGCTCGTCCACCACGCGCTCGCGCGCGGGATCACCTACTTCGACTCGGCCGAGATCTACACCGACGGCCGCGCCGAGGAGACGCTCGGCCGTGCGCTCGCGGGGGTGCGCGACCAGGTCGCGTTGACCAGCAAGGTCGTGCTCGAGCCGGACTCGAAGCGGCAGAAGATGATGGACGCGCTCGAGGGCAGCCTGAAGCGCCTGCGCACCGATCGCATCGACGTGTACTTCAGCCACTCGGTCAATCACCCGGGTACGGTGCAGAACCCGGAGTGGCCCGAGTTCGTCGCGCAGGCGAAGAAGCAGGGCAAGATCCGCTTCTCGGGTGTGTCGGGTCACGGCGGACGCCTCGGCGAGTGTCTCGACTCCGTGCTCGACCACGACCTCGCCGACGTGCTGCTCGTGGCGCACAACTTCGGCCAGGACCCGGCCTTCTATCAGAAGTTCACTGCGTCGTTCGACTTCGTCGCGGTGCAGCCCGAGCTGCCGCGCCTGCTCGCGAAGGCGAAGCAGAAGGACGTCGGCGTCGTCGCGATGAAGACCTTGCGCGGCGCGAAGCTGAACGACATGCGGCCCTACGAGCGACCGGGCGGTACCTTCGCGCAGGCGGCCTTCCGCTGGGTGCTGTCGCAGCCGCACGTCGACTCGCTCGTCGTCACGATGACGAGCCCCGCGCAGGTGGACGAATACCTCGGCGCGTCGGGCGCCGTGCGGACCAGCCGCGACGACCTGCGCCTGCTCGCGCTCTACGAGGCGCGAAACGGCAGAGCGGTGTGTCGGCCGGCCTGTGGCGGATGCCTCGATGCCTGTCCGGAAGGCGTGCCGATCGCGGAGGCGCTCCGCACGCGCATGTACGCCGACGACTACGGTGACGAGGCGCTCGCTCGGCGCGAGTACGCGCGGCTCGGAGCGGGCGCTGCGGCCTGCGCGACGTGCTCGCACCAGGCGTGCGCGTCGGCCTGCCCCTTCGGCGTGCCGATTCCCGAGCTGACGCGTCCGCTCCACGGCCGCATCGCGGGATCGCGCGGGGAGCGCGCGTGAACGGCGCCGAAGCGCTACTGCGAACGGCGGCACAGGCCGGCGTGGAGGTCTGCTTCGCCAACCCCGGCACGACCGAGATGCAGCTCGTCGCCGCGCTCGACCGCGCGAAGGGACTGCGCGCGGTGCTCGGCCTTTTCGAGGGCGTCTGCACCGGCGCGGCCGACGGCTATGCGCGCATGATGCGCCGGCCCGCGCTGACCTTGCTCCACCTCGGCCCGGGCTTCGCGAACGGCATCGCGAATCTCCACAACGCGCGCCGCGCGCGCGTGCCGATCGTGAACCTGATCGGCGACCACGCGAGCTGGCACCTGCCCTTCGACGCGCCACTCACCTCCGACATCGAGTCGCTGGCGCGGCCCGTCTCGAGCTGGGTACGCAGCAGCGCGTCGGCGAAGGAGCTCGCGCGCGACGGCGCCGAGGCGATCCGCGCGGCGCTGACGCCGCCCGGACAGGTCGCGACCTTGATCGTCCCGCAGGACTGCGCGTGGAGCGCGGCCGAGGGACCGGCGCACGTGCCGCCGCCTCCTCCGCCCGCGCCGGTCGCCGACGCGGCGGTCGCGGCCGCGGCCTACGCGCTGCGGTCGGGCGAGCCCGCCGTGCTCTTCCTCGGCGGCGAGGCGCTCGGCGAGCGGGGGCTCCGCGCGGCGGAGCGCATCGCCGCGGCCCGCGGCTGCCGCGTGCTGACCGAAACCTTCTTCACGCGCCAGGAGCGGGGCGGCGATCTGCCCGCCTTCGCGCGGCTGCCCTACTTCCCCGAGCTGGCGCGCGAGGCGCTGTCGCCGTGCCGACACCTGGTCGTGGCGGGAACACGCGAACCCGTCGGCTTCTTCGGCTACCCGGACGGCGGCAGCCGGCTCGCGCCCGACGACGCGCGAAGGCTCGTGCTCGCGTCACCGGGCGACGACGTGGCGGGCGCGCTCGAGGCGCTGGCCTCGCGAATCGGCGCGCCCGCGCGCGCGCCGCAAGCATCGCAGCCGGCGCGGCCCGCGCGCCCCTCCGGTCCGCTGGATGTGGCAAGGCTCGGCCAGGCGATCGCCGCGCTCCAGCCGGAGGGCGCGATCGTGGTGGACGAGTCCGCGACCAGCGGTCTCGCCTATGCGGCGCTCTCGGCCGGCGCGCCGCGACACACGGTGCTCGCGCTGACCGGCGGCGCGATCGGCCAGGGACTTCCCTGCGCGACCGGCGCCGCGGTCGCCTGCCCGGATCGCAAGGTGATCGCCTTCCAGGCGGACGGCTCGGGCATGTACACGGTGCAGTCGCTCTGGACGATGGCGCGCGAGTCGCTCGACGTGGTGGTCGTGGTCTGCTCGAACCGCGCCTATCGAATCCTCCAGGCCGAGCTGTCGCGCGCCGGGATCGCCGAACCGGGTGTGAATGCCCGCACACTGACGGATCTGTCACACCCCGATCTCGACTGGGTCGCGCTCGCGAAGGGCCTCGGCGTCCCGGGAACCCGGGCCGACAGCGTCGACTCGTTCTGCGCGGCCTTCGAGCGCGCGCTCAGCGACCCCGGACCCGCGCTGATCGAGGCCGTTCTCTGAATCGGAACGCGGAACGGTGGCGCGGAATGCCGCGAGTTGGGGCACTCTTTCGAACCGCCGCGACATCCGACTGCTCGAGACGCAGCGAGAGCGCGGCGGGAAACGACGATGCGTCGGCCCGGATTCTGCAAAGAGCCGACACCCAGGAGGATCTTCATGCGATCGATTTCACTGGCAATGGCCGCGGCACTGCTGCTCATGGGCTGTGCGTCGAGCGGCGACTACAAGAAGCTCGAGTCGCGGGTGAGCGCGCTCGAGAGCCGCACCGACGCGCTCGAGCGGCAGGTCGGCGACGTCTCGGCCAAGGCGGATCGCGCGGCGGCCAGCGCGTCCGCTGCCGAGGCCAGCGCGCGCCAGGCGGCGCAGTCGGCAGACGACGCCGCGCGCCGCGCCGACGCGATGTTCAAGAAGTCGGTCTCGAAGTAGTCGCCGGCGGCTGGGTCGGGGGCGGCTCGGGGAGCCGCCCCACCCACACCGGCATTCCGCGCATCTCGGCGACCGCGCGCCACGCCGCGTCGAGATCGACGTGAGCGAGGATCCCGAGCGCGCGGGGCGTGCGCAGCGCCTCGCTCAGCCGGCCGGGGAACTCGTTGTAGAGATCGGGATGGACCTCGAGATAGAGGTCCTGGCCATCGCGGCCCCACTTGTAGGGCTGGTAGAGGAGCTGGAGTCGCGTCCCGCTCGGAGTGATGTCGTAGAGCTTCTTGATCTGGTCGTCATAGAGACGGACACATCCGTGCGTCGCCATGCGGCCGATCGACCAGCGCTTGTTGGTGCCGTGGATGCCGTACGTGGTGTTGCCGATCGTCATCCAGCGGCTGCCGAGGGGATTGTCGGGGCCGGCCGGGACGACGGCGGGCAGCTCGGGCTTCTCGGCGCGAATCGAGGCGGGAACCGTCCAGGCCGGATCCTTCCGCTTCGCGCCGACCTTGTACTCGCCGTGGAGCGAGCGGTCGGCCTCGTCGCCGATCGCGGCCGCGTAGACGACGGGCGGCTTCTGCCGGAAATCGTAGAGCCGCATCTCGGGCACGTTGATCACGAGGCCGTGCGGATCGGCGTCGGGCAGGATGTAGAGGGTCGGCAGATCGACCACGCTGCCCGGCACCGGGATCCACGGGTCGAGCGTCGGGTTCGCGCGCGCCACCGCCTCGAAGCCGAGTCGATAGTCGAAGGCGATGTCGAGGAGCGTGTCCTCGTCCCGGACGAGCGCCTTCTTCGCTTCGCCCGCGAGCGGCATCAGGCGTTGCGGAGGTCGGTCGTCTTCCGCGTCCTGTTTGGCGGCGGGACCCGCCGCGAGCGCCGTGAGTCCGGCGAGGGCTACGAGCAGCGCTGCGCGGCGCACGCGGGCAGCGTAGCGTGGCTCTGCGCGTTCGCGGCGCTCTTTGCGATCGGTTGTGCGGAGCCGGCGGTCGCGCCGATGTCGTTTCCTCCGCCCGTCTACGTCGAGACGACGCCGCCCGCTCCGCCCTGCGAGCGCATCCTCCGCATCGAGGTGCGGAAATCCGAGCGCGAGCTCGTCGCCTACTGCGAAGGCGGCGCGGAAGAGCACATGGCGGCCGCGCTCGGCCGCGAGCCGCAGGGCACGAAGCAGCACGAGGGAGACTGGCGCACGCCGGAGGGTCTCTATCACGTGTCGGGGACGCTCGAGAAGAATCGCTTCCACGGCTTCATCCCGATCGACTATCCCTCGCTCGACGACGCCGAGAACGCGCTGCTCGACGGCCGCATCCGGAAGCGCGACTACCGACGCATCGCCCGCGCGCACACGCGCGGCAAGCAGCCGCCCGACGACACGCCGCTCGGCGGCGGCATCGGCATCCATGGCGAGGGGGAGCGCTGGGCCGGCGACTCCCGGTACCTCGACTGGACCTACGGCTGCGTGGCCGTGCGCGACGCGGACCTCGACTTTCTCGCCGAGCGCCTCGAGGTCGGAACGGAGGTCGTGATCCTGCCGTAGCGCGGCCCCGCTCCAGTTCTTCGTCCCGGCGGCCGATGAATCATGGGATGGTGCTCCGCTCCCCGTCCGCTCTGCTCGCGACGCTGCTCGTCTGCGCGATCCTTCCCGCGTCGGCGCGCGCCGCCCAGATCTATCTCTCCACTGCCAGCAACGCGACGATCGGCGGGCTCACCTTCCGCGACGGCGACATCGCGCGCTACGACACGATCACGGGTGTCGCGACGCTCTACTTCAATGAGAACAATTTCAGCGCCAACGAAGACGTCGACTCCCTCTACATCCTTCCGAACGGCAACATCCTGCTCTCGACCCTCAATGGCGCGACGCTCGGCGGGCTCACCTTCCGCGACGGCGACATCGTGCAGTACAACCCCCTGACCAACTCCGCGACGCTCTTCTTCAGCGAGGATCTCTTCTCCACCAACGTGAACGTCGACGGCTTCTCGGTTCTCGCGAACGGCCACTACATCATCTCGACGGTTGGCAACGCGACGCTCGGCGGGCTCACCTTTCGCGACGGCGATCTGGCCGAGTACAACCCGGTCACCGGAACGGCCTCGCTCTTTTTCAGCGAAAATGCATTCTCCGCAGACGAGGACATCGATGCGGTCCACGTGCTCTCGGACGGGAGCATCCTGCTCTCGACCCGCAACGGCGCATCGATCGGCGGCATCACGTTCCTGGACGGCGACGTGGTCCGCTACGTGCCGAGCACCAACACGGCGAGCATCCTGCTGCCGGAGAGCACGTTCACCGGCAACGTGAACGTCGATGGCGTGTTCCTCGCGCCGGAGCCGGACACGGGGCTCCTGCTCGCGCTCGGTCTCGCGGGGCTCGCGCTCCGCCGCAAGCCTGTGCGGGGCCTTCGCGCTCGCTGATCGCTCGCGCTCGGGCTACCGGCCTTGCTCGGCAATCTCGTGCGATCTCCGCTCGGCTGCGCCTCGCTGCGCGCCGGACGGCTTACAGCTCGCTGCGCGTCGGCCGACTTTCGTCGCCATCCTTGTCTTGGCCGGGCCTTCGCGCTCGCTAATCGCTCGCGCTCGGGCTCCCGGCCTTCGCTCGGCTTCGCCTCGCTGCGCGTCGGCCGACTTTCGTCGCCCTCCTTGCACCCCGCGGCGCGACCGCTGCGTACGGAGACGCGCAACTTGGGGATATGATGAGGCGGTGCGCACCCCCCTCGCGACGTGGCTCGCGCTGCTCGCCGTCTCCCTCGGCGCCGAGGCTGCGCCGCGCGCGCCAAGCGTCGCGCCAGGCGTCGTGGTCGTGAAGCTCCGCGCCGACGACACCGCGGCGCTCGCGCGCCTGCGAAGCGCGCTCGCCGCGGGCGAGCCGCGCGCGCTCTTCCAGCGCCATCGCCCGGCACATGCGCGCATCGCGCGCGCCGCGGCCTCGGCGCCCGAGCTCGGCCGCATCGTCCGACTCCCGCTTCCCGCCGGCGTCTCGCCCGAGCAGGCCGCCGCGCAGGCCGCCGCGGATCCCGCGGTCGAGTGGGCGTCGCCCGACCTGATGCTCGTGTCCGACTTCGTGGCCGACGACCCCTACCTCTTCTCGTCGGGCTCCTGGGGTCAGCCCTACGCCGATCTGTGGGGCCTCGAGCGCATCCACGCGAAGGAGGCCTGGAACTACACGCGCGGCGAGGGCGCGGTGATCGCGGTGGTGGACTCGGGTCTCGACTATACGCACCCCGACATGGCCGACAACGTCTGGGTCAACCCGGGCGAGGATCTCGACGGCGACGGCCGCGCCACCGATGCCGATCGCAACGGGGTGGACGACGACGGCAACGGCTTCGTGGACGACCTGATCGGCTTCGACTTCCAGAACTCGGTCGACGCGAACGGCGACGGCGATTTCGACGACCCGGACGACGTCTCCGACGCCGATCCCTTCGACGACGGCGGCCACGGCACACACGTGTCGGGCACGGCGGCGGCGGTCGGCGGCAACGGCATCGGAATGCTAGGCGTCGCGCCGCGCGCGAAGGTGATGGCGCTGAAGGCCTTCCCGGCGGACGGCAGCGCGGCCTCGTCCGTGCTGGCGCGCGCGATCGTCTACGCCGCCGACAATGGCGCCGACGTCATCAACACGAGCTGGTCGTGCCCCGACCGCTGCTCCACGAACCCGCTGATCGACGAGGCCGTCGCCTACGCGCACGCGATGGGCACGGTGGTGGTGGACTCGGCCGGCAACCGCAACGACGACGTCGTCTTCTACAGCCCGGAGAAGCGCGGCACGGAGATCGTGGTCGCTGCGAGCAACGAGGACGACTCGCGCGCCTCGTTCTCGAACCTCGGGTTCCTCGTCGACGTGACCGCGCCGGGCGCAGGCCTCCAGCGCTCCGGCGATCCCTTCTCCACGCGCGCGATCCTGTCGCTGCTCTCGTCGGGCGCGCCACCGCAGTTCTCCGCGGGGCTCCGCGTCGGCACGGGCTACGTGCGTCTGGCCGGCACGTCGATGTCGACGCCGCACGTGGCGGGCGTCGTCGCGCTCGTGCGCTCGCTCCACCCCGACATGACACCCGACGACGTCCGCGCGCTGCTGCGCGCGACGGCTCGCGACGTCGGCCCTCCGGGCCACGATCGCTTCTTCGGCGCGGGCATCGTCGACGCGCTCGCCGCGGTCACGCGCCGCGCGCCGCGCGTGCGCGGCGTCTTCGCGGATCCGGCGGCCGGCGCGGTCGTCGACGCGCGCGCAGGAACGGTCAGCGTGCGCGGGAGCGCCGAGGGCGACGAGCTCGCGAGCTATGCGCTCACGTTCGGTCACGGGATCGATCCGGCCGCGTGGCAGCCGATCGCGACCGCATCGAGCGGCCCGGTGCACGATGGCGTGCTGGCCGAGTGGGACGTCTCGTCGCTCGACATCGGTGCCTACGTGCTGCGCCTCGAGCTGACGAGCACGTCCGGCGAGATCGCGCGCGAGTTCCTGCCGCTCTCGCTCGAGCGCAACACGCCCTACGCGATCTCGTCGGGCGGACCCGCCTTCTCGCCGGACGTCTCGGGCGAAGTCGTGGTGTGGGATCAGCAGAACGGTCCGCCGCTCACCGGGCGCGACGTCTACGCGAAGGACCTGCGCCGCGGGCGGGAGCTTGCCGTCGCGGCCGCGACCGGCGACGAACGACTCGCTCGCGTGTCGGGTCGCCGGATCGCGTACCTCGACCGGACGCGCATCGCGGATGGCGAGGTCGCGACCTGCGAGCTCGATCGTCGCGCCGCGAGCTGCGAGGTGACGATCGTCGCGACGGGCCCGGGTCGGCGCACATCGATCGTCCCGTCGGGCGATCGGATCTTCTGGCTCGAGAACTCGGGAGGCACCGTGAGTCCGCGCCTCTGCGATCTCGGCGCCGGCGCGCAGAGCTGCGTGCCGAGGCCCGTGGCGGTGCGGCCGGCGCGGCAGCAGGAGCTCGACGTGAGCGGGCTGCAGCTCGTGTGGCGAGAGCTCGTCCCGAGCTCGTCCGTGTGGAGCTGCGTGCTCGACCCGGCGACCGACGCGTGTCCCGCAGAGCTCGTGAACGGCGGACCTCCGTCGCAGTTCGCGCCGGCGCTCTCGGACGGGCTCTTCGCGTGGCAGCTCTTCTCGTCGTTCCCCGGACTCGGGGCCGGCTCGCAGGTGCAGGTCTGCAAGCTCGACCGGGCGACCGGCGCGTGCCCCGCACAGCCCGTCGGCGCGCCAACCGCAGGATCTCCCGCCCCCGACGTCTCGGGTGACGTGGTCGTGTGGAGTGCGGCCACGGGCGACGAGGCCCCTGCGATCTGGTTCTGCGAGCGCGACGACGTGACCGGAAGCTGCCCGGCGCAGCGCCTCACCGGCGCGGCCGCGGGACAGGGAAATCCCGCCGTCTCCGGCCGGCGCATCGTGTTCGAGGACACGCGCGACGGACCGAATCGAATCTACGGCTTCGACCTGCCGACGCTCCTCGTGCACGGGCCGCGGCGCGTGCGCGAAGGCGCGTCGCTGGTGGTCGTCGTGCAGGGACGCGATCCGTCGGGCGGGCCGATGTCGCTCGCGGCCGAGCTGCCGGGCGGCTTTCCGGTCGAGCGCCTCGGCATGCGCTTCCGCCAGATCGGTGACGGCCCCGCGCTGCTCTCGTGGCGGCCGCCGTTCCGCTCCGCCGGCACCTACACCGTGCTGCTCCGCGGCACCACGCAGGGCCGCCTCGTCACGCGCGAGGCGCTTCGCATCGAGGTCGAGGACCGCCGGCGCTGAGGCGTGTGTATCGTCTGCGCGACTGCTACAGGAGTCTCCATGACCGCGCCGGCCGCCAACGTCCCCTTCATCAAGACCATCCTCCACCCGACCGACTTCTCGCCGGAGAGCGAGGAGGCCTTCGCGCACGCGCTCGCGATCTGCCTCTTCCGCCGCGGCGAGCTGACGATCCTGCACGCGGGTGACGAGTACATGGACGGCGACGACTGGCAAAAGTTCCCGCACGTGCGCGAGACGCTGACACGCTGGAAGCTGCTGCCGCCGGGCAGCTCGCGCGCCGCGGTCTTCCACGAGCTCGGCATCCGCGTCAGCAAGGTCAGCGCGAAGGGCGATCCGCTCTCCGCCACGCTCGAATTTCTCTCCGACTACCCGACCGATCTGATGGTGCTCGCGACCGCGGGCCGCGAGGGGCTGCCGCGCTGGATGCACCGCTCGAAGGCCGAGAGCCTCTCGCGCGCGACCGGCATCAAGACGCTCTTCGTGCAGCACGGCGCGCGCGGCTTCGTGAGCCTCGGCGGCGAGCTGACCTTGCGGCGGATCCTCGTGCCGGTCGCGGCCGCGCCCGATCCTCGACCTGCGTTGGTGTACGCGGCGCGCGCCACGCTACTCGGCGGCAGCGAGCCCGTGGAGCTCGTCGCGCTGCACGTCGGCGAAGGCGATCCGAAGCTCGACTTCCCCGAGCCGGCGGGCACCGGCTGCAAGTGGCGCAGCGCGCACGCCGAGGGCGACCCGGTCGACGAGATCGTGCGGTACGCGGACGCGCAGTCCGTGGACCTGATCTGCATGACGACCACCGGAGCGGACAAGCTCGCCGAGCAGCTCGGAGGCAGCACGACCACCGAGCACGTGATGCGGCGCGCGCCCTGCCCGGTTCTCGCGGTGCCCGCCGCCTAGGATCAGCCAGGTTTCGCCGAAGTGGAATCGATCTACTACGTCGCGGCTTGGGCGTGTCACCGGCGCTGTGACCACTGCTACGAGGATCGCTTCCGCCCGTACGTGCGCGGAGAGCTCGAGCGCGTGGTGCAGGAGGCGGTGCGCAACATGCCGCGCATCGTCGAGCACCTCCCCGAGCGCATGACCTATCTCGATCGCGGCGACCCGCGTCCCGACGGCTCGCTGCCCGAGAAGCCGGGTCGCATCATCGTGTCGGGCGGCGAGTTCCTGCTCGAGCCGCTGCGCGAGCACGTCAGCTATCCGCTGCTCGAGCGCCTCGCGGCGCGCTACCGCGTCGGGGGCGGCGTGAAGCTCATCGTGCAGACGACGGGTGACCTGCTCGACGACGCGCTCATCGAGGCGCTGCTCGCGCGCGACGTGTGGATGATCTCGGTCGCGGGCGTCGACGACTTCCACGTGGGGCTCGAGGGCGAGGCCAGGCAGCGCGCCTTCGTCGAGAAGCTGACGCGCCTCTTCCAGCGCCACGGCCTGAAAGAGTCGGGACTCGTGCACGCGGAGCGGAAGTGGCTCGAGGAAGCCGGGCCGGTCTTCCACTTCTTCGGCGCGCAGCCCGGGAGCTGGATCGGGAAGCTCTGGCCGCGCGGCCGCGCCTGGGTGAACGGGCTCAGCACGGCGAAGCTCGAGGACAACTTCTGCAACCGCTGGTCGGGCGGCCTCGGCTTCCTCGAGCATCGCTTCGACGGCTCCGAGGTCTCGATCGAGCCCGACGGCAGCGTCTACCCCTGCTGCATCAAGACGAAGCTGCCGATCGGAAACCTGCTCGAGGAGCCGCTGATCGGGCTGCTCGACTCGCTGCGCGGCGACCCGGTCTACGAGGCGATCAACGCGGGCCATCCCGAGCAGATGGGCGCGACACTCGGATGGGACGTCGCGCGCTTCGTCGAGAAGTCGCTCACCACGACGCCGCGGGGCCGCCCGTACCAGAACTTCTGCATCGGCTGCGACCGCTTCCACGAGGAGGTGCTCGCGCCGCGCATCGCTGCGTCGCGGGCGAGGCGGCGGAGCTAGGAGACAACGGCCCGCTCTTGCAGCCGCCTAGCGAGCAGAAAGCAAGGCGTCCGACCGCACCTTGCGCGTCGTGGGATCGACGTCGAGCACCCTCGCGACGCCCCCGGATACGTAGAAGACGAAAGCCGATTCGGCGCTGGCCTGGTGATAGCCGAGGAGTCCTCCGATCGATTTCGCGATCGCTGTGACGTTCCGTCCGTCGGCGGAGGCCAGCGCCAGACTTCGCGACGAGGCACCCGGAGCGGTCGCGCCGGACGGCTTCAGCTCGAGCAGGAGGGAAATCGCGATCCGATCGCGCTTGCGCCCCTCGCCATCGTCGCCGCCATAGGGAAAGCCCGGCGGATCCATGAAGAAGGCGTACGACTGGATCACTTGCTCGTTGTCCGGAAGCAGCCAGTGCGTCTCCTTCGACGTCATGTCGAAGAAGAGCACGTTGCGTGCGCTCCCGAGACCTCCGCTGGATCCGGAGCCGATGTACTCGGATGGCGGAGCCAGCGTCGCATAGAGAAACGCGGTCCCCGAGATCGGGCGAAAGTCCGAGAGCCGGAGATCCTTTGCCGACAGGTCCGTACCCGCCACCTGGGTCAGTTGCTGATCGGACCGATCCCGCGCCCAGAAGAGCCCCAGGTTGAAGAACAGCGCGATCGTGCCGACGAGGCCCGCCACCCCGAGCAACAGCAGCACCAACCCGTTGATCCGCCACACCCACGTGAAGACCCGATCGGCCCGATCCGTCACCCGCGCAGTCCTCCGGTTGCCAACGGTTCCCTCGGCTCTACGCCTTCTTGCGTCCGACGGCGCGCTCGATCGAGGTCGCTTCGCTTCCGCGCGGAGTCACGGGCGAGGCGGTCGGCGACGAAGCGGAGCACGCCCGGAGTGAAGAGCAGCCCGACATGACCGACGTCGGGGACACGCACCACCTCCTCGTGCGCGGAGAAGATGCGCGGGACGACGAGATTGTCGGATCCCGCCACGATCGAGAGGAATCGCACCGCGCCCGCGCGATCGCTCGAGGCCGCGAGCCGGGCCAGCAGCGGCGAGTCGGGGCGCAGATCGCGGCCGACGCGCGAGGCGACCCAGTACGAGTTGTAGGTGCCCTGGTGCGGCGTCGCGAGCGTGATGCAGTGGTCGACGCGTCGCGCTCCGCCGAGCTGCTGGACGTACACGCGCGCCACCAGACCGCCGAGGCTGTGGCAGACGAGATCGATGCGGCCGCCGCGGACGTGTCGGCGCAGGTAGTCGCGCAGCGCAATCGCGCCGGGCTCGACGCCCTCGCTCGAGCGGTAGTTGAAGGAGAGGACCTGCCGGAACCCGCGCCAGCGGAGATAGCCGGCGAGCGGCAGGAGCGTCGAGCGGTTCGCGAGATAGCCGTGCACGAGCACCACGGTTCGCTGATCGGACGTACGCGCCGTTTTCCGCCGCGGCGCGCGCAGACCGAAGGGATACAGCACGCCCGCGGCGAGCATCGCCAGCGACTCCTGCGCGACGAGCCGCCAGGCGGGCTGCTGTGAGGCGGGGAAGTCGTGGATCACGCGCCCTCCGATTCGTGACTGCGTCCGCGCGCATCGCCGCGACATCGGCACGGTGCGCGCGTGCACGCTACCACCTTCGCGGAAGGCAGCGCGCTACGCGAACGCCGCGATGGCCTTGAGTTCGATCGCCAGTTGGGGATCCGGTAGCTGATGCACGGCGACCGTGGTACGCGCCGGACCTGAAGCGTCGAAGTAGCGATTCCACACCTCATTGAATCCACCATAGTCGGCCATGCTCACGAGGAAGACCGTGACATCGACGAGGCATGAAATGTCCAGGCCCTCTCGGGAGAGTGCTGTCTGGAGGTTCTCGATGCACCCCTCCGTCTGTTCGCGGATGTCGATTTGCGGCGCGCCCGTGGGACCGGTCGACGCGCCCTTGACCGTGTCGTCTGAACGTCGCGAACTGACGCCCGCCAGAAAGAGGAGCGAACCGACGCGCCGCGAGCGCGCGTACTGCGTGAGTTTCGGCTTTCCCTGGAGATGACCGCCGCTCTCGTCGTTCACCGGCGCTGCCTAGCGATGATTCGAAGCTTCTTCGTCCGTCTCACCGAGCGCGAAAGATGCTGTCGGGCGCCATTCTACACGCAGGGCGTCACGCTCGGCGCCGATCGCCGCGAGCTTCCTCGCGGCTTCTTCTTCGGGCGAGCGCTCGAGTCAAACGGCGAGCTCGACGATCTTCGCGCGAACGCCTCGATCCGAAATACGAAGCAGCGCGAGCGCGACGGGGAGCTTGAAACGGCGCGGGCCGATGCTGCCCGGGTTGAGGAACAACACATCGCCGCGCGTCTCCAGCTTCGGACGGTGCGAGTGGCCAGACACCACCGCATCGAACCCCGCCGCGGCCGGATCGAGGTCGAGCTCGTTGACATCGTGGATCAGGTAGAGCGATCGGCCCGCGATCTCGACGACCTCGTTCTCGGGCAGCTGCATCGCCCAGGCGCCGTGGTCGTTGTTGCCTCGGACCGCGACGACGGGCGCGACTTCGCGCAGCCGCTCCAGCACTTCGGGCGCGCCGACGTCGCCCGCGTGGACGATCAGGTCGACCCGCGCAAGCGCCGCGAGCACCTCCGGCCGCACGAGACCGTGAGTATCCGAGACGCAGCCGATCCGCGTCGGGGCCACGACACGATCAGCCATACCGGATCCGGTTTCGCACGTACCAGAGAATCAGGAATGCGACCAGCGCGAGGAGATACACGCGCACCGGATAGCCAGCCGGCTCGTGCACGAGCTCTTCCGCCTCGGCCGTCTCGGCCGGAATCGCGGAGGCCTTGGATGGCGCAGGCTTCCAGGTGTGTCCGCAGGAGCGACAGTGATCGAGTCGCCGCCACGGCAGGAGCGGAAGTCCGATCCAGAGCGATGCGGCGCGCGCGATGCGGTGTGCCGGCGCGGTTTCGATCTCCTCGGAGCCACAGGCAGGGCAGACATCCGCATCGCCGGGTTCTTCCTCTTCAGGCCTGGCGTCATCGCTCGATCGCAGCGCTTCCCTTGCGGATTCGAGATCGCTCTCGTCGACCTTGACCCTGACTCCGCCGATCGCGTAGGAGTAGAGCCAATAGATCCCCGTGACGTGCTGATCGAATACGAACGCACGGATGCCGCGACTCTCGAGCAGAGACCTCGCGAGCTCGGCGGCGACCGGATCCCGGAACGATCGCACGGTCACGAGCGCCATCCGTGTTCCTCGGGCTACGCCTTCTTGCGACGGGCCCCGCGTTTGCCGGCCGGTCGCCTCTTCGCCGCGCGCTTCGGCGACGACTTCGCGCTGGCGACGCGAACCGCGCGCCTCGCGGTCGCGCGGATCTCGACGAGTCCGCCCGGCACCGCCAGCTCGACGACACCGATCGCGGTCCAGGCGGGATACGGCTCCGGCAGGTAGCGGTCCTTCACCTGCATGAAGGTCCCGATGTGCTGCATCAGCCCCACGTGGAAGGTCGTGATCTCGACGACGTCGCCGAAGCCGAGGCCGGCCTCCGCGAGCACGGCACCGACGTTCTCGAAGGCCGCGACGAACTGCGCCTCTGGATCGGCGATGCCGCGGCCGTCCGGGCCCGTGCCGATCTGGCCCGAGCACAGCAGCCACTCGCGGGCGCGCGCCGCGGCCGCGAAGTGGAAACGGTCGTACATCACCCGCATCGAGGCGGGAATCACGAGCTCACTCTGCTTCATCGGCTCTCCTTCGCGGTGTTGTCTTCGGTCTCCGGGTCCAGCGTGATGCCGAAGGTCTCCGGCTCGTTCGCCCAGGCAGCGGGACAAAGCAGGCCGAGGAATGCCACTCACCGTCCGGTGTCTGCACCGCGGGGATGCCGCCCGGGAAGCCCGCGCGCAGCGATTCCTCGCTCATCCCGTAGAAGCGGCGCAGCTGGTACGGGATGCGCTTGTACTCGAGGTAGCCCGTCATCTTGCGGGTGAAGTACGACTGCATCATGCCGTGGAGTCGGTAGGCCTTCATCGCGTCGATCTTGCTACCAGCCGGGGCCGACGAGCGCGGCCACCGCGAGATTCAGCAGCGTGAGGACGAGGCTGCCGAGCAGCGCCGGACCGAAGCCCTGCACGCGGATGCCCGGCACCATCGCCGCGACGAGCCACAGCATCAGCGCGTTGATCACGAGCAGGAAGAGACCGAAGGTGAGGATCGTCAGCGGGAACGTCAGCACCAGCATCAGCGGTCGCACGAACGCATTGACGAGCCCGAGGGCGATCGCGCCGAGGAAGGCCGAGCCCCAGCCCTCGACCTCGACGCCGCGGACGACGTTCGCGACGAGAAGGAGCAGGGCGGCTGTCAGCAGCAGGTGCGCCAGGAATTCGATCAACACGGGTCCCCCTTCGACGTGGTGGCGGCGTCGCGACGCCTCGCGATCTCCAACGTGGCAAAGTCGTACAGCGCCTGGTTCGGCGCCACGCGCTCCTCGATGCGGGCGCGCAGCGAGTCCGTCAGCTCGTCACGCGCCGCCTGCTGGCGCAGCCGGCCGGCGTTCGCGTGTGGGAGCCGGAGCCGGACGCCGAAGCGCTGCCGGAAGTCCGCGACGAAGCCGGGAAGATCCTCGAGCAGGCCGAGCACCGTCACGCTCGCGAGGCGCTCGCGCGCGGCCTGCTGCGCGGCGTCGCTCTCGAGGTCGCGCGCGGGGGAGCCCGCGAAGGCCTGCACGAAGCGCGCGCCGATGCGCCGCGCGTGTGGTCCGTCGAGGAACGCGTCGAGGCTGTCGCCTGTGCGCCCGCGCTCGCGCGCCTCGTAGTAGCAGGAGAGGAAGTGCGCGACCGGGTCGCGCAGCAGGGTCACGAGCGAGACGTCGGGAAATTCTTCGAGTAGCCCTTCGGGCCATGCGAAGTGACCCGTGAAGAGGCGCCGCTTCGACTCGGCGAGGTGGTAGCGGAGGAGCGCGTCGCGGAAGGCGTCGACGGGTACGCCGAGCGACTCGGCCGCGCGGCGCGAGGCCTCCGGGCCGACGTGCATCCGGTGCCGGCTCCCGCCCGAGAAGGGCCCACGGTAGGCGTCGCGCAGGGCGAGCCGCACGGAGTTGCCGCCGCACTTCGGCACGTGCAGGAAGACGATGCGCGCGTCGAGCGAGCGCGCGAAGCGGCGCGGCAGGCCGCCGAGTCGCTTCGTGTGGGGGACGAAATTCACGCGAGGACCTCGAGCGGTCGCCGACGTCAGGCCAGCACCTCGTTCCACGCGCGGACCGACCACTTCGTCACGACGCCGTTCACGATGAACGGGTCCCCGGCGATGAACTCCTCGGCCGCCTCGCGCGTGGTGAAGACGCCGAGCGCGCGATCGGTCGGCTCCATCAGCGGACCCGCCATCAGCAGCACGCCGCGCGCGTGGAAGGCGTCGAGCCGCGCGCGGTGCGCGGCCACGTGCGCTGCCGCCTTCGGGAGCGAGGCCGGGTCGGTCTCGTAGAACATCACGTACTTCATGGGGGAATCTCCGACGCCATTCTGCACGCGAGGTCGCGAAGGGGGAAGCGCTACCAGACTCCCGGCACGAGTCGCCAGCGCACGCGCGACGCGTACTCCGCGTAGCCCGCGAGCCCCGCGCGCAGCGTGCGCTCCTCGACGACAATGCGTAGCGCGACGCCCGCACCACCGAGCGCCGCCGGCACGAGTCCCCAGAGCGATCCGAGCGCCACGGGCAGCGCAAGGTGCGCGAGCAGCGCTCCCGCGTAGCCCGGATGACGGACGAAGCGGTAGGGCCCACGATCGACCACGCGATGGCCGCGCTCGCGCTGGATGCGAACCATGGTCGAGAAGAAGGCGTTCACGTGCATCGCCCAGAGCGCGACGGCGTAGCCCGCGAGGAAGAGCGCCAGCGCCGCGAGCTCGAGCGACAGCGGAAGCTCCGGCGATGCGCCGAAGCGCCGGTCGAGGCCGCACGTGATCCAGATCCCCGGGTACAGCAGCAGGAAGAATGCGATCGAGAGCGCGACGTCGTCGCGCTCTCCACCGGCGAGGAGCCGGCTCCGCTCGGCGACGAGCCCGGGGCTGGAGGTCGCGAGCGCTGCGACGGCGGTCGCAGCGAAGCCGACGAGGTAGGCCCACGCCATCGGCCAGTCGAGCGAGCGGGCCGACGCGAAGAGCGCCGCGGCGGTGCCGAGGATCAGGGCGAGCGTCTCGAAGAGCGCGAGGATCAGCTCAGCTCTCCGACTCTGCTCAGTTCTCTTGAATCGCTCGGACGAAGTCGATGAAATGCGGCCTGTTCCACTGGTAGGTCCCCTCGAGGCCTATATACGCGATGACGAAAGCCCCGCGCTTCGAGCTCCAGTCGGTGTACTCGAAGTGCATCTTCTGATCCGAGTCGTAACGCTCGCGACTCTTCCGGGATCGCGCGCCGAGCTGTTTCTCCGGCTCGTCCCCCGAGAAGCCGAGTTGTCGCGACCAATAGGGGACGAAGTCGTCTCGATCGACTCCCGGACCGAATAGCAGCATCAGCGTCGCCTGGGAGTGCCCTTGCCGACCCTCGTCTCGGGCGGCGCCAGTCGACACCGCAACGAGCTGCGTTTTCGGGCCTCCCTTCGCAGCGAACTCCTGGATGTTCCAGATCATGAAGTAGTAGGGAACTTCGACGGACCAGCCCCCCGATGCCGATGTCAGGCGAAGCATGTCCTTGCGAAGAGAAAGGTCGAAGCCGGAGGGTACGGGCAGCACCGCTGGCGCCTCCGGGAACTGAGGCGACTTCACGGCCTTGTGTATGAGGCTCCCTCCAAAGACGCCGAGCCGTTCGGACCAGAAGAAGAGCGTCTGGAGGACGGCGTCGGGAGCAGCGGGAAGGACCAGGTGATCGCGCGCGTAGAGCATCTTCACCCAGGAATCGATCAGGTAGTACAGACGCTCGCGCGGCCCCTGCATGGTCTCGGTGGTGAGCGTCGCATAGTTGTCAGCGAGCCAGTTGTTGAACGCGGTGGCTTCTACCGCGACGCGCGCCGGGTCGAACACGGCTTGCTCGAGCGGTTTGGTGGTGTAGCCGCCCTGAATGTTCGCTGCAGTCTCGGCGTGAGAGCTTCGCCCCCACAGGAGGAGAACGATCATCCCCGCGACGAGCGCTACACCGCTTCGCAAGCGGCGCTCCTCAGCGCTCACCGGAGTTGTGGGGCGGCGACTGGCGCATCACGCGCAGGCTCAGCAGACCGAGCACCGCGACCGCGACGATGAGCGCGCCCCACACGAGGCTCGTGCGCAGGAGACCGCTCGGGCCGTCCTCGCCGCCGAGGCGCGCGCGCAGGCTGAAGTCGGGATTGGGTTCGAGCGCGCCCGGCGTGGCCGCGTTGCTGTCGGCCGCGAGCACGACGTCGCGCACGCGTTCGATCTCGTAGCGCGGAGCCGGTACGTCGGGATTGCCGAGCAGCATCTCGTAGCGACCCTGCGGCGCCACGAGGAACAGCTCGGGCAGCAGCACATCGGCGGTGGCCTCGCTGAAGGCGAGCGGCGCGTCGTCGCCGTCGTCGACGCGGAGCTCGAGCGCGTGCACGGGCGCGCCCGCGAGCGCGATCTCGGCGGCGCGGGGCCGCAGCGCCTGCTTCACCAGCCGCCCCTGCGCGACCGTGCGTTCCTGACCATGCTCGTCCTGCGCAACGAGCTCGAACGCCCGATCGAAGTAGGGGACCTGAGAGCGCAGCGAGACGCGCTCGACGCGCAAAGGCGTCGCCGGCAGCGCGAGGCGATAGCTCGAGCGGCGCCGCTCCGACTTCCCGGGCGCGATCCCGAGCGGCACGGCCGTGCTGCGCTCGCGCGCGCTCGAGAGATA
>Ga0335082_10000299_pt1 | contig 50376 bp, 42 predicted proteins | sample Lox_Sample_41_FD_206718 | JGI IMG/M metagenome (GOLD analysis project Ga0335082, IMG submission 206718) | Soil microbial communities from Loxahatchee National Wildlife Refuge, Florida, United States - Lox_Sample_4.1 | ecosystem: Environmental > Terrestrial > Soil > Wetlands | place: USA... | reverse complement strand
TAGTGAGAACCATCGGCAGCGCGACGATAGAAAGAATTATGTGGCTGGCTAAAATGGAGAGATACAGCGCCCGCACCGGACCGTGGCCGGGAAAAATTGTGTCGCCATGCAATGCATGGTTAACGATATAGCTGATGAGAAAGGCGGAAGAGAAAGCGAAGGCCAGCAGCATACTCGTGCGATGGGCATCCCGATTGCGATGTTTGATGAAATACAAGCCCGCGCAGAGCGCAATTGCGCACAATCCGTTCAAGAGCGCGTTTAGCGCCGGCAAAAACATCCACCGCCCGGCAAAATCAGCGGACGCATGATGCACGTAGAGCAGCCAGAGCAGGAATGAGACAGCGAGGCCGCTCACCACGACGATTGCTCCTACCACCGGACGCGTCAGAATTTCAGCCTGTTCCATGCTCACGATTAAATCACCATGATCCCTCGGCAGGTCACGTAACACCCTAGCCCGCGAGAAGTCTCCCCGCAGATTAATGATGCGAACGATGGCGAGTTGGCTACATCGGCTGGTTGCAAACAAAGCGCGATGGGTGCGCTCCAACAACTGATTCTTGAATCAGCGGTTTGGTCATGGCTGCGACCCCAGAAGACGAATGACTGGGACGTCACCGCACTTCGGATCGGTAAAGATGGCGGCACTCGAATGAGGAGAGGGGCAGTTCAAAACGACCGAGTCCCACTTCCATCAAATGAGAAAGCCCTCTCCCACTCCGGTACCGGCAGGTGGTTCGGGACCTATCCTTATTATTGCTGCCGTCGACCGTGATTCTTCCCTGACAACCCAGGGCGAGACTGGAACCATCGCCACCGTACCCACCTCCGACGGCAAACTCGTTCCAGGGTACCCGGTAGCAAGTCTTTCATCTCGAATACGACGTTCGTGGGCCGGAGCACACCACCGTGGTGACCGTGATCGGCAACGAGAGACATTCCACCCGCAAGTAGAATAGGGTCTCTGCCATGGTCAATCGTGCCCCAGCCCGGAAGCGTCCTCGCAAAGCCAAACCCGGCACGAAGGGTTTGGGCCCGGCTGAATGCCGGCTGGATCAGCCTACGGGCGCTGCCGCGGAGGTGGCGGAGGCGATCGAGAAATCCGGCGGCTACGTTGTGGGATCGTACAAGGACCCGCTCGGCGGACATCCGCTCTTGCTTTCGATTTTGCCGATTGATGCCGTCGAACCCACCCCTTTCCAGCGGGATCTCTCCGACGCTCATCACAAACGGCTCGCTGACGTTATCAACAAAACCGGGCGCTTTCTCGATCCGATTATTGCAGTGGTCGCACCGAAGGGAGGCTTCTGGACGCCGAATGGCCGGCATCGCCTCGAAGCCATGCGCCGACTGGGGGCGAAATCCATCACTGCGTTGGTCGTAGCGGACCGCGAGGTAGCCTGGCAGATCCTCGCGCTGAATACAGAGAAGGCTCACAACCTCAAGGAACGCTCGCTGGAGGTCATACGGATCTACCGTGGTCTGGTGGAAGAAGATGCCACTCGATCTGAATCACAATTCGCGTTCTACCTGGACGAACCCGCCCTCGTCACTCTCGGGGTCTGCTATGAACGCTTCCCGCGCTTCGGCGGGGGCGCTTACCATTCAATCCTCCGACGACTGGAGACCTTTACCGATGATCCGCTCCGCACTGCCCTCAAGGATCACGAGAAACGGGCTACGATGGTGTTGGACCTCGAGGAGAAAGTTGCAGCAGCGGTGAAGAAGCTGAAAGAACGTGGCCTCGTCAGCCCGTACCTGCGTTCGTTCGTGGTGGCCCGCATCAATCCGCTACGTTGGATTAAGGGCGAACCACCTCCACTCGAAGAGGTGGTGAAGACGATGCGAGAGCGCGCGGCAAAATTCAATGTCGAAAAGATCAGGCCACAGGATCTGGCAGGTGCGGCAGGACCACCGGACGAAGAAACTTAGGAGAGCAGACCACCAATGACAACTTCATCCGGCAGAAAACATGCGGGGCCGGGACCTGCGAGTGACCAGCCTTCGGTCCCCGAGCCCACGTTCGCCGAACGTGCGCGTACGTTGGTGTATCTGGGCCGCGTGGGCAGTCTCTCTACACTGTCGCGTAAACAGCCAGGCTTCCCATTTGGGTCCGTAATGCCCTACGGGTTGGACGATCACGGCCGTGCCATCTTCCTGATCAGCACCATGGCCATGCACACGCAGAACTTGCAGGCCGATGCCCGCGCCAGCTTGCTCGTTACCCAGGAAGTCTCTGACGGCGAACCTCTAGGCGCATCGAGGGTCACGCTGGTAGGAAATGTTCTCTCGGTACCGAACACCGAGTTGGCTGAGGTGCGCAAGCTGTACCTGGAGCGTCACGCGAACAGCAAGTATTGGGTAGATTTTGAGGACTTTTCGTTCTACCGCATGGACGTCGTTGATGTTTATTACGTGGGCGGCTTCGGGGTGATGGGCTGGGTATCTGCATACGATTATGACCGCAGCCGACCCGACCCTCTAACAGACTCCATGTCCGAAATCATTCAGCACATGAACGCCGATCACAAGGACGCGCTAGTCTTGCTCGCCCGGAAGTTTGCTCACATCGAGTCAACGGAAGCGACGATGACAGCTGTCGATCGCTTGGGTTTTCATGTCCGCTTGAAAACGCTCGATGGCATGCGCGGTGCTCGCATTGTATTCTTGCGGGAGGTAAGCAATCCGGTGGAAACTCGGAAGGTGCTGGTGGAAATGGTGCAACAGGCTCGCTCGCGGGCCGAATGAATTTTTGACCTGGGGCCGGCACGAAGATGTGCAAGAAAAACTTCGGTTAGCGAAGGCGCCATCACAGGAAGAGAAGTCGCACGCCAAAGGCACACCGGACATCACGAAGTCTGTGAATCGTTGAAATCTCGACTTACCGACAGACAGCCATCCATTCTTGTCGATCCTTTTTCGTCGTTACACCAGTAGTGTGTGGCTTGAATGTTGTCCGGATGGTCATCCCGCCACGCTCCGCCCATCCCCTTCGGCTCCCTGTGGTCCGGTACGATATCGTTGTAATTCGTTGAACTCTCCGTGGCAGATAGGGCATATCCCGCCCTGTTCGACAATCTTCCTGTTCATCAGTTTCCGCATTTCTGCCGGTGACCGGAGTTCCCGATATCCCCGCGGGTGATGCGGATCTTCAATTCGCTGAACTCCGAGCCTGATCAGCCTGGGTCTGGGCATGAGTTCCCGCCCACAGCACGACGTTGATCTGTGAATTGGACAGAATTCGTTGGGACGTAGTCTCATGGCGGTTCTCGCAGGTTTCTATGTTGAATTCTGGAGTGGTTCAGCGCGGCGTTGCACGAAAGGGAAAGCAGGAAAGATCAAACAGTCCATGCTTTCCAGCTTTCTTATCCTGTGATAGCGAATTACCACTGCGCGCCGACGACGAATCAGGACAAGAATTGCTGAAAAAGAGTGTCAGCAATTCGTCATTTCTCAGCGGGCCGTTCGACACGCCGAAGCAGAACCCGTAGCGCGGCTCGAATGACCTGAGATTGCTTAAGTCCGGTAAGCTCGGTAAGTCGTTCCAATATCTTGCGGTCAGCCTGGGTCAGCCGGATCGTGGTCTTCCCCAAGCTGGACGGATGCCGCATGACACAGTGGCGGTGCAATCCGGATGCCGAATTGTGTGGCGAGAGTATGGCGCATGCCGAAAATTGGGCGCGAATTTAGGCTATGGTAGATCAAAGACAAGGGGTAAGCACGCTGGAAGATCATACCAGTCGTGTTGGGTTGTGATGAAAACAACCAACTTCGACAATTTAGGAGAAATCGCGCCGTAATGTCTTGCAAGTCTTGCCAATCGGAGAACCACCGCAACTTTAACGGAGAAGTCGCCATTCATTTCCCTGGACTCAAGGGTCTGAACAAACCCATCGTGTGGGTCTTTCCCAAGCTTCTGGCTTGCTTGAATTGTGGTTTCACGGAATTTGCAATTCCCGATACCGAGTTACGACTGCTTCTGGAAGGCACGTCCGACTGAGGGTTAAGGTGCTTCTGGACATTGCTTCAATTGCTCCACGATGGGATCGTTCGTATTGACGCGGCCATGCCTAGCTTCTTGCCACGCTCGCAGCACCCGCTCCGCATTTTCATCGTTGGTTCGGGAGGATGCGCCAGGTAGTTTCCTCTGCTTCATCGAAGTCACCTCTTATCACGTCTGACTGACCGCGGAATTGTGGCCTCTGTGTAATCCACTCCCAATCGTCGATGGACTCCAAAAACGATTGCCGCGACTTGCGCACGCGGACTGTGCTATTTGCGGGCTGGGCAGGCTGCCAGGTATGGGCTACAATTCCGCCGGAGGAATCGTATGATGACTGACCCAGCCTCTGCCATCAAACGTGAGGTTCACCAATTGGTTGATCTGCAGATCGAAACGCTGCGACAACCGTCCCGCTTGACTGCTTCTGATCTGTCCGACTATCGCGTGCGCTCCGAAAAAATCACAACGTTGTTCCACGAACTGGACCAGCTACGAAGGGCCCACTTCGAGAGGCCATTGCGCAGAGCATCTTGAGGGTTCGCTATGTCTGGTCTTGCGGGGGTCAAGCGGCCGTCCGCGGCGTCAGCATCTCTTTGGCCTGCTTTGTTGCCAGTATTGCGCTATCGCGGACCTAACCATGCGACACCCTGGAGCGTCACCCTTTCGCTCCGATCGCGCGAACAAACTTGTAGACCAGCTTGCCCGCGACCGTTTCAGGCCCTTCAATGGCAGCTGTAGCTATCTCTGGATACAGATGTGTGTACGTCTCTCTGACCTGTTCCGGGGTCATCGTTGGGGTCGTGTCAGGCAGTTTGACTCCGTTGTAGATAAATTCTCGTTCCAGGCGATTGTACTTCCATGACGACTCCTTTCTGGGATGATCTGTAAACACGACAGGGTACCGGAGTTCACTCGTCGTTCTTCGCTTCAAGGTCGAAGAGGCTTCCGGTACCCGCGCCAGGGCCACCTCCAGCAGTCAATGGCTGGGTAAGGTCGGGCGTCGATGCCGGATCATCTGAGTCTTCTTTCGTGCCGGCCTCGGTTTGCACTTTCGCCGGACTTGGAGGGGCACTCTTGCTGGGTCCGCTATGAGACTTCGAGTTCGTGGGGTTCTCGGCTGCTTCCCTGGCTGCTTTGGCGGCAGCCTCCATCTGTTCCTTGGCGTTCTTCAAGGTCGAAGACAGCCCTAGATGAGTTTCCACAAAGTCCGCCAACTGTGGCGGCAACTGGTCATCAAGCTCCTTGGGAGTACCGGTGACTCTCAGCGGTGTGGTGAGGGGGGAACCATCATCCTGCGGATCGGATTTCAGCGGCTTCGGGATGATGTTGACGGAAATCTGTTCGTCGCTCACACGCGACAGGGTGAGCAACAAGATTCGTTGCGCAAGCAGCGGCATCAATTCTTGAAACATGGCTTATACTCCTTGAACGGGGAGACAGGTTCGAGGTGCCACAATTCCCTGAAAGTCTTGGGGGATTATGCTCCCGACTGAATACCCCGAATCCCTGTAAAACCTTGTAGCAACAATGTGATACGCGAGGCCACTTGCCTGCGCCCACAGCCATAACGCATAATCCCCCAAGAAAGTTGGGGGATTATGTAATGCTAGGACCTTATAAAGAAGGCCGCCCGAAGGCTCCATGAAATAGCCCAATCCCAGCAGGGCTTCACGACCAAGTAAGCCACGCGGGCGGGCGGTCCGTGGCACTCGATCACGAGTCTCCCTTGCGCTCCCCACGAGTCGGAAGCTGTTCTTTTTCACCTGGCGATTCTCTTCCCACCTTCGGCAGAATGAGTCTTCCGTTTGACGCCACTAGACGTCCGACGCTTTCTATCAACCCTGATGCACGACTCTCTTGTACGCCATTGGACACCAGTAGTTTCGGCTGTATCAGATTGGCGGCCCGCGATCGATTCAGATGGCGCGCGCGCTTCAGTTCTGAACCGCGGCTAGGAACACTGACCTTAAGCAGGCATAGCAACCTCTAATCCAGTCACTGCAGCCCCGTTCGGGCAGCCTTCGACGTCGTGTCAACGGTTTGACAAAGTCAGGCCCTTACTGTCGATATTCAAGCACCTTAGGACGCCGAATCGCAAAGACTTCCACTTGCAGCGGGTTAAGGAAGCTCGACATTGGCAAGTGGAGTGCTCCGACAATTAGTCGTCAGAACGACACGCGGCGCTGATAACTAAGGAGGATTCTTCATGGCAACTGTGCCGAAGGCCATCACAATGACGAAACTCGCGAAGCCCCTGCCCGCACCCAACAGTGATTTTTTCGAACTTGTCGAGACGCTTCCGGCGGAGGAGCTGGCGGTTGTGAAACAGGTGCGCACTTTCATGGAGACAAAGGTTGCGCCGATCATCACAAAATATTGGGTCGAGGATGCGTTTCCATTCGAGCTGTTGCCGGCGCTTAAGGAGCTTAATCTTGGCGGCGTTGGCCTGCAGGGCTACGGATGCAGGGGCGGTAGCGGGTTGCTGGCCGGTCTGGTTGCGATGGAGATGGCACGTGTCGACACGTCGATCGCGACCTTCTTCGGTGTGCACAGCGGCCTGGCCATGTCTTCCATCTATTTCGGCGGCTCGGAAGAGCAAAAAAAGAAGTGGCTGCCGCCAATGGCTCGCTTCGAGAAGATCGGCTGCTTCGGTCTCACGGAACCGCTGGTGGGTTCGGGCGCATCGGGAGGCCTGACGACGACGGCAAAACGTGAGGGCGACACCTGGATCATCAACGGCCAGAAACGATGGATCGGTAACTCCCCTTGGTGCGACGTTTCAATTGTTTGGGCGCGCGACCTCGCCGACAATCAAGTCAGGGGATTCATCGTCGAGAACAAGACAACTCCGGGCTTCAAAGTTGAAAAGATGCAGAACAAGATTGCACTCAAGGTAGTCCAGAACGGTCAGATCACGTTGGAGAACTGCCGGGTGCCGGAGGAGAACCGTCTCCAAGAAGATAACTCGTTCCGAGACACTGCCAGAGTCTTGCGCGGGACGCGCTATTTCGTCGGCTGGGAAGCGACGGGTTGTGCCATGGGCGCCTACGAGAATGCTCTCAAGTATGCGCAGGAGCGCTTGCAGTTCGGAAAGCCAATCGGCTCGTTTCAGCTCGTGCAGGATCTCCTCGCCAGGATGCTTGGCAACATTACAGCTTCGCAGTGCCTGGTAGTTCGCATGGCTCAACTGGAGGCCGAACGAAAGATGAGCGACGCGCACGCGGCACTTTCGAAGGCGTTCTGCACGGCCAAGTGCCGCGAGACGGTCGCTTGGGCCCGCGAGGTGTGCGGCGGAAACGGCATCGTCGCTGACTACAACGTCGGACGCTTCTTCGCCGACGCCGAAGCGCTCTACACCTACGAAGGCACGTACCAGATGCAGAACCTGATTGTCGGCAAGGCCGTAACCGGTTTGAGTGCCTTCTTGTAGGACGTTTTCATCGGTTTGCTTTCGCGTTCCTCGTGGATCGAGGTAGCGAATTCGTTTCCGATGATGGCGAGTTTCGGATGAATGTTTGCAAAGGAGCAAGCGAATTCAATGGCATCTACCGTAACCAAACCAAAGCTCGCGAAGGCTGCCGCCAAATCTACTTCGGGTCGTCTGTTTTTCTTGGACCTCGGCGCCGGCCGCATTCTCTCAGCGAAGCCCGACGGTTCTGATTTGAAGACGATTGTCAGCGAAGGTCGAAAACTTCCGGACGGCATTGTTGTGGATGCCGAGGCTGGTCACATTTACTGGACCAACATGGGCAGCCTCAAAGGGAACGATGGGTCCATCGATCGAGCTGATCTCGACGGCAGCAACATCGCGAGCATTGTTCCCATCGGCGGTACCTTTACCCCCAAGCAACTCCAACTCGATAAAAAGAACGGCAAGCTTTACTGGTGCGATCGCGAAGGCATGCGCGTGATGCGATGCAATCTCGATGGTTCCAAAATTGAAACCCTGATTGACACGAGCCAGGGCGACCCCCGTCCCGGCCCCGATGCGAAGAAATGGTGCGTGGGCATCGCACTCGACGTCGAAGGTGGAAAGCTTTACTGGACACAAAAGGGCTCTGACAATGCCGGACAGGGGCGCATCTTTCGCGCCAATCTGGAAATCCCGAAGGGGCAGACGCCGGCGAACCGCAACGACATTGAATTGCTCTACGAGAATCTGCCCGAACCCATCGACCTGGATCTGGACCTTGCCAACCGCACGATGTACTGGACCGACCGCGGCGATCCGCCACGCGGCAACACCGTGAATCGCGCGCCCATGGACGTGGCGCCCGGCAAAAGCACCACTCCGGAAATTGTTGTGCACGACCTGATGGAAGGGATCGGATTATTTCTGGATTTGAAGGGCGGCCGCATGTTTTTCGCCGACTTTGGCGGCTCCGTATACAGCGCGAATCTGGACGGATCGGACAAGAAGATGTTGCTCTTCGCCCAAGGCAACTTATCCGGGATAGCGTACGCCGAAGTTCCTGTCGCCGCATAACGGTCTGTGAATGTATTCGACTGAAGAAGGAGAGAGTAATGGCTTCGACAGCATCTGCGTTACAACTGCAAAACCTTCTCTACGAGAAGAAAGGTCCGATTGCGTATGTGACCCTCAACCGGCCCAAGGTTCTCAACGCACTGAGCCAGGCAGTTTTCTCCGAGCTAAAAGAAGTCTTTGGGGACGCCCGCGATGACGCGAGCGTTCGCGGCGTCGTTCTGACCGGCAGCGGCGACAAGGCGTTCGCCGCAGGCGCAGACATTACCGAAATGTCCACCTCCACCGGCGTGCAGGCGGAAGAGTCCACCCGACATGCGCAGGCAGTAACGGAGCTCATCGAAAATCTTGGCAAACCGGTGGTCGCCGCTGTGAACGGCTTTGCCCTCGGCGGTGGCTGTGAGCTGGCCATGGCGTGCACGATCCGAATTGCTTCCGAAAATGCGAAGTTTGGTCAGCCTGAAGTCAAGCTCGGGATCATGCCCGGCGCCGGCGGAACGCAACGCCTTCCGCGATTGATCGGCAAGGGCAGAGCGCTGCAACTGATCCTCACCGGCGAAATCATCAACGTTCAGGAGGCCTATCGCACCGGCCTGGTCAATGAGGTGGTTCCGCTCGCCAATCTGATCGCACGATGCGAAGCCATCCTCAGTCAGATCAATGCCAACGCTCCGCTCGGCGTGAAGTTCTCGATCGATGCCGTTAACAAAGGACTGGATGGAAGCGTCTCGGAAGGTCTTCTGATCGAGGCATCGCTCTTTGGGATCTGTGCAGGGTCGGAAGACAAGAAGGAAGGCACAACCGCTTTTCTGGCTAAACGCGCGCCACAGTTTCAGGGGCGTTAAGGCCACAGGGTCCAGGGCTGCGGACCGGGACGTCCTGTCGCTCGCATCTCGGGATTGCCTTGAACTGGAACGCTGGAGCAATTCATAACTCGGGAGATTCGCATGGCAGATGAAAACATATTCTCAGGTTTGAAGGTGGTAGACCTGGCCAGCTTCATCGCGGGTCCCGGTGCGGCGACGATCTTGTCCGACTTCGGCGCGGATGTTATCAAGATCGAGCCGCCCGACGGAGAGCTGTGGAGAAAAGGGCAGAAGATCCCGCCGCAGCCGCATTCGGAAGAGCCTTATCCCTTCCAATTGGCGAATCGAAACAAGCGTGGCGTTGCGCTCAATCTCAAAGCCGCGAGCGCGCAGCAGGTTCTCGAGCGGTTGGCCAAGTGGGCTGACGTGTTCATCGTCAACACGCCGCATTCGGCGCGCAAGAAATTGAAGCTCGAATATGACGATGTCGCGAAGTGGAATCCGCGTCTGATCTATGCCGATCTTACCGGCTTCGGCGAGAAAGGCCCGGACGCCGCTCTTCCGGGATTCGATATCACGGCTTACTGGGCGCGCAGCGGTTTGCTATCCATGACACGCGACGCGGGATCGCCGCCGACCTGGCCGGTGGCAGGCAGCGGGGACAATGCGACTGCGGTCTGCATTTATGCGGCGATTGCGACCGCGCTTTATCGTCGCGAACGCACCGGCAAGGGATCCTACGTCACCACTTCACTCCTAGCCGCAGGGGTCTGGTCGGCCAGCGTCTTTATCCAGGCCGCTCTATGCGGCGCGAATTTCTACGGGCTGCATGATCGAGCGCATCCGGCAAATGCGGCCTTGAACGTGTATCACTCCTCCGATGGCACCTGGTTCGTTCTTGTGGTTACTCCGGACAAGGTACCCGCGGTTCTGAAAGCCATCGGCCGTGAAGATATCCTGACCGATCCGCGATTCTCCGATCCTGCCAACCTGGCGCAGAACCGGCCGCAACTGACGGCAATGCTCGATGAGATCTTTGGTTCGCAGCCAATGTCGCATTGGTACGAAGTCTTCAACGGCGTTCAGGTCACCTTCGGCGCCGTGCGTGAACCGCACGAAGTGGTGAATGATCCGCAATTGCGAGCGAATGACATTGTCGTTCCACTCGAAGGCGCAGGCGAGAAACTGAGCTCGACTATCAGCAGTCCTATTCAGGTACACGGTGTTTCGAAAGTGCCTGCAAAGCGGGCGCCGGAGATCGGCGAACACAACGACGAGGTGCTGAAAGAGCTTGGCTTCACGAGTAAGGAGATCGAGGGCCTGCGTGCCGGCGGCACCATCGCCTCGCTGGCACATGCATCGAGCGCGGCGGACTGAAACAAGTCGAGGAACAAATGCCTCAACCACGAATCGTCATCGTCGACGTTTCTTGACTCATCGTGAATCACCATGGGCCACAACCCGCGAAAGCCGCGAACACGCTTCGGGCAAGTCAGTAGTCGCATCAAGAAGACTGTCAAAAAGAGGATGGCATAAAACGAGAATGGAGAGCATCGCATGGCAAAGAACAAGCAGATTCGGAATATCGCAATCGTCGGTACGGGCGTAATTGGGGCGAGTTGGGCGGCCTTGTACCTGGCACGCGGTTTCAACGTCACCGCGACCGACCCAGCGCCGAACGCGGAAGCAAACCTCCGCAAGTTCATCGATGCCGCCTGGAAAGATCTACAAGTCATTGGGCTCTCGCCGAACGCGTCACGCGAGCATCTGCAGTTCACGACCGACATGAAGAAGGCGCTCTCGGACGCCGACCTCGTTCAAGAGAACGGCCCCGAACGCCAGGAGTTCAAGATAAAACTATTCGCGGATATGGACGCTGCGACCCCGGAAGATTCAATCATCGCATCGAGTTCATCCGGGCTGACCATGAGCGTGATGCAGTCCGCATGTAGGCACCCCGAGCGCTGCTTGACCGGCCACCCTTTTAATCCTCCCCACGTTATTCCTCTGGTCGAAGTCGTTGCCGGGGCAAAAACATCACCGGAAACCGTTGAACAGACGATCTCTTTTTACGAATCGATCGGCAAGAAACCAATTCACGTCCGCAAAGAGGTCGTCGGCCACGTAGCGAATCGTCTGCAAGCCGCCCTCTATCGTGAAGTCGTGTACCTCATCGAGCAAGGCGTGCTCGATGTTGCTGACTCGGATACAGCGGTGTGTTGGGGGCCTGGACTGCGCTGGGGTGTCATGGGGCCCAATCTTTTGTTTCACCTTGGTGGCGGTCAAGGTGGGATGCAGCATTTCTTGGGGCAGTTCACGGGCCCGCTATCCACATGGTGGAAAGATCTCGGGAAAATCACTGAGTTCAGCCCCGAGGTTAAGCAAACGCTTCTCGAAGGGGTTTTGAAAGAAGCCGGTACTCGCTCGATTGAAGAACTCGAGCGCGAGCGCGATGCCATGCTGCTGGAGTTGCTCGCCACTCGCGCGAAGGACGAAAAGAAAGCTCAAGCGGCGGTCGCGAGCGAAGCAAAAGCTGCTCGGAGCGCATAGAAGCACAGCGAGGTCCCCCGGACGAATAATATCTCCACTCTGTAGGAAGCAAGCGATGATCTATCTCCATTCACTCGGCCGTGCGTCCCGATACTATTCGGCGCGCACAGCGCTTGCTCTCGGCACGGCTCCCTTATCTTTCTCCGAGCTGGAAAAGCGAGTTCAAAGCATAGCAGCCACGCTCAGCGCCCATGGGTTCAACGCCGGAGACCGGCTCGCCCTGCTTTTGCCCAACAGCCCCGAGTACATCGAGTTGGTGTACGCCTGTAGCTGGCTCGGAGTCATCGCGGTTCCAATCAACACTCGCCTCTCCTTGGCGGAAATTGATCGGGTGCTCGCCGATGCGGCTCCGCACGGCCTGGTCCGTCATTCCTCGTTGCCCTCCCCAGCGGTCCCGATATCGTGGCAGCGGGTGCTCGATCAAGATCCCCTGGAGATTCGAAACGATGTTGCTCCCGAGGTTGTTTATGACCCGGAAGCGATTGTCGCCCTGATTTACACGAGTGGCACGACTGGCCGGCCCAAGGGTGTGATGGTGACTCACTCGAATATTCTGGCGGATATTCACCACTTCAGCTACTGGATGCGATACACGGAAGGCGCCGTCTACTTGCATGCGGCACCCCTGTTTCATATAGCCGACTTTCCTGCCATGTTTGCGGCGCCGGCTTTCGGCGCCTCGCAGGTCACGATTCCAAAGTTCAGCCCGCAGACCTTCTGTGAGACCGTCGAACGCGAGCGTGTTAGCCACACAGTGCTGGTTCCGACGATGATCAATTTGCTGACTCAGTTCCCAGACGCTGGGAGGTACGACTTGAGTAGTCTCGATGTTCTGGCGTACGGAGGATCTCCAATGGCGCCCGAACTCATTCAGCGTACGAAGGAACTTCTGCCGTGGTCGAAACTCGTTCAGGTCTATGGACTCAGCGAGACTGGCTTTCTGACGGGGTTACAGGATCGGGAGCACACGCACGACCGGCTGTTGTCCTGTGGCCGCCCTTGTCCCGGCATTGACCTGCAGGTCATAGACGAATCTGGAGAGCAAGTTGAGGCCGGAACGCGAGGTGAATTGGCCGCTCGGGGCGCGAATATCATGCGAGGCTACTGGAATAATCCCGAGGACAGTACGCTTGCATTTCGTGAGGTCTGGTTTCGCACCGGCGACATTGGCTATCAGGATTCCGAAGGTTTTTTCTACATTCTGGACCGCGTGAAAGACATGATAGTCACTGGGGGTGAGAATGTTTACTCCGGTGAGGTCGAGGCTGTCATTTATGCGCATCCAGCAGTTCGCGAAGCAGCAGTCTTCGGAATCCCTGATCCAAAGTGGGGTGAACTCGTAATGGCCAGCGTTGTGCTGAAGCCAGGAATATCTCTCACCGCAAACGAACTTCTCGCGCATTTGCGGCAGAATCTCGCGACCTACAAAGTCCCGCGGCGGGTCGAGTTCCTGGACAGCGATTTACCCAAGAGCGGCTCCGGCAAGATATTAAAGAGAGTGCTACGCGATCGCTTCTGGGTTCATGAAACGCGTGCCGTAAGCTGAGGAATGTTCCACATGCCTATGGTTCGGTACCGGTTGCAGTTCAAATACCCTATCACGTTCCCCGTCCGGTCACTCTCAATTCCTGGGCCACGCTGGGCAGACTGAAGCTGAATGTTGCGCACTCCGCAAGGGGTCTGCAAGGCAAGAAGTGAGTTAATTTCCCTGGAAAAGGGGCGATGGACACTCGCCCTAGTGGGCTCGAGCGATTGCGAGAAGCGGGCTACCAGGAATTCGCCCAGCTTGATCGTCGTCGGTAACTGAGCGATGGGACCCAATTTTTGAATGCCGACCGGACGCATTGGAGAGGCTCCATGGTTTGCGGCCGGAATTCCTTGTACTTTGGCTCGAAGTAGAGTCATGCACGTAGCGGGCGAGATGCTTTGGGGCTTCCAGTCTGGCCTCGACGAATGCCTCGTAGATGACAACTTTCGCCGTAACGTCGGTGAGTTCCCTTTTCTGCCACGCTTCCACCTGCTTGCGCATCGGTTCGAAGTTTCGCTGCATTCGATCCACGCCGACGGAGATGCAGTCGATGAGCGAGAACGACTTTGAGTGCTTGGCAAGCACCGGCGTAAAGAAACCAGTGACAATGTTTCCTAGTCCTCCAACGGGAGGCCTGTGCCGTGTGAAGGCCGAGTGTGACTTTGAAGGGCTGCAGTTCAATCTGCAACAAGGTTCGACTGATCAGCGAGTTACTGGCGGTTTACATCCGGATGAAGCACATGGCGTGAATGTTCTGGGTCCAACAATAGTCCATTTTCCCGAGCGAACCATAACCGTGGTCCCGAGCCCTCGCTGCGTTCGCGCTGAGCGACCCATTTCTGCACTCGCTCCATGTTTTGAATAAACTGTCCGGCATCTCTTGATGCGGATCTCGCGATCGCATCGAGCTCTAAGTCGCCCTGAGATCCGGCGAACGCCTCCCGGGACGATAGATGGCCGGTGGAGCTCCTTCACGAAACCGTTCCATGGAGTGCGCCTTTGCGGGATCCAGCTGATTGAGCCGATCTCCGAGAATTCGACAATGACATCGCGTGCAATTCTGTGCAGGATTGCTCACATTGCGATGCCGTTGCAAAGGGGTGAGCTGAGGAGCTTGAGGACTGAGCTATACAGATCAGCTATTGCTTTGCGACTGAGCGATGATGATTGTTGAGACGAGCTCTTCCTCTCTCTCTTTCAGGTCCTCTGAGCTAAGTCAGCTATCTGAAGTTGTCTCCTCTTAGTTCCGAACCACCTGAAGGAAAACTCTCAATGAAAAAAACAGTGTCACTGTTGCTGATGAGCGTCATGAGTACGGTTGGGACGTATGCGTTGGCGGGATCAGCCCGTCAGGATTCAGTCGACCGCCTGGACAGGTCTGTGAATGTTCTGCACGCGATCATGGCCACGCCTGATAAGGGTGTCCCCGAAGAAGTTCTGAGCAATGCAAAATGCATCGTAGTTGTGCCCGACTTGATCAAAGGCGGCTTCGTCTTTGGTGGCAAGCATGGACGTGGTGTGGCTACCTGCCGCACGGCGAATGGCTGGAGTGCCCCCGCATTTGTGTCCGTGGGTGGTGGAAGCTGGGGATTGCAGATCGGCGTCGAAGACGTAGACCTGGTTATGCTGGTCATGAATGACCAAGGCTTGCAGCACCTGCTGTCCAGCAAGTTCCAACTCACTGGTGAAGGATCCGTGGCAGCGGGCCCAGTCGGCCGTCACGCATCCGCTGGAACGGACTGGAAGATGAACACTGAAATGCTCACCTACTCTCGCTCCAAGGGCGTATTCGCCGGCTTAACCCTGGAAGGTGCAGTGGTAGAGCAAGATAACGACTCTACTCATGCGATCTATGGCAAGCACATGATGTTTCGGAACATCCTTTCCGGAGAAGCGACAACTCCACGAAGTGCGGATGCCTTCTTGAAAGCCGTTTCAGAAGCAGGCCAACAAGCCAAGATTGCCGAAGCAAAAGAAGACAGGAAGTAGCTTCAAAAAGAAACCATCGGCAGGGCGGATTGGTGACTGGCCGGAACGCACGCTTCTTGAACTGTCGAAGGTGAGAAGGTCTCTATCAGAACCATTTGTGAACGGGACATGTACCCAGTACCTCTCGGCCAGAAAATCATCCCAATCCATCTGCGCAGCCCGCAGCAGCATAGCATTACCGGGCACGCGGAGGACCGTTGGGCAAAAAAAGGACTCACAATGAATATCACTCGCTCCATTCGTGCGCCGTTGTTCATGCTCGCACTGCTTGCCATCTCGGCCGCAGCGTTCGCGCAACTCAGCATCTCGGTATCATTCGCTCCGCCAGAGTTGCCCGTATATGAGCAACCGCTTCTCCCCGGTGAAGGCTACATCTGGACGCCTGGTTACTGGGCTTACGCCGGCGATGACGACGGTTACTATTGGGTTCCCGGCACATGGGTCATGGCTCCGGAACCGGGCCTGCTCTGGACTCCGGCTTATTGGGGCTGGAGCGGCAACGGATATGCGTTCCACCAGGGCTATTGGGGGGAGCAGGTAGGATTCTACGGTGGTGTCAGCTATGGTTATGGCTACTACGGTGACGGGTATCAAGGTGGACGCTGGCAGAACGGACAGTTCTACTACAACCGTTCGGTGAACAACGTAAATGTCACGAACGTTCACAACGTCTACAACACGACAATAATCAACAACAACATCACAATCAATCGTGTCAGCTACAACGGTGGTAATGGTGGGATCAGCGCCCGTCCCACGCACCAGCAAGAATCCATCGAGCAGGAACGGCATATCCCGCCCGTGGCCGCTCAAACGCAACATGAGCACGCCGCACGTTCGAATCCAGAGCAGCGCGCCGCCGTAAACCATGGCACACCGGTCGTCGCTGCCACTCCGAAGCCCGGGGCATTCAGCGACCGCGCCGTTGTACACGCGAAAGCAACTGGAACTCCGTATGTCGCTCCGGTGCGCGCTGCAGTTCAGCCGGGTAAGATGCCAGAGCGCCCAGAGAACAACGCGGCTCGCACGGATCCGACCACGCCGGACCATCCGCAAGAGAACCGGATGCCAATCGCGCGTCCGATCCAGCTCGAGCCGAATAAGCCGGAACCGAACCGACCGGATACGGCCCAGCCGGAACGACAGCCGGGAACGAATCGCACGCCAGCAGCCCAGCCGAACAATCGGCCGGAGCCCAACCGTGAACCCTCTCAACGGCCGTTTACGCCGCCGAGCGAGCGATCGCAACCCGAACTGGCAGCGCCTCCATCGGAACCACGGGCACAGCAGCAACCAGAGCACCAGCAACAAACGCCCAGACCTGGCGAAAAGAAGTCTCAGGAAGAAAAGCCGGAGCAGAACGAGAAGCCGCAGTAATGGAAGGCCTTCAGACGCGAAAATTCAGAGGGCAGCTATGACTAAAAATCCAAGCACTACTCTGAGTGGAATTGTAGAAAAGATCATCAAATCCGTTATTCCGAGCAAACCTGAAAGGGCGCAGATTGCGGTCCAGGGAGCCGACCACCTTTTTTAAGGAACTCCGTATCGAAAACGCGCTAACCGATGCAGCAGGCAATCGGGTCCCTCTAAAACTGGGCACCAAAGTGCAGCTAATCGTCGAAGCCGAGCCCCACGGCGTGATAAATGGAACCCATTACGAGGTCTGAAGAATACAAACTGGTCAATGGCACCCGAAATATTCGGGTGCTGTTCTTTTTTTGGCCAGCACTCTAATCGTGGAGAACAACATTGAGCAGAGAGCTGTGGACCTGTAGCGCGCCTTCGGAGCCGCCGGCGTAGTGAATGAAACCCAGCTTCCTGAATCGGTTCATAAAGAAACTGACACGCGAACGGGTCGTCCCGACCATCTCAGCCAAGGTTTCCTGGCTGATCTTGGGAACCACGGTTTCAGGGATGCCCTCCTTGCCAAACCGGGCGAGCAAGAGCAACACGCGCGCTAGCCGCTTTTCGCTCGAGTTGAAAAGTTGGTCGACAAGGTCCTCTTCGTAACGGATGTTCCGCGCCAACAAATAGGCCACGAACATTTCAGACAGTGCCGGCTCCCGATGAAGAGCATCCATCATCGTCTTCTTCTCTACGCGGAGAATCTCGCAATCCGTCATTGCCGCGGCTGAGCCCATCCTTAACAGCTGGCCTGCCAGCGAACCCTCCCCAAAGAAGTTGCCTTGGTTGAAGGCTTACGATAATCCTTTACCCCGGCGCCATTGGTAACCCCGAACGCAGTACAATTGCAATCGTTTCAAAAACGCTCTATCAACTTCTCCGTTCAGTAAGGGCGGCAACTTGCAATCTTCACAAACAGACTCTGAACTGACTCCCTTCATTGAAACCGCGACTCTACAAAAGGAATCCTCAGGATGCGGCGTGGGCGTAGCGGGGTATGCGGGGACGGATGTTCGTTCAGATGTGCAGGTCGGCATCGACATCGATCGATCCGGCGGCATCGAGATCGTACTCGAATCGCGGGTCAAGCCCTATTATGGAGATTCCATCCGGCTGCAGATCGAACAACTTGCGGAAGCCATCGGAATCCGGCATGCACGCGTCACCATCCACGATGAAGGGGCGCTGCCCTTCACGATCGGCGCGCGCTTCGAGGCGGCCGCGCGGCGCACCGGGTTGGGCCACGGCGTACGGCTGCTTCCGGGCAAGATTACTCTCCCGCCGCCATCCACCCGTGACCGTCTAAGGCGTTCGCGGCTTTATATTCCCGGCGACCAGCCCAAATATTTCATCAATGCCGCGTTGCATGGGGCGGACACCGTCATTCTCGATCTGGAAGACTCGGTTCACGCCCAGGAAAAAGACGCGGCCCGGCTACTCGTGCGGAACGCGTTGCGCGCTGTTGATTTTCTAGCCTGCGAACGGGTAGTGCGTATCAACCAGCTGCCGCTGGGACTCGATGATTTAGAAGAAATCGTGCCTGAGTCCCCGGACATGATTCTGATACCCAAGGTCGAAACGCCGCAACAAGTGCTGGACGTTGGCCGCAAGATCGCCGAAGTAAAAGATGCGTTCGGATTGACGCGTCCGATCTGGCTGATGCCGATCCTCGAGTCGGCGCTGGGTATCGAGAAGGCGTATGAAATTGCCTCGGCCAGCGACGAAATTGTTGCGCTTACGATTGGCCTGGAAGATTACACCGCGGACCTTGGCGTCACAAAAACCGAGGCCGGCCTTGAATCCTTGTTTGCACGACAACGCGTAATCAACGCCGCCCGCGCCGCCCGCGTCCAGGCAATCGATTCCGTCTTCGGCGATGTTAGCGACACGGAAGGATTGAAGACTTCGGCGCTGCGATCGCGTGCGCTTGGATTTGAAGGTATGGGATGCGTGCACCCGCTTCAAATTCCGGTCATCCATGAGGCCTTCGCGCCGACATCGATAGAGATCGAAAACGCGTCGCGAATTGTCGCCGCTTACCGCGAGGCGCAATCGAAGGGCTTGGGCGTGGTGAGCCTGGGCTCGAAGATGATCGATGCACCGGTAGTTCAGCGAGCCTTGAAACTTGTCGCGCGGGCAGAAGCGATGGGATTGCTGAAACAAGAAGCTCGGAGATAACACTACGAACTCTAATGGCCATTCTGGAAGAAACCAAACTCGTCGTTAACGCCGCGGGCCGCGTGGTGCCGACATCGGCCAACGGTAAAACGCAGATTCCTTATCCAGGCGTGGACCAATGCAAACCTCAGGGCGTCAAAGCAGCACCGCCGATCCGCAGCGCGAGTGACTATCCGCATAATGGCGACAAGCGCGTGGCCGATCTTGAGGCGGCACTGCGCAAGTGCGGCCTGCGGGACGGCATGGTCATCTCGTCGCACCACCATCTGCGCGACGGAGATCGTGTTGCTTTGATGGTACTCGAAGCCGCGGCACGCATCGGCGCAAAAGATCTCGTCTGGTTTCCAAGCGCGTCTTTCCCGTCCCAGAAAGGCGCCATCGAATTGATGCGGTCTGGCGCTCTGGAGCGCATTGAGGGCAGCATGAACGGACCGCTCGGCGACTACTGCTCGCAAGGCAAAATGCATGGCGTGGGCGTCCTGCGTTCACATGGCGGGCGCTGGCAGGCGATTCAGGATGGAGAAGTACATATCGATATCGCCGTGATCGCCGCGCCCACCGCTGACCCATTCGGCAATTGCGACGGATCGCACGGCAAGTCGGCATGCGGTTCGCTGGGCTTTGCTTTGGCAGATTCCATCTATGCCGACCGCGTCATCGTGGTCACTGACAACCTGGTGCCATTCCCCTGCATTCCCGCGCAGATTCAGGGCAACAACGTCGATTTCGTGGTTACGGTTGATTCCATCGGCGATCCGTCAAGAATTCTCTCGGGGACCACGCAGATTACTCGCTCTCCCGACCGCCTGCGCATTGCCGGACTGGTCGCGTTGTTCTTGCGCGAAGCCGGCATCATGCGGGACGGCTTTTCCTTTCAAGCCGGCGCGGGAGGAATTGCACTTGCCTTCGTCGGCTATCTCAAACAATTAATGAAGCAGGCTGGTGTAAAGGCGCGCTTCGTCCGTGGCGGTTCGACAAAATTTCTGGTCGAACTGCTGGAGGAAGGCTTGGCCGACTACATCCTCGACGGTCAAACTTTTGATCTTGAGGGAGTGCGCTCGATCGCCGGGAACAGTCGCCATATCGCGACTACGCCATTCACTTCGTACAACCATCACGGGAAAGGAAACTTCGCCTCGATGGTGGATGCCGTCGTCCTCGGCGCGACCGAAATAGACTTGAATTTCAACGCCAACGTCGTGACCCACTCCGATGGAAGGCTTCTGCACGGAATCGGCGGATGGCAGAATTGCCTCGCCGCGGGCTGCACCATTCTGGCAGTGCCGTCCTTCCGCGACCGTATTCCTGTAATCGTGGATGAAGTCACCACCCTTTGTGGGCCCGGAGAACTGATCGACGTCGTTGCCACCGAGCGCGGCATCGCCATCAATTCGCTGCGCAAAGATCTCATCGACGCGGTGCGGGGATCCAAACTCCCCATCCGTCCGCTGCCGGAAATCAAGGCCGAGGTCGAACGCATCTGCGGTGGGAGACCGCAGCGCCGGCAACGTGGAGATCATCCCGTCGCCATCGTGAAGTGGATCGATGGCACCGTACTCGACACGGTATGGCAGGTGCCACAGCCAGGAACACACGACTAGCCGAATGGACTTCAGCGCTGCTTGCTGGATAGTCCCGAGAAAAATTCCCACGCCATCCCGGTGAAGTCGAGGTTCACGCTCGCGCCTGCTCTCCGGTTTTCGCTCACGCTCCCCGCCCACTCATGGCCGAAATCGGCGATCAAATCCGCAATGACGGGAACGCCTTGCTTACACTGCTGCCACGAAAGCTGAACACCCCAACTGGTTTTCCTGGCAGTCTGAATATGGCAGCCATTCAGGTATCCCCACGTCACCCAGTTGCCATGCGGCGTAGTCGCAAAGTCAGGACTGTTTGCTTCAAAGGCTGTGAACTGCACGTCGCGGTCGCCATGAATGTAGAGAATGGGCACAGGGCGCGGAAGGCGCGGCGGAGGATCCATCAGCGGCGTAGCCACCGCAAACACTCCACGGATTTCTTCAGGATGCCTTGATGCCAACAGTTGCGCAGCCCCGGATCCACTCGAAAAGCCGGCGAAGTAGACTCGCCCGGCATCGGCATGATCGCGATGCAGGACATCTTTGAGGACCGCCATTAAATATCCGTCGTCGTCTACAGGCAATGCGCCGGCGGGCCAGCGATGCGTACGCGAGCCTTTCATCTCCCAAAATGTGATGTTGTTCTTGTTGGCGGGTTGATCGGTTTGCGTCGCGACGAGCTCGGGGAATACCACGAGAAATCCATTTTTGTCCGAAACGGCGATCCAGTTGAATTCTTCCGACTCTGACTTTGCAGTACTGCCGATGCCTCCCAGCATAAAGACGACTGCCGGATGAGCCGCGACATTCGCGGGCCGATGGATCAGATAGGGACGGCTATAGCCATTGTGCGTGAACGGCCGCGTCTCGGTTTGCGCGGCCCCCACAGCGGCGAGCAAGAGTAGTACTGGCAGGAGAAACGGACCTTTTGGTTTCAGCATAGATTCAGTAAGGCGGCCAATTCGTTACTGGAATCCCCGCGCCTTTCCAGCTGGACTTTATTTTTGAAACGTTTTAATCTTACGGCGTTTCCGCTTCCTTTCGCACACGCAACCTTTTTCATCGCAAGACCCAGTCGGGAGAAGATGCATACATTAAGTATTCTCGTGTACCGCCAGTGGCTTGTTGTTGTCCTCTTGAGCCTACTCTCGGCTTCCACCGCAGCGGCCCAGTATACGCATTACACACCGGAAGGCGATCAGATCCCGGGTCCGGACTGTCTCATCCCGACGAAACCCACCGCTGGACCGCCGAAACTCTGTACCCCCGCCGACTACAAAGTCTGGCTCGACGACGTTACCCACTGGCGGAATGAGGCTCGCATCCGTGCTGGTTATTCCTCGCAGGAGTATGACCGCCCGGAGTTGAAATGGACACAATCGAGTTTCATCCAACCACAGATGATGGTCGAAGACCGCTACTTTTATGACGCCCAGGCCGGCAACTACACCGTCGACAGATATCTCGACGACCTAGACCAGCGCTACGGTGGCATCGACTCTGTTTTGATCTGGCCGGTCTACCCCAACATCGGCGTCGATAACCGCAACCAGTACGACATGGTCCGCGCCATGCCGGGGGGGATCGAAGGCGTGAAGCAGATGGTCGCGGATTTTCACCGCCGCGGCGTGAAAGTCTTTTTTCCTTTTATGCCGTGGGACCAGGGCACGCATGATCCCGGCATGGAGAACTGGGACGCAACCGCGAAGTTAATGGCAGAGATTGGCGCAGACGGCGTCAACGGTGACACTTTGCGTGGCATCCCGCGTGTTTTCCGCACGGCATCCGACGCAGTCGGACATCCGCTGGCACTCGAACCCGAGCACGCTTTCCCTTCCCCGTTCGAACCTTTGGCCTGGAACAACATGGAGTGGGGCTACTGGCAATATCCCGTCGCGCCGATGGTGAGCGTCTTCAAGTGGATGGAGCCGCGGCACATGATCAACGTTTGTGACCGCTGGAACCACAGCAAGGTCGACAATTTGCAATACGCGTTCTTCAACGGCTCGGGCTACGAAAGCTGGGAGAACGTCTGGGGTATCTGGAATCAGATTACCCCGCGCGATGCCGAAGCATTACGGCGGGTCGCTACCATCGAGCGTGCCATGGCCAGTTATCTCATCAGCCCTGAGTGGCAGCCTTATGCCGAAACTATCCAGGCGGGCATCTTCGCGAGTCGCTGGCCGCAGAGCAAGAACACGCTCTGGACCCTCATCAATCGCACCTCCTATGACGTCGAAGGCGGGCAACTGCGCATCCCCGCTCAGTCTGGAATGCATTACTTTGACCTGTGGCACGGTATCGAGATCATCGCGGAGACTCAGAGCGGATTCCAATTTCTTTCCTTTCCGGTCGAGGCGCATGGATACGGCGCAATTCTCGCGACTTCCGATGCACATGACCAAGGCCTGCAGAAGCTGCTCTCGCGGATGAAGCAACTCTCGTCGCGCACGCTGGCAAGCTACTCTGCCGAATGGAAATTTGCGACGCAGAAAATCGTTCCAATCGATCAAACCAAGCCGGCATCGAGCATCCCCGAAGGCATGGTTCGTGTGCCGGCCGCCGATTTCACATTCAAAGTTTCCGGAATCGAACTCGAAGGCTTTAATGAAGTTGGCGTGGATGTGCAGTATCCGTGGGAAGATTCTCCGCGGCGGCATCACTCGCACCGACTGCACATCGATTCTTTCTCGATCGATAAGTATCCCGTCACCAACGCGCAGTTCAAGAAATTTATCGACGCGACGCACTACCACCCAAAAGATGATTCGAGTTTTTTGCGCGACTGGAAAGACGGCACGTATCCGTCGGGCTGGGAGAACAAGCCGGTTACATGGATTTCCCTCGAAGATGCCCGCGCCTATGCCTCATGGGCCGGAAAGCGTCTTCCGCACGAGTGGGAGTGGCAATACGCCGCGCAAGGCACAGACGGCAGGCTTTATCCATGGGGCAACAGCTGGGATGCGGCTGCCGTCCCAGTCCCCGACCAGGGACGGGACTTGCGAGGGCCCGATGCCGTCAACGCTCATCCGGCAGGCGCGAGTCCCTTTGGCGTTGAGGATTTGGCCGGCAACGTCTGGCAATGGACCGACGAATTTCTCGATGAGCACACCCGCGGCGGAATTCTCCGCGGGGGCAGTTACTATCAGCCGCAAGGATCGATCTGGTACTTCCCGCAGGCATACCGTCTCGATCAGCACAGCAAACTGCTGCTGATGGCCCCCAGCAAGGACCGCGCGGGAACTCTCGGCTTCCGATGCGTAAAAGACATTGCGGTATCGGCCAACTCCAAAAACTGAATCAGAACCGCGCGACCGTTACGTTTGCGCGGATGTATTGACGCAACCAGGGGGAAATGAAAACTGAATGCAAATCGATTCCCCCTCTCAGAGCCTAAAGACATCCGGATGGCAGTATGCCGTCGGCGCAGGAGTCTTGGGGTGGGTTCTCGATGCATTTGATTTCTTCGTCGTAATTTTCCTGGTCGACACTCTCGCCAGCAATTTTCGTGTCGCCAAAGCAGCAATTGTCTGGACAATCTCGATCGCGTTGGCGATGCGGCCCGTTGGCGCTCTGTTGTTTGGATCGCTCGCCGACCGCTTCGGCCGCCGTCTTCCTCTGATCGGCTGCGTGCTCTACTTCTCCGCCGTCACCATGCTGAGCGCGTTCGCTCCGAACTATGCAACGTTCGCGGTGCTCCGAGCCTTGTATGGCATCGGTATGGGCGGGTATTGGGGCGTCGGCGCTTCACTCGCGGTCGAAAGCGCGCCCATTCGTCGTCGAGGCCTGGTTTCCGGCCTGATGCAAAGTGGCTATCCCCTCGGATATCTTCTGGCCGCGCTCGCCATGGAAAGCGTGCTCCCCCTGTTTGCCTGGCGGGCTATGTTTTGCGTCGGATTTTGTGTCGCCCTTCTCATAATGCTGCTTGCCCTCAAAGCTCCGGAATCCAGCGCCTGGCAGATGCACAAGCAAGGATCGATTCGCTCGATGCTCGGAGTTCTCTGGAACCACCGCGGCAGTTTCGGTTATCTACTGTTAGTGATGACCATCATGTCGTGCCTCTCCCATGGCACGCAGGATCTTTATCCGGATTTCCTCAAGTCCGCCCACGCATTCTCCCGGCCAACCGTCTCCATGATCGCGATTCTCTACAACAGTTGTGCGATCGCCTCTTCCACGCTGTTTGGCCATCTTTCAGAATCGATCGGAAGACGATATGCAATTATGCTGGCGCTCGGCGTTGCCCTCACCGCACTCTATCCGTGGGCGTTCGGCGCGGTGCCCGTCACGTTGATGATCGGCGCCTGCCTGATGCAGACGGGCGTGCAGGGAACGTTTGGCATCATTCCCGCTCACTTGAACGAGCTTTCCCCCGACGCAGTCCGCAGCCTCTTTCCAGGATTGGTCTATCAGCTTGGAGTTTTGGTGGCCTCGCCCGCGGTCTCAATCCAGTACGCGTTGCAGAAACGACTGGGATATCCCTGGGCCCTGACTCTGTTCGAAGGGACTGTGATCGGATTGCTGCTCGTCGTCTTCGGTCTCGGTCCCGAGCGAAAAGGACGCGATTTTCACCAAGCCGATCCCTCTGCCTGAAGAAGTTGGGTTACCGTTCCGCTTTCACACTTCCCATTTCATCGAGAAAACGATCCACTTCCATCGCGGTGGGCATCGAGGCCTGCGCTCCAGCGCGAGTCACCGAAATAGCTGCCACGGCGGATGCCCAGAACGCAGATTCCACCGGGTCTTCACCTCGCATGTGCGCTACCGCAAAAGCTCCGTTAAACGCATCCCCCGCCGCGGTCGTATCCACTGCCTTGACCGTGAATGCGGGCACGAATCGCCGCGTTCCGTCCGAGAGCGCGAGATAACAGCCCTTGCCTCCGAGTTTCAGAATGACGTTGCGGCATCCCGCGGCGAGCAGTTGTTGTGCAGCGTCTTCCAACGAAGCCCGGTCCAAGTCGCCGGGAGGCAGTCCGGTCAGAGTACAAGTCTCGGTTTCATTGGGCGTCAGCCAGTCCACGCGTTTCAACAATGATGCCGGCAATGGCCGAGCGGGCGCCGGATCGAGCATCAACGGAATTTCATTCGCAGAGGCGATCTCGGCAAGGCGCTCGACTGTTTCAAGAGGGATTTCCAGCTGGGTCAGCAAGATTCCCGCATCACGAATCAGGTCGAGGTTGCCATCGAGATCGCCGGGCGATAGATGGCCGTTTGCGCCGGCAACAACCGTGATCGCGTTTTGACCGTCTTCATCCGTCGTGATGAGGGCCACGCCGGAAGAAGTCGGCACGATCCCGATTCCATCCGTGTCCACATTTGCCACCATCAGATTGTTTTTTAGTTCAATTCCAAACGCGTCCGCTCCGAGTTTCCCGACCATGCGGACAGCGCCACCCACTCGCGCGGCCGCAACTGCCTGATTCGCTCCTTTTCCGCCGGGAAACGTACGGAAGGAAATTCCCGCGACAGTCTCGCCGGCAATCGGGATGCGCTTGGTTGCGGCTACCAGATCCAGATTAATGCTGCCAACGACGACGATGGGCTTGGACATAAACTTTTGATCCAGCCTAATGCCCGACGATCGGCGCAATCGCGATCGATCCCAGGCCAAGCAGGAAGAACAGGAACATGGCTGGAATCAGCTTGCGTGACGCCGGCGGAGCATTCACAAATTCCTTCCAGATCAGAACGCCCCACAGCGCCGAAACCATGGTCGCGCCCTGGCCGATCGCATAGGAAACGGCCGGCCCGATGATTTGAGCGTGCGACGCGACGAGATTGAAAATCGTACCAGTACACCAGATCACCCCACCGATCACGCCCCACACATGCCAGGCGGGCTTCGCCGCAAAATATCCAGACATATCGACGGGCGGTGTGCCAGTGAGTGGCTTCCGCATGAAGAGGTAGTTCACGGGAATTGCGCAAACCGCAACTCCCAAGGAAAAGAAGAACGCTACCGAATAAGGGCCAAGTGACGCCGGCCCGCTGATGGCCTTGGTCACCAGCGGATAGAAACTGCCCATCAGGATGCCGCAGACGATGCTGATCCAGATTCCGCGTGCTGTGATGGAGCGCTGTTCCGGATCGCGACGACGATACGCCAGCGCGTCAAAAATAATCGCCAGCACCACCAGCGCCATGCCGCCGAAAAGCAGACCAGGATGGCCTTTGGGGGCGATCACATAATTAAGGAGCACACCGACAACCAGCGCCAGCCCGATCCCGACCGGAAAAGCCACGGCGAGCCCCGCAATATCGATCGCGGCAACGAGGAGCAGGTTGGCCACATTGAAGACAACGCCGCCGGCCAACGCGAAAAGAATGGGAGTCGAGTCGGCCTGCTGTATGTTGCTCCAAAAAGCCAGCGGACCACCCCCGAGGCTGCCCAGAGTGAATCCCCAGATCAGGCTTCCCAGAATCACGCCGATTACATAGTCCCAATAAAAAAGCTGGAATGCATATCCGGACGTCAGCTTCATGGTGTTGGCCCAAGACCCCCAGCACAGCATACTGACTATCATGAACAAGAGCGCGACGGCATACGCCTCGGGTTGGTACATGGCCTCCTCAATGAAGATCCAGACAATCGTCGGCGCAGCGGCATGACGCGGGCGATGGGGAGGGTGCCCGCGCCATGCCGGCCCTTCAAAAGACAAAACGCATATTCAACTGAATCAAACGTCCAGGGCGCGCGCCGGTGACCCATCCGAACTGACTCTCCGGATTTACCTGACGGTCATCGTAGTTGTTGATGCTCGCCCACTGGGTGTGATTGAAGGCATTAAATGCATCGGCGCGGAACACCAACTGCCGGCCCTCACCAAAAACCGGGAAGGACCGTTGCAGTGCCAAATCCCAGTTATTGATTCCTGGACCCCTCAGGCCATTCCGGCGTTCGTTGCCGCGATGAACGGCGTAATTGGTGATTCCCTGATTGATGAGCGTGGGATCGGTGCTCGCAGCAGGCTCGACATAGCAGTCGGTGTTGAAATAGCGCGTGAAGCTCCGGTCTCCACGGGCGAGATTTCCGTTGCAGATTCGGTCAGGAACATCGCCCATGTAATCGTAAGAACTGGTGTAGCTGTTCCAAACGGTCACCGGCGCACCCGACTCAAATGTGTTGATCGAGCTGATCTGCCAGTACCCGGCCACCTCTCGCAGAATCCGATTTTGGAGTGACTTTCCTGGCAATTGATAGGTAAACGCGGCTACAAACCGGTTGGTATGGTTCGCATCCGAAGGACCGTAACCCCACTCCGGGTGCCATTGACCGCCGAGCGGACGGGTACCACCCTCACCGCTCTCGCCGAAATAGTCATCCATTTGCTTCGACCACGTGTACGAAACCTGGCTGGTCAAGCCGTGCCAAGCGCGAGTCTTCAACTCGGCGTTCATAGCGTTGTAGTTGTTGTCGCGAATGGCGCGAACAGTGTTGATGCCATCCCACCGTCCCGGCACCATGGCAGTAAGCGGACGTGCGTTATAGAAATCGACAGAGTTGAAGTAAGTCCCTTGGGCCGGAAGGTTCAAGTCGTACTGAATCGGCAGATGTGTTCCCTTCGAGCCCACGTACCCAAGAGTTGCCACGACAGCTTTTCCCAGTTCGCGTTGCACATCGAGACTCCACCGCTGAACATAGGGCGTGACCCAAGTTTTCGCGTCAGTCGTCGCGTAGTTGCAACCAACGCAGAAACCCAACGTTCCGCCGTTCGTGCCCAGTGGAACCGGCCACGCGCCGCGATCAACGGTCTGGGCTGTAGGCCAAGTGTCGGCAATGGTGTAGAAGGTTTCCGCTGGATCGGGAACCATGGCCGCCGATGTATAGGTCTGGCCGCCGTAACCAGGTGAATTCCAGAACATTTGATCTAGGAACTTGAAGCGGCCCGACTCGTAGAAAATTCCGTAGCCACCGCGGACTACGGTTTTGTCATTGAGGCGATATGCCACTCCAATGCGCGGCGCGAAATCCTTTTTGTCCGCCGAAAAGGGGTGGCTGCTGGTTCCAGGAGTCAGCCCCGGCATAATCATGCGCCATCCCGGATAGGTCTGGTCGAGAACGCCCCAGTAGCTATTCTCCGAGTAGGCGGGGATGGGGAGGTCGTAACGCAGGCCGAGGTTCAGAGTTAGCTTGCGCGTGGCTTGCCAGGAATCGTTAACGTACATCGAGTACTCTGGCATTCCGAAGTAAAGGCTGGCGTCGCCGCTGGAGACGGGAGTTCGCTGTCCCATCTGAGTAACGAATCCGGTTTCAAATTCGGCAATCGTGTTGAAGCCCGAGCCGTCGCCGATGTTTGGCCCTTTGCTGGTGTAATTGCCGGCAAAGTAGACGGAGCGGACCACGTCATTGTCGCGCTCACTCCGCCGGGCCATGTAGTAGCCGAACTTCAGCGTGTGACGGCCAATGACCTTTGCCAGGTTGTCAGACAATTGGAAGATGGGGACGTACTGATACCAATATTCGCTGGCTCCCAGGCTCAGATCATTTCCAAAATAGCTAGGATCCCATCCGAGGTTGACGCTAAAGGTGGCGTCATTGTTGATGTTGAACAGGCTCTTATCGTACGACGTAAATCCCGACATGTTCGTGGAAGAGTTTTGGAATAAATCGTGAATCCACGAGGTTTGAGAGAACCGGTTGGCTTGTGCCGGGTCGTCGCTGAAGTTGTAGCCCTTGGTCCAGCTGATATTGAACTCGTTGGTGAACGTAGGCGTGAAGGCATGCACGTAGTGAACCTGGTAGGTATTCACCCGGTGCAGAGGACCGTTGCTCATGTTCAGTTCAGGAACGAGGCCGCCCTCGTTGATGACGTTGCCATCGTCGCGGAGCCAGCGGAAATAGATGTTGTCGCGACTAGTGAAGGTGTAGTCACCACGGATCGTGTAGTTGTTGTTGTTGAGGCCGGAGGTGTAGCTGCCGGAATAGTTGTTAAAGTTGCCGATGGCAGGGGATGAGTAGCCATTGGGCTCGGGAAAATGTGAGAGATAGGTTAGAGCGGCGGCGCTTGGATTGGTGATTACGTTGTTGGCAAAGGACTGCCGTAGTTCGGTTGCGGGGTTGTAGGTGCTCGGGTCGTAGATTACGTAGCGGCAGTTTGCCGGGGCGTTCGCGGAACCGTCGCATTGCGTGGGATCTACCGGGAAGCGAGTCAGCCATTCGCTGAAATCTCCCTTGCGCTCCAAATCCGTGGGAACGTATGCGGTGTACTGGTGGGCTCCGCGGTTGCGCAGGCGCTCGAACGATCCGAAGAAGAACAATTTATTTTTCCCATTGAACACCTTCGGGATGATGACCGGCCCGCCAATCGTGAATCCATACTGATTCTGGTGGTAGGCACTCCTCGGAATGTCCTGGTACTTACTGTACGGATCAACCGCATTCATGCCTGAGTTCTGGAATGTGTCATAGACCGAACCGTGCAAGGCATTGGTTCCTGACTTCGAGGTCACGTCGATTTGACCTACGTCACGCCCGTATTCGGCGGAGTAGTTGGAAACTTCCGCTTTGACCTCCTGGATAGTGTCCTGGTTCACATTCATGACCGGACCTTCCACCCAGTTGTCGTTGTTGTTCAGTCCGTCGACGTAGTACCCGACGCCATACTCCGTACCACCTACATTCAATTGCATTGCACCCGGCATCGTTGCGGAGGCAAGTCCCCAAGCGAGACGCGATGTGTCGCCGGTGCCGCTGTTGAAGTTCGGTAAGATCTGCGCGTAATTCAGGTAGTTGCGCCCTTCGATCGGCAGGTCGCCGGCGAATTTGTTTTCGATGACACCCGAAACGTTAGCGTCATCCGTCTTGAGGAGAGCCGCTGCGCTGGAGACCTCCACGACCTGTTCCGTTTGACCGACCTTCAGCGAGAAGTTCACGCGCTTGGTGGTGCCGTTCTCGACCGGCACATCGGTGGAGACCGCCTTCGCAAAGCCTTCCTTCGCCACTTCAACCCTGTAGCGGCCGGAGAGGAGGTTCGAAAACTGAAACTCGCCGGCCGCGTTGGTGGATGCGCTCCGCTGGACGCCGGTATCGATGTTTCTCAGCGTCACCTTGGCTTCGGGAATAACAGCTCCCTGCGGATCGGTGATGGTACCAACGATGGTACTGGTAATTACCACCTGCGCGAACAAGGCAGTGGAGAGGATGCAGAGGGCGCAAAGCAGAACGCCGCGGTCACGACGCATAAGAATCCTCCTGGAATGCCGAACGTCGCCTGCAAAGCGGGAAAGCAGGCCTTACGGAGCGGCACAAAATCTTGAATTGAAACGTTTCAAACGACCACAAAGTTTAGTTCTCCCTGCCAAACGTTGTCAAGAAAAAAACGATTTCGCTTCAGGATCTCAGTTCGAAAACAACTGGCTCGGGGGGATGATCCGGCATCACCGTAGTTCGAGTGCCCCTGCCACGCGTCGCTCTCTCCGGGACAGAACTGGTTTTTCACGAGGCGCTGCCACAGATTGGCGGATCCTTAATTCCGTCGGCAGCACCAGTCGCTGGGAGTCCTGTGTGGAACCAGCAATCCGTTCCAACAGTAGACGCGCTGCTGCGGTGCCCAGCTGATATCCAGGCTGATGCACCGTGGTGAGCGCCGGGGCTGTAAACTCGGCGAAATCGAGATCGTCAAACCCAACAATCGATAACTCCTCCGGACATTGAATTCCGAGTTCGCGTGTGGCCATCAGCACACCCAGAGCCATTAGATCGTTGCAGGCGAAAATCGCCGTTGGCCGCGGCAACATGCGCAGCAAACGCTTCGCTGCGTGATATCCGCTGTCGCGGTCGAATCGCGCTTCCTGAATGTAATCCGCGTCAATCCGCACTTTCGCAGCAGCTAGAGCACGCTTGAAACCCGCCAGTCGTTCGACCGCATTGGCCAGATGGAGTGGCCCCGTAATCACGGCCAGCTGACGATGTCCCAGACGCAACAGATGACGTGTTGCGCTATAAGCGCCCTCTTCGTTATCGACAACCGCTACATCGCCTTTCCACCCCTGCGCCTGACGATCAATACACACTACCGGCGGCCCGGGTATGTGCATCTTGAAATGCGCTGCGATTTCGCTATCAACGGACGGAATCACCAACCATCCTGACGGACGATACGAACGCATCTCATTCAGGTACGAGATTTCCTTGCGCCGGTCGTTGTCTGTATTGCACAGCACGACACGAAACGAGCTCTTGTATGCAACATCCTCCACTCCGCGCACCACGCCCGGAAAGAATGGGTTGGTCACGTCGGGAATGATCATGACCAGCATGCTGGTCTGATTCTTGCGAAGGCCTCGCGCCAGTTCACTGGGTTGGTACCCCAAACTGCGAATAGCCTCGAGCACGCGGAGCCGTAGTTTTTCCCGGACTTTGGCCGTGCCGTTGATGACATGAGAAACGGTGCCGATGGACACTTCGGCCCGCTCCGCAATCTGACGCATTGTCACGGGAGGATTCATAGAGACACCGCGCGGCTTCCCGCTTGCAGAAGCCGCACCGCGTCCATCCTACTCTGCATCCTGCACACAGCGGAAGCCGAGCCCTCCGGCGCGATCCATACTCGGCGCCATCATCAGCAGCTTGCCGTGCTCGTTGAGTTTGTAGGCTTGCGGGAAATACCAGATTGAGCCTTGCGGCTGATAATAGCTGCCCCCGCGCAGAATCCCTCCGCGCGTGTGCTCGTCCTGAAATTCCTCGGTCCACTGCCACACATTGCCGACAAGGTCCACCACTCCAAACACGCTGGCGCCCTGCGGATGCGCGTCGACCGCGTCCGGCCCGCGCATGGTGCGGCCCTTATCCGGAGCTGGAACCTTGTCCGCATCCCACGAGGTTCCCCACGGATACGTGCGGCCGTCGGTTCCCTGCGCGGCATACTGCCACTCCCACTCATGCGGCAGCCGCTTTCCCGCCCAGGCTGCGTACGCGCGTGCGTCTTCAATCGAGACCCATGTCACAGGCTTGTTGTCCCATCCAGCCGGGAAAGCGCCATCTTTCCAGTCGCGGAGAAAGTTCAGATCGTCCTGCGGACGATAGTGGGTGGCATCCATGAACTTCTTGAACTGCGCATTCGTCACAGGATACTTGTCGATCCAGAACGCCTTCACGTGCATCGGATGATCGTGAAAGCGGCGCGGCGTATCTTCCCACGGATACTGCACGTCCACTCCGATATCGTCGAATCCTTCGATCTCGATGCCCTGCACGCGAAAATCAAAATCCGCCGCCGGAATTTTCACCATGTCGGCGGGAGTTCCCGATGGCGGCTTCGTCGCGGCGATCGGCACGATCTGCTGCGGCGTCACCTTCCACTCGTGCGAATAATTGGCGAGGGGCGTCGCGGACATGCCCTTCATAGTCGACATCAGCCTCTGTATCCCTGCATCCGGCGGAGTACGGGAAGCGAGCAACGCTCCGAAACCATGCGCCTCGATCCCGATCGAAAGCTCGATCCGCCCTGCCTGGTTTTTTGCTGGGGTCACTTCGACGCCGTGATAGAGATCGTAGTAATGCATGCCCTCGACGGGTGCAAGCTCGATCTGCGGGCCTTCCACGTTGTACTCATTGCGATTCACGATGGTCCACACCGTCTGCTCCCCCTGCGGCCAGCGGCTGGCATAGACGCCATAATGAAGCATCGGCACAAGCGGTTCCCAATCGCGGCTGATCAGAAACGGAGCGACCGCGCGTTCGATCGTGGCGATGCGGCGTGTGGCCTCGGCGTCTCGTGGAGTAACGCCATTCCAGATGCCCCAAATGTTCTCCCAACTCTCCCACCCCACGCCGTTGAAAAACGCGAACTGCAGATTGTCGGTTTTGTCGCGCTTCCAGCGGTCCGAGATGTTGACCATGTGGCGAGGCTCCAGCCACTTGTACTTATCGACCATGGGCACGAACGGATACGCATACTGGCCCCACGTCATCACGTTCCACGCCAGCGCTTCATCGGAGGGCCCACCCTCCGGCTCAAACGCCAGCGGATGACCGGTCTTATCCGCAGCCAGCGAGAAAGCCAGCGGCACGCCATCCTGTGTGTCGCCATTGATTCCATCGGTGCCAACTTCAGCCATCAGGCTGGCAATCGAATCGGGCCACGACATGCCGGGATCGCGCGTGCCTTGATCCCACATCATCATGGGAAACAGCACACGCACTCCGCGCCGGTGAAAATCTGCAATCATCCGCCGCACACCCGCCACTCCTCCCGGCATCGAGCGGATCATGTCATGTTGATTGCGATTGTCGATCCCCATGTTCGGATACGTCGGCCAGATCAGCACCGCGTCGATTCCGCCGTAGCGTTTCTCAAGGTCGTCGAGATAGCGATCGACCGTATAGCGGTGTGCGACCGGATCGTAGAAGTAGCGGTCCTCGGCCATCATTTGCGGTTGAAAGAAACTGGATTGTGTCCACTTGAGAGCCGGCACGTCGTAGCGATCACCGTTATACCCAATGCGAATGCGGCGCTCGTTACGCCAATGCGTGATGTCCGCCAGCCAAGCATCATGCTCATTCTGGCCGCATGCCGTTGATCCACCCTCCCACGCACCCTTCATCACCAGACACCCAGGAGTCGGGATCTGCTGCTTCTCGGGACGATATCGCGAGTCTTGGGCAGAAATCACAGTGGCTGCTACCAGTAAAGTTAGGGCGGCGATAAACTTGACATGAGTTCTCATGAGAATGCTCCCTTGACGACCGTATGTCGGGGCAAATATAAAACGTTTCAAAATATATGTCCACACCACTCTTCCTGCTCACCTCTGCGCGACTCCGCAAACCATCCGGAAACTTCTTGCGCTGCAAACCTCAAGTCGGTATCGCTTTGCTGGTTGCGTTGCTGACGGTGCCGGCGCATGGCCAGGCTGCCGATTCCCAGTCATCTGCTCACTCGGGAACCGTGGAGCTCTCGCACGCCGAATATCTCGACCGCGTCCGAGCCATATGGACCGCACAGATGATCGCCCAGCGGACTGGCGGACGCTTCGAGCACAAGCCCGCTTCCGTGTTGCCCCAGACGCCTCTCAGCCATCTTCCCGGCTATGCTCCTGTTGACGACGACTACTACTACGAAGTGGTCGCGATCCGCGCCTTCGAAAAATATGGAATCAATCTGAGCGTGGAGCAACTCGGCGAACAGTGGGTGGAAAACAATGCCGGCTCGTGGGGATCCAGTGAACAAACCCTGCTGTTGCTGAAACGAGGCATCAAGCCGCCAGACACCGGCCATCCCCGCTACAACAAGCTTTGGTGGACGATCGGCCCGCAGTTCAGCAGCGACGTCTACGGAGCGCTCAGTCCAGGTATGCCGAATGTGGCTGGTGAAATGGCGCGGCGCCTGGGTCACATCAATGGGTATGCAGAAGGAACCGACGGAGCGGTCTTCGTCTCAGGAATGATCAGCATCGCTTTTTTCGAGAAGGATCCTCACATCGTGGTGCGCAAGGCGGCACGCCTGATTCATCCGGATTCGCCATATCGCAAATGCCTCGAGATGGTCATTCAAATGGCGGACGCCGGCAGCGGTCCCGAAGAAATCTTTCGAGCCGTCGATGAGCGCTGGGGCATAGAGTATCCGGCCACCAACAACGCCGTCGTCAACGGCGGTCTTGTGGCGACGACCGTGTGGTTCGGCGGCGGAGACTTTCAGAAGACGATTCAACTCGCTACCCACGCCGCTGACTTCGCCGATACAGACTGCAATGCGGCCAACGCCGAGTCTGTCGTCGCGGCAATGTGGGGCATGAAGGCCCTGCCGGTTGAACCGGTAGCCGAACTTCACGATCGGATCAAGGGATCACAAATGGGCCCTTTGGAATTGACCCCTCCGGTGGATGAGAGCATCCGCGAGTTGGCAAATCGCACGGCAAGACTGGGCATTGCAGTCGCGGTCGCGCAGGGAGCCAGCAACGACGGAAATACTGTTCACATATCGCTACAGGAACCTCAAACTCAGCCTGCCGAGATTTTCAAGCTCGCCGACCTGATGCGCTACTGGAATCCGGATTGGAAGCTGGAGCGCGCAGGCTTCGGCGGCGCTGGCGGAGGCATGCCGGGAATTCGCGGCATCACCTTTCTCGATGGAGACGTGTTGGCCACCTATCCCAGAGATGAGGTTCGAGGCACACTTCTGAAACGAACGATTCACCTCAGCAGCAATCCGGTTTTCACCGTCAAGGCAGGAGTCGATTCCGGCAGGGCATGGCAGTTGCAGGTCGATGTGAATGACGACAAAGTTCTCGACAGGTTGATTGAAGGAAGCTCGAACATACGGAGCTGGCAGGATATTCATATTGACGTGTCGAAATACGCCGGTCAGGACGTCGTGCTGCGACTGTATCAGCACGTCCTCATTCCCGGTCATGAAGCGGGGAATGCATACTGGAAGGATCTGATGGCGAAATAAGGTGGACCACTCTTCATGGCTGCTTAGGGTGACTGAGCAGTAACAAGAACATCTCAGCCGCGTGCCAAGTGTGTGGCGCTGCTAATCTGTGCGTTGTGAAATCAAAAGAAACGGCTGACATACCGGAATAATTCGCTTGGCTCGCATCAGCCTCCCAACTCAGTGGGTAATCCGTAGTGGAGACCGGCCCGGTGTGCGAACCACTGCGATGATCTTGAGCCCAAGCGAGATACGGATACTTCATCGCATCAAACGGAGAAAACCCTGAACTGATTTGACCATTGGGGAACGCCCACCAGACGAGAGAAGCATAAGAATCTTGTGTTTTTGGAATGATGAACGAATCATCAGGCAGTCCCAGCGATTTCATCCCAAATTTCAGCCATTCCGTCTGATAAACAGGATGCTCGGCAAAATCTGTTTTGCCAACAATGTACTCACCCTTCCTGAAAGATTCTGCTTCTTTGAGGGTTTGCGCCACGAGTGGATGATTGTGGTCAGAAACGCACGCAATCAGGAATAAAACCTCTCCTAAATTGTCGGCTTCACGCATTCCACCGTTGTTGTGGTCACAGGGATCGCGCAGGGACATGACCCAATCGCGAATCAAGCCAAGGTTATCGGTCTGCCGCAGCACCATGGCCATCATCGCGCCATCGCGGTACCAGGGCTTTGAATAAACGAGAAAGTTCGGGACAGGTCTGCCGTCTACCAGGTTGACAAGGATCTCCTGATGCAGAACTCGTAACACTAAGGGATACCGCTCGTTTCTGAAATCTGGTAAATGTACGTGCCCTTGGGCAAGAACAGTCTGTTGCCCATTTTCATTGAGAAAGAGTCCTGATTCATTTTCAAAGATGTGAATCTTGCTCTTGGCAGTCGTCAACCAAACCGAATACGAGGGAGGAACAATCGTCTCCTCCTGCAACTCCCATTGGCGTATGACCTCACCTGACGGCCACGCGATCAGTTTGCCTTTTCGATAAATAAATTTTGGCCGCGAGCCCAGTCCGAAAAGGAAAAACTTCGTATTCAGCAGGCTAAAACCAGGGCGATGCTGACGCAACTTCCGAAGCTCAGTGCGATATCTGGCGAGTATCCTCTGATCGTTCGCAAAAGATTGATTGTCTTGTGCCCTCAGCGGCGTGGACGACCACAGGATGGCGGCCGCATTGCAACACACGAAGGCGGCCAGAACGAGGCGGTGAATACTGCAACGAAGGCCGGTGCGAGACCTCATGAGTACCGTTCTCCCACAGGCGAGAACACAGGTACATGGATCCGAACGAAAACAAAGAGAACTCTGATCAGTTTTCAATGTTCCGGTTCCCGCACGGCAACGATGCGATTCGCATTCAAGTCATGCAGTGTCTGCCGAATGCCGTCGGGCCAGCGAATTTCAATTTCTTTCACTCGCCGATTTGAGCCCAATCCGAAATGTACTCGGCTATCGCTGGAAGAGGCGTAACCGACAGCAGTAGTAACTTCATTCCACTGTACATGTCCGTCCTCAGTCGTCACTCGAATCTGCGCGCCAATCCCCATCCGGTTGCTTTTGCTCCCCTCCAGGTTGAGCAGGATCCAGTGATTACCTCCGCCTGAGATGTTATGAAATACCTTGACCGCTCCGTTAAGAACGGTGACAACAGAATCGACACGCCCATCGTTGTCGATATCGCCGAATGCAACTCCGCGATGAGCAGCCGCTTTCGCAAAATCCGCACCGGCTTCGCCGGCCACATCTGCGAATTTTCCGTTGCCCAGATTGCGAAAAACAGAGTTGCGCTCCGGATACTGCCTTTCCGCCACAAGTTGGCTGATGTTATCCAGCACGTTGGAACGCGCAACGAACAAGTCCTTCCAGCCATCGTTGTCGAAGTCGAAGATTCCATTTCCCCAGCCCGACATCTGCGAGGTGATCCGCGCCAGCCCGCCGCTGACGGTAACATCGCTGAACTCTCCGCGGCCGCGGTTCTGATAGAGCGGAAACGTCTCGAATTCCACGGCCGTGTGCCAGATGTCAGGCAACCCATCATTGTTCACGTCACGGAAATCCGATCCCATTCCCGAGAGAGCCTTGCCATTTGAACCGTAGGCCACACCGGCCAGTTCACCGACCTCTTCGAATCTCTTCCCTCCAAGATTGTGAAAGAGGAAATTCCGCGTGGTATCGTTCGCCACGAACGCGTCCAGAAAACCATCTCCGTCATAATCGCCAAACGACACGCTCATACCCTTGCCGAATTGTCCTGAAATTCCGGTCCCGTCGGAAACGTCGGTAAACGTTCCGTCTCCGTTGTTGCGATACAGCGAATTGTGCGTCGGAGCATAATATTGCGGATGGCAGTACCCACGGACACCGCCCCCGATCGTGCAGTACGGATCCTTGTTGACCTCCCACTTGCAGTAGTTGACAACGAACAAATCCAGAAGACCGTCGCTGTTGTAGTCGAACCAGCCACCGCCGACCGACCACATCTTCTTTCCATCCAGGTTTGCGCCCGGCAGTCCTGCCTTTGCGGTCACGTCGGTGAAAGTGCCGTCGTGATTGTTATGGAGCAACTGGTTGCTGGTAACGCTTGCCACGAAAATATCTGGCCACCCGTCGTTGTCGTAGTCACCGACGGCAACTCCCATCCCATAGCCGGATCCCGCCACCCCGGCCTTCTCTGTGACATCGGTAAAGGTGCCGTCGTGATTGTTGTGGTACAGGCGGTTCCAGTAAGCGGGAGATTCTTTCTTCAGCGACGGAATTGCGGCGCCATTCACGAGGAAGATGTCGAGGTAACCGTCGTTGTCGTAATCAAGCAGCGCAACCCCTGCAACCATCGTCTCCACTTGATTCTTGTTAGGAGTAGGGGAACTGACGGTCGTAAAGCTCAGCCCTGATTTTGCGGCAATCTCTTCGAATCGGATTCCCGGCGGAGAAGTTTCAGAAGATCCCGCTGCCAGGATTCCCGCAGCGATCACGACGAGGATGAGTGCACGCATTTTCAAGGGGCCTGTAAAGCTTCCGCCGCCGCAGCTTATCACCGTCTCGCGTTGCAAACTAGCGCAAGGAAGAACACGCCATCCGAAGATTCCGGTGATACCATCCGGATGAAATGAGGGATCTGCTTGCATTTCTGCTGTTGTCTTCCCTGCTGGCTGCGCAGGCGAACCCTGATCGGAAGACGATTCTCCAGCAAGGCAAGCAACTCATCGAAGAAGGAAATCTGCCTGCGGCCCAGGCGCTTTACGAGAATGCACTGGGCAGCAGTCCCGATGATCCCGACATTCGCTTCGAGCTGGGCATGGTCTATTTTCGCCAGAGGAATTGGACAAAAGCGGCGGAGAACTTCAACGCAAGCCTCAGCAGCGGACCCAAAATCAAACCTCTCTACTATCTGGCAGAGTCCTACTTCATGCAGTCCGATCTGGATCGCGCCCGGCAAACGATTGCGCAGGCTGCCGGCATCGCTCCCGACGACGCACAAATCTGTCAGAAATATGGAGAATACCTAACCGCGACCATCGAAACCCGCAAGCAGGGACTCGATTGGCTGCTGAAAGCAGGCCGTCTCAATCCCGGCCTTCCGCGAATCGATTTCGAAATCGGCAAAACTCAGATCGATCTGACAGATTTCCAATCCGCCGCGTCTAGCTTGGATACGGCAGTGAAGAAACATCCAGGCGATGGGCAAGCCTCCTTTTATCTGGCCGAGGCCTACGCGAACCTGAACGACTGGGAAACGGCGCGAGATAATTACAAGCAGGCGTTGGCCCGTTCTTATTCCGATGGCCCAACCTACTACGGCCTGGGCCGATCGCTGGTGGAATTAGGTCAATTCGACGCCGCCATTGTTCCCCTTCAGCGCGCGGTTGCTCTCCAACCTTCGTTGATTCAGGCGCATTTCCAGCTCGGTAGGGCCTACCGTCAGATCGGACAAACTGCCGAGGCACAACACGAGATGAGACTCTTCTCGGCGATGACCGGACGGGTTGATACGTCTGCCGAACTGAAGGGACCGGAAGAGGACGAAGCCTGGAAACGAGTTAAGCCCGTCCTCGCAGCCAACCAGGAACAGGACGCCCTGCAACTTCTCGCGAAATTGCCGGTAGCGAAACTCCCCGATCGCGGCGAACCACACTATCTGCTCGGAACCATGTACTACAGCATGGGGCGTAAAGACGACGCGAAACGCATGTTGGGCATTGCTCGCACACAGGCGCCGAAATCGGCGCGGATCGCGGCGTTTCTCGGGATGGTCGAACTTTCTTCCGGAGAAACCTCCGAAGCGGAGCAGGCATTCCAGTCTGCTCTCGCTCTCGATTCCTCAGAAACTCTGGCTCTTATCGGAATAGGCAGCATTCGATATAAACAGCAGCGATGGCCGGAAGCCATCCGCTATCTGGAAAAATCCCGCACTGCGGACCCGGGTGCATTGCTCATGCTCTGCGACTCCTATTTTCGTGTAGAAAGAACCGGCGATGCCCTACTTACTGCCGAAGTCATTCAAGCCTTCGGCACGGACAAGCCGGCCATACTCGATAAACTGCAACAGCTGGTAAAGATTCAAAAGTCCGACTCGCCAAAGATGCAGCCTTAAAGTGATCGACTATCAATACTTCTCATTCACCGTCGATCGGATTTCTCGGCTCTTAGAGTTAGTGACTCGGTTGCGACAGCATCGTTTTCGGATGTATAGAAAAAGCGGGCTGGCCTTCAAGTTGGCTAACGTTGGGCTACAAATGGTTGGCGCACAACCCCGAAAAACCGAAGTAAAATACCGATCCTGACTAATGAAGCGCCAGCATTCGCCTGCGGATGACCTTGACCGCCAATCATCCGATTTAACTGTCATTTTGTTCCAGCTGGAGAGTCAGCAAAGGCCAGCCCAGCGAGACGCGAGAGTTAGGAGACTCGTACAAGGACTATCAACAAAGAACGCGATTGTAACCTTTGAGATGGCGAGAACCCAGGTTTCTCGGCCAAATCCACATTTCATCGAGTTTAGGATTGGGGCGTGAAGAATCGCTTGTTATCAATGGCGCGACGCCAATGAAGCTTTTGAGTTGACACTCTTATGCTTCAGCACTGGCACGTCCGAATCCTCACGCTATCGCAGACGGTATCATTTGTGAACCACCTAGTGAAAGACCATGCAGTCATCGTGTGGATAAAAGTTAGTGATTGGCGGACAGACAGTCACCTCGAAGTGAGCCTCAGCGTAGGGTCTTGCAGGTCGCCGAGATGGAGAAAAGACTACCCTACTTGGCATCGCTCTTCTGCATGAGCTTCTTGATCTGGGAAAAACTGACTCCTGTTGTCTCATCCAACACAATACCTACAACTCTGTCATCGCTCACGAGGCGGGGTCCCCATCCACTTGAGTCGAGCGCATCGGGTAGCTTGAACTCATGAGTACCCGTGCTGACGCTCATGGGAATCAACTCTGGAGTGACATTCCCAATGTGCCGACTCTCGACAGTTCGAAAGGTTCCGACTATTTCAGTTGTGCCGTCGGACGCATCTACTGACAGAACTCGCCATGGTGGAGGCTGTTTAATTTCGAACAGTGCCAGGTTCTGTCTTGCGCTTTCGACTGCGGAGCCCAATCTCACGAGTTTTGCCATTCTGATCCAAAGTCATTACTTTGGACTCCTGTTTTTCTCCAGTTGCAACCAGACGGATGTCTTGAGAGCGCAGGCTGTAACCGCCGGCTGGGAAATCGTCTCCCGGGTTGTCAAATAGATCGCCAGCGAACCGCACCCGAAAGTCTGGCTCCTTGTCAACCAGACTCCAGTCACCTGACGCTAGGAGTACGGCAGTGTCTGAATTAAAACGCCAAGGCTCCAGCAACTCAGTTGATACTAGGAAATACTTATCAGAGATCCTGGTCCCATCGTCGGCCAGCAGTCCCTTGGGGATGAACATCGCCAGCAGAGCGACGAGGGCAAGCCCTCTTGGTCTAATGAACATCATGGGCCCTCAACACCAGACCTGTGAGAACTAAGTAAACCGCCCCAAACAGAGCAACTATCCCCAAGAACGTGCCGCGATCTTCATCCCTGTCATTCCCCGCTGGAAGAAGAAGTGGACGAGTGTAAACCTGTCCGGTACGGAGACGCCAGACTGTGGCGGTTGGCAGTCGCCTGAAATTGACCCTCTCTTTACGTCTGTGTTCGCGTTGCCCGCTGAGCAGCCTCCTAAGGGTTGAGGCTTATCAAAATTAGGTTGCATCGGCCGGTGCCGATTCTCGCTAAGCAATAGGGATTCGAAGGCCCAACGAGCTGGCACCACGATTGCAATTTTCTTCGCCAATCCACTTCGATGTCTTCGAGCCTCGTGACTCCATCACCAAAGATGATCATTGGAAGCAACACTAGCGGGACAAGATATATCGCACGTTCATTGCTATCCACAACCGACGATATCAAACAGACCCAGCGTAACGCCGGCCATTGCAATCAACCACAGCGTAGCACACACAGCAAAGGGATTAGCAGACAAGTTGCAAACGGCGACAAGAACAAGAGTGATCAAAGCGCTCTGGGCTGCACAGATGAGGCTGAAAACGGTCATCTTTGAGCCCAGATAGGAGATCAGACTCATACCAGACATTCGCTCCCTGCGATAAACCGCAAGCTCTCCAACTATTTCACGAGCGGAGTTATTGCAGCCAAACCATATTGACGCGATAATACCTAAAAAGAGTGCCTTCCCAAGTTTCCCAAAATCCTTTGTGTGTTGGTTGGGTACTAGGTATGGAGCATGCATTACAATCCTGCCGCTGATCAAGGCGATGCAGATCGCGACCAGTAAAGGCGGTAGCAACAGTCCTGCCACCGAACTCCAACGAGCGGCGGCCCGGCCGGTACCGCCACACCGCTAGAACGATTGCGAGAAGCGAGTCTCAAGATATTCCCCCAGCTTCGCCGTCGCCCGGAACTGAGGAATCGGCTCCAGCTCCTTGAACGCTGACGTAAACGCATTCGAAAGACTCCAGATCGTTCTAGAGCGAAATTCCTCGTACTTCGGCTCGAAGTAGAGATCGTGCACAGTGCGGGCCAGATGCCTTGGAACTTCCAGTTTGCCTTCCACAAACGCTTCGTAGATGACCACCTTCGCTGTGACATCAGTGAGTTCACTGCTCTGCCACGTCTCGACCTGCTTTCGCATCGGCTCGAAGTTTCGCTGCATTCGATCCACGCCGACTGAGATGCAGTCGATCAGAGAGAACGACTTCGAGTGTTTGGCAAGCACCGGCGTAAAGTCTCCGGAAAACGCCATGTTCGAGCATACGAAGACGCGATACCCGCAGGTCATCGCCAGACGCATGCTCTTATCGTGCGAGTTGCGAAGTCCGATGGAAAAGCGGCATCCTTCCATCTCGGTTGCGAGGTCGAGAACCCCGAAGGCTTTCATGCCGTCCGGCGAGACTGCGTACTCATCGTGCACGACTCCGATGTGGCGAAAGCCAAGCGTCTCGATCAATGCTTGCACGATCTCGTGATGCGGGATCGGGCGGTGAGTTTCCGTTGGCGCTGGTGTCGGAACCAGTGCTAGTTCTTCGCGGCCAATGGTTCGGCCGCCGTAGCCAATTAACGTGCTTGTTTCTGACATACTTTTTTCCTCCTTGGTGACTTGGAATGACGTTCTTGAAATTTTCTTGAAGGCTTGAAGATGCGAAGTTCGGGGCGGCTCGGCGCTACCAAGAGACAGGGTTTTGTGGGCACGGAAAGAGGACGGTTCAAACGCTCAAAGCTGGCAGTGAATTCTCAGCGTGCGATCAAGAATAGGTTGGGCGGCACGACGGCGTCAGAGCGACAGCCTCAGGACCCACAACCATTAACCGCCGACGATATTGCCTTCCGGAAACGTCCGCTGCGGCATTGCCGGAACCGGTTCATGGTGGTAGCGAAGGTTCCAATAGTTCCACGAACGGCGGTCGAAGATGCCTGCGGGCGGATCTTTCAAGACCAGATCGAAATCGGCTTCAGAGTAGTACTTCATCGCAGTAGCGATGTCCTCTAGAGTCCCGAAGGTCATCAGGTGCGCCAGAAACAATTTGGTTTCTTGGAGCGTTTCTTCGGGCGTCTTGAACCAAACCACGCGTTTCGCAACTCGCTTGAGGTCTTCGGAATGGTTCATGATTCCTCGTCCTGTCGACTCAGACCAGATCGAGCCGCAACCCGTGGGAGCTCTTTTAAGTTTACCGAAGTTGCAGCCGCTAGCAGTCGCTTTTGAATTGCGGGCATCAGTCTCGGAAGATCGCCATCCTCGAAGTACGTGAGCGCCTTGAGGCTGAGCACTCCATTGAAGTTTTTCCCGTAGATCGCCGCTGCGGCTCCCAACCCCTGCTCTAGGCTCAACCCCGCGTCGAACGAGGCCACAATATCCCGATAGTCCTTCGCCTCCGCCCTCGACTGGACCGTCCTCAGTTTTGAAGCGAGAAGATCCAGCAGAGAGGCGATCTGAATTCCGTTTTCGTCGGCGATGTCGGGATCCTGCACCCGCTTGATTCCCAAAGATCCAAAGAAGGAAAGCTTCACCGGGCCATTCCGATTCACAATCGCCGTGAGGGTGTTGTCCTGGAATTGGGTCATTTCGGCGTTTTTCAAATACGGAACGCTGTCGCGCAGTGAATCGGGATGAAAGGGTTGGTTCGAGAAGAAGTCGAAGTCCTCCGATTGGCGGTGCCCCAGCCGCAACGCCAGAGCTGTTCCTCCATAAAGCACGAATGTCTTCGGAGTACCTTTCAATTCAGCCCAAAGCTGCCTTTGAGGCCCTGGAAGAATGCTCAGATTTGGTGTGAACATTTCCAACTCCTCGGGGTTGGCGTCGCATCCTCAATCAATTTAAGCCGGCTTTTGTACGAACGGCCGAAATGGGCGCCGAGACATCTCCCTTATTTTGCCTGATTTAACTCCAGCTGAATAGCGACGCCTGCTCGGGAACTGTGGACCGAACTCGCCGCCTCTTACCCGACAGCGTTTGCGGTCGCTGTCCGAAGACGACCACAGAGGCGGTGTCCATGGCGCCTTGAACAAGACTCGTTGGGCTAGGCTGAGTTTCCAGCATGTCCGGCACTTCGATGGACAAGCCATCATCGTCGCCGGGCGACTTCCCTGGAAACAGCTTTTGATGTTCTGCGGTGAGGGCTCGCCAAACCGAGTCGGCGGTTTCGCCAATCCCATTCCTTTCGACCAGTTCCCGCGCCATCGCCGAGAGCATGTCATCGTCTTCATCGATGCTTTGCAATCCCTCGCCGGCAAACTTGCCTTCCATGGTGAGTGCCACTAGGAGCTTCTTCCCCATGAGGCGCAAACACGATGTCTGCATCGTCCCTTCCGAGCAAAGAAACTTCACGCGCACGGGTCGGCGCTGTCCGATCCTCCAGGACCGGCGGCTGGCCTGCCGCAAGGTGTGCAGTGAGTAGCCAGACTCGTAGAAAATGATGGTCGGAAAGTCCAGCAGATCGAGGCCAGTCTCCACCAGCTTGGGATGGCAGATCACAACTTGCACGCCGTCTTTGACCTGCCTGACGTACCAGGCCTCGCGCTTGGACGTATCAATGCTCGCTCGCAAAACGGCGGTGTGGATTCCCTCGTTGCTCAGAATTCGATGAAGCCTGGCTGTGACATCGTGCTTCTGTGTGTACACGGCAAAGACCTGGCACCGCCGTCCCTCGAACAGTTCCTTCCTGATCTCCTCGATTAGTTTTCGTTCTTTGGAATAGATCTGGTTCTCGGGAAGGTCACGAGGCTCCGCAATGACGAATTTCACCCTGCGTTTGAGTTCAGGATCGAACTCAGTACCGTACAGCGTCCCAATCCCGTACGGATGATCGGGATAGAGCAACAAAGTGTTGAGCATCGTGCTCAGCACGGACCGGTTTCCCCTGTGGGCCTTCGATGCCTTCCGCATGTCCTCTTCGAGCTCGCGATACGCCTCCCGCATGGGCGCGTCCATGGGCACACTCAGATAGGTTTCCTCGTATGGCGGGAGCTCCCCGGATATGTCTTCGAGGAACACAAAGGCGCACAGCTGCATGAGGAATTCGCCAAACAAAAGTGGCGACGCTCCGGGCTTGCGTCGGACCGTGCTCGTGCTCTTGGCCTTAGAGCAGGCATTGTTGGCGGGTTCGACCCTGGTGATGGTCTCGAGGACGCCATAGTCCTGGATGAAGGAACTGCGGCCTGTGGTGCCCCATTCATGGCCATGCTCCTTCATCCTTCTCGCTTCGAGACGGAAGAGAGTGTTGAAAAGATCGTCGGCATATCCGCCTAGGAGCGTGCCGGTCAGTCCGACGATCCTTTCCGTGCATGAGGCCAGAGTGCCCAGGGCGTTTCCTTGCGCGGTATCGCCAGCGAGTTGGTGAATCTCGTCGCAGATCGCGTAGTCGAACCATTCCGGCATGTAGCGCCCGATGAACTCAATCGGGGCCATGCGGCGGATCTTGTCCGCGTCCGCCTGCCAGAGCGGGCTGTGCAGTGGGCGACAGGACTTCTCACCCCTGGTTTCGATGGTCTCGGCGATTTTGACCTTCTCGAACTCACCTGCCGTGAGTCGGGTGTCGTCGATGATCACCGGTTTGCCCGTGTCCGAATTCACCACGCAGCCCACGTAAGGGCCAGAGTGTGGTACCCGGTAGGCATGCCGCCAGAAGTAACCGAGCTTGGCTCGCTCACGTCCGACAATAAATAAGGATGGTCTCCCGCAGAGCGACAACCAGCGTTTCCGGGAACTGGGCGAATCTCTGCGTAGCCGCAACTCGCTCAACCTTGTTTGCAAGCCTTCCCGCACGATGCGCCCCTGCCTCAACCGCACTTCGTTCACGCCGTGCGGTTTGTTCCCGTCACCGCCATTTCGCAAATCGTCGATCAGGAACACCCGGATTCCTGGCAATGTCAGAAACGCTTCCCGCGCCCACTTTTCGACCAGGTGTGGCGGAACCATTGCCAAGGCTGTGAACGGACTTCCTTGGCTGCGGACGTGCATTGCTCCCAGCGAGATCAGGGTCTTTCCGGTTCCGCATTCCGCGACCACCATGGCGGTGCGTGCCTGCTGCCAGCGCTTGGCCACTCCCATAATGGCAATGGTCTGAGCCGGAAAGGGTTTCCGCAGCAGCCCTTCAATGCGAGGGGAAATTGCATCCTCGAATGGGTGGAGCGCTGGATACTCCTCGAGGATGCGCTCACCCAAAACCACCGCGTGACATCGCATGTAGTCGTAGATCGTGGACAGTTCTGGCATGGAAGTCCTCCGAGGTAAGCGGAATGGAGGGAAAAACAAGAAATGAAAAACGAAGAGGAATGTGGCGATTACCCTCACGTGACCGATCCGGTCACCACGTCAGGCGCTACGCCATGTTCCTAACTTTTCGGTTGTCGCAATTTCCCGGGATTGATACCACGTGCGAAGATTACTTCCTACAAGCCCGTTTGAACTAAGCCGCTAGCGCGGCGGACGCTACCGCGTGGTCGTCGCCAGCATTCTTGCCCGTGTAAGGTTTTGGGTCACGCGGGTATCCAACGGCGCTACTGCGCATCAGCCACATTTTAAGTGCAAGCGAAGACCTTAATTCCTTCGACTAGACCGGCGCAGTTCCACTGTCGATGAAGGTGCAGAACACAGCAACACGGCAGTGAACGTCCGGCCTTCAGATCAAAGGAAGGCCGGATCAGTCCTATGCTGCCGCTTGTTTACTCCTCTTGAGGAACGCCAGCAGATCGGCGTTGATCGTGGCGGCCTCCGTCGTGGGCATGCCATGAGGAAAGTTCTTGTAAGACTTGAACGTGCTATTCCTCAGCAATTTCGCCGATAACGGTCCTGCGGCAACGTAAGGAACGATCTGATCATCCTCACTGTGCAATACCAGCACCGGAACAGTGATCTTCTTCAGATCTTCGGTGAAGTCGGTCTGGGAGAAAGCAACGATGCCATCATAGTGCGCCTTGGCGCCACCCATCATGCCCTGCCGCCACCAGTTCCAGATCACTGCCGCGGATGATTTCGCGCCCGGCCGGTTGTAACCGTAGAACGGTCCCGACGCCACATCGTAGTAGAACTGGGAACGGTTGGCCGCCAGTTGCGCCTGAAGATCGTCAAACACCTGTTTGGGCTGACCGAGCGGATTGGCCGGCGTCTTCACCATCAACGGCGGCACCGCGCTGATGATCGCCGCTTGCGCCACGCGGCTCTCGCCGTGGCGACCCAGGTAGTGCACCACCTCACCGCCGCCAGTCGAGTGACCGACATGAATAGCGTCTTTGAGATCGAGATGCTCGGTCAGCTCGGCCAGGTCGTCGGCGTAGTGATCCATGTCGTGGCCGTCGCCGGTCTGCGAGGAGCGGCCATGTCCGCGCCGGTCGTGGGCTATGACGCGATAACCCTGGTTGAGGAAGAACATCATCTGCGCGTCCCAATCGTCGGCGGACAGCGGCCAACCGTGACTGAATACCATCGGCTGCCCCTTGCCCCAGTCCTTGTAATAAATCTCGATTCCGTCTTGTGTGGTAATCGTCGGCATAAATGATCTCCTTACGTTGCGACGTATTGGTTTCTAATGAATTCGCGCACCACCCCAAATCACGCGAACTGCCTCATCTCGATTTGGATCACCCGCTAAATCTGACCCCACGTGGCATCTTGCCATCGTAGGCTTCCGCGCCGTAAGAAGGAAGCCAAATACTTTTCTCGAGCGCTCTACCTGGTGTTGTAGGCCCGATCATCTGCAGCCAGTGCATGGATTTGCTGGTGCAGAGTGCCTGATGATCCTTTTAATAATGATCTCGCACTAAGCCAACAATTATGAGGATAACCACGAGGCTAGCCAACACAGCCAGGTCTGGCTCGCGCCAATGCCTTGGAATCGAAAAAGTCGAGCTCTGACTCGATACAAGCAGTTTTTAGCGCTCTGGAAAGACGCTGACCCGGCCATTTCCATCTTCAAAGCAGCTAAAGCCGAGTACGGGAAACTGCTACAGAGCTTGCTTTCAACGGAAGATACTTTTCGAAGTGAATCAAACGTGAGCCGGCTTCCTACTTCATGCCCACTACTTCCCGAGTCGTCGGCAATCAAGAAGTCAACTTCTGGTTAAGCCCGTTATCCAGGAAGCACAAGTATCCTTTGTTTGAATCGCCCAACTACTCCGATTGGTCATTAGAAAGAGAACCGCCTAGCAGATCTACCTCAAAACAGCCGAGAGTGAATGCGAACGGGAATGGCCCGGGATCACTCGTTCGGTACGAACCGTCAAAGAAAACAAGTGTGCGCTCCCCAACTTCTTCGTCACATTCAAACGAGGGCTTCCATGGGCCGGAGTGCCAGCCGCGATCTTCAGCCGTCATGATTTGGATCGGCTCGCTCCAATCGGTGAGCTCGCTCGACGGTGTTCTCCCTCTGCACCACCACAAACCGGTTTCGTGCGGTGGTGTGCCTGGGCCGAGCCAGACGCGCGCGAAGATCGCGTTGAACACCCCCCCTCGCTGACGTACGCAAAAGTCGAACATCTTCATTTCAGGCGGAGCAAACACCTTGTGCTTGCTCCAGCCGGTGTTACCGTCTTCACTCTCTGCGTACCCGTGGACGAGATAGTCCTCCTGGTTCGATCCGGCGACGTACCACATCTTCCATTTGCCATCGTGATAAATCAGGTTGGGTTCGTAAACGCTCCCGTGTTCCCACTTTTCATTTGCAATGAACGCAGGTTTGGGCTGATCCATCCACTGTTTCCCATCCCATTCCAGGAAGCCAATCGTATATGGCCCCCAAAGGTTCTCCGCCGCACCCGCGTAGTAGATGCGTTCTGCCCATCCCGCTCTACGAGGATCCCATCCCTTCATATTCGATGGGCAGTGCCGTCCCCCCTTGCTGTCCCATTGGCCGCTAAGGTTTCGCCCAGCAACTGGTTCCAGTTCTCCGCCTGCATCCCGAGTCAGCTTCCACCCAGCGGCGGAGAGAGGGGCTTTCGGAGGCAGTGACGCGCTATAGACTTCAGTCGCTCCGTATCCGTGCGCTTGGCCCGCTAGGTACATCCACCATTGGTCATTTCGTTTCACAATGGTCGGATCAAGCACCTCGGCTCCCCCTGAGCCTGTAGAAGGATCGCGCGGATCGAAGATCTTTACATGAGTCCCCGAAAGTCGTTTCTTGAGGCTTGCCATCGTTCTCCTAGGTTCCGCGAGTCATTCTGCGTCGATCTTGAAGTCGAGTTTAACCTGTCGAGTGCCGTGTGGGTTCAGAGTGGTCGGCAACCCTTCCCCTACCCGGCTATGAAAGGGTCGTCCGTAGCCCGAAAGGCTCCGAGCCGCGAAACAGATCACCTGTACTCGTAAAGACTCCTTTCGACAAGGACAATGCTCTCATTCTTTGATCGCGCGTTGAAGGGCAAGGCATAAGACACCGGCGAAAGCGGAGGGAGTATTATGCGGATAATTGAACTACCGTCAATAACAAAGAGGAGAGCAATGCC